>Ga0307406_10001739_pt1 | contig 11933 bp, 8 predicted proteins | sample 322Cmetagenome_3_FD_203706 | JGI IMG/M metagenome (GOLD analysis project Ga0307406, IMG submission 203706) | Maize rhizosphere microbial communities from greenhouse at UC Davis, California, United States - 322HYB-C-2 | ecosystem: Host-associated > Plants > Roots > Rhizosphere > Soil | place... | reverse complement strand
GGGTTCCGGCGACCGCGTCATGACACCAGCTGGGCTTGTCGGGGAACCAGACCTCTCCACTCTTTACCCCGCGAGCACCCGCGCGACCACGGCAGTGACGTTGTCGGAGCCACCTCCGGAAAGCGCGAGGTCGATCAACGATCGACACGCGGCTTCTGCGTCGGATGCGTTGCCGAGAATTTCCGCGATGTGTGAGTCGCTCACGTGTTTCGTCAGACCGTCGGTGCAGAGGAGCAGCGTGTCGCCGTGCTCGAGCGGGAGGAAGTCGAGGGCGGGGGTCATGTCCCGCGCGCCGATCGCGCTCGCGAGCACGTTGTACAGCCCTGCCTGCTCCGCCTTCTCCCTCGGCATACCGTGCTGCGACACGAGCACCTCGCCGACCGTCTGATCTCGAGTCAGCCGATGAAGTGCCGTCCCCCGAAGATGATACACTCGGCTATCGCCGACATGAACGACGTACGCCCGCGGCCAGACGACCATCGCGAGCGTCAGGGTCGTTGCTGGTCCGTTGTGGTCCTGAAGTCGGAACGTCTCGACCAGGTTGTCGTGCGCGCGCTGGACCGCGGTACGGAGGTGTTCGGGGAAGTCTTTCAGCTGGTCGGCGCCGTAGCCGTTGTACGCTCCGACCACCTCGCCGAGGTATTCGACGATCGTTGCGACGGCGATGGCGCTCGCGACCCGGCCGCCCGCGCTCCCGCCCACGCCGTCCGCCACGGCGTACAGATAGGCGCGCGGCCCGGAAAGCCGGTCGAACACGTGCGTGTCATCGAGGTTGGTTTGCCGGATCTGGACGGCGCGTTGGAGCGCCGCGGTGACGAAGTGATCTTCGTTTACCTTCCGAACAATCCCCGTGTGTGAGATGCCAAAGCTCTCGATCAGGCGGCGGGCGTCGGCGAGGGGACCTAACGTCGGGGCTCGCGGCACCAGCGGTGGTACGTGCGTTGGAACGGTGGTGGGGCGATCCGAACCAACGGGTAGTGATGCGTCCGTCATCACGGCGGTCCTCGGGTGGTCAAGCATGGTCCGGCAGGCGCTGGGCCTCCAAGGTATCGCCTGGCTGTGCCGTTGTCATCTCGCCGGTCGGTACTCGCTGCTGGCTTCCGGTCTGGCGGCCTGGGGGCGTATCTTCGGTCCCCTGGAATAGGCATTCGGGCTGACTCGGAGGAGGCCGCATGAGCCGGTCGCGCGGGGTGTGGCCGCGCATGGCGCCGTCGATCTACCGTCACATGCTGGAGCGTGTGGAGAGCGCGGTCACGCTCGATGAGCTGCGCGCACTGCGCCGCTTCTGTCGTATTCGCCTCGAGAATGACCGCCGGCTCGCCGAGCTCGATGAGGCGATCGAGCGGCGGGCCATGCGCATGATCGCGGAGGCGGAGGCGGCTGGCCGGGGTCGTTAGGCTGGCTGCTTGCTGCTAACGGCTCGACGGTCGGCATCGCGGTCTTGTCGGCGGGGCGTCGGTCCTCCGGCGGCTACGCGCTTACACGGCTGGAGCCAACGGGCACTGCGCTCCTCTTGACGAGAGTGGCTCGGCCCCGTTGTCTCCGGCCTACGCGCTAACGCCGCCTACGGCCCGACGCCCCACCTCCTCCCACGCTAGGAGTTGACCGTCAGAAGCGAGCAGCCCAGCTTCCGTCGCCCGTCGCCCGTCGCCCGTCGCCCGTCGCCCGTCGCCCGTCGCCCGTCGCCCGTCGCCCGTCGCCCGTCGCCTGTCCGTCAACGACCCATGGCGCGCAGCGACTCCAGCCGCCCCACGCGACTCTTCGGGCTATCGAGACTGAACGACCGCGCGTCGCCCAGCTGATCGCGCACGAACGCCTCGGTCTCCTCCACGGCCGCCGCGAGGGCCTTGTCCCTCCCGCGACGAAACGTCGCCCAGACGATCGAGCCGGCACTATGGTCGAACTCCCACAGGCCAACGATCTGCCCGCGGTCCAGAATCGCGTGACTCGGCAGATCCGCGAGCCCTCCGACCGGCTTCGACGACGCGTCGACCATCACCGGTCGGTCACGATCCTCGTCATCGATGAGCGACTGCATCTCGCGCCGGTTCGCAGTGATGGGGTCGAGGCTGCTCACGAGCGAATACTGTGGGCCCGTCGGTGCCTCGAACGCACGAAAGGCCGCCACGTCGTTGGGCAAGAGCAGCCGATCGCTCCCCGGCTCCGCCGGCAGGAGGCCTAACGAGTCGACCACCTGCTTCGTAGCCTTGACGCCGAGTCCAGCGAACCATTGAAACTCGCCTAACGTCGCAGGTCCTACCCAGCGGAAGAACCGCCGGGCGAGCTCCGTGAACGCCGCCTCGAGTGACTCGGGATACGACGCGAGCGGATTGGGCGTCCAGTTCGCGTATGCGTAGCGCTGCTGATCGAGGCGTCCGTTGACCGGCACGCGGCGAATCCGGCCTTCGGTCTGCAACCGCCCGAGCGCGAGCGGCAGCGTCGTCGTCAGACCCTTCTTCTTGCCCTGTTCGCCGAGGCTGCGGGATGCCTTTCCGGTGGCCTCGCGAATGCCGTCGGGGTCGAGCGCGCCTTTCTCGAGCGCCTTGACGACCGCGTCACACAGCTTGTCGACTTCCTTCTCCGTGACACCGAGCTTGAGTGCGGTCCTCATGTCGCCGCTGAAGTTGCGACCCACCGTCAATCCCAGCGCGAAGTCGCTCGACGGCACGACGTACGTACACCCCCGCGCCGTGGGGAGCTCGTGGATCTCGAGCGTCGCCGCGGCCGCGTCCGCCAGCTCGCGCGACGTCCCGCCGCGCGAGAACAGCGTCAGGTACGGCCCCACCCCGCCGACCGATCGCGACCAGCCGCATCGCTCGAGAATCTGCGTCGGCGACTTCCCGCGCATCGACCCGTCGAGGCCCTGACGGTGCGACCACCACGCACGCAGCTTCGAGCTTTTCATGGGTTTGAGTCGGTAGTCCGTAGTCGTTAGACAAAAAGCCGCGGCAAACGAGTAAAGACTAAAGACTAACGACTATCGACTACAGACTAACGGTCGAGTCCTGCGAGGGATTCTCCGACATCAGGATGGGTGACTCCCCGCTGGTGAGCGCCCGGCCTGTTCGGTATCCAACAGCATGTCTAATACGAGGCATGTTCGCCGGCACCTTCAGCTCCTGCCGGACACAACCGACTGGGAGTCCCGTGTCCGCGGCCTCCGCGTGCTCACCGGGAACACGCCGCTGCTCGCGATCGAGTGCGAGGTGTTCGACCAGCCGCGAACGATCTACGCCAAAGCCGAGAACCTGAACTTCACTGGTTCGATCAAGGACCGGATGGCGCTGCACATCATCCGGCGCGGCTATGGGACCGGCGCGCTGAAGCCTCGCGGACACATCATCGAGGCCACGAGTGGCAACACGGGCATCTCCTTCGCCGCACTCGGCCGGGCGCTTGGTCACCGGGTGACGATCTTCATGCCCGAGTGGATGAGCGAGGAGCGAAAGGCGCTCATTCGGAGCTTCGGCGCGACCGTTCGCCTCGTCTCCGCCGCCGAAGGAGGTTTTCTCGGCAGCATTCAGCTGGCGGAGGAGCTCGCGCGAGAAACGCCGGGCTCCTTCCTCCCGCGCCAGTTCGCGAACCAGGACAACGTCGACGCGCACGCCAGCAGCACTGGCCCCGAGATCTGGGAGCAGCTCCGCGGGCATGGCATCACGCCCGACGCATTCGTCGCCGGCGTCGGCACCGGCGGGACGATCATGGGAGTCGGGCGGTTCCTGCGGCAGGTGAACCCGGCGGTCGGCCTCTACCCGGTCGAGCCGGCGAGCTCACCCACGCTCACGACCGGGCACAAGGTCGGCAAGCATCGGATCCAGGGAATCTCGGACGAGTTCATTCCGCCCATCGTCGACTTGGGCGTCGTCGACAAGGTGATCGCCGTCGATGACGGCGACGCGATTCTCATGGCGCAGAAGCTCGCGGCGGACGTCGGCCTCGGCGTCGGCATCTCGTCAGGCGCGAACTTCCTCGGGGCGCTCGAGGTGCAGCGGCGTACGGGACTCGACACTGCGGTCGTCACGGTGTTCCCCGACAGCAACAAGAAGTACATGACGAGCGGCCTGCTCGACTACGAGCCCGCCAAGCCGGGCTTCGTGTCACCACACGTCCGTCTGCTCGGCTTCCGTGCCGTGAATCGCGTGTGCGGGTCGTGCGTGTCCGACGCCGACAACCTGCCGGCCGGATGGCCGGCCGGTCGTTAGGTAGCGGCCGAGCGCGCGGCCGCCAGCGCCGCATCGTAATTCGGCTCCGCCATCTGGTCAGGGACGTATTCCACGTGCGCCAGGCGTCCATTGCCGTCAATGACGAACACTGCCCGCTCGAGGAGGCGCCACTCGCGCAGCAGCACACCGTACGCACGACCGAAGTCCTCGCTCCGGTGGCCCGACAGCGCCCCATGCGACACGCCCTCGGTCGTTCGCCAACGGAGCTGGGCGAACGGAAGGTCCATGCTCACGGTGTAGACGTCGACGTTAGGCGGCAGCGCGGCCGCCATCTGCTCGAAGCGGTGCGCACCCACATGGCAGACCGGGGTGTCGAGCGAATTGACCACGTGGAGCAGCCGGACGCGCCCCGCGCCATCGGCGAGCGAGACCGAATGCGGCATGGGGTCGCCGGGTTCGAGTGTGTCGAGTGAGAATGCTGGCGCCGGTTCGCCTGCGTGGAGCTGCTTTCCGATGACGGTGAGCTTGATGTCGCCTTCGAACGCTTCGCCGTGACGCTCGTGGTCCATGAGGCCACTCCGTTGAGTCTCCCGAAGTTGTCGGCAAGACGAAGGGCCACGCAACTCCGGTGGTCGCGTCGGGATTGCATCGGCGGCGGACATCGCGACCTGTACGCTCTCAAAACAAGAGGACGCAGATCACGCAGACCGGCGCTTCGCGCCGGACGCAGATTGACGCAGAAGGGTGCATCGACCATCCACCCCTCATCACACCAGGACCTTTTTTGAAAGGGGAACTAACCTCGGGACGCTATGAGCTGACCGAGGCCGTTTCCCCTTAAAACAGGCTCGTTGCGAGAGAAGCTCAGCCCTCACGCGGAGCAAGCCGCATCAATCTGCGTCCGCCCGCGGCAGCGGGCGGTCCGCGTACTCAGCGTCTCCCTGGTTTTTGAACCGCACCGGTCGCGATGCCGGGTCGGACGCCAAGATCACTCCGCCCTGAGCGCGGTAAGTGGGTCCACGCGGGAGGCCGCTAGCGCGGGCCCCCCGCACGCGAGCGCCGCGGCGGCCAGGAGCGCAAGCGCCGCCGCCATCATCGTGACCGGGTCCGCCGGATGCACGCCGTAGAGCTCCGCGCCTAACACGCGCGTCGCCGCCAGCGAAGCCGCGAGCCCCGCCGCCACGCCGGCACCGGCGAGTGCGAGCCCGCGTCGCATCACCATCGATCTCACCTCACCGGGCTGGGCGCCAAGAGCGAGCCGGATACCGATCTCCTGGGTGCGTTGCCGGACGAGAGCGGCGATCACGCCGTAGACACCCACCGCCGCGAGGACGAGGGCAACGGCGGCGAACACACCGAGCACGACGGCGTCGAAGCGCGGGCGCGCGAGCGAAGTCGTTAGGCGATCCCGCATCGTCGCCACGCTGGTCACGAGCACTCGAGGCTCTATCCCGCGTACGAGACGATTCACATCGCGCGCTGCGAGCGTGTGGCCCGCGGTTCCGCGCACCACGACGAACGACAGCGGCGGCTTGTCCGTCTGCTGCGCCCACGCGACGTACACGATCGGACGGGGATACGTGAGCTCGCGATAACGCACGTCATCGACTACGCCGATCACGGTCGTCCATGGCGACGGCGCATCCGCGTGCCCGAACTTGAACCGCTTCCCGACGGGATCCTGTCCCGGCCACGCCCGCTCGGCGAGCGATCGGCTGACGACCGCCACGAGCGCGGTCCCCTCGCGATCCGTCGTCGCGATGCCTCGGCCCAGTCGGATCGGGATGCCCATCGTCGAGAAATAGCTCGGCAGCACCGGCTGGAAGTCGAGCGCAGGGTTGGCGGCCGCGTCCCGGGCAGTCTGACCTTCAGCGGTGAAGAACGCGTCCCACCCGTTCCCACCAGAGAACGGCGGCACCAGCACGACCGTCGCAGATGACATCCCGGGCATGCTCGCAAGCCGCTCCGTAACCGCGTCATAGAACGCGTCGAGTCGCGGTCGGCTGGACGTGATCGACTCCGGCAGCGACAGCTCCACGGTGCTCAGCTCATCGCTCACGAACCCCATGTCGAGACGCTGAAGCACCGACAGCGTGCGGCCGAGCAGACCGGCGCCGACGAGCACGACGATCGCGAGCGCGACCTGGGCGACCACCAGGAGACTTCGCGCGGGCCGCGATGCCACGTCGGTCGCGCCTGTCCTCGCGCCGGATCGCAGCGCGCTGTGCAGGTCGCGCTGCCGGGAGACGGCGATTGCCGGCCACAGACTGAACGCGAGCGCGCTCGCCACGACCATTGCCGCCGTCGCGGCGAGCACGGCGACGTCGATGCGGATGGCGTCCGTGCGCGGCAGCTCCGCCGGTGCGAGTGCCACCACCAGCCGGAGCAGCCAGGCGGCGAGGGCGAGACCGGCCACGCCGCCTAACGTCGCGAGCACCACGGCTTCCGTGCCGATGAGCCGCGCGATCCGCCAACCGCCGGCACCGATCGCCGCGCGAACGGCAAGCTCGCGCCGGCGCGCAAGCCCTCGCACGAGGAAGAGGTTCGCCACGTTCACGTTCGCGAGGCCGAGCAGCAGGGCGACGGCGCCAGTGAGCGCCAGCAATGCGGGCTTCACGTCGCCAACGATGAGCGACTCTATCGGTCGCGCCGCCGCACGCACGTCGCGAGGCTCGCCAGGTACGTAGGCTTTCCGAGCGAGGTATGCCGCAAGCTCGGCGCGCGCCTGTTCCGCCGAAACGCCGGTGCGCATCCGGCCAACGAGATTGTACGGCCACTGTCCCTCGTTCGAGGCAGCGCCCGGCATGACCGTGAGGGTCGGGACCCATAGCTCCGCCTTCCCCGGAAAGGCGAACCCGCGTGGCATCACGCCGACGATTCGGAACGCGTTGCCGCGTCCGGCGCCGTGAATCACGCGGCCCACCACCGTCGAATCGCCACCGAATTCGCGACGCCACAGCGAATGGCCGATGACGATCGCATCACCGCCCACGACGTCATCGCTCTCCGTCAGCGTGCGACCGAGCGCCGCCCGCATGCCTAACGTCGTGAAGAAGTTGCCGGACACGACCGCCGTATTCGGCGTCAGGACCCGATCCCCGTCGCGCATGGTCGCCGGCCACGCGCCGTCGTACTGGGCACCCGCGACGGCTTCGAGCGTCCGCGTCTCTCTCGCATAGCTCCGAAGGTCGCCGACGGAAAACGGGACGAGCGTCTCGTTGCCGACGAGCTGCTCCTTGCGCAGCACCACCACGCGATCCTGCTCCTGAATCGGCAGTCGGCTCAGCAGCACGCCGTTGACGACCCCGAACAGCGCCGCCGCGGCGCCGATCCCGACCGCGAGCGTGACCACCACCGATGCCGCGAACGTCGCGTTTCTGCGAAGAACGCGAACCGCGAACGTCAAATCATTTATCAGCGTGTCCATGCGATCGAGCTCGGGTAGAGGCTGCCCTCGGGCGGAGGGTGCTGGTGTCGTCGGTCATCAGTTTTCCAACGAGGGTGGCGTAGACTGCAAAGGCTGTCAGTGGGCTCTAAGTTTCATCTCACGTTCGAGTTCCACCAGAAGACCAAGACACCGATGCCGTCAGATACTGCTCCGTCCGCTGCTCGAAAGGACTTCATTAGAGAGATGGTCGCCGAGGATGTCGCGGCCAACCGTTTCGGCCGCCGCGTAGCGACACGGTTCCCACCGGAACCCAACGGGTTTCCACACATCGGGCATGTGAAGTCCGTCTGCCTCAACTTCGGGATCGCACAGGAGTTCGGCGGGCGGTGCAACCTGCGGTTTGACGACACCAACCCCTTCACCGAAGACATCAAGTACGTCGAGGCCATCAAGCGGGACGTGGAATGGCTCGGGTTCACATGGGACGCCGAGCTCTACGCCAGCGACTACTTCGAGAAGCTGTACGAGATCGCCGAAGACCTCGTAAAGCGCGGGAAGGCGTACGTCGATTCGCAGACCGAGGAAGAGATCCGCGTGAATCGCGGAACGGTTACCTCACCCGGAAACCCCGGGCCCTATCGCGACCGTACGCCCGAGGAGAACCTCGATCTCCTTCGGCGGATGAAGGCGGGAGAGTTCCCCGATGGTGCCCACGTGCTGCGTGCGAAGATCGACCTCGCACACCCCAACATGATCATGCGCGACCCGCTGCTGCTGCGGATCCGTCATGCGGCCCATTACCGCCGCGGCAATGCGTGGTGCCTGTACCCGTTGTACGATTTTGCCCACGGCTTGTCCGATGCCATCGAGGGAATCACGCACTCGCTGTGCACCCTCGAGTTCAAGGACAACCGCGACATCTACGACTGGCTCGTACACGAGGCAGGGTTCGAACGTCCACCCGAGCAGACGGAGTTTGCCCGGCTCGAGCTGGACTACACGGTTCTCAGCAAGCGGAAGTTGCTCAAGCTCGTGAACGAAGGGCGGGTGAGTGGCTGGGACGATCCCCGCATGCCGACGATAAGCGGCATGCGTCGTCGAGGGGTCACACCCGAGGGCCTTCGCAACTTCGCCGAGGCCATCGGCGTGGCGCGAAAGCCGGCGCGGACGGAGCTCGCGACGTTCGAGCATTACATCCGCGACGACCTGAACATGCGCGTTCCGCGCGTCATGGCAGTGCTCAATCCGCTGAAGGTGGTGCTGACGAACTACCCCGAGGATCAGGTCGACGAGCTGGACGCGTCGTATTACCCGCACGATGTACCGCTCACGGGGTCGCGCACCGTACCGTTTTCGCGGGAGCTGTGGATCGAGCGGGAGGACTTCATGGAAGACCCGCCAAAGAAGTTCTTTCGGCTCGCCCCTGGCAGGGAAGTTCGACTGCGCTATGGGTACTTCATTACGTGCACCGACGTGATCAAGGACACGTCGGGCAACGTCGTCGAGCTCCGCTGTACGTACGACCCGGCCACCCGGGGCGGGGACGCCCCTGACGGCCGTAAGGTGCAGGGAACGATTCATTGGGTGTCGGCGCGGCACGCCCTCGATGCGGAGGTGCGGCTGTACGACAAGCTGTTCACGGTGCCCGACCCGGATGCGGTGGGCGAGGGCCAGGAGTTCACTGGTACGCTCAACCCGGACTCGCTGGTTGTCGTCCCCGGTGCTAAGATCGAACCGAGTGTCGCGAAGGACCCGATCGGGACGCGGTACCAGTTCGAGCGCACGGGGTACTTCATCAGCGACACGGTGGATTCGAGGCCGAATCACCTCGTCTTCAACCGGACGGTCACGCTCAGGGACAGCTGGGCGAAGGTGAAGGCCGGGGGACAGCAGGTCGGCCGATGAGTGCGAGTACATTGACCGCTGTTCGGTGGGGCGCGCATGTCGCTCTGGAGTTGCAACCGTACGAGGGTCGCCGCTCTCGCGTTAGGTAGCGCCATCGCGCTCGCGTCGGGCGAGCCGGTCGCGGCGCAGGTCGTGCGTGGTCTCGTGACCGAGAAGACCACCAACGCCCCGCTCGATGGCGTGCTGTTGTCGGTGCTCGACCCGCGCGACACGCTCGTCGTTCAGGTCTTGACCAACGACGGTGGCGGCTTCGAGATCCGCCTCCCGTCCGCCGGGATGTACACGATCGACGTCAAGCGGATCGGGGTGAAGCGCGTTAGGCTCACGCCGTTCGCGGTGGGGGAGGGCGAGACGAAGAAGCTCGACATCTCGCTCGAGCCGGTGCCGGCTGTCCTGAGCTCCGTGAACATCACCGGCCGCACATCGTGCGTGCGGAACCCGCAGACGAACGCCAAGACCGCCGCGTTGTGGGAGGATGCGCGGGCCGCGCTCACGGCCTCGGTCATCACGCGCAGCCTAACGGTGGGCGACGACTCCGTCACGCGCTTCGAGCGCAAGCTCGACGTCAACTCGTGGAAGGTGCTGTACGAGAGCCGCCGCAAGGTGTCGGCGTCGATCGACCACCCGTTCAAGAGCCTGCCGGCCGAGGTGCTCTCCGTGGGTGGGTACGTGACGGTGAACCAGGACGGCTCCACCGACTACTACGCCCCCGACGCCGACGTCCTGCTGTCCGACACGTTCCTGACCGACCATTGCTTCAAGATCCAGCCGGGCACCTTCGAGCACACCGGCTATGTGGGGCTCGCGTTCCAGCCGGTGAAGGAGCGCAAGAAACCGGACATCAAGGGCGTGCTGTGGATGGACGCCAAAACGCACGAGCTGCGCACGCTGGAGTTCACGTACAGCTGGCTGCCTAACGATATCCGTCCGGCCGACTTCGGCGGCACGGTGTCGTTCTTCCGGCTGCCCGGCGGCCGCTGGATCGTCCGCAGCTGGCGCATCCGGATGCCCGAATTCGGATACCAGCGTCCCGGCTTCCTTGGCCGAAGCCCGTCGCCGGTCGTGGTTCGCATCGCGGAAGAGGGAGGTGCGGTCCCGCTCAACGCACTGCTGAATCAGGCAGGTAACGTCCAGGGCATGGTCGTCCTGGACACCGTCTCGAATCGGCCGATTGCCGGTATCACCGTCGCGCTCGATGGGACCGAGGACTCGACGCGAACGGCCGTCGACGGATCGTTCGAGCTGGCGTTCGTGCCGCCGGGTTCCTATACCGTCGCGCTACGCCATCCAGCGCTCGATTCGCTCGGCATCCAGCACCTCGTGAAGACGGTGGATGTCGAAGCCGGCAAGATCGCGACGATGAAGATCGTCTTCCCGTCGAACGAGGAGCTCGCCGCGCGCATGTGCAACGGCGTCCAGGTCGATTTCAAACGCCACTCGATCATCCGGTTCATCGTCCTCGACAAGGCCGGGGCACCGTTGAGCAAGACGCCCGCGGTGTTCTGGCGCATCCCACTCAACGGCGAGGGAAAGCCCGTTCTCGACAGCGCGTCCTCCTATGACGTCACGCTCGACGCGACCGGCGGCTTCCTCGGGTGCGCGCTGGGCGAAAACGAGATCGTACGCATCGAAGGCCTGTCCGACGACACCAACACCAACCCGTCGTGGGCGGAAAACCTTCGTCCGCGTTCAGGGGTGATCGGGTGGCACGTCGTCAAGATCGGGAAGAAGCGTTAGGCATGCGCCTAGTGTCATCCCGAGCGCAGCGAGGGATCGCGACCATCCCGGCAGAGGGCCTCTATCGGGAGGATCGCGATCCCTCGCCTGACGGCTCGGGATGACAGTAGGATCACTCCGTGCGAAGCGCCACGTTCGGATCGACGCGTGCCGCTCGCAACGCCGGGATCGCGCTCGCGAGCAGCGCTGCCGCGAGGAGTACGACTGCCACCGTGCCGTAGACCACGGGATCCTTCGGAGAGACGGAGAATAGAAGCGGGCCGACCCACTTGCTCGCCCACCATGCTCCTGCACCACCGACGACGATCCCGAGCATCGCGAATCGGAGCCCCTGGCCGAGCACGAGCCTGACGACGTCGCTCACGCCGGCACCCAGGGCAATGCGCACACCGATCTCCTGTGTGCGCTGCGCGACGCCGTACGCGATCACGCTGTACAGCCCGATCGCCGCGAGCACGAGCGCGAGCGCGCCGAACACGAGGAACATCGTGGCGCCGATCTGCCACGAGCGCTGCCTCGGATCGATGATCTCGCGCATCGGCGTCACGGTCACATACGACGCACCAGGCATGACCTTCTGCAGCTCTCGACGCACCGTCTCGGCGTGTGCGCTGGCATCGCCGCGCGTGCGCACGAACACGTTCGCTTCGTTCGGTCGCATCTGGTCGATCGGCAGGTAGTACTGCAGCCTCTGGCTCTCGGTGAGGCTGTTCTGATGGATGTTCTCGACCACTCCGACG
>Ga0307406_10001738_pt1 | contig 11937 bp, 6 predicted proteins | sample 322Cmetagenome_3_FD_203706 | JGI IMG/M metagenome (GOLD analysis project Ga0307406, IMG submission 203706) | Maize rhizosphere microbial communities from greenhouse at UC Davis, California, United States - 322HYB-C-2 | ecosystem: Host-associated > Plants > Roots > Rhizosphere > Soil | place... | reverse complement strand
TACATCTGGCTTATGAGCTCCTGCTCGTCAATGCCTCGGCATCGCCGGTAACGATCGAATCGGTCGAATCCAGCGCCGACGGCGGCACACTGCAGTCGCTCACCGGCGAGGAGTTGACCGCCGTCTACCGCGGTGTCGGCACGGGCGACGCCAGCGGTACCCTCCCGGGCGGCGGAAGCGCGATGATCTGGATGGACGCGGTCGTCGTATCTGCCGCCGAGGTGCCGACCACGATCGAGCACACCGTGACCGTGCGGATGCCCGAGGCCAACCCGCCCATCTACGACTCTGTCATCGTCGAACACGTTCCCGCCGTCCCGGTGAGCGTTTCGGCCCCCGTCACCATCGGTCCACCGCTGCAGGGTACGGGCTGGCTGAACGGCAATGGATGCTGCACTCTCACACCGCACCGCGGAGCGGTCAGCCCCATCAACGCCGGCTTCAAGGTGCCGGAACGCTGGGCCATCGACTACGTGCAGCTCACCGAGGACGACCGGCTGTTCACCGGAGACAAGACCGTGGCCCAGAACTACCCGACCTTCGGCAACGCCATCATCGCGGTCGCCGATGGCCCGGTGGTCGCGATGACCACCGACCGGCCTGAGCAGACACCGGGGGCGAACCCCACCGGCCTCACCCTCGACGAATACGGCGGCAACTACATCGTGCAAGACATCGGCGACGGCCGCTTCGCCTTCTACGCGCATCTGCAGCCCGGCAACCCGGAGCACGTCGAGGTGGGCCAGCAGCTGAAGAAGGGCGAACCGATCGCGCTGCTCGGCAACTCCGGCAATTCCGACGCCCCACACCTGCACTTCCACATCATGGACTCACCGAGCCCGCTCGCCTCGAACGGCTTGCCGTTCCTGATCGACTCGTTCACCCTCGACGGAGTCGTGCCGAGTGCTGAGGCGATCGAGGCAGGCTTCGCCGGCACGCCCTACAACCTCGATACTGCGCTCTCGGGCGAGCGCACCTCCGAGGCGCCTCTCGTCGGCGATGTCATGACCTACGCCCCCTGACCGCTGGCCGAAGAGCATCGACGGCGACGTGAACCGGGTAGGAGACACGACCTGGGCCGGAGGAATGCCTACTCGGCCAGGACAGCGAGCTCGGCGAGCACGCGCGGATGGGCGAGGATGCGGAAGTGCCCTCCGGTGTCGAGCCGGACGTTCTTCGCTCCCGCCAGCTCGCTGCCCTCGGGGATGTGCGGGTCGAATTCGGCGTAGATCGAGACGATCCTCGCGTTGACCTCGAGCTGCCGGGTGAGACCCACGATCGACGGGTCATCCGGAGAGAAGGCGCGCAGCGTGCGCATCGGGATCCTCCGTGCGTAGCGGGAACCACCGAAGGGCGTCGCGATCGCGAGCATCGCGCGCACCCGGCTCGCCGCACGACCCGTCATGACGAGCTTGCCGGCGAGGCCGCCCTTGCTGTGCGCGACGAGGATGACATCCGTCAGGTCGTTCACCTCGAGGAAGTCGGCGACCTGCTCGGCCATCTCGGCCACCGGCCGCTGGTTCCGCCGAAGCACATCGACCACGTGCACGGGATGGCCGCGCGCATGCAGCGCCGTGATGAGCGGCTGCATGAACCGCCAGGTCTCATAGACGCCGGGGAGCACAACGATGCGCGCCGCCTCACCCGATGTGAACGACATCGCGTCGGAGCGGCCGAGCGAGGCCCTGAGCTGCCAGTACCCGGCATACGCGTAGTCGGCGAGCCACCAGCCGAGCGCCTTCAGCGGGTTGATGTCGTCACCCTGGGCGTCACGGGATCGGGTCGGCGGCTCGGTAGTCCCATGGCGGCAAAGCTACCCGATACCGACGACAGAGGGGCGGGACCGAAGTCCCGCCCCTCTGCTGCACGTCACCGGATCAGACGGTGGCTTCCTTGTAGATCGGTGCGGCGCCGTTCACGGCATCGCCCACCTTGTGGACGCGGATGTCGTTCGTCGAGCCGACGATTCCGGGAGGGGAACCCGAGATCACGACGACCTTGTCCCCTTCCTGAGCCAGGCCGCTCTTGAGCAGATAGTCGTCGACCTGCAGATACATCAGGTCGGTGTGCTGCACCATGTCGACGAGGGTCGAGCGGATGCCCCACGTGAGCGCCATGCGGCGGCGGATGTCGGGCTCGGGCGTGAAGGCCAGCATCGGGATGCGCGAGCGCAGACGCGAGAGACGACGAGCGGAGTCGCCCGACTGGGTGAAGACGCAGAGGAACTTCGCGTCGACGAACTCGGCGACCTCGAGGGCGGCGAGGGTGATCGCACCGCCCTGGGTGCGCGGTTTGGTGGTGAGCGGCGCGATGCGCTCCAGGCCGTGCTCCTCGGTTGACTCGATGATGCGGGCCATGGTCTCGACGACCACGACCGGGTAGTCCCCGACGCTGGTCTCGCCGGAGAGCATGACCGCATCGGCGCCATCGAGCACGGCGTTGGCGACATCGGATGTCTCGGCACGCGTCGGCACCGGGCTGTTGATCATCGACTCGAGCATCTGCGTCGCGACGATGACGGGCTTCGCCATGCGACGGGCGAGCTCGACAGCGCGCTTCTGCACGATCGGGACGGCCTCGAGCGGCAGTTCGACACCCAGATCACCACGCGCGACCATGATCGAGTCGAACGCGTCGACGATCTCTTCGAGGGCATCGACGGCCTGCGGCTTCTCGACCTTCGCGATGACCGGAACCCGGACACCCTCTTCGGCCATGATCTCGTGCACGCGGGTGACGTCGGATGCGTTGCGGACGAACGACAGCGCGATCAGGTCGGCGCCGATGCGCAGGCCCCAGCGGAGGTCGTCCTCGTCCTTCTCGCTCAGCGCGGGGACGTTCACGGCGACACCGGGAAGGTTGATTCCCTTGTTGTTCGACACGGCTCCGGCGACGATGACCTTCGTGGTGACGACGACGCCATCGGTCTCGACGACCTCGACGCGGACCTTGCCGTCGTCGATCAGGAGGAAGTCACCGGGCTTGACGTCCTGCGGCAGACCCTTGAAGGTCGTGCCGCAGATCTCCTTGTTGCCGATGATGTCTTCGGTGGTGATCTTGAAGATGTCGCCCTTGGCCAGCTCGTAAGGGCCGTTCTCGAACTTGCCGAGACGGATCTTCGGACCCTGGAGGTCGACGAGGATGGCGACAGCCCGGCCGGCGTCGTCCGCGGCACGGCGCACGTTGGCGTAGTTGTTCTCGTGCACGGAGTAGTCGCCGTGGCTGAGGTTCAGGCGTGCGACATCCACCCCCGCATCGATCAGTGCGCGCACCGTCTCATAGGTGGAGGTGGCGGGGCCCAGGGTGGCGACGATTTTCGCGCGTCTCAACAGAATTCTCCAGGGTAGAAAGTGGGGGAAGGTGAATCAGGCGACGGTGCCGCGGCTCAGCCTACGCGGGCTGGAGTCCGATCGCGACATCATGCGGTCGCACCGGCTCGGGAAGCACCGTGGTGCCCATCAGGAACCGATCGACGTTGGCCGCAGCCGCGCGGCCCTCGGCGATGGCCCAGACGATGAGCGACTGTCCGCGTCCGGCATCTCCGGCGACGAAGACCCCGGAGACCGTGGACTCGTAGGTGGTGTCGCGACGGAACGCACCGCGGTCGGTCACCTGCGGGAGGGTCTCCTCGGTGTAGCCGTCCTGCTCAGGGCCGGTGAAGCCCATCGCGATCAGCACGAGGTCCGCGGGGATTTCGCGCTCGGTGCCGCTCTTGGGAACGCGACGTCCGTCGATGTACTCGGTCTCGGCGACGCGGAGTGCGCGCACCTCGCCCACCTCGTTCGCGAGGAACTCGACGGTGGAGGCGAGGAACATCCGCTCGCCGCCCTCCTCGTGCGCGGACGCGATCTCGAACACGGTCGGCATCATCGGCCACGGCTGGTGGTCGGGACGCTCGGTGCCCGGCTGCTTGCCGATGGCGAGGTTGGTCACGCTCAGCGCGCCCTGTCGGTGTGCGGTGCCGATGCAGTCGGCGCCGGTGTCGCCGCCGCCGATCACGATGACGTGCTTGCCCTCAGCAGTGATCTGATTGGTGACCTTGTCACCGGCGACCGCGTGGTTCGACTCGACCAGGTACTCCATGGCGAAGTGCACGCCGTCGAGGTCGCGCCCGGGGATCGGAAGGTCGCGGGGCACCGTCGCGCCGGTCGCGATGACGACCGCGTCGTAGCGTGCGCGCAGGTCGGCCCAGGAGATGTCCTTGCCGATCTCGACACCCGCACGGAAGCGGGTGCCCTCTTCCTGCATCTGGCGAAGACGCGTCTCCAGCTGTCCCTTCTCCATCTTGAAGTCGGGGATGCCGTAGCGGAGCAGTCCGCCGATCCGGTCATCGCGCTCGAACACCGCGACCGTGTGGCCGGCGCGTGTCAGCTGCTGCGCGGCGGCGAGGCCGGCGGGGCCGGATCCGACGACGGCGACCGTCTTGCCGGTGAGGCGCTCGGGCGGCTCGGGCTCGACCCAGCCCTTCGCGAAGGCCTCGTCGATGATGGAGACCTCGATCTGCTTGATCGTGACCGCGGGCTGGTTGATGCCGAGCACGCACGAGCTCTCGCACGGTGCCGGGCACAGCCGTCCGGTGAACTCCGGGAAGTTGTTGGTGGCGTGCAGGCGCTCGATGGCCGCACGGCCCTCGCCGCGCCACGTGAGGTCGTTCCACTCGGGGATGAGGTTGCCGAGGGGGCAGCCGGAGTGGCAGAACGGCACACCGCAGTCCATACAGCGGCCGGCCTGGCGCTGCAGCACGGCCTTGTCGCCGCGCTCATAGACCTCTTTCCAGTCCATGATGCGCACGGGCACGGGACGTCGCGCGGGGAGTTCCCGCTCGGTCACCTTCATGAAGCCTTTGGGGTCAGCCACCGGTCACCTCCAGGATGCGGTTCCACACGATGTCGCCGTCAGGGTCGATCCCCTCGGCCAGTGCTTCTTCGCGCATGCTCCGCACGGCGGCGAAGTCACGGGGAAGAACCTTGACGAACTCGGCCGCCGTCTCGTCGAAGCGCTCCAGGAGAGCGGATGCCCGCGGCGACGCGGTGCGCTCCACGTGAGACGTGAGCAGGCTGCGCAGCACCTCGAGGTCGGCGCGGTCCAGCTGCTCGAGCAGGAGCTCTCCGCTGCCGAGGGACTGCGCGTTCACCTTGCCGGTGTCGAGCGCGTGCACGTAGGCGACGCCGCCGGACATTCCGGCGCCGAAGTTGCGGCCGGTGCTGCCGAGGATCACGGCGAGTCCGCCGGTCATGTACTCGAGCGCGTGGTCACCCACGCCCTCCACGACGGCGGTGGCGCCCGAGTTGCGGACGAGGAACCGCTCCCCCACGACACCCGAGATGAACATCGTGCCGGAGGTCGCACCGTAGCCGATGACGTTGCCGGCGATGACGTTCTCGTGCGGCGCGATCGAGGAGCCGCGCGGCGGACGGATCGTGATGTCGCCGCCGGACAGGCCCTTGCCCACGTAATCGTTGGCGTCGCCCTCCAGCCGCAGCACGATCCCCGGTGGCAGGAACGCGCCGAGCGACTGCCCTGCGGTTCCGTGCAGGGTGACGTCGATGGTCTCCTTCGGGAGCCCCGCGGCGCCGTGCCGCGACGTGACCTGGTGGCCGAGCATCGTGCCGACCGCCCGCTCGGTGTTCGCGATCGGGAGCTCGACGACGACGGGCTCGCCGTTGAGGAGCGCGCCCTTCGCGATGTCGATCAGCTGCACGTCGAAGTGCTTCTCGAGCTCGTGGTCCTGCGCGCGACCGCTGCGACGCGGCTCGCCCGCCGGGAACACGGGGCCGTCGAGCACCGGGCTGAGATCCAGTCCCTCGGCCTTCCAGTGGTCGACCGCGGCGTTCATCTCGATGAGGTCGGCACGGCCGACGATCTCGTCGATCGAGCGGTATCCGAGCTCCGACAGGAGCTCGCGCACCTCCTCGGCGATGAACTCCATGAAGTTGACGACGAACTCCGGCTTGCCCGTGAACCGCTCGCGCAGAGCGGGGTTCTGCGTCGCGACGCCGACCGGGCACGTGTCGAGGTGGCAGACGCGCATCATGATGCAGCCGCTCACCACGAGCGGGGCCGTGGCGAAGCCGAACTCCTCCGCACCGAGCAGGGCGCCGATGATCACGTCGCGGCCGGTCTTGAGCTGGCCGTCGACCTGCACGACCACGCGGTCGCGCATGCCGTTGAGCATGAGGGTCTGCTGCGTCTCGGCCAGGCCGAGCTCCCACGGCGTTCCTGCATGCTTGAGCGAGTTCAGCGGGCTCGCGCCCGTGCCCCCGTCATGCCCGGAGACCAGGATCACATCGCTGAGCGCCTTCGCCACACCGGCAGAGACCGCGCCGATGCCCGACTGGCTCACGAGCTTGGTGTGGATGCGCGCCTCGGGGTTCGCCCTCTTCAGGTCGAAGATGAGCTGCTTGAGGTCCTCGATCGAGTAGATGTCGTGGTGCGGCGGCGGCGAGATGAGCCCGACGCCGGCGGTCGCGTGACGCGTGCGCGCCACCCACGGGTACACCTTGGTCGGCGGCAGCTGGCCGCCCTCGCCGGGCTTGGCACCCTGCGCGAGCTTGATCTGGATGTCGTCCGACTCGGTGAGGTAGAGGCTCGTGACGCCGAAGCGGCCGGACGCGACCTGCTTGATCGCGCTGCGACGCTCGGGATCGACCAGGCGGTCGGGGTCTTCGCCGCCCTCACCGGTGTTCGACTTGCCGCCGATCCGGTTCATGGCGATCGCGAGGGTCTCGTGCGCCTCGCGGGAGATCGAGCCGTAGCTCATCGCTCCCGTCGAGAAGCGCTTGACGATCGCGGACACCGGCTCGACCTCGTCCAGCGGGACGGGCTTGCGGGTGCCGGTGCGCAGGCTGAAGAGTCCGCGCAGCGTCTTGAGCTCCGCAGCCTGGTCGTCGACGAGCTTCGTGTACTCGCGGAAGATGTCGTAGCGACGCGTCCGCGTGGAGTGCTGCAGCTTGAAGACCGTCTCCGGGTTGAAAAGGTGCGGAGAGCCGTCGCGACGCCACTGGTACTCGCCGCCGGTCCACAGGCGCTCGTGCGCACGGGCCGCGGCATCCTCGGGGTAGGCGTAGTCGTGGCGCGCCTGGTTCTCGGCGAAGATCTCCTCGATGCCGATTCCGCCGAGCTTGGACTCGGTCCGGGTGAAGTAGGCGTCGATGAACTCCTGGCTGAGGCCCACGGCCTCGAAGACCTGGGCGCCGGCGTAGGAGGACACCGTGGAGATGCCCATCTTCGACATGATCTTCAGCACGCCCTTGCCGAGCGCGTAGATCAGGTTCTTGACGGCCTTCTCCGGCGTGATACCGGTGATGTATCCGGTGCGCACCAGGTGCTCGACCGTCTCCATCGCCAGGTACGGGTTGATCGCCGAGGCGCCGTAGCCGATGAGAGTCGCGACGTGGTGCACCTCGCGCACGTCGCCCGCTTCGACGATGAGACCGACCTTCATGCGGTTCTCGCGGCGGATCAGGTGGTGGTGGATCGCCGAGACCATGAGCAGCGAGGGGATCGGCGTCAGATCCTTGTTCGAGTCGCGGTCGGACAGGATGATGAACTCGGCGCCGTTCTCGATCGCCTCGTCCACCTCCGCGCACATCTCGGTGAGACGCTCGGCGAGCGAGTCGGGCCCCGAGTCGAAGTGGTACAGACCGCGCACGGTCACGCTCGAGCGGTCCGGCAGGGCCTTGTCGATATGGCGGATCTTCGCGAGCTCGTCGTTGTCGATCACGGGGAAGTCGAGCGACACGGTGCGGGTGTGCTCCGGACCCCACGAGAGCAGGTTGCTCTCCGGACCGAGACCGAGCTTGAGGCTCGTGACGACCTCTTCGCGGATCGAGTCCAGCGGCGGGTTGGTCACCTGCGCGAACTGCTGCGTGAAGTAGTCGAAGAGCAGGCGCGGACGCTTGCTGAGCACGGCGATCGGGGTGTCCGATCCCATCGCGCCGAGGGGCTCGACACCGGTCTGGCCCATCGGGGTCAGCAGGATTCGCACCTCCTCCTCGGTGTACCCGAACGTGCGCTGACGGCGGGTGATCGAGGCCGGCGGGTGCACGATGTGCTCGCGCTCCGGGAGATCCGCGAGTCGAACGGCTCCGGCGTCCAGCCAGTCCTGCCACGGGTGCATCGTGGAGAGCTCGCGTTTGATCTCCTGGTCCTCGACGATGCGCCGCTGGGCGGTGTCGACGAGGAACATCTTGCCGGGCTGCAGGCGGCCGCGGCGCTTGATGCGCTCCGGCTCAAAAGTCAGCACACCGGTCTCCGAGCCGATCACGACGAGGCCGTCGGTGGTCTCGGTCCAGCGACCGGGGCGCAGGCCGTTGCGGTCGAGGGTGGCGCCGACGAGCGTTCCGTCGGTGAAGATGAGCGCGGCGGGTCCGTCCCACGGCTCCATCTGGTTGGAGTGGTACTCGTAGAAGGAGCGGAGCTCGGGCGTGATGTCCGACTGCTTCTCATAGGCCTCCGGCACCATCATCATGATGGCGTGCGGAAGGCTGCGACCCGTCAGCGTCAGCAGCTCGAGCACCTCGTCGAACGAGGCGGAGTCGCTGGCGCCGTCGGTGCAGATGGGCAGCAGCGGCGCGACGTCGCCGAGCAGTTCGGACTCGAGCTGCGACTGACGCGCGCGCATCCAGTTGCGGTTTCCGCCGACCGTGTTGATCTCGCCGTTGTGGGCGAGCATTCGCAGCGGCTGTGCGAGAGGCCACGATGGGAACGTGTTCGTCGAGTACCGCGAGTGCACGACGGCCAGCTCGGAGGCGAAGCGCTCGTCCTGGAGATCGGGGTAGAACGGCTCGAGCTGGAGCGTCGTGACCATGCCCTTGTAGCCGAGCGTGCGGCTCGAGAGCGAGACGAAGTAGGCGCCGAGCTCGTGACCCGCGCGCTTGCGCAGACGGTAGGCGACGCGGTCGAGCGCGATGCCCGTGAGCGGGGCCTGCGCATGGGTGGCTCCGCCGGCGCTGACGAACAGCTGCTCGAAAGCCGGGCGCGCCTCGTCGGCGAGCTTGCCGAGGTTGTCGTTGGCCGTGGGCACCTCACGCCAGCCGAGCACGCGCAGTCCCTCGGCGCGGGCGATCTTCTCGATCCCAGCCTTCTGCTGGCGGCGCTCGCTCGAATCGCGCGGCAGGAAGGCGAGCCCTGCGGCGTACTCCCCCACCGGCGGCAGTTCGAAGCCCGCCACCGCGCGCAGGAATGCGTCGGGCATCTGCGTGAGGATGCCCGCTCCGTCACCGGTGCCGGCATCCGACCCGATCGCGCCGCGGTGCTCCAGGTTGCGCAGCGCCTGGAGCGCGAGCGCGATGATGTCGTGTCCTGCCGTGCCACGCAGCGTCGCCACCATGGCGAGGCCGCAGGCGTCCTTCTCGAACGCCGGGTTGTACATGCCCTGCTTGGCCGGGTAGTGCAGCCCGACGGGTGCGCGGAGGTCGCTCGATGCCATGCGGTACCGTCCTCAGATCTTCAGGTGACCCGGGGACGTCATTGGCCGGGTGGATGCGTGGGGTTCCTCACGGAAGAGGAGGCTATCGAGAGCCGTCCGTGTCCGTGGGAGCGACGCTTGTGGCGCTGGCTCCTGCGGTGACTTCTTCGGCCGGAGGCTCGCTCAGGTCCACGAAGTCAGAGGGATTGTCCTGCGATTCTACATCAGCGCCTTCGTCACTCCGGCCGCGGCCCGGCTGATAGGGCGACGGCTCGAGGCCGGGGTGGCGGCGCGACTGCACGATCAGGATCGCGAGACCCACGACGATGCCGAGGATCGCGGCCCAGACGTTGCTGCGCAGACCGAGGATGATCTCGCTCGGGTCGATGCGGATCGACTCCCAGACGACGCGTCCTGCGCTGTACCAGATGAGGTAGATCGCGAACAGGCGACCCCACTGGAAGAAGAGCTTCCGGCCGAGCCACAGCAGCACGAGGACGCCCAGGCCGTTCCACAGCACTTCGTACAGGAACGTGGGGTGGAACAGCGTGCCCTCGGGAAGGCCGGGAGGGAAGGCGGAGTTCGTCGACTCGATCTCGAGTCCCCAGGGCAGGTCGGTCGGGAGGCCGAAGAGCTCGTGGTTGAACCAGTTGCCGAAGCGGCCCATGGCTTGCGCGAGGAGGAGGCCGGGCGCGAGGGCGTCGGCGAAAGTCCAGAAGCGGATGCCGGTCCACCGGCATCCGAGGTAGGCGCCGATCGCGCCGCCGATGAGCGCTCCGAAGATGGCGATGCCACCCTCCCAGATCGCCCAGACCGAACCCGGCTCGAAGGGGTTCCAGGTGTTCTTGCCCTCACCGAAGTAGAAGTTCGGGTGGGTCAGCACGTGGAAGATGCGCGCGCCGATGATCGCGATCGGGACCGCGAGGATCGAGATGTCGATCACGACCCACGGCTCCGCACCGCGCTTGGTCAGGCGGTGGTTGGTGATCAGCGCGGCCGCGATGATGCCGGCGATGATGCACAGGGCGTAGAAGTGGATCCGAACCGGCCCCAGGTCGAAATACGACACAGGAGGGCTCGGGATGCTGGCGAGCACGCCGTTGAAGGTGCTGTGGAGCGCGAGGGACATGAGTGCGATTCTAGTTCTCGTGATCGGGGCGTGCCGACGACGTGCCGGATGCCAGGTTTCGGGTGACCTCGGCGAGAGCCGGGATGCCGCCGTCGCGCAGCGCGCGGACGAGCGCGGTGCCGACGATCGCGCCGTCGGCGTACTCCGAGACGCCGGCGATCTGCTCGGCGGTGGAGATGCCGATGCCGACGCAGGCACGGACGACTCCGTGATCGCGCAGGCGCGCGACGAGCGTGCGCGCGGCCCGATCGAGCTCGGTGCGCTCTCCGGTGATGCCCATGGTCGAGACGGTGTACACGAAGCCGGTGGACGACTTCACGACGAGATCGAGGCGCTCGTCCGTGGAGGTGGGTGCAGCCAGGAAGACGCGGTCGAGTCCGGTGCGCTGGCTCGCGGCGATCCACTCCCCTGCGACGTCCGGTGTGATGTCCGGCGTGATGAGCCCGGCGCCGCCGGCCGCGAGCAGGTCGTCCGCGTAGCGGTCGATGCCGTACTGCAGAACCGGGTTCCAGTAGGTCATCACGAGCACCGGCGCGTCGGTGGCGGCTGTGATGGCGCGCACGGCCGTGAACAGATCGGCTGTCGTGAACCCGGCGGCCAGCGCCTGGGTCGTCGCCTCCTGGATGACCGCGCCGTCCATCACCGGATCGCTGTACGGCGGGCCGAGCTCGATGATGTCGACACCGTTGTCCGCGAGCGCGATGGCTGCCTGGATGCTGGTCTCGAGGTCGGGGAAGCCGACGGGGAGGTAGCCGATGAAGGCGCTGCGTCCGTCGGCGTGTGCGGCGGCGATCGCCTGTTCCACGCGGCTCACAGTTCCGGTTCCCCCTTCGAGGCCGCCTTCTCGGCGGCGCTCTCCTCTGCGACGTCGTGCGCCAGAGCCGCTTCGTCGTACAGCTCGAAATAGCGCGCTGCCGTGTCCATGTCCTTGTCGCCGCGCCCGGACAGGCAGATGGCGATGATCGCATCCGGCCCGAGCTCGCGGCCGACTCGCAGCGCACCGGCGAGGGCGTGCGCCGACTCGATCGCCGGGATGATGCCCTCGGTGCGGCTGAGCAGGCGCAGCGCCTGCATCGCCTCGTCGTCGGTGGCCGGGATGTACTCCGCACGGCCGATGTCGGCCAACCAGGAATGCTCGGGACCGACGCCGGGGTAGTCGAGGCCTGCGGAGATCGAGTGCGACTCGATCGTCTGGCCGTCGCCGTTCTGCAGCACGTAGGTCTTCGCTCCGTGGAGCACGCCGGGTCGTCCGCGTTCGATGGAGGCGGCGTGGCGGTCGGTGTCCACACCGTCTCCGGCGGCCTCCACGCCGTAGAGCTTCACGCTCTCGTCGTCCAGGAACGCGTCGAACATGCCGATCGCGTTCGACCCGCCGCCGACGCAGGCGAAGACCGCGTCG
>Ga0307406_10001735_pt1 | contig 11953 bp, 10 predicted proteins | sample 322Cmetagenome_3_FD_203706 | JGI IMG/M metagenome (GOLD analysis project Ga0307406, IMG submission 203706) | Maize rhizosphere microbial communities from greenhouse at UC Davis, California, United States - 322HYB-C-2 | ecosystem: Host-associated > Plants > Roots > Rhizosphere > Soil | place... | reverse complement strand
GTCAGCACGCGGTCCGCGACGGTCACGACGAACTCTTCCAGGCCGAAGCGGAAACCGATCGACAGGCAGACGTCGCCCGCCTTCTCGGCGTCGAACATCGTCTTCAGCGACAGCATCATGGAGACGGAACTCAACGGCAGGGTCGGGTCGTGCATCGGCGACCGCGCCGCCCATTTGCCCAGCGCGCCGACGATCGGCTCGGCCTCCCGGCCCCAGTCGGTCAGGTCGTAGACCTGCACCGAGGCCGGCGGCGGCAGGCGGCGCTTCACCAGCAGTCCGGCGACTTCCAGCCCCTCCAGCCGCTGCGTCAGCACATTGGCGCTCAGCCCCGGCAGGCCCGCCTTCAGGTCCCCGAACCGCTTGGGGCCCAGCATCAGCTCGCGCATCACCAGCAGCGCCCAGCGCTCGCCGACCAGGTCCAGCGCGTGCGCGGTCCCGCAGGCGTCTTCATAACGCCGCGGCGCCTGCTTGGTTATCTTTTCTAACTTCATGCTTGTGTTTAATAACATTCCGAGTCAGGTTTCTCAAGCCGCCAGACGCCGGCGCAAGAACGAAGCGCCGCCCGCCGCGCTCAAAAACCCAGGAGAGAGACATGCCCTTCCTCGACATCACCGTCATCCCCGTGCCGACCGCCAAGAAGGACGCCTACCTCAAGCACTCCACAGTGATGTCGCCCCTCTTCCGCGAACAGGGCGCCCTGTCGGTCACCGAGACCTGGGGCGAGGACGTGCCGGACGGCAAGGTCACCGATTTCAAGCGCGCCGTCGCCCTGCAGGACGGCGAGACCGTCGCCGTCGGCTGGATCACCTGGCCCGACAAGGCGACCCGCGACGCGGGCTGGGAAAAGCTGATGCAGGACGAGCGCATGATGGGCGGGGAGGAGCCGCCCTTCGACGGCAAGCGCATGATCTTCGCCGGGTTCGACGTCATCGCGGAGAACTGAGACGTCCTGCGGTAGCGCCTTCATGCCGTGAGAGCGCTACCGCCCCTACCGGCAGAACCGCGTGTCCGTCGCCTCGAGGTGGAGGTGGTCGGCGTGCACGGCGTTGTAGTCGGGGCTCAGCGTGGTGCCGAAGATGCGGCAGGCGTCGTCGCGGATGCGGCGAAGGAAGCGCTGCTCGGCCTCGTCGCCGCCGAACCAGCGGTCCTTGACGCTGATCCGCCGCCCGTCGCGCAACCGCACCCCCGCGAAATCCAGCGCCGCCGCCTGCGAGTGGGCGCTGATCCGGTTGCTGACGCCACCGTTGTTCACATTGCGACAGGCGTAGGCGCCCATGTGGTCGATCTGGACCACGTCCGAGCCGAGGATCTCGCGCGCCGCCGGCTCGACCGACTGCCGTCGCCAGACGCTGAGCGCCAGGGCGGTGCGGCAGGTCATCTCCACGTCGCCGGGGGCCATCCGCGCCACCGTGCCCATGTCGGGGCCCAACACGCCGCCTGACACCAGTCCGCAGCCCTGGGGGTCGCCCCGGTCGGGCACGGGGTGGAACGTCACCCGCGCCGCCGTCAGCTGGGCCATGCACTGGCTCAGCTCGGCGCTCTCGCGGATCACCGCCGTCCGCGTGCCGGTGCCGACGGGTTGATCGACCATATTGCCCACCAGCGGCGCCTCGGTGCGCGAGGGCGCGGCCGGGTAACGCGCCGGCGCAGGCCTGTCGGGCAGCATGGGGCTGCAACTGGCCAGCAGCAGCACGCCGGACAGAGCGCTCGCGAGGGAACGGAGGGGAAGGCGCATTCGCCGGACGCTAGGGTGATTTGCACCCTGCGCGGATCACGAGATCACGAGCGCAAAGAGAAAGGGCGGCCCCGCTGGAGCCGCCCTCGTTTCATTCTCAGCTGTCCAGGAAGGACCGCAGCTTCCGCGACCGCGACGGGTGCTTCAGCTTGCGAAGCGCCTTGGCCTCGATCTGGCGGATCCGCTCGCGGGTCACGCTGAACTGCTGGCCGACCTCTTCCAGCGTGTGGTCGGTGTTCATGCCGATGCCGAAGCGCATCCGCAGAACGCGTTCCTCGCGCGGCGTCAGCGACGCCAGCACGCGGGTCGTGGTTTCGCGCAGGTTCGACTGGATAGCGGCGTCGATCGGCAGGACGGCGTTCTTGTCCTCGATGAAGTCGCCCAGGTGGGAGTCTTCCTCGTCGCCGATGGGGGTTTCGAGCGAGATCGGCTCCTTGGCGATCTTCAGGACCTTGCGGACCTTCTCCAGCGGCATGGCCAGCTTCTCGGCCAGTTCTTCCGGGGTCGGCTCGCGGCCGATCTCGTGCAGCATCTGGCGGCTGGTGCGGACGATCTTGTTGATCGTCTCGATCATGTGCACCGGGATGCGGATGGTCCGCGCCTGGTCGGCGATCGAGCGGGTGATCGCCTGACGGATCCACCAGGTGGCGTAGGTCGAGAACTTGTAGCCGCGGCGGTACTCGAACTTGTCGACCGCCTTCATCAGGCCGATGTTGCCCTCCTGGATCAGGTCCAGGAACTGCAGGCCGCGGTTGGTGTATTTCTTGGCGATGGAGATCACGAGGCGCAGGTTGGCCTCGACCATTTCCTTCTTGGCCTGACGGGCCTCGCGCTCGCCCTTCTGGACGGTCTGGACGATGCGGCGATAGTCGTCGATCGGCAGGCCGGCCTCGGTCGCAACGGCGGCGACATCGGCGCGGATCTGGGCGATCTGGCCGGATTCATTGTCGCTGAACTTGGTCCAGCGGACGCCCATTTCCTTGACGTTGTCGGCCCAGTTCGGATCCAGCTCCTTGGTGAAATAGGCCTTCAGGAACTCAGGACGCGAGATGCCGTAGCTGTCGGCCAGGCGCAGCAGGCGGCCTTCCAGCCCCATCAGACGCTTGTTGATCGCGTACAGCTGCTCAACCAGCGCCTCGATGCGGTTGTTGTTCAGCTTCATCGTCTTCAGGCGGCCCGAGATGGTCGCCGTCAGGGTGTCGTAGGCCTTCTGGTCCTTGGCGTTCAGGATCTCGCCCTTGAGGCGCGCCTCAACCAGCTTGTCCTGCAGCTTGCGGAAGCCGCCGAAGTCCGACGCGATGGCGTCCAGCACTTCCATGACGCCGTCGCGCAGCTCGGCTTCCAGCGCCGAGATCGACATGCCGCCGCCGTCGTCGAAATCCTCGTCGTCGTCGTCAGATTCGGGCTTCTCTTCCCCTTCGGCCTTTTCCTCGACCTCTTCCTCGACCGCTTCACCGGCTGGCGGCTGGTTGTGCGGCAGGGATGAGGGGTTCAGCACGCCGTAGGTGGCGTCCAGGTCGATGACCTCACGCAGCAGGATGCGGTTGTTCGCCAGTTCGTCGCGCCACACCATGATGGCCTCGAACGTCAACGCGCTTTCGCACAGACCCGAGATCATGGCGTCGCGGCCGGCCTCGATGCGCTTGGCGATGGCGATTTCGCCCTCGCGGCTCAGCAGTTCGACCGAACCCATTTCGCGCAGATACATGCGCACCGGGTCGTCAGTGCGGTCATAGGCGGCCTTGGCCGGCGTCTCGGCGACGTTGGTCTCGGCGCGCTCGGCGACTTCGCCGCCCTCGCCGTCCTTCTGCTCGGCGTCTTCCTCAGCTTCGACGACGTTCACGCCCATCTCGCTGAGCATGGCCAGGGTGTCCTCGATCGCGTCGGGGGTCACCTCTTCGGACGGGAGGACCTTGTTCAGCTCCTCCATCGTCACATAGCCCTTGGCCTTGGCTTGCTTGATGAATTTCTTGACGCCGGCGTCGGTAAGGTCGAGCAGCGGGCCGTCGCTCTGAACTTCGGCTTCCTGCGTCTCGGTCTGGGCGCTCATTCAGTCTCTTCTCCGCGGGGAGGGCTGATCAGGCCCTCGCCGATACAACGTGTGGCGGGATCGTTTGGTTACGAGCCCGCGCTGTCTTCCCAAATTTCACCGGTCTTGATCGCACGACGCAACGCATCCCGCTCGGCCTTCAGCCGGCGAAACGCCTCGTCCTGCCCGGGCACGCTACGCGCCGAAGACAGGGCGTCTTCCAAGGCGGCGACGCGGGTTAACGCGTCAAACGCCTGCGACCATCGGATCCTCGTCTCGCCGAGGGGCTTGTCTGCAGCCAGGAAAGGCGCGCCGGACTTTGCCGCCGCCTTCTCGACCTCACGCATTAAGACGTCATGACCCGATTGCGCCAGATGGCGACGGAGCGCCGCAGAGTCAAGGTCCTGACCCGAGAAGCGCAACCGGACCATCTCCTGCGCCAGCCCGTCCAGCGACGGATCGCCGAAGCCATGGGAGGCGATCGCCTCCAGATGGTCGTCCATCCGTTCGGGGTCGTCGATGGCGCCGTGGGCCAGGGCGGCGGCCACGGGCTCGATGGCGCGGCTCAGTGACTGCATGGCCTGGGCGCCCTCCACGGTCTGGCCCAGCTTGGGCGGCGGGCCGCCGAAACGGCCTCGCCCCTGCCCGTAGCCTTGCCCGCCCTGCTGGCCCTGCGGCGGGCGGCGCGAGGGGAAGGCGGCGTCGAACCGCTCAAACATGTCCCGGCGGTACTGTTCGGCCAGATCCTTGTCCTGGATGGCCGAGGCCTGCTGGCGCAGCCGGCCCTTGAAGCCCGCGCGGCGTTCGGGCGAGTCCAGCGGCTCAGCCTCGGCCTCCTTCTGGAAAAGCACTTCGGCGAACGGTTTGGTCATCGCCAGCGCCTGCCGCAGAGCCGGGGCGCCGCGATCGCGCAGGATGTCGTCCGGATCCTGGCCGCCTTCCAGCAGGGCGAAGCGGAACGAACGACCCGGCTTCAGCTGCGGCAGGGCCCGGTCGATGGCGCGGTAGGCGGCCCGCCGTCCCGCCGCGTCGCCGTCGAAGCACAGCACCGGCTCGGCCGACACGCGCCACAAACGCTCCATCTGCTCCTCGGTCAGGGCCGTGCCCATCGGCGCCACCGCCGGGATGCCCGCGCGCTGGCAGGCGATGACGTCCATATAGCCTTCGACGACGACGATGCCCTGCTCGCCCCGGGACTCGGCGCCCAAGATGCGGCGCGCCTCGGGCAGGCCGTACAGGGTCGCGCCCTTGTGGAAGAGCGGGCTCTCGGGACCATTCAGATATTTGGCCCGGTCGTCCGGGTTCATCGCGCGGCCGCCGAAGCTGACGATCCGCCCGCGGGCGTCGAGGATGGGGAACATCAGCCGGTCGCGGAACCGGTCATAGGGTTGGCCGCCGCCCTCCGGCGAGATCAGCATCCCGGCCTCGACCAGGTCCCCCGGCTTGGCCCCGCGCTGGACCAGGGCCTGCTTCAGCCCCTCGCGGTCGTTCGGCGCATAGCCGAGACCGAAGCGCTCCCACTGGTCCTCGGGAAGGCCGCGCTTCTCCAGATATTCGCGCGCCGCCTTGCCCGTCGATCGGCGCAGGTTGGCCGCGAACCATTTCTGGGCCAGGTCCATCCAGTCGTTCAGGCCCTGCCGCTTCTGCTCGCGCTCCTGCGCTTGGGGGTCTTCGGCGGGCAGTTGCATCCCGGCTTCCGCCGCCAGCCGCTGCACGGCCTCGACGAAGCTGAGCCGCTCGGTCTCCTGCAGGAAGCTGATGACGTCGCCGTGCTTGCCGGAGCTGAAGTCGTGGAAAAAGCCCTTGTCGTCATTGACGAAGAAGGACGGCGACTTCTCCTTCGAGAAGGGCGACAGGCCGACGTATTCGCGTCCCTGACGCTTGAGCTTCACCGACCGTCCGATGATGTCGGACGGGCGAAGGCGGGCCTTCAGTTCCTCGATGAAGCGTTCGTCAAAGCGCACGCCCGCCTTATAGCGCGCGACTCAGCCAAACGGGGCGATTTACCTTTCGTTAACCAAGAAGGCAAAACCGCGACCCTAAGAGACTGATTCAAAGCACAATTTTCCGGAACAATCCACAGGCCTTGTGGATTATCCACGCGACCGTCCCAGAAGCGGGACGGACCTGCCGGTTTCGCAGCGGACGCTGCGGGGCCGCCCGGATTGAAAGCCGCCCATGTTCATCGCCATCGCCCGCCCGGCGGTGGAGCCCGTAGGCCCCGACGCCGTCGCCGTCCCCGGTTCTCCCGCCATCCCCTCCGCCTCGCCGCGCGCCCTGCATGCCCGATTGCTGCAGAACGCCGCGCTCCGGCGGATGCGCGGGCTCGAGAGACGCCGGAACAACCGTCCCGAGGACGCCGACTACTGGCTGCACGCCGCGCCGGTCGCCGTGCGCAAGGCCTGCGCCCTGCGCGAAGGCGCCGGCTTCATCCCCCTGCCCTGACCTGCGGCGTCGCGTCTCGCCGCGCTGACGGGGCTAGGCGCCGCGGCCAAGCCGGTGTTCTCTCCGGCAACGCTGAGGGGGAACCAGCCATGAAGACCGTCATCGCGGCCGTCGCCGCCGTCCTGATCGCCACGCCTGTCGCCGCCCAGGACATCGCGGGGCCTGTCGCCGCCGCCGTCGACCAGTTCGGCCAGAGCATGGCGGAGTCCATGGCCGGCGGGCCAGGCGTCTTCGTCACCGCCCAGGGCCGCGCGCCCCTGCCGGACGCCGGCGCCCTGCCGATGACCCTGACCATCAAGGGCGAGGGCAAGACCGCCGCCGAGGCCGTCGCCCACCGCAACGCCCAGTTGGAACGGGTCCGCTCGGCAGCCAACAATTTCGACGTCGCCATCGAGGTCGGGACCACCACCTATTCCATCTCCGAGGGAATCGATTGGACCGAGGCCTCCGCCTACGCCGGGGCCATGGATGCCGCCGCCGTGGCCGAGGCCGCCGCCGAAGCGGCTGTCGCTGTGGACGCCGCGGGCGACGCGGCCGAAGAGGCGCCCCCTGCCCGCACCGTCACCGCCTCGGTCCAGGTCAAGATCGTCCGCCCCAACGAGACCCGCCTGCCCGCCTTCGTCGACGCGCTGGTGGACGCCGGGGTGACCGATCTGGACGACAGCCTGAACGGCATGAACCTGGGCCAGATGCAGCCCTTCCTGTCGCTGATGGGTCTGGATACGACCCGCGATCCGGGTGAGGCTGTGTGGAACGCCGCCACCGCCGACGCCATCGTCCGCGCCCGCGCCCAGGCCGAAACTATCGCCGCCGCCTCGGGCCGCCCCCTGGGACAGGTCCGTTACGTCTCGGTGCTGCTGCGCTCGCACGATGGCGAGGACGCCCTGGTCAGCGTCGCCGTTCGGTTCGGCCTGGAATGAGACGGCTGAAGGGCGTTCAGCCCTTCATCGAATCCGCGAAACGCTGGAACAGATAGAGGCTGTCGGTCGGTCCCGGCGAGGCTTCCGGGTGATGCTGGACGCTGAACACCGGACGGTTCTTCAGGGCGATGCCGCAGTTGGTGCCGTCGAACAGGCTGACGTGGGTCTCTTCCACCGCCTCCGGCAGGCTGTCGCGATCGACGGTGAAGCCGTGGTTCATGGAAACGATCTCGACTTTGCCGGTCGTCAGATCCTTCACCGGATGGTTCGCGCCGTGGTGGCCCTGGTCCATCTTCACCGTCTTGGCGCCCAGCGCCAAGGCGAGCATCTGGTGGCCCAGGCAGATGCCGAACAGCGGCTTGCCGCTGTCGACCAGCTTCTTGATCTCCGGCACCGCATACACGCCCGTCGCGGCCGGATCGCCCGGACCGTTCGACAAGACGACGCCGTCCGGGTTGCGGGCCAGGACGTCTTCCGCCGTCGTCGTGGCCGGGACCACGGTGATCTTCGCGCCGGTCGAGGCCAGCGCCCGCAGGATGTTGCGCTTCACGCCGTAGTCGATGACCACCACCGTCTTGTCGGCGGCGTCGACCCGCGGATGGCCTTCCGGCCATTCCCACAGCCCCTCGTCCCACTCGAACGCCTGCAAGGTCGAGGCGGGCTTGGCCAGGTCCAGGCCGACCAGGCCGGTCCAGGCCTTGGCCTCGGCGACCAGGGCGTCGAGATCGAAATTGCCGTCCGGATCGTGGGCGATCACCGCATGCGGCGCGCCGGTGTCGCGGATGCGGGCGGTCAGGGCGCGGGTGTCGACGCCGGCCAGGCCGACCACGCCGCGGCGCTTCATCCAGCCGTCGAAATCGCTTTCGGCGCGATAGTTGGCCGGATCGGTCGGGACGTCGCGGAAGATCGCGCCCTTGGCCGAGGTGTCCGAACCGCCGCCGATCTGTTCGATGTCCTCGACGTTCACCCCGACGTTGCCGACGTGCGGGAAGGTGAAGGCCAGGATCTGGCTCATGTAGGACGGGTCGGTCAGGATTTCCTGATAGCCGGTCATGGCGGTGTTGAAGACCACCTCGCCCAGCGCCGAGCCGGTCGCGCCGCAGCCGACGCCTTGGAAGATCGTGCCGTCAGCCAGCGCCAGAACGCCTGTGACTCCGGGAAGAAGGGTCTGGGTCATGGCGCGCTCCGTAAGGCCGTAATCCGGCGAACAAACGGCGGGGTGGTTAGGCCCCCTGACCCTCAGGGTCAACGCGCGATCCGGACTTTCTCAGAAACACGAACCATGCGGCGGTCATCAGGGCGACGAAACCCGCCGTCGGCAGGATGTATCCGGGCGCCGCGGCGGCCACGGCGGCGACGGCGAACACCATGCCCAGAACGGCGATGGAACGCGCGCCGGGGGTCTTCGCCAACCGGAACAGCGACAGCGCGCAGACGGCGTAGATCGTCAGACTGAGGACCGAGGTGACGCCCACCAGCATGCCGAACTGCTTACCCAGCGTCGGCTGGCCCGACAGGATGGCGATCACGCTCATGAAGGCCGCGCCCAGCAGCGGGGTGACGATCGGCGTCCTGGTCGGCGAGCCGAAGCCCGAGGGCAGATAGCCCTGCTGCGCCGCGGCGCGCGCCGTCTCGCCGCCCATCATCGTCCAGCCGCCGATGGTGCCTAGGGTCTTGGTGATCGCGCACACCGCGACGATCCCGGCGATCGAGGCGCCGAACACCCGCCCGGCCAGATCGGCGTAGGGGCTGGTCGAATGGGCCAGCTGGGCCACGGGAATCACGCCGAACACGGCGACCGTCGCGCTGACATAGACCGCCGTGGCCAGCAGGGCGCCGGCGACCGAGGCGCGGCGCACGTCGACAGCCGGATGACGCACCCGGTGCGACAGGGCCGCGGCGCTTTCCACGCCCAGATAGGCCCAAAAGATGATGGCCAGCGAGGCGGGCACGGTCTTGAGCAACGGCTCGCCCGACGGGCTCCATGAGGCCGCGAAGACAGCCGGATCGAAGGCGGCGACGCCCGCCGCCACGGCGATGCCGATGGGAATCAGACCCACCACCAGCGCCACGGCCGCCAGCCACGAGGCCGTGCGGGCGCCGATGATGTAGGCGAGGGTCGCGACCCAGATCAGGCCCAGATTGCACAGCGTCGCCGCGACCGGATTCTTCAGGACCGGCCAAAAGAAGCCGAGATAGCCGGTGGCGGCCACGGCCACCGCGACATTGCCGATCAGGCAGGCCATCCAGAAGGCCAGCGAAACCTGAAAGCCCGCGAACCGGCCCAGCCCCAGCTCGGCGAAGCCAGACAGGCCGTCGGCCTTCGGCGCGACCCGGCCCAGCGCCCCGAACACCAGCGCCAGCGTCGCCGCGCCCACGGCCGCCACCAGCCAGCCGATCAGGCTGGAGCTGCCGGTCGAAGCCAGGCTGACGGGCAGCAGGTACAGGCCCGAGCCGATCATATTCCCGGCCACCACCAGCGCGGCCAGCCCCCAGCCCAGCTTGTGCCGATCCGAGAGCGGGTCCTCGGGCAGCGGGATGGAGTGTTCGACGTGGCTCATGCCGCAGAGGTGCATCCGCTCAGGCCGCGGCGTCAACCGCCGTCGGACGACGGGGGTCGGCGAGCCTCATTGCCCATTCTATCACTTTGCATTATAAAGTACTTGATCAATGGAGATCCTGATGTCCTTCGCCCTGTCCGCCAGCCTTCCCGCCGCCGTCGCCGCCCTGCTGCTGGGCGCCTTCGTCCTGACCGCTCCGGCGACCGCGCAGACGCCCGCCCCCGCCGTCGCGGCGCCCGCCGCCCGGGCCGCCGACGTGATCATCCGCGAGGAAGGCCTCGTCGCCGAATACTTCGCCCCCGCGCCCGGAACCCAGGCCTCCGCCGGCGCCGTCATCGTCCTGGGCGGTTCGGAGGGCGGGCTGCGCGGCGGACGCGGCCTGGCCCGCCGGCTTTCCGATGCGGGCTTCGCCGCCATCGCCGTCTCCTATTTCGGCGAGCCGGGCCAGAAGCCGATCCTGAACGAGATTCCCATCGAGCCGGTCGACCGCGCCCTCGCCTGGCTCAAGGCCCGGCCGGAAATCCACGGCCCGATCGCGGTCATGGGCGTGTCCAAGGGCGGTGAATTGGCCCTGCTGACCGCCAGCCGCAATCCGGAGATTCGCGCCGTCGTCGCCGGCGTGCCCTCCCATGTCGTCTGGGCCGGCATCGACCAGACCGGCGGCGCCGTCGGCTCGTCCTGGACCGCCGGCGGCCAACCGCTGGCCTATGTTCCCTACAACATGTCCAACGGCTTCACCGGGGTGTTCAACCTCTACAACGACAGCCTGGCGACCGCCCCCGCCGAGGCGGAGATCCCGGTCGAGGCGATCAACGGCCCGGTGCTGATGATTTCCGGCCAGGCCGATGGCCTGTGGCCCTCATCGGAGATGGCCCGGCGCGTGGAGCAACGGCTGCAGGCCCACGGCTTCCGCCACCCGGTCATCAATCTGGCCTATCCGGACGCCGGCCACGCCGCCTTCGGCGTCCCGGTCGCCGCCGATACGCCCGGGCTGGAGCCCGCGCTCGCCTTGGGCGGCGCCTTGCCCGGCCTGGTCGCCGCACGGGCCGACGGCTGGCCCCGCGTTCTGCGGTTCCTGCGCGACGCCCTGAACGGCGGCTAGAGCGAAATCGGTTGAGCTGGACGCAGTCCGTCTCAGCTCAGATTTCGCTCCCGCATAATTCTGGAGCCTGATTCACGGCATCGCCGGGATCGCGAAGCGATTCCGCCTCAGCCGATCAGGCTCTAGGGGATCAGACGGTGACGGCGTCCATGCCGGCGAAGACCGCATGGGTCGCGCCGGCGGCCTGCGCGGCCAGGCCGCGGTCGGGCCTCAGGTTCAGCAGCATGACCTGGCCGCAGACCTGACGGGCGGCCCCGATCAGGGCCGCCGCCTCCCTCCAGTCCTGCGCGGTCTCGTGGCTGACCCCGGCGAAGTCGATCGACAAGCAGCGGCCGGGCGTCCCGGCCAGCCGCCGCACCGCCGCGATATCAGGGGCGACGTGCAGGATCACCCCCTGGGCGTCGGTCTCGAAATGGCCGATGGCCGACTGAATGGCCTCGACGGGCGCGCTTTCCAGCCCGCCCATCACTTCGACCAGCAGGGTCCCCGGCGTGTTCTCGTGCTGCATCTCGGAGCACAACAGCGAGAACCGGCCCCGGCTGGTCGCCACGGTCCGCCAGAACACCGGCAGCACGCCGCTGTCGTTCTGGCCGAGGCGCAGCATGTCCAGCCCGTGACGCAGGGTCTGCAGGTCGATCCTTTGCAGATCGGTCGCCTCCAGGGTGCGGCGGTTCAGCCCCGCCAGCGCCCGCTCCCCGCCCCGATGGCGGATGGTGCGGCGGATGCGTCGGCTGACCGGCAGCGAGCGGACCAGGTCGAACACCGGCTGGGCGGCCAGGGTCACGGTCAGCTCGCGCCGCGCCCGCGTGACCATGGTGAAGGTCAGGCTCTCGTACGGCGCGGCGTACGACCGCCGCCCGAGGGGCTGGATCGCGTCCGGCTGCTCGTCATCAGGCGGCGCATAGGCGCGCCGCTCTGGCGTCGTCTGCGGCGGGAGGTCCTCATCACCCCACGCCGTGGTCTCGGGCGGACCGATCCGCCCCGCTTCATTTCCCATGACCGGCTCCGTTTGCGCGGCCCCCCGGGATCTGCCTCGGGGTTGAGGCTGAACCGGGTTTGCGAACATATCCCTGACGAATGTGGTCAACATCGCATTGACCATTAACCGCCCGGCGCCCCGCTCGACGGGCGCGCGAATCCGGTTCAGGGAACGCGGCATGA
>Ga0307406_10001734_pt1 | contig 11957 bp, 10 predicted proteins | sample 322Cmetagenome_3_FD_203706 | JGI IMG/M metagenome (GOLD analysis project Ga0307406, IMG submission 203706) | Maize rhizosphere microbial communities from greenhouse at UC Davis, California, United States - 322HYB-C-2 | ecosystem: Host-associated > Plants > Roots > Rhizosphere > Soil | place... | reverse complement strand
TGCTACCCTTGAGCAGTTCTCCGCGGCCTCTGCGTCCTCTGCGGTAAAAGGAATGGGTTGTTCTCTCCGTGTCCTCCGTGACCTCTGTGGTTCAACTCAGCCAACCTAACGACCGACAAGAGCCTGCGAGGGCGTCGGCACTTTCTTTAGGGTAGCCCAGCCGGCGCCGCCGAAATCCATCTGCACGTCCGCCACGCCACCCGTCGGATCCAGGCGGAACTGGAACGTCCCGTTCTCCAACGCCGGGTTGGACATATGCGACCGGAACGTGTCGAAGTGCCAGTGCTCGAGCGTGCCGCGACGCATCGGGCCAAAGTCGAACGACAACGTCCCGTTGTCGTCGCGGATCACCATCTCGCCGAACGCGCTGTCGGCGTACGTGCCGGCGTAGGCCGCGACGGGCAGCGACGGCTTCGTGTTAGGCACCCGCTGCGCCGCAAACGCGGCGGCCGCTGCGCGCTCCAGGCGGCTCACGGAATCGTACGACGCCCGCATCTGGTGACTCCAGTCGCTCGACGTCCGGCCGAGCTGCATATCGACGATCTGCCGGGCCAGGGCCGTCGGAGCGAAGATGCCGCTACCGAGGTTCGTGAGCACGACGACACCGAATCGTGCATCCGGGACCATCGCAACCGCCGACGCCATCCCGTCGATCTCCCCGGTATGCTCCACGAGCACCTTCCCGGCGTAGTCGCTGGTCACCAAGCCGAGTCCAATCGCCAGGAAGTGCGCCGCGGGAAACAGCATCGGCGTTCCGCGATTCAACGGAATCGCAGCCTGTGCGGACCGCATCTCGTCGACACCGCGCTGACTGATGATCCGCTTGCCGTTGTGCGTGCCAGCGGCAAGCTGCAGTCGCAGCCACTGCGCCATGTCGACGACGTTCGAGTTGATCGATCCGGCTGGCCCGACGTTGTCGCCGTTGTACCACGGGATGGGTCGGATGCCCTGCGGCGTCTCGAGGTGCGGTGTGACGACGTTCGACTTGCCGGCGAGGTCGCGGATGCTCGTGTTCGTCGAGGTCATGCCGAGCGGCGTGAAGATCCGCTCTCTCACGAAGTCGTCCCACGTTCCGCCGGTCACGTGCGCGAGCACCTGTCCCGCGGTCAGGTAGGTGACGTTGTTGTAACGGAACTTCGTGCGGAAGCTCGACTCCGACGGCAGATAGCGCAGCCGCCTAACGAGCTCATCCCGGCTTGCGTCCGAGCCGTACCACACCAGCTCGTTGCGCGCGAGCCCCGTTCGATGCGTCAGCAGGTCGCGCACCGTCGCCTCCCGGCTCGCGAGCGGATCGCTCAGGCGAAAGTCAGGTCGAGACGGGCGCGTCGAGGTTCATCTTGCCATCGTCGACGAGCATCTCGAGCCCGGCGGCGGTGAACGCCTTCGAGTTGGATCCGATGGCGAAGATCGTCCGCTCGTCGACGAGCTCGGGGCGCCCAAGCTCACGTACGCCAAACCCCTTGGCGTAGATCACCGAGTCGTTTCGGACGATCGCGACGGCAGCGCCCGGAATGTTCCATTCCTTCATCGTGTGCTGGACGTACTGATCCAGCCCGGGGAATGGTTCCCGTGCTACCCTGGCGCCGATGCCGACCGAGGCAACCGCGAAGGCGACGGTCGGTACGATTTGCGATATGCGAGGCATTGTAGTCTCCGCGTTGGAAGCGAGTGCTCTGTTCGCGGATACGTTAGGTCGGGCGCGTGGTGCCTCGCGTTCCCGATGCTCGGGCTCTTCGTATTACCCGTTAGGGTAATGTCCGTCATTCCAGGCGCATCGAGAAATCGTGGGCTGTCATCCCGAGCGTAGCGAGGGATCGCGATCCTCCTGATAGAGCCCTGTTAGGAGGATCTAGCGTGCGAGTCTGGCATCCAGAACGGACGGGTCATACGCATGAGCGGCGTGAGCAGCATGCTTTGCATCCTGCTCTATCGGGAAGTCGCCCCTCGCCACGAGCCGAAATGAAAGAGGGGAACGGCCGCTCGGGACGCTCCCGTCCGGGAAAGCCGTTCCCCATTCATTCAGCGCGTTGCGCGAGGGGTCTTGGGCGACCTGGATGGATGCCCAGTATGCTGCTCATGCCGCTCATGCGGTCGACCCCTGGGTTCTGGATGCCAGAGCGGCGCAGGCAGACCCTTCTTACAAAGGACCTCTTCCGGGACGACCGCGATCCCTCGCCTGACGGCTCGGGATGACACCGGCCCTACGCGCGGCGAACCCGCCCGTACGGGACATCGAGCCTGACCACCGTGCCGCGGCCTGTCACGCTCTTCACGTCCAGCGATCCGCCACACCCGCTGGCGCGTTCGCGCATGCCGATCAGGCCGAAATGGCCTTCCACGGGCCGGTCCGTTGAGAACCCTTTCCCGTCATCCGTGACGGAGAGCCGGCAGCCGCGCGATCGAAACGCGAGGACGACGAGCACGCGTCTCGCCTCCGCGTGCTTCACGACATTCGTCACCGCCTCACGCACCATCGCGACCACGGTCTCGTGCAAGCGAGGTCGTACCGGACGCGGGCGACCGGTGACCGTCAGTGAAACGGTGATTGGCGCACGTCGCGCCGTCTCTCGCGCCATGTTCTCGACCGCCTCGGCCAGGTTCGCCGAGATCGCGCTCGATCTCATCCCCACTACCGCCTCACGCGCTTCGCGACTCGTCCGTTCGGCCAGCTCGAGGATCCGCTGAAGCGTCGCGATCGTTTCGTCGGGCTTCGACGCCACGTGCGGCAGCACCGCTCGCAGCTGGAGCGCGAGCCCCGCAACGTCCTGCAGCAGCCCGTCGTGCATGTCGCGCGCAAGCCGCGTTCGTTCCGCGAGCACCGCTTCGAAACGTTGTCGCGTCGCCCGGCGCAGTCGTCGCTCGGATCGCTTTCGTTCTATTCCCTGCGCGATTGCGTCGGCAATGGAGCCCAGCGTTTCGAGCGTCTGCATCGCGATCGGCTGGCGCGCGAACATCGCCATGACTCCCACGACACGGTCGCTCACGACGAGGGGATAGCCGGCGAACGCGATCATGCCCTCGCGCGCTGCCCACTCCTTGTCGCTCACGCGCGGGTCGTTCGGCACGTCGTTCGTCAGATGCGGCCGCCGTTCCTTCGCGATCAGGCCGATCTTGAGGTCGCCGATCGTGATACGGCTGTGCGCGCCGTCGAGATGCGTGTAGAGCCCGGCGCTCGCCTCGAGCGTCAGCACGTCGCCGCCGCGCGGCACGGTCCAGATCCGGGCGAATGCGACGTCGAGCTGACGAACAAAGGCCTCGGCACAGCCCTGCAACATCGATCGGACGGTGTCGGCCTTCGCGAGCACCCCGCTGACATCGACCCGCAGCGCCGAGTCGCGCACCTGTCTCGCCTGGGCCTCCTCGGCGAGTCGCCGCTCGGTGACGTCGACCACGGTGCCGATGAACTCACGAACCTCGCCGGTCACCGCGGTCATCGGGTGTCCGATCGCGTGCATGTGCCTAACGCTTCCGTCCGGGTACACGACGCGGTAGTCGACGTCGAAGTCCGAGAGCTGGCGCCGCGCATGCGCGATTGCTCCCTCGAATCGATCGCGGTCGTCGGGGTGGACGCGCAGCGGGAAATCCTGAACGGTGACGGTGGTCGCCTCGTCCGCCGTGAAGCCGAACAGCCGATACGCCTGCGCGGACGCGAAGTGGTGATCGGTGAACGGATTCCAGACCCAGACGCCGGTCGAGCTCAGTCGCTGTCCCTGAGCGAGATAGCTCACGACGCTCTTGAGCTTCTCGTCCGATTGATCCGACTCGTCAGGGCGCGCCGTCGTTTCGTCCACTCGACCTCGACCAAGTGCTAGTCGTCGAGGTGGATGATACCACGCTGCAGCGCGAGCGTGACAGCCTCGGTGCGGTCGTCGACGCCGAGCTTCTGCATGACGTGCTTGAGGTGCACCTTCACGGTCTCTTCGGTCCGCCCGATCACGCCGGCGATCTCCTTGTTGCGAAGTCCTTTCGCGACCAGTCGCAACACCTCGACCTCACGGGCTGTCAGGTCCACCCGTGGCGTGAACTCGGCGAGTCGACCGGCGACAACCGGCGGGATGATGCGTTTGCCCGCGGCGGCCGTGCGCACGGCTTTGACGAGCTCGTCGCCGAGCATGTCCTTGATGAGGTAGCCCGAGGCGCCGGCGTCGAGCGCGCGATAGATGTCGGCATCGCCGTCGTATGTCGTCAGGGCGACGATGCGCGCGTCGGGATTCGCCGAGACGATCGCGCGGATCGCGGCGACGCCGTCGACGTTCGGCATTCGCAGGTCCATGAGCACGACGTCGGGCTTGTGCTCGGCGTACATCGCGATGGCCTTGGCGCCGTCCGATGCTTCCGCGATGACCGTCATGTCCGGTTCGTTCGCGATCATGGCGGCAATGCCGGTGCGGACGACGGGGTGATCGTCGGCAGTGAGAACTCTGATGGTCATCTCGATACGAAGCCGGCGAGGTGGCCTCGCCGGCAATACCTCGAATGGGGAATTTCCGCCGATCGGCGAGAGGAGGCCGGTCACGGCGCAGCCGTCCAGGCGATCGCCACGACCGAGATGCGAGCGGTCTCGCTCGTGGATGTCGACTCCGTGTACGTCGCGCCCTTGTGTTTCTTTTGGTGCGTGACGGTGCCGGTGGTAGTGGTGTGCTCGATGGGCCGTCGCGTGACGACGATCGCGTCGGCGCCCATCTGCGCGGCGCGCTGTCGTGCTTCCAGGATGAGCTGCCCGTAGTCGGACTTGAGCGCGAGCGGGGAGGATTTCACGTCGATGACGCCAAGCTCGGTGTGGGGGCGCTCGGGACGGACGTCCGTGAAAACCTGGACCGAGTCGGCGGATGCCTTTGCCGGCCGCGGGGCCGCGTAAGACGTGACGTTGGCGCTTGGGGGGACGCAGGCAACGATGGCTGTCAAAGCAATAACCCAGATGGCTCGCTTGCGCGGGGAGAATTTCATGGCGATACCCGTTCGATGAACGTGGGACTCATGTTCGGCGAGGCGTGTGAGCATGCCGATTGCGAACGGGTGTACGTTAGGCGTGATGGACGAGCGCGGCGTCGCCCAATCCTGTAATCCTTGGATGCCAGTGCCGGGTAATCGGCGACTACCTCGACCGGGTAGCGTGACTTAGATCGATGACTGACCTCGACCTCCGCACCCGCCGGCTGGAACTACGGCCACTGGCTCCGGCGGACACGGAACCACTTCACACGCTGTGGACCTCGCCCGGCGTGCGGCGGTATCTCTGGGATGACGAGGTCATTCCGTTTGACCGCACGACCGACGTCGTGGCGGAGAGCACGCGCCTGTTCGAGACTGCCGGCTATGGACTGTGGGCAGCGCGCTTTCATGCCGCGCCGGATCTCGTGGGCTTCGGCGGGTACTGGTTCTTCCACAAACCGCCGAGACTGGAGCTGCTCTTCGGCGTCGCGGAGCCGCACTGGGGACAGGGGCTGGCAACCGAGCTCGCCTCGGCGCTGATCACGTTCGCCCTAACGCGATGTGGCTTTCGAGAGGTCCTGGCGAGCACCGATGCGCCTAACGTTCGCTCGGTTCGTCTTCTCACGAAGCTGGGCTTCCACCTCGAGCGGCAAGCGAGATCCGGGGCGCTGGACACGCTCTTCTTCCGGTACGCGGGCTTCCGAACTTAAACCGCACGCTAACATCGAGCTCGAGCGCCATTGCATTATCGTCGGCAAATTCGGCAACCGACCGCACCGTGGCGCACCGAGTGCGGGCTCCCGATTCGGGACTCTTCCGAGCTCTACGGCTGGCCCTAGCGCGATCCACCACCCCATGAGCGCCTCGTTGCGTGGCCGGAGTCTCGAGCTCGGCACGTTTCCCAATCGAGACCATTCGCCGCGCCGCTGCGACGAGCAACCTGTCGTTCGACGGAGGGTGTGACATGCGAAGATGGAATCTGTTCGGGCTGACGCTCATGGCCGCGACCGCGGGAGCAGCCATCGCGGCGTGCAGCGATCGCGAAACGACGGCGCCACAATCGCCGCGCGTCTCGATGGCGATGAACCAGAACGCGCAGGGCGGCGTCACAAAAGGATTCACGGACGGTTGGTTCGACGGGCAAACCGTCCAGTTCTTCTACGTGAAGAACTTTTTCTGCGCCGAGCCGCCGGAAAGTGGCGCGACATCGAACTGCGAAGTCGGCGAGGACGGAACGGTCGACCCTCGACCTGGTCCGATCCCGGAGCTGTACGTGATCACGCCGATGGGCATCACGGTCCCCCAGTCGACACTGCACTGCCCCATTGCCGGATCGTGCATCAACCACCCATCCACAATCGACCTCTCACGGCTTCTCGGCGCATCGGCCGCGAACGCTCCGCTTCCGCCTCATAGCCACGTCATTGACGAGCGTCACGGGGGATGGTGGGAGCTCGAGGTCATCGGGGTGACGAGCCTGGACGCATGGAACCAGATCGTGGCGGCGAAGAGCCTCGACAAGGTCCGTGAGCTCCAGGCTGCACACGCGGGAGTGACGGACGACATTTCGTCGAACGTGTACCTGTTCTTCAACGTCCAGTCGTGACGTCTGCCGCGGGAACAAGCAGGGAGCACACCGCGCGAAGGCGCGCCGCCGGGGCGTTGCAGCTCTGCGGCGGCGCGCTCATCGTCACGGGCGCGTTGTTGCCGTGGCTGACGCTGTTGGCCGGCCTGCAGGCCTATCGCGGCATCCTCGGGTGGAACGGTCGTGGCGTGCTCGCGGCGGGTGCGGTGGTGGCGTTAGGCGGCGCCACATCGCTCATCGGGAGAGCGGGGCTGGTCGTTCGGCGCGGTGTCAGCCTCCTCGCGGCGGTCGTGGCGGGCAGTGCGATGATCCTCGTGGTCCGGCTCATCGCGATGTGGCATGAGCTCGTCGCTCGCGACGCTATGATGCTCGCGCGCCCGGGCGTCGGCTTGCCGGTGGTGGTCATCGGCGCAATCGTCGCGGCCGCCGCGATCCTCCTCGAAGGTGGCCGTTAGGCTGGCGATCCGCTGAAACCCGGACGTTCTCGTGAACGTCCGGTGAAGCATGCCGATTCCCACGACCGCTCGCGGCCAGGCGCTGGTCCATCTGCGCACCCTGGTCGCTGACACGCGCTTCGCGTTCCGGTACTTCGCCCGCCACAAAGCCACCACCGCGATCATCGTCGCTGTGATCGCGCTCGGCACCGGCGCCAACACCGTCATTTTCTCCATCTTCCAGGCCCAGTTCCTCCGGCCGGCACCAGCAGTTCCCGAGAACACAGCGCACGCGCGGATCGTGGTGCAGGAGCGGCCCACACGCACTGCACCGTGGCAACCGCGGCGCTTCTCGCAACCCGAGCTCGTCGCGCTCGTCGCGCACCGCGAGATCTTCCAGGATGTTGCGGCATGGACTGAGGATGACGTCGTCCTGCGCGCCGACAGCACCGCTGCTCGCGGCGTGGGCGCGCAGTTCGTGACATCGAACTACTTCGGCACGCTGGGCGTGGCGCTCTTCGCTGGCCGGGGACTTCGGCAAACCGCGGACGACACACCCGACATGACCGCGGTCATGTCATTCGCGATCGCCGAACAGCTCTTTGGCGGCGCGTCCGCCGCCGTTGGCCGACAGGTTCTCGTGAACGAGGTCCCGGTGCACATCGTCGGCGTCGCGCCGGAGAGGTTTCAGGGCGCGTTGCGCGGCATGGATGAGCCCGCGCTCTGGATGCCCTTGAGCGCGCGGGCGAATATCGCGCGGGTCTCACGCCGCTGGCTCACCGACGAGGCCGCGATGTCCCTGCTCGCGCGACTGGCCGCCGGCGCACGGCGGGAGCAGGCCACCGCGCTGGCGCGTCAAGTGGTCGCCAGCACACTGCCGGATTCCGCCGCACGCGTCGGGATGGCGCGAACGGCGTACGTGCTCGGCATGAACGAGCCGTCACCAGGAAACGACTCGACGGAGCTGGTCATTGCCTTCACCGCCATGGCGAGCATCGGCGTTCTCATCCTGCTGGTCGGATGGATGAACGTGAGCTCCCTCATGGTGGCCGCCGCGGTCGCACGACGCCACGAGATTGCCGTTAGGCTCTCCCTCGGCGCGTCGCGCGTGCGCCTCGTGCGACAGCTGGTTACCGAGTCCACGCTGCTCGCGCTCGCGGGGAGCGCCGTCGGACTCACGCTCGCCTGGTCGATGCTCACCTGGAGCCAGAACGCCGAGGTCGACGGCGTGACCATCGTGCCCGACGTGAGCACCTTCGCGTTCGTGGCGGCGATGGCAGTTGCCACGGGGATTCTCTTCGGCCTCTCGCCGGCGCTGCACGCGACACGCGGGGGCATCTCGAACGCGCTGCGTGACTCCAGCACCGCCGGCTCGAGCCGCTCGCGGCTGCAGCGCGGGTTCGTGGTGGCGCAGATCGCTCTCTCGCAGCCGCTGCTCGTGGTGCTCGGAACGATGCTGTCGCTGGTAATCGCCGAATATCAGCCGCTCTCTCCCGAGACGAGCCGGGACGTGATCTCCATCCGGTTCCGCCCACTGATGCAGACGGGCGCGCCGGATCAGCGACTCGAGGCCGTCGACTCGCTCCTCCCGCGAATCGCCGAGCGGCCGGAGGTGCTCGGCGTCGTCCCCGAGGCGGCGGCCTACCAGATACGCCGGGTGGCCGCGCCGGATCGCCTGGTCCCTAACGCCGTGAACGACAGCGCGCCGACCATCGTGCACGTGGAGGGCACGGCACCGGGATGGTTCGCGCTCCTCGACGTCCCCGTCGTGCTTGGCCGTGATGTGTCGCTCGCCGACACGGCCGCGGCCGAGCATCCCGTCGTGATTGGAAGTGACCTGGCACGAACGCTCTGGGGCGGCGCGAACCCGATCGGACGCACGCTCGCATCACCCGGCTTACCCGGCCTCGAGCAGGACTCGATCGCGATGACCGTGGTCGGTGTCTACGATGCGACGCGTCGCCTGCCGGGAATGTTTTGGGGCGGACAGTCGACGCGGACTGACGCAACGGCGCGAGTCTATACGGCGCACGGGAAGAATTGGCAGCACGATCGCGTGCTGGTGCGGACGCGCGGGCCCGCGGCGCCGTACGTGCCGGAGCTCCAGCGGTTCGTTCGCGCTCAGGCGCCGTCGCTGCCGGTGACATCGATGCTGACGTTCGAGCAGGTCGACGCGCGGGCGTATCGATCGACGCTGCAGGTGGCCGGACTCGCGGGCGCCGGTGGCGCGCTCGCGCTGCTGCTCGCGTCGCTCGGACTGTATGGCGTCATCTCGCTGGCGGTGCGCCAGCGCACGCGTGAGATCGGTGTTCGCATCGCCATCGGTGCCCGCCCCATGGAGGTCGCGCGGATGTTCCTCGCGTCGGGCGTGCGGGCGAGCCTGGTCGCGCTGGCGCTGGGCCTGCCGCTCAGCATCGCGGCGCTGAAGATCGGAATGTCGCAGGGGATCGTGATTGCCCCGAAGGTGAATCCTTACCTGATCGGAGTCGTGATCGCTCCAGTGCTGATGGCGGTGGCGTCGGCGGCCACGTGGGTGCCCGCACGCCGAGCGGCGCTGGTGGATCCGGCGAGGACGCTGCGCGTCGAGTGATCAAAAGGCCAGCTCCACAGACGACAGGGTGTTCGGATGCATCGGATGCCCCGGATCCTCCGGATCGCTCCTCTCCCCTCCAAGCTCCGCTCGCAACGAGCCGGGTTGAATGGGACGACGTCGGGAAGCTCTGTAATCGCCGGGGTCGCGTGAGCGATGCTCCCGCGTTCTATTATCGTCGGTTCGATTCCACCACGGCCGTTGGCGGGCCGACGACGCGATGGTTTGGCGTTAGGCGATCGCACCTGGAGCTGAATTGTCGATCACCAGCACCACGAAACTGACCACGAAACGCGGCCGGGCGCTCCAGGCCGCGTTCCTCGCGCTGGCCACCGCATGCGTGGCCGTGCCAGCGTCGGGACAACAACCGCTCCCGTTCGATAGCGTCGCTGCCCTGACCGCCCCTGCACCAGATCACCGGATTGCGTATGGGCCCGGCCCGCTGCAGTTCGGGAATCTGCGCCTCCCAAAGCGCCGAGGGCCGCACCCGGTCGTCCTGTTCATTCACGGCGGCTGCTTTCTCTCGCAGTACTCGATCTCGCACGTGGCCGCGCTCGAGCAGGCATTCGCTGATTCGGGCTACGCGGTGTGGAGCATCGAGTACCGCCGCGTCGGCGACGAGGGTGGCGGCTGGCCTGGCACGTTCGAGGACGTCGGGCGTGCCGCGGACCACCTGCGGACTGTGGCGAAACAGTATTCCCTCGATCTCCACCGCGTCGTCGCCGCGGGCCACTCGGCCGGCGCTGATTTCGCGCTCTGGCTGGCCGCGCGAAACCGCATCCGGCCGGATAGCCCATTACGAGTCAAACGCCCACTCGCCATCCGCGCGGTGCTCGCGCTCGCGCCGGCACCCGATCTTGGCGCGTTGCACGCACAAGGCGTCTGTGACCACGTGATCGACAAGTTGATGGGCGGGTCGCCCACTTCGGTTCCGGAGCGTTACCGCGATGTGTCGCCGGCGCTGATGATCCCCATTGGCGTTCCGCAGGTAGTCATCATCGGCGCTCAGGATCGCAATTGGGGTCCGCCAGGACGGGCGTATCGGTCAGCCGTTGTCGCGGCTGGCGATACGCTCGTCCGGTTCGTCGACGCGCCGGACGCGGGGCACTTCGACGTCATCGCGCCGACGAGCACGAGTTGGGGACTCGTTATGCAGGCGCTGCGGGATCTGTTCGATCGAATCGGTCCCTGACAAAGCCTTCGTGACACTGATCGTCTCGACTCACGGCGGATTGACCGTGACGAAGTTCGAACCGGTTATGCCGTTGACGGTCGCATCGATCCGCGCGATGCCCGGCGCCAGCGCCGTCACAACCCCCGAGCTCGAGACCGACGCCACCCCCGGATCAGAACTCTGCCACGTGACGACTGCGCCAGTCAGTATCGCCCGCCGATCGGTATACACCACTGCGGTCGCCTGAGTCGTCTGCCCGACCGTCAGCGTCGTGGTCGTCAGGTTGACATCGATCGCCGCCACTGTGGCGACAACGGTGATGGTCGCGGTCAGGGTGAAGCCACGGTACGTCCCCTCAATCGACGCGGTGCCGAGTCCAACAGCAGTGACCGTGGCGTCGCCACCGAACGGGCCGGGCGGGGTCACCGTCAACACCGCCGGATTAGTCGAGACCCACTGGTCCGCATCGACGGGCGAGCGTTCGCCGTTGGTGGAGACGAAATTCATTTTCAAGAAGGTGGCATCGCCCAGGTTCAGCGTCTGGTCGTAGCCTCCGTTATTGAAATATCCGAACTCCGGTTGGACAGTGAGTTGCGCTGTACCCCGCGCGCCATCCACCGTGGCCGAGATGGTCGTCTTCCCCATCAGGACACCCGTCGCGCGCGCTTGGCCCGGTTGGTCGGTTGCCGCCACGGTCGCGGTGGTCGTATCGTCCGACTTCCACACGATCGTCCGGCCAGCGAGATCAGAGATCGGCGCGCCGGACGCATCGAAGGCCGCCACGCTCAGGATCACCTTGGCGGTATCCTGGGTGTTCCAGTCCATGGTCACGGGGTTCGGCGAGATCGTCACGCGGGCCACCGGGACCATGACAGTGAGCGCGAGTTGACCGGTCCGCGGGCCGGCCTTCGCGGTGATGGTCACCGCGCCCGGCGCGACCGCCGTCACCTCGCCCGTCTTCTCATCCACCGTCGCGACGGCGGCACTGCTCGTCGACCACTTGATCGGAAACTTGTCCTTGTCTTTCCCGTTAGGCAGGACCACGGTGGCCGTCAGTTGGATCTTGTCGCCCGGATGGAGGCGCGTGGAAGCCGGCGCCGCGATCGTCACACCGCCGGCGTTTGCTTGCGCCCCCGCCGTCGCCTGAACGACTGCGGCACTCGGCGTGGGCGGCGTGGTCGGCGCGTCGGGCCCGCATGAAACCACGGCGGGCACGAGGCTGACGAGCGTGGCGAGTCGAGC
>Ga0307406_10001733_pt1 | contig 11962 bp, 12 predicted proteins | sample 322Cmetagenome_3_FD_203706 | JGI IMG/M metagenome (GOLD analysis project Ga0307406, IMG submission 203706) | Maize rhizosphere microbial communities from greenhouse at UC Davis, California, United States - 322HYB-C-2 | ecosystem: Host-associated > Plants > Roots > Rhizosphere > Soil | place... | reverse complement strand
GCACCACGTACTTGATGGGCTTGTCGGTCACTTCGCGGATGCGGCGCACCACGTCGGCCGCCATGGCGGGCGTGGCCTGGGTGTCGGCCACCAGCACGCAGTCGTCGCCGATCACGATGCCGGTGTTGGGATCGCCCTCGGCCGTGTAGGCCCAGGCGTGCGCCGAGATCTGGCTGAAGGTGATCTTCTTCTCTTCCATGTCGGCCTGGCTGGCGAACTTCTTGGCTTGGCTCATCGTGTGTCTCCGTCGGTTGGATCGAAATTTGATTCGTCTAAAGCAAATTGGTTTGCGGTTAACGAATTGCTGGAGTGTAAGCCCGAGATCAGTTCATGTCTAATCCCTTCTTCATGAACGAACAATCAGACGCCAAGGCGGGCCATGGCAGCCAATGACACCGACCGCGCCGCCCAGCGCGGCATCCAGAGCATCGAAGTGGGTGGCCAGCTGCTGCGCGCGCTGGTGCACCACGGCCGGCCGATGGCGCTGAAAGACCTGGCGCGCGAAGCCGACATGACGGCCGCCAAGGCCCATCCCTACATGGTGAGCTTCGGGCGGCTGGGCCTGATCGAGCAGGACCGCGCCAGCGGCCACTATCTGCTCGGGCCGCTGGCCTTGCAACTGGGGCTCATCAGCCTGCAGCAGGCCGACCCGGTGCACATTGCGACGCCGCTGATCGCCGAGGTCGCGCAGCGCATCGGCCACACGGTGGCGCTCGCGGTCTGGGGCGCGCGCGGCGCCACCATCGTGCGCACGGCCGAGTCGCCGTCGCCGGTGCACGTGAACATGCGGCACGGCACGGTGTTCTCGCTCACCAACACGGCCTCGGGCCGGGTCTTTGCCGCCTACCTGGAGGCCGGTGCGGTGCGGCAGCTGCTCGACGCCGAGCGCCAGCGGCACAAGCTGCGCAAGGCCGGCGAGGAGCCGCCCGCGGCCGGCATGCCGCCGCAGCAGCCGCTGCCTTCGTGGAGCGAATTCGAGCGCCAATTGCAGGAAGTGCGGGGGCACGGCATCAGCCGTTCCGAGGGCGAGGTGATCGAGGGCGTCAGCGCCATGGCGGCGCCGGTGTTCGACCACACGGGCGCCATCGTGCTGTCGGTCACGGCCATCGGCCCGGCCGCCATCTTCGACACCGCCTGGGACGGCGAAATCGCACGCGCGCTCAAGGCCTGCGCGGGCACGGTCTCCGCGCGGCTGGGCGCAACGTCCGCCGGAAGAAAGGCTTCCGCACCGCTGGATCCATGAGCCTGGGCACCGCTTCTTCTCCCGCGTCTCCCGTCGGATCCGCCATCGCCCTGCTGGGTGCCGCCCGGCGCATCGCCGTGCTCTCCGGCGCGGGGCTGTCCAGGGCCTCGGGCATCCCGACCTACCGCGACGCCGACGGCCTCTGGATGAACCAGAACGCACTGCAGTTCTCCCACGCCGAGGACCTGCAGCGCGACCCCAAGGGCTTCACCCGCTTCTGGGCCCGGCGGCTCAACACGGTCGAGGCCGCGCAGCCGAACCCCGGGCACACGGCGCTCGCGCTGCTGCAGCGGCTGCGCCCCGCCACGCGCCTGATCACGCAGAACGTCGACGGCCTGCTCTCGATCGCGGGCGGCCTGGACGTGCTCGAGCTCCACGGTTCGCTGCGCCGCTGGCGCTGCGACCACTGCGGCAACCGCCGGGGCCCCTGGCCCTTTCACCGCTGCATGCGCTGCGCCTCGCGCGCCCGGCCTGACGTCGTGATGTTCGGCGAGATGCTGAACCACGGCGTGCTGCACGACGCCCAGGTGGCCGCGCAGGAGGCCGACGTGTTCATGGTGGTCGGCAGCACGGCCGTGGTCTATCCGGCAGCCGAGCTGCCGCAGCTGGCCATGGCCCGCGGCGCCCGGCTGATCACGCTCAACATGGAGCCGCTGCCGCAGCTGGACGAGGCGGCCTCGGTGGTCCTGCGCGGTGCGGCGGAACTGCTGCTGCCGCAGCTGGTGGAGGGGATGGGCGGCGGATCGTCTTGAGCATGCTCGCCAAACCGGCCAAGAAACCGAAGTTTCCCTCTCGATATGATGATCGTGGCGATCAGTTTCGAGCGCCAAAAAAGGGAGTACAAAAAATGGCCACACAAGCCAATTCGGTCGGTCGCGCGCAGCATTCGGCGCCGACTTTCACATTGTTTGGACGGATTGCAGCGGCTCCGGCCGGCAAGATCGGCAAACCGCATCCCAGCCTGCACATTTCGCTCATCATCGACGATGCCTATACCGGCCTCACCGTCATCGACGGGCAGCCCACCTTTGGGGAGGCAGGCTTGCGGAACATTCTTCGGATCAGGACCAACATCTACGCCGACTCGCTGCCGGATACGGTGGTTGCCAAAGTCGCATTGGGAGTACCCAGCTCCATGAGCCCTGAGACTTTTGCACAGGAATTGGTGAAACGGGCAATCAACTTTTCGAGCTACGTATCGCCCTACAGCTTCCCGCCGAAACTGAGTGGCGACAGGATGAATCCAGGCGAGTACAACAGCAGCTCCTACCTCGCGGCGCTTCTCAAGAGCGTGATGGGTTACGTACCGGAATTCAGGGTAGCGGGCTTCCAGACTCCAGGATGGGAAAGCCCGATGCCTCTGCATTTCTTCAAGGGCGAGGCTATCCGATGAAAACAGGAGGGCGCCTTGCGCTGGCCGTGGTCGCCTGGTCTCTCTCGATACTCGTGATGGCGGTCATCGGATCGTGGTTGGATCGGTCGGTTTTCCGCTCCGTCGAGTCCCAGACGGCGATGGCCCACGTGATGGAGGCCGCGATCGTGCTGCTGGCGGCACTGGTCTACTGGCGGTGCGTGCCGCGCGCGCCCGACCTCGGGCGGCGCGTGATCTACCTTGCGGTCTTCGTCATGCTGATGATGGCCATCGGCTACTTCATGATCGATGTGGCCATTGTTCTCGTGACGCTGCTGTTCGGGCTCTGAGGCCAGGAAGCGGGCCGGCCGCGCCAAAGGGCGCTCAGCCCTTCTTGCCCCCCAGCAGCACCAGCGCCCCGCCCACCACGATGGCAGCCACGCTCGCCCAGGCCGGGAAGTTGACCTGCTGCTTCTCCTTCACCGAGAACTCCAGCGGCCCCAGCTTGGCCTGGTGCGTTTCCTTCGTGAAGCTGAAGCCGCCGAGCCCGAGGCCCGCGATGCCGGCGACGATGAGCAGGATGCCGATGATGCGTGTGGCGTTCATGGTGAGGTCTCCTCCGTGGATGAAAAAAACGGGCCGGGGCCGAAGCCGAGCTTACTGCCGCGGCTGCTGGTCCACCCACTGCACGAGCTCGGCCACCGCAGCATCGGTGGCCGCGGCCAGCGCCTTGACGCCGCCGGGCGCATCGGCGCTCGGGGCCGGGCGGCGCACGGTGAAGCTGCGCTGGCCCAGCACGCGGTCGCCGCCGGTGGTGCCGCGGATCAGCGTGGCGCGCAGGCGGACCAGGCCGGCGCTGCTGCTGGCCGAATCGAAGTAGTGGCTGAACTCGTCGAGCGAGATGCGCAGCGTGTCGGGCACCTTGCCCTCGGCGCGCGCGATGGTCGCGCTCTCTTCCGGGCCGAGCACGGTGCGCCGCTCGGCGAGCGCGTCGCGCAGCCGCTGGCGCAGCAGCTGCGCCGGCGGCAGGCTCCAGCGCGACTGGCCGTAGGGACGCAGCTCGTTGGCATCGGCATAGCCGAGCCGGTAGAGGATCTGTGTGCCGTCGAGCCGCGTGTTGCTCTCGATCTCGGCCAGCGCGAGCGTGGGCAATGCGGCCGCGGCCGGGTTGGCGGCCGAGGCGGCCAGGCCGGGCCCGAAGTCGTACAGCGTGGCGCGTGCGGGCTTGTCGGGCAGCGCGCCGCAGCCGGCGAGCAGCAGCAGCGCGAGGCCGGCACCGGCGCAGGCGGCGAGGCGCGGACGGGAGTGGATGGCGTTTTTCATGGTCGTCACTTCAGGGGCGTCCGAGGGACGTGGTGGCGGGCGGCGCGGAGAAGCCGGGCTCGCCGGGCCCGGCGGCGGTGCCGCCGTTGCCGAACAGCAGCGACTGCGGGTTGTCGTTGATGCTGTCGGCCGCGCGGCCGAGCCGGCGCACCGCGCGCGAGGTGTCGTCGGCCACGCGGTTCACGCGCGGCAGCGTGGCGGCGTTGAACGAATCGACCGACTGCGCCAGCGCCTTGGTGCCGTCGCTCAGCCGCTCGATCGGGCCGTCGGGCGCGTTGAGCCGGCCCACGGTGGTGTTGAAGTTGTTGGCCACGCGCGAGACGTCGCCGGCGGCGGTCTTGACCGACGAGAGCGTGTTCGGCAGCGCCGCAAGCGCAGGGTTCAGGCCGGTCTTCACCGTGTTGTCGAGCTGCTTGAGCAGCGTGTTGGCGCTGGCCGAGGCCGCCGCGATGTTCTCGAGCGCATCGGCCGCGCGCTTCTGGTTCTCGTCGCCCAGCAGCTGGTTGGCGCGCCTGGTCGCCTCGTCGACCTGGTTGACGATGGCTTCGCCGCGGTCCTGCAGCTGCGCCAGCATCGAGGGCTTGAGCGGAATGCGCGGCGGATCCTCGTTGTTGGGCGCGAGCGCCACGTTCGATTCGCCCTTGTCGTCCAGCGCGATGAAGGCCAGGCCGGTCACGCCCTGGTAGCTCAGCGTGGCAAAGCTCGAGGTGGTGAGCGGCACGCGCTGGTCGACCGTGATGCGCACGCGCACGTTGCCCTTCGTCTTGGGATCGAAGTCGATCGAGGTCACCTTGCCGACCGCGATGCCGCGGTAGCGCACCATGGCCTGCGGCTGCAGCCCGCTGACCGGGTCGCGCGTGGAGAGTTCGTAGATGTTGCGCACGGTGTTGTCGCGCGTGAACCAGACCACCAGCCCTACGAGCACGGCGATGAGGCCGAGCACGAAGGCGCCGGCGGCGATGGCATGGGCTTTGTTTTCCATGGTGTGGCTACCTTTCAGCGGGCCGCGCCGGCAGGGGCCGGCGGGGCTTTGGCGGGTTTGTCATGCAGGGCCTCCAGCGCGCGCTGGCCGCGCCCGCCCAGGAAATATTCGTGGATGAACGGATGCGGATAGGCGATCACCTCGCGCGCCGAGCCGCTGACGATGACCTTGTGGTCGGCCAGCACCGCGATGCGGGTGCTCAGGTCGAACAGGGTGTCCAGGTCGTGCGTGACCATCACCACCGTCAGGCCCAGCTCGCGGTGCAGGCCGCGCAGCAGGTCGCAGAAACTGTCGGAGGCCTCGGGGTCGAGGCCGGCGGTGGGCTCGTCCAGCAGCAGCAGCGGCGGGTCCATGATGAGCGCGCGCGCCAGCGCCACGCGCTTGATCATGCCGCCCGAGAGGTCCGCCGGGCTCATGTTGGCATGCCGCGGCTCCAGGCCCACCATCTGCAGCTTGACCAGCGCCGCGTTGCGGATCAGCTCGTCGGGCAGCAGCTTGAGTTCGCGCAGCGGAAAGGCAATGTTCTCGAGCACGCTGAAGGCCGAGAACAGCGCGCCGTGCTGGAACAGCATGCCGACGTTGGCCGCGCCCTTGGCGCTGAGCTCGCCCGGCGCCCGGCCCAGCACCTCGACCGTGCCCTTGGTCGGCTTCTCGAGCCCAAGGATCTGGCGCAGCAGCACCGTCTTGCCGGTGCCCGAGCCGCCCACCAGCGACAGCACCTCGCCGCGCTCGATGCGCAGGTCGAGGTCGCGGTGCACCACGACCTCGCCGTCGGCGCTCTTGAACACCGTCCAGAGCTTGCGGATGTCGACGACGGTGTTTGAAGAGTCGCTCATTCGAATGCCTCCGCGCTACGCGCTGCGGTATTCGCCTTGGGAACGGCCCGGCGGCTCATGCGCGGAACCCCACGCCCTTGAACAGCACCGCGAACAGCGCGTCGACCAGGATCACCGCGGTGATGGAGGTCACCACCGACGAGGTGGTGCCGCGGCCCAGGCTCTCGGTGTTGGGCTTGACCTTCATGCCGAAGTAGCAGCCGATCAGCGCAATCAGGATGCCGAACACCGCCGACTTCGCGAGCGCGAGCCAGAGGTTGGCAATCGGCACCGCGCGCGGCAGCGCCGACAGAAAGTAGGCCGGCGAGATGTCGAGCGCGGCGTCGGCAGCGAGCATGCCGCCCAGGAGCGCCGCCATCGAGGTCCAGAGGCTGATCAGCGGCATCGCGATGGCCAGCGCCAGCACGCGCGGCATCACCAGCCTGAAGCCGTGCGGAATGCCCATCACGCGCATCGCGTCGAGTTCCTCGGTCACGCGCATCACGCCGATCTGCGCCGTGATGGCCGAGCCCGAGCGCCCCGCGATCAGCACCGCGGCCAGCACCGGCCCGAGCTCGCGGATCAGCGACAGCCCGAGGATGTTGACCACGAAGGCCTCGGCGCCGTACTGGCGCAGCTGCTGCGAGATCAGGTAGGCCAGCACCACGCCGATCAACAGGCCCACCAGTGCCGTGATGTGCAGCGCGGTGGCGCCGAACTGGTAGAGGTGCCCCGAGAAATCGCGCCAGGGTGCCCGGTGCGGCGCGCGCAGCAGCGTGCCGGCGTCGAGCGCGAGCTGGCCGATCAGCCCCACGAAGTCGCGCACCACCTCCAGCGCGCGCGGGCCGGTGTGCGAGAAATGGCGCAGCCGCTCGGCCAGCGTGGGCGCCGGCTCGTCGGGCGTGCCCACGGTGTACTGCGCCACCTGGTCGAGCACCGCCTTGTGCTGCGGCGACATCTCGAGCGTGGCCGGCCAGCCGTGGCGCCAGTGCTCCCAGAGCAGCTGCGCGCCGATGTGGTCGAGCTGCTCGATGGGGCGCAGGTCCCAGGCGCGGTCTTCGGCCGGCGGCGCGTCCGCCAGGTCCTTGGCAAGCGCCTGCCACGCGCTGCGCGACGACATGGCCAGCGTGGTCCAGCGGCCGCTGGCCACGGTCCAGCGGCGGCCGCCCTGCTCGCGCTCGTCGATGCGCGGCAACACGCTGTCGGCGGCGGGTGCGTCGGCAGGCGAAGTTGCTATGGGCATGATGCGGCGATGGCGGGCTAAGTAAGAAGAAAGAGGCGGTCCGGAAGGGCGCATCGTAACCGGATGAATCGACATTCCCGGTGCGCACCGCCGCCGTTTCGCGTAGGGCGGAACGCCGTTTCGCCGGGCATTCGTGGCCCTTTTCCGCTCAGTTCCAGGCCCGCGCGAGCGCGTTCCATGCGCTCGCGATCACCGGCTCGTTGCGCCGCGCCGCCAGCGAGACGAAGCGCAGCGCGCAGTCCAGCTGCACGCGGTCGGCCATCACGAGGCCGTGCGACTGGCTCTCGCGGATGGCGATCGAGTCGCGCAGCAGGCTCAGGCCCACGCCCGATTTCAGCAGGTCGAGCATCGAGGCCTCCTGGTCGACCAGCGCCACGCGGCGCGGCGACAGCCCGAGCGGGCCGAACACTTTTTCCAGCAGCCGGTGGTGCGCCGACTCCGGCGGCGTGGCCAGCCAGGGCAGCGCGGCCAGCGCCTTCCAGTCGCGGCCCAGCACCTGCGGACCCCAGCCCGCGGGCGCGACCACGCGGTAGGTGAAGCGCGTGAGCGTGCGTGCCGCGAGCGGCGCCGGCGCGGCGGCATCGCCCTCGTCCGCATCGAGGTGGAAGCCCACGTCGAGCTCGCCGCGCAGCACCTGGGCCAGCACCGTGCCGCTCATGCCGTGGCGCAGCTCGGTCTCGATCTGCGGGGCCGATTCCACCAGCTCGCGCAGGAACATGCCGAGCCGGGTGAACTCCGGGTCGAGGATGGTGCCGATGCGCAGCGCCCCGCGCACCGTGCCCTGCAGGTTGCGCGCGGCCTGCTGCAGGTCGCCCACGGCCGCGAGCACGCGCTCGGCCTGCGGCAGCAGCGCGGCGCCGTCGGCCGTGAGTGCCAGCCCGTGGGGCGTGCGCGTGAAGAGCTGCAGCCCGGTTTCCTCCGCCAGGCGCTTGAGCTGCAGGCTCACCGCCGGCTGCGTCAGGTGCAGCCGCTCGGCCGCGCGCGACACATTGCCCTCGCGCGCCGCCAGGACGAAGGCACGCAGAATCTGGAGGTCCAAGGCGGCGGCAGTCATATAAGAACGATTTATATGCCAATCGCTGCGAAATCATTGGCTTTTTGCGCATGGCTTGAGAGAAACTGCCCGCCGAAGCCCTTCGCCGGGCCCATGAGCACGAGAAATACCGTTCACCCCGGAGACAAGCCAGCGCCATGAGCGACAACACATTCGACTACATCGTCATCGGCGGCGGCACGGCCGGCGCATTGATGTGCAACCGGCTGACCCGCAAATCGCAGCAGCGCACGCTGCTGATCGAGGCCGGCCGCAAGGACGACTACCACTGGATCCACATTCCGGTGGGCTATCTCTACTGCATCGGCAATCCGCGCACCGACTGGCTCTACAGCACCGAGCCCGACGCGGGCCTCAACGGGCGCGTGCTGCGCTATCCGCGCGGCAAGACGCTGGGCGGCTGTTCCAGCATCAACGGCATGATCTACATGCGCGGCCAGTCGCGCGACTACGACCAGTGGGCGCAGCTCACGGGCGACGACGCCTGGCGCTGGCAGAACGTGCTGCCTGATTTCAAGAAGCACGAGGACTACTACCTCGGCGCCGACGAGCTGCACGGCGCCGGCGGGGAATGGCGGGTGGAGAAGCAGCGCCTGCGCTGGGACATCCTCGACGCCTTTGCCGAGGCCGCGGTGCAGGCCGGCGTGCCGCACAGCACCGACTTCAACCGCGGCAGCAACGAAGGCGTCGGCTACTTCCAGGTCAACCAGAAGAACGGCTGGCGCTGGAACACGGCCAAGGCCTTCCTGCGGCCGGTCTGCTATGGCCGGCCCAACTTCGAGATGTGGGTCAATGCGCATGTGACCAAGCTGATCGTCGAGACCCAGCCCGACGGCAGCCGGCGCTGCACCGGCGTGCAGGTGTGGGACGGCCACGAGCTGGTCACCGCGCACGCCACGCGCGAGGTGGTGCTGTGCGCCGGCAGCATCGGCTCGCCGCAGATCCTGCAGCTCTCGGGCATCGGCCCGGCCGAGCTGCTGCGCCAGCACGGCATCGAGGTGGTGGTCGATGCGCCCGGCGTCGGCGCCAACCTGCAGGACCACCTGCAGATCCGCGCGGTCTACAAGATCGACGGCGCGCCCACGCTCAACGTGCTGGCCTCCTCGATGGTCGGCAAGGCGAAGATCGGCCTCGAATACCTGATGAAGCGCAGCGGACCGATGAGCATGGCGCCCTCGCAGCTCGGCGCCTTCACGCGCAGTTCGCCCGAGCATGAGTGGCCGAATCTCGAATACCACGTGCAGCCGCTGTCGCTCGATGCCTTCGGCGATCCGCTGCACAGCTTTCCGGCCTTCACGGCGAGCGTGTGCAACCTCAATCCCACGAGCCGCGGCACGGTGCGCATCAAGAGCCCGCGCTTCCAGGATGCGCCCGCGATTGCGCCCAACTACCTGAGCACCGACGAAGACCGCAAGGTGGCGGCCGATTCGCTGCGCGTGACGCGCCGCATCGCCTCGCAGCCGGCGCTTGCCAAGTACAAGCCGGAGGAATGGAAGCCCGGCGTTCAATACCAGAGCGACGAAGACCTGGCGCGCCTGGCCGGGGACATCGCGACCACCATCTTCCATCCGGTCGGCACCACGAAGATGGGGGCCGACGGCGACCCGATGGCGGTGCTCGATTCGAAGCTGCGCGTGCGCGGCGTGCAGGGGCTGCGTGTGGTCGATGCGGGCGCGATGCCGACCATCACGAGCGGCAATACCAACAGCCCTACCTTGATGATGGCCGAGAAGGCCGCAGGGTGGATTCTGGAAGGGAATCGCTGAGGCGCATTGTTCAGGGCGCCTTTGCCTTTGTTCAGGGCGGGTGCACAGGCCACCGGGTACTCCCCTCCGCGAATGTCCCCCGGCCTGCGGCCTCCTCCTTGATTTCGCTGCGGGGAGCACCCGGCACCCTGTGCACTGGGGCGCGCTGCCGGTGCACCGCTGATCAACGACGGTTGCGCATCACGCTCACGTCGATGGGGTGCCTTGCGCAGCGAAATCAAGGAGGAGGGCGAAGCCCGGGGGACATTCGCGGAGCAAGGTACCCCGTCGGCGGGAGCGCGCCCCGAACGTCAAGACCCCGGCATTCGCATACCGGTCACTTCTCGATCGTCTTGTTCCAGCGCGCATTCCACGCAGGACGGTTCGCATTGATGCTGTCCCAGTCGATGGTGACCGCCGTCTTCATCCACTGATTGATGTCGGCCACCTGCTTCACGCCATCGCCCACGGCCGGAGCCTTGGGGTTGGTGGGAATCTGCGCGCCGTACTGCAGCACGTTGGCCTGGGCCAGCGGGCTCAGCAGGAACTCGGCGAGTTTTTGCGACAGCTCGGGTTCGCTGTTGTTCGCGATCACGCACTGGCCCACCATCAGCACCACCGCGCCTTCCTTCGGCGGCGCGTACTCCACCGGAATGCCCTTGGTCTTGAGTGCTGCCACGGCCGTGGGCGTGAGCGGGAAGATCGCGGCCTCGCCGGTCTGCACCATCTCCGACAGCTTGGCCGAACTCGGGATGTACTCCAGCACGTTCGGGCCGATGGTGGTGGGCCAGGCCTTGAAGCCGGGCTCCACGTTCTTGTCGTTGCCGCCCTGGATGCGGTTGAACATCAGGAAGCCGTGCAGCCCGAAGGACGATGACGACATCGACTGGAACACCACCTTGCCCTTGTACTTGGGATCGGCCAGGTCCATCCACGAGGTGGGCGCCGCCCAGCCCTTTTCCTTGAACATCTTCGCGTTGTAGGCCAGGCCCGTCATGCCCAGGCTCACGCCGCTGGCCATGTCGTCCTTGAAGCGCGCGGCCGGGTAGATCTCGGCGAGCGACGGGTTGGGCCGCTGCTTCTGGCACAGGCCCATGCCAATGGCGCGCACCATGATGCCGTCGTCCAGGAACATCACGTGCATCTGCGGGCGGTCCTTGTTGGCCTGCGCCTTCGCGAGGATGTCGGACGAGGTGCCCGGCACCACCACCACCTTGGCGCCGTGGAGCTTCTCGAAGGCCGGGAACACGTACTGCGTGTACGCCTTCTCCATGGTGCCGCCGTTCATGCCGATGTAGAGCGTCTTGGTCTGCGCGCCGGCCGCGCCGCCGGCCGCGAGCGCGGCCACCGCCGCCGCACCGAGCGCGGTCCGGCGAAGAGAGAAGAAGGAAGTCTTCCGGAAACGGGACATGGTGTTTTCCTTTCAGGGTGGGGTGGGGGTGAAGCGTTCGATCGAGAAGCTCTCGATCGGCGTGCTGCTGCGGCCGTCGCGCACGAGTTCGGCCAGCACTTCGCCGGCGGCCGGGCCGATCTGGAAGCCCGCGCCCGAAAAGCCGAAGCCATGGAACAGGCCGGGCGTGGTGCGGCTCGGGCCGAGCACCGGCTGGCGGTCGGGCAGGTAGCCCTCGGTGCCGCTCCAGGTGCGGATGAAATGCGCATGGCGCAGCGCGGGCAGCAGCTCGACGGCCTGCGCAGAGAGCGAGGCGATGGCGTCGCGGTCGGAGCGGGCGCGGTCGGCATCGAGCGCGATGCCCTTGCCGCCGCCGCCCAGCACGAGGTTGCCGCGCGCCACCTGGCGGCAGTAGATGCCGCCGCCCTCCACGCCGAGGCTCCAGTCCATGAAGAAGGGCAGCGGCTCGGTCACCGCCATCGCGGGATGGCCCGATTGCAGCGGCACCTCTTCGCCGAACTCCGTGGCGATCGGCCCGGCCCATGCGCCCGCGCAGTTGAGCAGCGCCGGCGCATGCACTTCGAGCGCATTGCCCGAGCGCAGCATGAACGCCTGGCCGTCGTGCGCCACCTCGTCGACCTTGTGGCGCTCGAAGACCTGTGCGCCCGCGCGCTGCGCCGCGAGCGCGAAGGCCGGCGACACCAGCCGCGGATTGGCCTGCCCGTCTTCCGCGCACAGCGAGCCGCCGACGGCGCGCGTGCCGAGCCAGGGGCAGCGCTCGCGCAGGCGGGCATCGGAGATCAGTTCCAGCCCCAG
>Ga0307406_10001731_pt1 | contig 11972 bp, 15 predicted proteins | sample 322Cmetagenome_3_FD_203706 | JGI IMG/M metagenome (GOLD analysis project Ga0307406, IMG submission 203706) | Maize rhizosphere microbial communities from greenhouse at UC Davis, California, United States - 322HYB-C-2 | ecosystem: Host-associated > Plants > Roots > Rhizosphere > Soil | place... | reverse complement strand
TTTTATATTCTGTACGCGCTGGGGACCCTCCTTCCCGGGTTGGCCGTCGGTATTCGGCGGCTGCACGACATTGGGAAGAGCGGGTGGTATATGCTCATGGGTTTCATCCCCTGCGTCGGCGGGATCGTCCTACTGGTATTTTTTGCGACCCAGGGCGATATGGGCACGAACGAGTACGGCCCCGATCCATACGAATTCGGCTAGCTCGGGAATATGGGCAAGGCGGGAAACACGAGATGGCGCGAACGCATCGTGCGCTTTGCGCCCGTCGTCGTATGGGTGCTTGTCATCTTTTTCCTGTCCAGTTCGCAGGGCTCGATGTCGAAAACCTCGCTTTTCGTGCGGCCGCTGCTCGAGTTCCTCTTCCCGGCCGCCGACGAGGTCACCCTTCAGATCTACCACGGTCACATCCGCAAAGCCGCCCACGTCACCGAATACGCCGTTCTAGCCTTTCTTGCCTCCAGGGCGTTCTTCACGTCCGCAAGACCGTTCCTAAAAAAATACTGGTGGCTTCTCGCGTTGGTTACAGTTGCCGCCGTCGCCGCGACGGACGAATTCAACCAAAGTTTCAATACCGCGCGTACCGGCACGCCGTGGGACGTCGGGATCGACCTGGTCGGCGGCTTGGTCGGTACGGCATTGTGGGCGCTGGCGGACCGCTTTCGGGGTAGAATAGCGACACGCCGATCATCAAGGTTGTAGACGCATGAAAGTTACTATTCGATTTGCGGCATTCCTGCTGCTTGTTTTCTCGGTCACGGCCGGGGCTTTGGGGCAAAAAACCGAAACGCCGGACGAGCGTGCCAAGCGCGAGGAACTCGCGCGGAAAAACGCCGTCGTCGCGGCGGAAAACGAGAAGATCGTCCGCGAGAATGATGCGGTCACGAGCGCCTTCAAAGCGGGGAACGAGGCCTTGTCCGCGAAACGTTACGAAGAGGCGATCAAACGTTATGACGCTGGGCTTGCCACCGCGCCCGATCATCCGGGGGCGTCCACGCTCTTGACCAACAAATCGGCCGCGCTCAAAGCGCGCGGGGCAGAGCGCTACAACGCCGGTGTAAGCGGAAAAAACGAAGCTCTCAAAAACGCCGGGTTAAAAGATTTCGTCGACGCCGCCGCCTCCGCCGAAAGAGCAGTCGCCCTCATCAAGGCATACCCGGAGCCGGCCGATCCGACCGAGAGAACGCGCTACAGCCGGAACCGGTTTGCCGCCGTTGCCGCTTTTGCGGAATCGCTCCGTCTAGTGGCCTTAAAGGTCGATAACACAAAGGCGGCGGCAGCCTATGCCGCCTACAAAGAGTATTGGGTGCTTGAGGCCTTACCCGCGAAAAAGCTGAAATTACGGCTCGACGCCGCGGAGCTTTTGCTTACTGCCGGTTCATTTGCCGATGCCGCGGCTGAGTACAAATACGTCCTGACGCTCGACCGCGACAACCCCGACGCGTTGTTCGGTGCGGCGATGGCCCTCGGCGCGACGGAGGACAAAGGAAAAAAAGCCGAGGCCCTTCAGCTTATTGAACGCTACCTCGCCGTCGCCCCGGCCGACCACCAGTTCAGGTCCGACGCTCGGGCACTTCTCGAATTCCTGAAGAACTGAGCATCGTGCTTTCGACCGTCCAAAGTTCCGATTATTCGAACTTTGTGTGGTATTTTATCGTTAATCATCACGACCCGAAGGAGTTTGAAGAATGAGCATTGTCGACAAGGTCAAAGAAGCCGCCCTTAACCAGTTCATCGAGGTCATCGAGTGGCTCGATAACACCGGAAACACGATACTTTACCGCTTCCCCGTGGCCGGGCAGGAGATCAAGAACGGCGCCCAGTTGATCGTCCGCGAATCGCAGGCGGCCGTTTTCGTGTTCGAGGGACAGGCGGCCGACGTTTTCGGCCCCGGCCGCTACACGGTCGAGGGCGGCAACACGCCGATCCTTTCGAAGCTCGGTGCATGGAAGTACGGTTTCAATTCCCCGATCAAATCCGAGGTCTATTTCGTCAACACGAAACAGTTCACGGATATGAAATGGGGAACCTCGAACCCTTTGATGCTTCGTGACGCCGATTTCGGTATCGTGCGGCTGCGGGCCTTCGGCGCCTACAGCATGCGCGTGGCGGACCCGAGCGAATTCATCAAGCAGGTAGCCGGCACCAACGCGCATTTCCAAACCGAGGACATCGACCTGCAGCTAAAGCGTGCGATCGTGACGGAATTCTCCGACGCCCTCGGCGAACTTAAGATACCGGCCCTCGACCTCGCCGCCCAGTACAAAGAGATGGGCGACATGATCCGGGCGAAGATCAACGAGGATTTCCGCACCTACGGGCTCGAGGTGACGAAGTTTTACATCGAGAACATCAGCCTGCCGCCCGAGGTCGAGGCCGCGATGGACAAGCGGGCGCAGATGGGAGCGCTCGGGAATGTCGATCAGTATATGAAGTTTCAGGCGGCCGACGCCCTGCGCGACGCGGCCCAGAACGAAGGCGGCGGCGCCGGCCTCGGGGCCGGTCTCGGCGCGGGTTTCGCGGTGGGCGGGCAGATGGCTAACGCCTTCGGTGCCGGCCCGGGCCAGCAGGGCGGCGGCGCGGCGACGGCGACCGTGCCTTGCCCGAGCTGCGGCAAACAGAATCAGCCCGCTGCGAAGTTCTGCGCGGACTGCGGCACCAAGATGGAGGTCGCCAAGGTGCCGTGCGTAAAATGCGGCGCACAGCTTCGCGAGGGCGCAAAATTCTGCTCGGAATGTGGTTCAACGCAGGAAAAGGCCAAATGCACCAACTGCCAGGCCGAGCTCGCTCCGGGAGCCAAATTTTGCCCCGATTGCGGGACCAAACAGGAAGGAGAATGACCTGTCAGATCCGCCTGCGCCAGCGGGTGGGTTCGATTTCCGGAACGACACGGGCGCCCTATTGAACGAGGCGGCCCGTGTTTTTCATTTTGACCGTCGTAAGTAATAGAATCTTATTTTCAGGTACGTAAACTATGGCGATCAGTCCCGAACTGCTGGAAATCCTCCGCTGCCCACAATGCAAGTCGAAGGTCGAGATCAAACCCGACCAAAGCGGGCTTAAATGCGTCAACCCCGAGTGCTCGCTCGTCTACCCGATCCGCGACGAGATACCCGTCATGCTGATCGACGAGGCGAAGGTGGAAAAATAGTCTAGGAAGTCTAGAAAGTCGAGGAAGTCTAGAAAGTCCCGGACTTCATCGTGGTCTTCCAAGACTTCCAAGACTTCCAAGACTTCCAAGACTTCATGTCGATCCCTTGGTCCAATGTAAAGCGCGTGCTGGTCGTTCGGCTGCGCTCGATCGGCGATATGGTGCTGGCGACGCCGTCGCTGGTGTCGCTGCGGCGGTTTTTGCCGGACGCCGAGATCGATGTCCTGCTCGAAGATTGGGTAGCGCCGCTGATCGAAGGCAGCGCGGCTGTCGATCGCGTCGTCACAGTCGGGCGCTCGGGTGCCTCGCGGATACGTGCGGCGTGGGGTCTACGACGACGCGGGTACGACGTCGCGTTCAACCTCCACGGCGGGACGACCGGCACCTTCTTCACCATCGCGAGCGGGGCCCGCCACCGCGTCGGGTACGGCAGCTACCAATATTCGTTTCTCTATAACCAACTTCTGACCGACGCATCGCCGGCGTGGCCGGGCAAGAGCGCCCATTCGGCCCGGCAGCAGCTCGCTTTGCTGGAGCACGCCGGCGTGCTGGTCGATCGCGAAGAACCGTCGCTGTTGCCTCTCAACGCCGACTCGGAGGCGTCGATCGATGCCCGCTTGTCGGAACTGGGAGACTCGCCATTCGCGTTGATGCATCCCGCCGCCGCGTTCGCGACAAAGACCTGGCCGGTCGAAAATTTCGCCCGCACGGCCGAATATCTCCGGTCGCTTCGCATTTCGACGGTCGCGGTCGCCGCCGCGGCGGAAACTGACATCCTTCAAAACCTCACTCGCGGATCGACCGCGCCGATAGCCACCTTTTCCGACCTTTCGCTGCCCGAAATAACCGCGCTGGCCCGACGCGCAAAGCTTTTCATCGGGAACGATTCCGGAATTGCGCACATCGCCGCCGCGGTCGGTACCCCGTCGGTCGTCGTGTTTGGTTCGTCCAACCTGAATTTCTGGCGCCCGTGGACCGGCGCTCCGAACGAGGTCGTATTTCAGCCTTTTGCCTGCCGTCCCTGTCCGGGGAGCGAATGCCGGGAATTCGGCCGCCCGCGATGCATACGGGAGGTCGGGACCGCAGCGGTCTACGGCGCCATCGACCGCGTGCTCGCCGAAACGGAAAAACGGCGGGCAAAGCTGCCCGCCGTCGTCTGAAACGGTCGATCTGTCCTTTTCTTATTTGTGATTCGCGTTAGCGTTGCTGGTGGTGCCGCCTTTCATGTTCGAGTTGGCGCCCTGTGCGGTCCGGTTGTCGTGACTGTTCATGTTCGAGACGACCGCGTTGGTGTTGTCGTTCACGACGACGGCGCCGACGTTCGCGTTGTTGGTGCCCATGTTGGTCACGCTGTTGGACGTGTTCGTCCGGGTATTGGCGTTGTTGGCCCGCGAGTTATTGGCTCCCGAATCGCCGCACGCCGCCAGAAACGCCGTAAATGCTGTAAGCGTTAGAGTTAATACAAAGATCTTGAATTTCATTTTTATCCTCCGTTCTTCTCAAAAAAGGCCCTGTAACGGTTTGTTACATCTTTCCTGGGCCTGTGAATGATAGGCAATAATTATTCCAAAATTTGCTGTCATTAGCCAGCCGGTGCGTCTCTGCCGTTTGTTTGACACTTACGGCCCAAACACTTAGTATTTATAGTTTCGACTCTAGCGGCCGAAGTGTGCTTTTATGTTCGAATCGCTGTCCGACAAACTCAAGAAAACGCTGAAGAATCTGCGTGGCCAGGGCACCTTGACGCCCGAGCACGTCGACGCGGCGCTTCGCGAGATCCGGATGGCTCTGCTCGAGGCGGACGTAAATTACAAGGTCGCCAAGGATTTTGTCGAATCGGTCCGCTCCAAGGCCGAAGGCCAGGAAGTTTGGCAGGGCCTCAACCCGCACGAGCAGGTCGTCAAGATCGTCTACGACGAGCTGGTGAATTTGATGGGCGGCACGTCGTCGCGGCTCGTCTTCACCAAGCAGATCCCGAACGTCGTGATGATCGTCGGGCTGCAGGGCTCGGGTAAGACCACCTCGACCGGCAAGATCGCCAAATGGCTCGCCGCCAACCAGGAACGCAGGCCGCTGCTCGTTTCCGTGGACGTCTATCGTCCGGCCGCCCGCGAGCAGCTACGCGTCGTCGCCGGTGCGGTCGGGCAGGCCGTCTACCAGAATAAAGAGACCAACGACCCGCTCACGCTCGTCCGCGAGGCGGTCCGGCACGCCCAGGACACGGGCTACGACACACTGCTGATCGACACGGCCGGCCGCCTCCACATCGACGACGAGCTGATGGTCGAGCTCGAGCGCATCAAGGCCGAGACGAAACCGATCGAAGTGCTCTTCGTCGCCGACGCGATGACTGGGCAGGACGCGGTCCGTTCCGCCGAAGTTTTCCACGAGCGTGTCGGCATCACCGGCGTCGTCCTCACAAAGATGGACGGCGACGCCCGCGGCGGTGCGGCCCTCTCGATCAAGCAGGTCATCGGGCAGCCGGTGAAATTCGTCGGCGTCGGCGAAAAATACGACGCGATCGAGCCGTTCTACCCCGACCGCATCGCGCAGCGAATTCTCGGGATGGGCGACGTCCTCACCCTCATCGAAGAGGTGCAGGGCAAGATCAGCGAAGAGGAGGCCCAGGCCCAGCTCGCGAAAATGACGCGTAACGATTTTACGCTCGAAGATTTTCGCTCGCAGCTTGGGCAGTTCAAACGCCTCGGATCGATGTCGAAGCTGATGAAGATGCTGCCCGAGCAGCTGATGGGCGGGATGCAGCTCGACGAAGAGCAGTCGGCCGAGGTCGACAAGCAGATGAAAAAGACCGAGGCGATCATCGATTCGATGACCAAACTCGAGCGGGTCAACTACAAGGTCCTCGACGCGAGCCGCAAGACCCGCATCGCACGCGGTTCCGGTTCGTCGATCTCGGAGGTCAACCAGCTCATCCGCCAGTACGAGCAGATGCGCAAGATGATGGCCCAGATGAACCGCGGCGGCCTCTTTGGCGGTCTGGGCAAGAAGATGATGGGCGGTCTCGCGGGCGGCCTGGGAGGTATGCTCGGCGGCGGCGGGGCTCCGGGGATTCCCGGTGGACTAACGGGCCTGCTCGGCGGCGGAATGCCCGAAGCCGGCGACGAAAACGGCGGCGGTTCGCCGCGGGTCAAGAAAAAGAAAAGACACAAGAAGCGTAAATAGTAAATCGTGAGTAGAGTATGTCCGCTCTATTTACTATTCAGGATTTACGATTCACTATTTACGACTTACGGAGAGAAAATGCTAGCAATCAGTTTGATGAGAATGGGCGCGAAGGGGAAACCTTTTTATCGCGTCGTAGTTAAGGAAAAACGGTCGAAAAGGGACGGTGCGTACCTCGAGAATCTCGGGACGTACAACCCGATGACTAACCCGGCCGAAGTGAACCTGAAGCACGAGCGCATTCAGTACTGGATCGGCGTCGGCGCACAGCCGACCGAAACTGTCGCGAGCCTGATCAAGAACAATCAGCCCGCCGCGGTCGCGGAATAGTTTCGGAGTTGCAGACAGTACCGGAGTTGCGGGTAGTTCGAGCACCCAAAACTCTGCAGCTACTGCAACACTGAAACTCTGCAACTTTGCATGAAAGAAGCGGTCGAGAAAATCGTGAAGGGCTTGGTCGGCGACGCCGACGCGGTCGAGGTGTCGGAGTCCGGCGACGGCCGCACCGTGACCGTCACCGTAAAAGTGGCGCCGGACGATTACGGCCGACTGATCGGCCGCGAGGGCCGCACGATCAGGGCCATTCGCAGCCTTCTCTTTTACGCCGGGCAAAAACAGAACAAGCGGTTCCAGCTCGACCTAATCGAGGATTAGGGTGCCGCTCAGAGTACGAGCTAAAGCTTGTGCTCTGAACCCCCGGATGGACGAACTCGTCGCGATTGCAAGGATCGTCAGGCCTCGCGGGATACGCGGGGAAGCCGTCGCGGAGGTCCTGACCGATTTCCCGGAGCGTTTCGAGGGGTTGGAAAAGGTGTTCGCGGTGACGCCGACCGGTGTCCGCGAGGAATTGAAAATTGAAAGCTTCTGGTTCCAGAACGATCGCGTCGTACTCAAATTCGAAGGCGTCGACACCGTCGAGCGGGCCGAGGAGCTGCGGAATGCCGAGATATGCGTTCCCGAATCGGAAACGGTCGAGCTGGAGGAAGGCGAGTATTTCGATTGGCAGCTCGCGGGTTGCCAGGTCGAAACGGTCGACGGCCGGGCGGTCGGCGCCGTCCGCGAGCTGATGCGGACCGGCGGGACCGAGATCCTTGTAGTAGACGGGGACGGAAGGGAATTGTTGATCCCCTTCGCCGAAAGCATCTGCACCGAGGTCGATGTCCGGGCCAAGGTCATCAAGATCGATCCGCCCGAAGGGCTGCTCGAACTTTGACTGGAACGCAGGCATCCCTGCCTGCATCGCCGCTAGCGGCGAAATGGTGGCGGCCACGAGTTGAAACGTGGTAAAGGCTTGTTCGCGTCCCGAAGCGGACGCTCATGCAGGCAGGATGCCTGCGGTCCAGTCTTATGCAGGCAAGGATGCCTGCGGTCCAGTCATGAGGATCGACGTTCTAACGATTTTTCCCGAATTTTTCGGGCAGGTCTTTGATTTTGGAATAATCCGCCGTGCAAGGCTCGCCGGCATCGTGGAGATCGGCGTTCACGACATCCGCGTGTTCGCGACCGATAAGCATCGGATGGTCGACGACCGGCCCTTCGGCGGCGGCGACGGGATGGTCTTAAAGCCGGAGCCGATCTTCGCGGCCGTCGAACACCTGCTCGGCACGAGCGATAAGGCCGGCTATCCGGACGGTACGCGGGTAGTATTGTTGACGCCGCAGGGAAGGCCGCTGACGCAGCCGCTGGCGGGAGAGCTGGCCGATTCGATCGAGCACCTTGTCCTGATCTGCGGCCGTTACGAGGGCGTCGACGAGCGGGTCAACGACGTGCTCGTTACCGACGAGATATCGATCGGCGACTACGTTCTGTCGGGCGGCGAGCCGGCGGCGGTCGTGGTGGTCGATTCGATCGTAAGATTGTTGCCGGAAGCGTTGGGCAGCGAGACCTCCGCCGAGAACGATTCGTTCTCCGACGGGCTGCTCGATTGCCCGCACTACACTCGGCCGGCGGAATTTCGCGGGATGAAGGTCCCGGATGTACTTTTGAACGGCAACCACGCCGAGATCGAGAAATGGCGCCTCCAGATGGCGCTGGAGAAGACAAGAAGGGTCAGAAAGGACCTTCTAGAAGGAGAAAATGGTGGATGTGAGTAAATAGTTGCAGAAAGTTGCAGAGTTCGAATTAGAACTCTCCAACTCTGGAATCTCTGGAAACTCTACAACTATTTATTGACCTCTGGCCGAAAATTAAAATGAACCGTTTAGACAGCGTCGAAAAGACACAGTTGAGAGAAAACATCCCGGCCTTCCAGTCGGGCGACACCGTCAAGGTGCACGTCCGCATCCAAGAGGGCAACAAAGAGCGCCTGCAGATCTTCGAGGGGATCGTGATCGCTCGCAAGCACGGCGGCGCACGCGAGACCATTACGGTCCGCAAGGTCAGCTTCGGCGTCGGCGTCGAGCGCATCTTCCCGCTGCACGCGACGGTGGTCGACCACATCGATGTCGTCCGCCGCGGCAAGGTCCGCCGGGCCAAGCTTTATTACCTGCGCGAGCTTCGTGGAAAAGCGGCCCGCATCAAAGAGAAGGACACGCGAAACAAGGCCCAGGCGGCCAAGTAAGCAGACAAGGAGACCTCGGAAAGTGGGAGACGCGGAGATCGTCGATTCGTTAGGTTCTAGCGCATCGGATCTCCGCGTTTCGTTGTTCGCCGACCTCAAGATCGTTAAGTGCGGGCTCGACTTCGAGCATCAGGCCCGCAGCGAGGGTTTCGCCGTGATCGCCGGGATCGACGAGGTCGGCCGCGGCTGCCTGGCCGGGCCCGTCGTCGCGGCCGCCTGCGTGCTCGACCTCGAAAAGCCGCTCCCGAAGGGCCTCAATGATTCGAAAAAGCTGACCGCGAAACAGCGGGAAGAGATCGACGAAGAACTCCGCAAGACCGCTCTGGCCTTCGCGGTCGGTCAGATCGAGGCCGACGAGATCGACCGCATCAACATACTCCAGGCGACCATCAGGGCGATGGCGTCGGCCGTCGCGAGCCTCGACCCGAAGCCCGAATTCCTGCTGATCGACGCGGTCAAACTTCGCGAAATACCGATCCCGCAAAAATCGATAATCAAGGGCGACGCGATTTCCGCCTCGATCGCCGCCGCCTCGGTGATCGCCAAGGTCTACCGGGACCGACTGATGCACGATTACCACCAAACCTACCCGCAATACAGTTTTCACGAGCACGTCGGTTACGCCACCAAAACGCACCGCGACGCGATCAGGACGCACGGCCCGTCACCCATCCACCGCCTCTCGTTCCGTGGCGTCCTAATTGAGGAGGAGGCCGAATAATCCCGATCCACCCGCAGGTTTAACCCAAAATTCGTGAAACTATAAGTGACCAAATTCGTATTTCGGTCAGTCCGACAATTCTCAGTTGCAAAGGAAAAAGCGTAAATGAAAGCGATCATTACATTTGTCATCTTTACCGCCGCGTTCGCGTCCACGATTTTCGCCCAAAATGCGACCGAACAGACTCCCGCCGAGCGGCGGGCCCGCGACCTGGTCCGCATCGCCTCTACCGGCAGCCGGGCCGAGATGCAGAAGTTTATCGAGGCCAACTACGGGGCAGAGTTCCTTAAGATCCCGATGGCCACCCACATCGGATTTCTCCTGTCTCGCTACGACACCTCCCGCGGGTACGACGTCGCCGGCGTGCAGGAGCTCAAGCCCGATTCGGCCACGCTGCTGCTTAAGAACCGCCTCACCGGCGATTACGAAGCGATCATCGTCATCGTGGAAGAAAAAGAGCCGTTCAAGATCAACGGGATCGGCGGCCGGCCGCCCAAGGTCCCGACCGCCGAGGCGAAACGGCTGTCGGAAAAGGACGTCGCCCGCGAGTTGTCGGCCTTCGTGAAAAAGCTGGCCGATGCGGACGTTTTTTCCGGTACGGTGCTGCTCGCGAAGGACGGCAAGCCGGTCTACGAGGCGGCGTTCGGCCCCGCCAACAAAGATTTCAACGTCCCGAACAAGCTCGACACCAAATTCAATCTCGGCTCGATGAACAAGATGTTCACCGCGGTCTCGATGGCCCAGCTCGTCGAGAAAGGGAAGCTCTCCTACGACGACCCGCTCTCCAAATTTATCCCCGATTTCCCTGACCCGGCCTCGGCCCAGAAGATCAAGATCAAGCATCTGCTCTCGCACACGTCGGGCCTCGGTGGTTACTTCAGCAAACGCTGGGCCGACACGTCGCGGGCCAACGTCCGCACCGTCGACGACATGCTGGCGATCGCGAAACAGGATGAAAAGCTGCAGTTCGAGCCCGGCTCAAAATGGCAGTACAGCAACACCGGCATGCTCGTGCTGGGCAAGGTGATCGAGATCGTCTCGGGGAAAAGCTACTTCGACTACATCGCCGAAAACGTCACTGGTCCCGCCGGCATGACGAACACCGGCTGCTTCGACCTCAGCCGCGTGAATTCGAATCTGGCGGTCGGTTACGACAAACAATTCACCGAGACGGGCGTGGAGTGGTCGAACAACATCTTCCAGCACGTAATGCGCGGCGGGCCGCAGGGCGGGTGTTATTCGACGGTGGAAGACCTGCTCAAGTTCGATCAGGCGTTGCGTGCGAACAAGCTGGTCTCAGCAGACAGTTTCAAAACTCTCGCGTCCGCGAAACCGGAATTGAACTCGTCCAACTACGGCTACGGATTCCAGGTCGACACGGCCGACAACACTGTCGGGCACGGCGGCGGTTTCACCGGCATCAACTCCAACCTTGAGATGTATCTCGGATCTGGCTGGTCGGCCATCGTGATGTCCAACTATAGCCGCGGGGCGACCGCGGTCATCCAGAAGATGGAATCGCTGATCAAGAGCACTACGGCACCATCGGCGACGGCGCAAAAGTAGGTCCGGAAAGATCGAATTTCCTCGGGCCGCGTTCGACGCGGCCCTTTTTTTCGCTTACCGTGGAAGGGACAAAACCGCGTTTCGGTGCATCTAACGCCGTCGAGGAGGATCTAACTTTATGGAGCAGATCGGCCGCCCGCGGGCGAGTGCGTTCGAGACCATTCTTTACGGTGGGCTCGCGATCGGCTTGCTTGATTTCCTGGACGCGAGCATCTTTTTCCCTCTTTATTACGGGATCGGATTCACGGATGTGTGGCACGGTCCCGCCGCGGGTCTGATCGGGCGTGATGCATCGCGCGGCGGTGGTTGGAACACTGCCCTGCTCGGCATATTCCTGCATTTCGTCGTCGCCTTCTCGATCGCCGCCGTTTACTTTTTGCTCGCTCGCTTCGTTCCGACCTTGTTAAAACACCCGATCGTTTCGGGCCTTGCATTCGGCGTCGCCGCGCATTTCGTGATGCAGTACGTCGTTGTCCCGTTCTCGGCGATCGGCACGCGGCCCGCGTGGCCGCCGGTCGGGCCGCTCCTGAACAGCCTCATCGGCCACGCGTTCCTTGTCGGCCTACCGGTCGCGTTGATCGCGGCGTGGTCGGCGAAGCGTCGAGCGTCGTGACTGCGATTAGGGAATTAGTACTCGAACCAGGGTGTCGGTTCCTTGTGGTGGGAGATGTGGACGCTCGTCTCGGCCTTAAATAGCGGCGCCCGCATTCTGATCGCGGTCTCGGCGGTCAGGCGTGCGAGGTGCGGTTCGTTGGCGCGTTGGGAGAGGTGGGCGAGCACGATGTGGCGGG
>Ga0307406_10001729_pt1 | contig 11985 bp, 7 predicted proteins | sample 322Cmetagenome_3_FD_203706 | JGI IMG/M metagenome (GOLD analysis project Ga0307406, IMG submission 203706) | Maize rhizosphere microbial communities from greenhouse at UC Davis, California, United States - 322HYB-C-2 | ecosystem: Host-associated > Plants > Roots > Rhizosphere > Soil | place... | reverse complement strand
CGTCGAGGAAGAGGATGTCCGGTTCGTGCATCACCGAGCAGGCGAGCGCGAGCCGCTGCTTGTAGCCGAGCGAGAGCGAGTCGGTCTTCGAGTTTAGGAAAGGGCCGAGGTGGAAGATCTCCGCCATTTCATCGATGCGTTCGCGCTGGCGCTTTCCCGCGACGCCATAGATGCCGGCGAAGAATGCCAGGTTCTGGCGGACGGTGAGATGGCCGTAGAGCGAGAACTTCTGCGCCATGTAGCCGAGGCGCTGGCGGGCCTCACTGGCGCTGTGCCGCAGGTCGAGTCCCACCACGGTCGCGGTGCCGGCGGTGGGAGTGAGCAGACCACACATCATCTTGAAGGTGGTCGATTTCCCGGCGCCGTTCGGGCCGAGCAGGCCGTAGATCTCGCCGCGCTTCACCGCGAAGGTCACGTCATCGGTCGCCTTGAAGTCACCGAATTGCTTGGTCAGGTGCTCCGCTTCGATGACCGTCACGTCATCGTGCGGGATCTCCTTGGTACGCTTGGCCAGCACGGATTCCCCGGGCGGGCCGCCCCCTAACAGGTCGATGAAGGCATCCTCGAAGCGTGGCGTGATCGGCACCCACTCGGCACCGGTATCCGCGCCGATTTCGGATGGCTCGAAGGGCTGGGCGTCTTTCTTCAAGGTCAGCCGCAGGCTGTGGCCTTGGATGGTGCCGTCATTGACTTCCGGTCGCGAGAGCGCGCGGGTGAGCAGCTGGCGCTTGCGGGCACCGGGTTCGCGGAGCTGGAAGCAGCGGCCTTCGAGCGGGGCGGAGATTTCCGCGGGAGTGCCGGCGAAGAGCAGCTTGCCTTCGTTGAGCACGATGGTGGTGCCGCACAGCTCGGCTTCGTCGAGGTAGGCGGTGCTCCAGACGACGGCGATGCCTTGGCCGACCAAATCCTCGACCATGCCCCAGAGCTCGCGGCGGGAAATCGGGTCAACGCCCACCCCCGGCTCATCGAGTAGCAGAAGCTTCGGCTTTCCCAATAGCGCGCAGGCGAGGCCGAGTTTTTGCTTCATGCCGCCGGAGAGCTTTCCTGCAAAGCGGCCGGTGAAGCGCTTGAGGTCGGTGAAGGTTAGCAGCCGCTCGAAGGCTTCCTCGCGCTCGGCGCCAGTCACATGGCGGAGGTCGGCGTGCAGCTTGAGGTTCTCGATGACGGTGAGGTCTTCGTAGAGGCCGAACTTCTGCGGCATGTAGCCGACTTCGCCGCGGATAGCAGCGACATCATGGATCGGGTCGTGGCCAAGGGTTGAGATCGTTCCCGAGTCCGCTTCCAACAAGCCGGCGATCAGTCGCAGCAGCGTCGTCTTGCCCGCGCCATCGGGCCCCGCGAGCCCGGTGATCAGGCCGTTGCGGATCTCGCCCGAAACGGCATTGAGCGCCGGACTGGCCATGCCCTTGAAGGTCTTGGTCAGGTCCCGGAAGTTGACGACGACTTCGGACATCACTCCGCGGTGTGCGAGTCCAGCGAAACGGTGACGGGCATGCCTTGGCGCAGCGAGCCGTCCGAGTCCTCGACGATCACCCGCAGGCGATACACCAGCGAGGTGCGAAGCTCCTTGGTCTCGACGGTCTTCGGCGTGAACTCCGCGCGCGGCGAAACGAAGCCGACCGTGCCGTGGAAGGTGTGGTCCGGGTTGCCATCGGTAACGAGGCTGACCTTGGTGCCCGGCGGGAACTTGCCGAGGTCGGGCTCGTGAACATAGGCGCGCACCCAGACGGGATTTTCCAGCGAGAGCGAAAGCACGGTGGGTCCGGCTTGCACGATCGCTCCGGGCTCCAAGGCGCGGGTGATGACGACGCCTTCCGACGGGCTCTTCAGTTCCGTATCGCCGAGCCGGATCGCGGAGGTTTTCACGGCGGCTTCAGCTTGGGTGACGGCGGCCTCGGCTGCTCCGACACCGGCCTCAGCGGCTCCGACTGCGGCTTCGGCGGCGGCGACTTCTTCGGTGCGGAAACCGCTCTCGAGTTGGCGCAGATTGGCTTCGGCGAGCTTCAGGCGCTGCTCCGCTTCATGGAAGCTTGCTTCGGCGTTTTCGAAATTCTGCCGCGAGACGCCTTTCGTTTTCACGAGTTCCGACTGCCGGTCGTAGGTGCGTTGCGCGTTGTCCATGGTGACCGCGGCCTGGGCGCGGGTCGCACGCGCTTGCTCGATCTCCTCGCTGCGATAACCGGCTCTTTTCAGGTCGGCATCGGCCTTGGCTTGAGCGAGGGTGGCCTTGGCTTGCGCGAGTGCGGCGCGGGACTGGGCTTCGGCGGCCTTGGCTTGGGCGAGCTCGTTTTCGTAGGGCTCCTTGTCGATCCGGGCGAGCAGCTCGCCGGTCTTCACAGGATCGCCTTCGTCTTTCAGCACCTCGGCAATGCGGCCGGAGACGCGGAAGCCGAGGTCCACGCCGCGGATATCGACGTTGCCTTGCAAGACGAGCGGCTCGTGGTTGCTACGATACTTCCCGTAGAAATACCAACCGCCCCCGGCGAGAGCGGCGAGGATGAGAATGACTGGAATCGCTTTTTTCATGGTGTGGCTCCTTTCAAGCCGGGGCAGATGAGCCCGAGGTGTTCATCGAGAATCATGGAGATGGTCGCGAGGTGTTCCGGGCTGAGCTTTTTCACCCCGAGGCGGCGGAGAATGGTGGTGCGCGCGATCTTGAACGCGAGCACCTGACCGAAGAGGGCGTGCGCGCGGAGGATGGTCACCGGTGACGCGGGATCTTCCCCGGTGGCAACGCCCAGCACCGTGGTGAAGAGTTCGTGGAGCGGCTTGAGCGCCTTTTTGTAGAGGACGTCAAAGCTCTCGCTGGGCGACGACTGCTCGCGGATCATCACGAGGCGGATCTTCTCGAACTCCTCGTCTTCCATCTGTTGGCCGAGCAGCGTGCGGAGCATTCGCTTCAGCACATCCACCGCCCCCGCGGGATCAAGCGAGCCGCCTTGGAGCTTGGCGCGTGTTTCTTCCGCGATGGTGCCGAAGATTCCGCCGAGATAGCCGCCGATGCCTTCCAACACCGAGACGTAGAGCTTTTCCTTGTTGCCGAAGTAGTAGGCGATCGCGGCCACGTTCTGCCCCGCCTCATCCGCAATCTCGCGGACCGAGGCGTTCTCATAGCCCTTCTCGCCGATCTTTTTCAGGGCCGCCAGCAACAGCTTGCGCCGCGCTTGCTCGCCCTTGTTCGGGCTGGTTGGAAACAGTTCCCGCTGCACGGCGGAGAAAATTCAACAGTCGTCCAAAAAAGTCAAACGAATGTGTAAAAACGCAAGTGTGTTGATGGCGTCAAAGGAATGGCTCTCGCGAACGCGCCTACGGAAGGTTGATGGCGCGCTTACCGCTTCTTTTTACCCTGCTTCTTCGGCTTGCGGTTTTTCGGTGGCCAGGTTTTTTCGAACTTCGGCTTGCGCTCCTTCTTGGGTGACGGTGGGGGCGTGCCGTCCCATTTGATCGGGGCTCCGTGAACCTTGGACGCCGGTTCGCCGGCGATGCGGAAGTCGATGAACTTGCCTTGGAAGTCGATCCGCTGGACTTGCAGCTTCACCTTCTGGCCGAGCTGGAATTGCAGGCCGCCGCGGGAAACGTAGCGCATCTGCGCGTGCTCGAAGTGCCACTCGCCGCGGGGCAGGTCTTCGCGTTTCACCATGCCGCGCGCGCCGATTTCCGTGGCTTCTACGAGCAGGCCGGCGTTGCGGACATCGGTGATCATGCCATCGAATTCCGGCGGCGGGTCCTGCTTGCTGCAGCCGTCGAGGTACTCGAGCATCTTGATCTGCTTGGTCTCGTTTTCGGCATCAGCCGACGTGCGCTCGGTGTCGGAGATATGGCGGGAGAATTCGGCGAGCTCGGTTTGGCCTGCGACCTTGTCGGGGTGCTTCGGCGGATTGGTAAGGTAGGGCTGCAGCGAGCGGTGGACGATCAGGTCCGCGTAGCGGCGGATTGGGCTGGTGAAGTGACAATAGTCGGCCTTCGCCAAGCCGTAGTGACCGAGCGGGTCGGGTGCATAGGCGGCGCGCTTCAGGCTCTTTAATAGACCGAGCTTGATCAGGTGCTCATCCGGCCGGCCCTTCGAGGAATCCAACAGCTTCTGGATGTGCGCGCGGTTCGACAGATCGCCGGGCTGATAGCCGTGGGCGCGTGCGGTTTCGGTGAACTCCGCCAGCTTGCCGAAGTCCGGGTCCTCGTGGACGCGGTAGATGGTCGGCTTGTTGCGGATCTTGAGCACGTGCGCGACGGCCTCGTTCGCCAGGAGCATGCATTCCTCGATGAGCTGGTGGCTGGCGGTGTGCTCGACTTGGTGGACCTCCACGGCCTTGCCCTGGTCATCGAGTTTCACGCGGATTTCCGGCATTTCGAGATCGAGCGCGCCGTCCTTGAAGCGCTTCTTGCGGAGAATTGCAGCCATCCGCCACGACTCCTGCACCATTTCCTCAAGCTTCGCTGGTGAGCCCTCGGGAGCTGGTTTGCCATCGAGGATAGCCTGCGCCTGCTCATAGGAGAGCTTGGACTGGCTATTAATGACCGCGTCGCAGAAGCGCGCCTTGAGGACCTTGCCTTGTGGGGAGATTTCAATGACGGCGCACTTGGTCAGCCGGTTCACGCCGGGCTTGAGCGAGCAGATGCCATTCGAAAGCTCGGGAGGCAGCATCGGCAGCACGCGATCCACCAGGTAGGTCGAGTTGCCGCGCTCGGAAGCCTCTTTATCCAGCGGCGTCCGGGGCTTCACGTAGTGCGACACGTCGGCGATGTGAACGGCGAGCGTCCAGCCCTTGTCGTGGCGCGCTACCCAGATCGCGTCGTCGTGGTCCTTGGCATCGGCCGGGTCGATGGTGATGACGAGCCGGTCCCGCCAATCTTCGCGGCGGGCGATTTCCTGAGGATCGACCTCCTCCGGCACGGCCCGCGTTTCGGCGAGCACGGCTTCGGGGAAAGACGTCCGGAGACCGTGGCGATGGATGACCGCGACGATATCCACGCCCGCTTGGCCGGGCCAACCGAGCACCTCGAGAATCTTCCCGCGTGGGGTGCGGTGCTTTTCCCACTGGTCGAGATCGACGACGACGAGCTGCCCCGGTTCGGCAGTGGTGTCGCCGAAGATGTCGATTTGTCCGGCGAGGGCGGGGTCATCGGTTTCCACCCAGATGAACTTCGCCTTCCGCCGAAACACTCCGACGATGCGGCCGCTGCGGCGCTCGAGCACCTTCTCGACCTTGCCGCGGGCATCGGGCTCTTCCTCGGGTACCTGTGGACCGCGGCCGCGTTGCTTCCATGGCTCGGGTCGTGGCAGATGGAAGGAGATGATCACCCGGTCGCCTTCCAGTGCGGTGCCGGTGTCCCGGCGCGGGATGTGGACGCGCGAGTATTTCTTCAAGTCGATGCCAGTGGCGACATTGTCGGAGTCGGTGGCGTCGGGGTAAAACCAAGCGTGGCCGCGGGGGAGGAACTTGATGGTGCCGCGCAATTTGTCCTGACCGGGATGCTTCGGGAGTTCGTAGCGGCCCTTGCGGCCGTCGGCGATCAATCCCTCGCGTGCCATGGCGGCGAGTTCGGTGCGGAGCAGGGGGCGGTCGTTTGAAGAGAGGGAGAGGTCGCGGGAGAGTTCCGACTTATTCATCGGGCGGTAACCCTTGCCGCCCATCAGGCGGAGCAACGCGCTCCGCAGTTCATTTCGATCCATGATGCCGGAGGATGGCCGCTGACGGTGAATCTGGCAACTCGCGAACCGGAAAAGCGCTTGGCAGAACAAGGGCTTGGAGTAGTTTGCCGGCAAGATGCACGGGAAAAACGCGGGATTGCCACCGCGCTTCAGACCCGCTTTCTTTCACTGAACCTGCAATCAACGTCTCAGTCCCATCTATGAAAACCCGTCCTTATCGCCGCTCCTCGAGCGGCTTCACCCTCGTCGAGTTGCTCGTCGTTATCTCGATCATCATCGTGCTCGCCGCGATGAGCTTCGGAGCCATCTCGATCGCCACCAAGAAGAAGAATGCCGTGACGACCCTGACCGACGTCACCGCCCTTTCCCGTGCGCTGGATGCATTCTATAGCGAATACAACAAGCTGCCGACCGTTGGTTCGTCAGGCGATGAAATGGTCGCGGAAGGCCAGTCCGGACAAGAGCTTCTCAAGATCCTGCTGGGCAAGGAAGACACCAGCAGCGACATGCAAAACCCACGCCAGATCGCTTTCCTCACCGCCCGCAACACCAAGAACAAGAAGCAAGGCGGCTTGGTTTATAGCTCCGGCAATCAAGTGGAGGGCATGTACGATGCCTGGGGTCGCCCGCTGAACATCAAGTTCGACGACGATTACGATGAAGAGATCCAAGATCCGATCAAGCAGGGTGACACCGTTCGCCAGAAGCGCGCGATCGTCTGGAGCTTCGGTGCCGACGGAAAGTTCGGAGACAACGATGAAGTGAAGTCTTGGTAAGACTACTTCCTCTATTAATAGATCTCATTTGCCCCGCCCGGCTCGCGCCGCGGCGGGGCTTTTTCGTGTTAGGGAGGTAGATTTCAAGGTGTTGACTTTCAGCGGCTTTTCGCGGAAACGTGGTAATTTTGCGCAAAAAACGAGATTAAAAGTGATGTGGCGTGGAAGCTGCGATGTTAAGGGCAATCTAGTTTTTACCCGAAATGCGCCAAAACTGTCTCAATCACTACCGCGTTCCCCCGGTGGGTTCTCGCTTACGTCCACGGGGATTCGCGCTGGTCGTCTCACTGATGCTGATGGTGGTCCTGACGCTGCTTGCGGTGGGGCTGCTGGGGCTTTCCTCCATCGAATTGCGGAAGAGCGGCCACGAGACCGCTCGCATGCGCGCCCAGGCAAATGCCCGCCTCGCCCTGTCGCTGGCGATCGGCCGCTTGCAGGAGACCGTCGGGCCCGACCAGCGCGTGACCGCTCGGGCCGATCTCAAGAACAGCGGCGGGCAGAATGGTCGCTGGGTCGGTGTGTGGCGGAGCACCCGCAAGCAAGGAAATGCCGACCTGCCGGCGATCCGCTGGGACGACCGCGAGTCGGTCCTCATCGACTCCCGCAGCACCTTGAGCGCGGACGATGGCTTTGAAGGCTGGCTGATCAGCGGCGATGACGTGACGCCTGACAGTCCTGGCAATGAACTGGCCACGCTGGTGGGCGAGGGCAGCGTCTCGGCCGCGGCGGATGAGGTGAAAGCGCCACTGGTGCATGTCCAAGGGAAGGATGACGCCGGAGCCTACGCCTATTGGGTTTCCGACGAATCGATGAAGGCAAGCGTCAGCCCGCTGCCGGCCGAGGAGAGCGATGAACCACGATTTCTCCCGGTCCGCTACGGGATCGGGGCGCTCGACCAACTCGCCGAGGTGGACGACGCCAAGGACGAGGAGCTTTCGAAAGTCATCGACGCTCGTCAGGCCAGCCTGGTGGGCACCGCGGGCCGCGAGGTCTGGGAGCAGCATTTCCACGCCATCGGTGCGCGGGCCTCGGCAGTGCTGGCGGATCCACTGCGCGGAGGACTGAAGGCGGACCTCAGCGCCTATTTCGAACAGGGAAGTGTCGCTTCCAAGGGCGATACCCTGCCGGCCGCAGCGGATGCTACACCGCTGCTGGGCGGGAGCCGCCGGAAGGTCCACGGGCCGAAACTCGGAGCCCTCCGCTCTTTCGCGAACCTCGCTTCCAAGAATGAGGCGAGCGGGATCAAACCGTCTGCCGCACTCATTTCCACCCGCCAGGACAAGTTCGCGGTGATGCCGAAGATGAGCCAGTTCACCGAGCAGCCGATTCACCCGGTGATGGCGCAGGCGGAGATCTACACTCGTTTCGCCTACGTCCGCGGCTATCTCACCGTGCATCTCTACCCGCGGGTGGTCCTGTGGAATCCCTACAATGTCCCGCTCACTGCGGCCTCCTACACGGTTGATTTCAACCTGGCGGTTCACGATTCCGCGGACATCGAGAAGCGCCAGCAGACCACGACCAAGGTCGTCGGTGCCGCATACGACACGTTTGGCACAACGAATAAGGAACGGCGAATGAGCTTCAGTCTGGAGGCCACCGCCTTCGAGCCGGGCGAGGCCTTGGTCTTCTCGCCGAAGCCAGCGAGCGGAGCCATCGCCGGCCGGGCCATCCCCCTGGCGCTGCGCAGTTCGGGATCGAATACCCTGAGCGCCTCCGTCGATCCCCAGCAGCTCACCAATTTCTATCTGACGCTCACCCAGCTCTCCGACAAGGGCGTGACCGCTTCCGACCTGCCTCTGTACGCCAATCACAACGATGCCGACTACTGGATGGACACCATGGATTGGTATGAAGGCAATCCGGACAATGGCTTCAAGGTCAGCCTGCACCTGGGCACCGCCGCCAACTACACGGCGCGGATGCGCCTGCCACTGCTCCAGCTTGTCGATCTCGATAACTGGCGCCGCGAGTACCAAGGCCGTTTCAACAGTGGTCGCTGGCGCGTCTCCGGCGTCGAGACGGTCAACGATTACGAGCGCACGCCGGACGTGGAGCCATCGCAGCGCAGTTGCTATGGCTTCCGCTACAAGTGGTGGGTCGAAAAGAATCCTTACAACTACGCCAGCCTGTCCGCCGACCGCTTTTGGCAGGCGTCCGTAACCGCTGACTACAATCTGCGCGCGACCTATTGCCACCGCAGTCCTTTCGATGCGGCGACCGACAATGGTGAAACCCATCACTGGTACATGTGGGGTCCCTATGCCGTGGAGAGCCAGCAGGGTTTGCCTGCCCTTTCGCCAGACCGCGCCTCGCACAGCGGCAAGAACGGCTTCCGCGGAAATCCTTTCTTCGGCGGTTCGAACTCGCGGCCGGACCATGTCTATCCTCTCTACGACATCCCGAAATCGGGCGAGCGCATCGTTTCGCTGGGCCGCTTCCAGCATGCTCAGCTCACGCCTTACATTTGGCACCCGACATACGCGATCGGCAGCTCGTGGGTGCCGCCGAACCAGAAGGCTCGCGAAAAGTCGGGTGATACCGCCACGCAGCTGACTGCGGCATGGAGCAGCCAAATGCCCTACCTGCCGGCTTGGATGAAGCAGGACCGCAGCCGGGATGAGGTGGTCTACGACCTTTCGTACGAGACCAATCACGAACTGTGGGACCGCTACTTCCTCAGCGGCGCGACCAAGTCGGAGAAGGACGCGTTCAGCCGCGATGCCACGGACAGCCCGCTGGCAAACTTCCGGCTCTATCCGGCTTCCGCGACGGTGGACTCCGCCCGGCTCGAGGACTTCCACCAAGCGGCTTCCGAGCTCCTGCTAGGTGGAGCGTTCAACGTGAACTCCACTGAACCGGGAGCGTGGCGGGCGCTCTTCGCCTCAATGCGCGACTCGAACTTCGGTTCGGAAGGCTCCGCCTTCCCGCGCTTCCTCAAGCCGGAGGACGGCGAGCACAAGGCCACCGATCCGTACGATCCCGAGGTGTGGAAGGGCTTCCGCAGCCTCGACGACACGCAGATCTCCGCGCTGGCCGATGCCATGGTGGAAGAAGTGAAGCTTCGCGGGCCGTTCCTTTCGGTCTCGGATTTCGTGAACCGTCGTCTGGTCACTGCGAACTCTCCCAACGGCGAAACCGGCAAGGAAGGCGCGCTCCAGCAAGCGATCGAAAAGGCGGGCCTCAATGATGGCCTCAAAGGCGGCGATCTGACGCCCTCGACGACCGGTTATGCAAAACACTCCTACGAAGTCGGCTCGAATGCCGGCGACTGGGCTCCGGTCGATCACATGCGCGAGTCGAAGGGGGCCGGTCTGCCGACCTACCTCCAGCAGGGCGATCTGCTGCAGTCGCTCGGCTCCTTCCTCGTCGCCCGCGGCGATACCTTTGTCGTCCGCGCCTACGGCGAGGCCCGTACTCCCGATGGCAAGCAGGTCGAGTCCCGCGTCTGGTGCGAGGCCGAGGTCCAGCGTCTGCCCAGCTACGTCAACGCCGCCGATGCGCCCGAGCAACCTGCCTTCACGGCCGCCGGTGCGGCCAATACCGTCCTTTCCGAAGCCAGCCGGAAATTCGGGCGCCGCTTCACCGTCGTGTCCTTCCGCTGGCTCTCACCGAACGAAGTCTGACCTACTGTCATGAAACTCAGCCTGCTGATTCCCATCCTCCTCACCGCCGCGCTGCACGCCCAGCAGCCGGCGCCACCACCGCGACCGGAGCCGGACGGCAACGGCGGCATCCCCGGTGGCAATCTCGACCTGAGTAAAGTTCCGGTGCCTGAGGCCGACAAAAAGACGCTGCCTGAACTGAGCGAGGCTGAACTCAAGGCCAAGCCGGTGCAGCTTAGCGTAGTGCCCATCGGCTGGGTCTCCCCGCCTATTATCTACATCGACAAGGACGGCATGCCTCGGGAGAAGGACCGCAATCCGCTCGAGTACCCGCCGGTCGTCTATCACGTCGGCACGGAGAAGGGCACGGTCCGTCTCACCGGCGCTCACAATCAGGTCGCGCCGCCCACTGCCGTTCCGCGTCGCGTGGAAATGACGCTTTCCTATGAGATCCCGCCGGAGCCTTCGGGCGATGCCACCCCAGCGCCGGACAAGGGCCCCCGCTTGAAGACCATCGGTAGCTTCGCCGTGCCGTCCGGGGCCACGCATTTGGTGGCCGTGGTTTGGAAAGATCCGGATGCGAAGCTGTGGACCAGCCCGCAGTTCAAGGTGATCGACGTTTCGCCGGGGACGGTGAAGGGCAACGAGGCGGTGGTGATCAATCTCTCCGGCCGCGATCTCGCCATCCATCGCGGCGATGTGCCGTACAAGATTACCTCCGGCTTCATGGGCAAGGTCGCCCTACCGGTGAACGCCAAGGGCCAGGTGCCGATGGTGGTGGCGGCTTCTTCGGGAGTCGGCTGGCAGCAGCTTTCGCGCACCGTGCTGGGGCCCGGAAAGGACGACCGCATCTTTGTGCTGGCATGGCAGGCGCCGGAAACTCCCGCTCAACCGGCGGGCGTCGCACTCCAAGCGGTCGCCAAGCGTTTGCCGGAGGCCAAGGCCTTTGAGGCCGCACATTGAATCCTACTTTCCGTGGATAGGATGGGTCGCGGGGCGGTGGCCAACGAGTGTGGCCTCCGCCCCGCTTTGTTTTCTCCGGGGAAAAAGTCGACTTGATCAGCGGCCGCGCGGTGGGCGTCCACCGCCTTGACCGGGCCGGCGGCCTTCACCTTCGGGAGGGCCCTGTTTCTCGGTTTCCTCGTCATCCGCTTTCGGGGGGCGCGGCGGACGGGGGTGGATTTCGGGCGGTGTGAGTTCGCCGTCGTTGTTCTTGTCGAGCTTTACGAGCGCTTCGGGCGCGGCTTCGATTTCCTCCGTCGAAAGCTCGCCATCGCGATCCTTGTCGAGGGCGGCCATCAGTGGCGGCACTGGTCCGCGCGGGCGGCGGGCCTTTTTGTCGTTGTCGTCTCCCTCTTCATCCTGAGGTTCGGCACCTTCCGGCGGCTTCGGTCGCAGTTCCTCCTTCGAGATCGTGCCGTCGCCATCGGTGTCGAGCGTGCGGAGCGATTCGGACGCGGCTTCGATTTCCTCGGCGGACAGCTTCTCGTCGCCGTCGGTATTAAGGGCTTCGAAGACCGGCAGTGGCGGATGAGGCGGGTGTCCGGGTGGCGGGCCTTGCTTCTCGTCCTGGGCTTGGCAGGCAAGGGCCGCCAGCAGCGCCGCGGCAATGGTCGTGCAGGTGGTTTTCATGATAGGTCGGTTTGCTTGTTTGGTTGCGCGGCGGAGAACCCGTCTCACGCCACGAAGGAAACCGCCGCTTTGTTAAGCCCGTGTGTGGAGAGCGGACGATTCGTGTAAAAGTTGCCGAAAGCCGTGGAATCGTTGGTGGGGGGACGGTTGGCCGGCGCTTTCCGGGGTGGTTTGTTAAGCCCTCGTAAAATCGGTGGCCTGTTTCGTCCTGTTTGTCGCATGCTCCGCACGATGACTCCCGCTCTGCCCGCCCGGCCCTTGCTGGTGGTTGATGACGATCGCAAGCTCTGCGGATTGATCCGCGACTATCTGCTGCCCCACG
>Ga0307406_10001728_pt1 | contig 11993 bp, 5 predicted proteins | sample 322Cmetagenome_3_FD_203706 | JGI IMG/M metagenome (GOLD analysis project Ga0307406, IMG submission 203706) | Maize rhizosphere microbial communities from greenhouse at UC Davis, California, United States - 322HYB-C-2 | ecosystem: Host-associated > Plants > Roots > Rhizosphere > Soil | place... | reverse complement strand
TTGCAAAGCGCCGGGCTGCTGGTGCGCCCCGGCATGCTCGCCGACGTCACCGTGGTGACGGGTGAGCGCACCCTGATGAATTACCTGATGAAACCCCTGCGCGAACGCTTGCTGGCTGCCTTCAAAGAGGAATGAGCATGACCGACCGTTGCCGTTATGGCGTCCGTGTGCTGTTGAGCCTGTGCACCAGTTGGGCGGTGATCGGCCCCGCCTGGGCGGCGCAGGGCGGGTTGAGCCTGACCGCCGCCTACGACGCCTCGCGGCTCAATGACCCAACCTTGCAGACCGCGACCCACGCCTACGACGCGTCACGACAGGAGGAGGCGATCGGGCGTGGCGGGCTTTATCCGCAAGTGTCGCTGTCATCGCGTTATGGCTATGGCGGGCGTACGGATGGCGGCGATGACAGCAGTTATGTGAACAGCAACGATTACCAGGCGAACAGCGTGACCCTGGCGGCACAACAACCCCTTTACGATAAGGGGCGCTGGGCGGCGTACCAGGAAGGCAAGGCGCGGGGCGTGCTTGGCAGCCAGCAGTTCGATGTGGCCGGCCAAGCCTTGTTCGATCGCGTCGCCAAGGGCTACTTCGATGTCGCGCGCGCCGAGAACGAACTCAAGTTGATTGCCCAGCAAAAAACCGCCATCCGTGGTTTGGTCGTGCAGAGCAAAAAGCTCTATGAGGGCGGCCAGGGCGCGATTACCGATATCGACGAGGCCCAGGCCCGGCTCGATCTTGTGGAGGCCCAGGAAACCGAAGCCCAGGCGCGCCGCGTGGCTGCGTTGCGGGCGTTGTCGGGGCGTACGAGCGTGCCCATCGACGACATCCAGCCGATGCGCGAAGAGTTGCCCACCGGCAGCCCCATCCCGCCTGAGCAGGATTTGCCTTACTGGACGGCAATCGCTCGCGAGGCCAGCCCCGAATTGGCGGCACGGCTGGCGGCGGTGAAAGTTGCCGAGGCCCAGGCCGACAGCCAGCGCGCCGGGCATTATCCGACGTTGTCGTTGACCACCCAGTTGACCCGTCGGGAAACCCGCCAGTACCAGGAGCTCGATCCGCGCCAGGACACCTATTACGTTGGCGTTCAACTGGACATTCCGTTGTACCGCGGCGGCGCGGTCCGCGCCTCGGTAGCCAAGGCCGAGGCACAGTTGGCTGGCGCCCAGTCGGACTATGACGTGCAGCGCCAGGAACTGGCGGAATCAATCGAGACCGATTACCTGGGCGTGGTCGCGGGGTTCGCCAAGAGCAAGGCGATGCTACGGGCGGTGGAGTCCAACCAGCGGGCGCTGACCTCCACCGAGAAGGGGTTCCAGGGCGGCGTGCGTTCGACCGTCGATATCCTCGACGCCCAGCAACGCTTGTTCCAGGCGCGCCGGGACCTGCTCGATACCAAGCTCGACATGCTGCAAAGCTATGTGAGCCTGCACACCCACACCGGCCAGATGAACCGTGCAGTGCTGGAGCAGGTGCAAAGCCTGTTCTGAAGTGTGCAATGTTGTTGTGGCGAGGGAGCAACCTCTCTCGCCACAAAGGCAGGTGGAACACAAGGGGCTGCATAGCAGCCCCAAAAAGCTCAATCAGGCAGTGAAGTCACTGGCATGCAGCTCCTTGACGCCCACCAGTTGCACTTCGAACTCGGCGGTGGCGTCCGCGTCGACGCTGCCGTAGAGGATGCCGTCGACAAAGCGCAGCTGGCCGGTGGCGTTGGCGTCGAAGGCGTTGCTGCCGATAAAGGTGAACGCATCGAGGGTGGCGGTCAGCGGGTTGGCGTCCAGGCCGGTGAAGTCCAGCTTGTCCAGCTCGGTGCTCTTGAAGCCGTTGATCACGTCCCGCGCCGCGCCGACGTCCATGTCCGACAGCGCGCCAAACGCGTAGGTGTCCGCGCCGGTGCCGCCGGTGAGGTTATCGGTGCCGGCGCCGCCGATCAGCCGGTCATCGCCGGAGCCGCCCACCAGGGTGTCGTTGCCCGCGCCGCCGTTGAGGATGTTCCCGGCGCTGTTGCCCGATAACGTATCGGCGTAGGCGCTGCCGGTCAGGTTCTCGATGAACTTCAAGGTGTCCAGCCCGGAACCCACGGTGTTTTGTTGCGCGGATGTCGAGAGGTTCACGGTCACCCCGGCCAGGGCTCGCTCATAGGAGACGGTGTCGTTGCCATCGCGTCCGTCGAGGATGTTGTCGCCGGCACCGGCGAACAGAATGTTGGCCAGCGCGTTACCGATCCCGTTGGCGGCGCCGGGGCTGTCGAGGTAGAGGTTCTCGACGTTGTTGCCCAAGGTGTAGGTCGCCAGGCTGCTGTGGACACTGTCGATCCCGCCCGACACCGGGTTGCTGCTGTTTTCGATCACGGTATCGCCGGCGTTGTCGACATAGTAGGTGTCGTCGCCGTCGCCGCCGCTCATGCTGTCGGCGCCTGCGGCTCCGTTGATCACGTTGTTGGCGACGTTGCCGGTGATGAAGTTGCGTCGCTCGTTACCGGTGCCGTCGATGTCCGAGACGCCGGTCAATACGAGGTTTTCCAGGTTGGCGCCGAGGGTCCAGCTGACCGAGGCCTGCACCGTATCGATCTGTGAGGTGGAGGTGTTGGTTTCCACCACGCTGTCGAACGCGTTGTCGACGATGTAGATGTCATTGCCATCGCCACCGGTCAACGTGTCGGCGCCCAGGTCACCGTCCAGCGTATCGTTGCCGGAGCTGCCCACCAGGGTATCGGCCTGGTCGGTGCCGGAAATCATCCCGCCTTCATTCTGCGCGCCGTCGAAAATGTCCTGCACGCTGTTGTTGTCGTTGGGGTTGCCCTGGAAACCGAGGTCATCGGCGATGTAGTCCGCCAGGCGCTGGCCGACGATTTCCGCTGATTCCTCGTGCAGGTGCCAGACGTCGTCGGGGTAGACCAGCGGGTCCACTTCATAGCGCAAGGGCAGGTCGTCATAGTCCACCGCCAGTTTCACGTCGGCGCGCTCGGCGGCGATGGCTTCCTGGGTGGCGCGGACATAGCCCACGCCCTCGACGATGGCGGCGATTTTTTCCTCCGAGTAGCCACGGGCGCGTGCGGCGTCCTGCTCGTAGTGGCCGGTCTCCATCATGTACACGGTGAAATTGCCGAACTGGGCGTGCAGGTAATCGAAGACCTTCAGCGTCGCCGCCTTGTAGGCCGCCGCGGCGGCTGCCTTGTCGGTTGAGCGGGCGATTTCCTGGGCGGCTTCCTCGCCCTGGCCCCAGATGATGCCCATGGTCACGTTGTCGATGGACTTCAGTTCGGTGAGCTGGTCGCGCAACAACGTCACGGCCCGCAACAGCGCCGGCCCCGGTTGGTTGGTGTCGGTCAGCCACCAGCACAATTTCAGTTCCTCGGCCCCCAGCGTCGACAAGCCGTTGACCGTGCTGCCGCCCACGGCAATGTCGATGCCGTTGCCGTCGGCATCGTTGAACTGGCTGCGCACGTCGTAGGTGGTGTACTTGCTCAGGTCGTTGACCAGCATCGAGGTGCCGGATTGATCGTCGTCCTCGCTCATGCGCAGTAGGCGCGCGTTGGACTGGCCGAGGGTCGGCAAGTAAAGGATGTCTTGCTGGGCGCGTTCGTCGAAGACGAAGTCGCTGGCGGTCAGGGTGTTGAGGTAGTTGCCGTTCAGGGCAATCTCGAAACGGTTGCCATCGGCGTCGGCCTGGCTGGACTTGACATAGGTCTTGTCGCCCGCCGCGTTCAAGGTCATGTAGAGCGTGCCGTTGCTGCCGTCGCCGAGACCAAGGAAGCCCAGGCCGGACACGTCGATCTTGTCCACGCCCACGGTGAAGTCATAGATCGTGTCCGTGGCCGTGACGCCGCCGGTGTCGTAGTCCCGGTAGCTGTCGGACAGGTTGTTGTAGCGGAACGTGTCGGCGCCGTCGCCGCCATACAGCGAATCGCGCCCGGCGCCGCCGTCGACGATGTCCGCGCCGGTGCCGGCCTTGATGGTGTCGTTGCCGCCGAGCCCGAGGATCAGATCGGCGCCTGCCGTGCCGTTGAGGCTTTCTGCGTTGGCCGTACCGGTGATGGTGTTGGCCGGCGCATCGGCGACCACCAGGGCGAAGCTGTCGCTGACCGAGGCACCCGAGGGATCGGTGGCCTTGATCAGTACATCGTAGTTGCCGGCGGCGGTGCTGGAGGGTATGCCGCTGAAGGTCAGGTTGGTGGCGTTGAACGCCAGCCATGAGGGCAGGGGGCTGCCGTTGGCGAGGGTCGCGGTGTACGTCAATACATCCTGGTTGGCGTCGCTGAAGCTGTTGCTGGCGACGGTGTATTGGAACGGCGTGCTTTCGCTGGCGTTCTGGTCCAGGAGCGGGATGACCACCACTGGCGCCACGTTGGTCGGGGTGTTCTGGTCGGCGAAGACAAAGTGATTGGCCGTCAGGCTGCTGACGAGGTTGCCCGCCATAGAAATCTCGAAGCGGTTGCCGTTGGCATCGACCGTGAGGTCCTTGAGGTAGGTGCGGTTGGTCGAGGAACTGTAAGTGACCTGCAGCGTGCCGTTGAGCCCGTTGCCCAGGCCGGTATAGCCCAGGGCCGCGACGTCGATCTTGTCGGCGGCCACGTCGAAATCGAGGATCTGGTCACTGGCGCTGGTGGAACTGGTGCGGTAGCTGTCGAGTTTGGAGGTGTAGCGAAACACATCGGCGCCCGTGCCGCCGGTGAGTTTGTCCACGCCGGTGCCGCCCACCAGGATGTCGTTGCCGGCGGCGCCGTTGATCGTGTCGTTGCCCGCGCCGCCGAAAATCTGCTCGTTGGCGACCGTGCCGGTCAGCGTGTCGTTGTTCGGCGTGCCGTTGATCACGACGGACGAGGGCACGTCTTGCACGGCCAGGGTAAAGCTGTCGCTGACGGTGGCATTGCTGCCGTCGGTTGCGGTGACCTGGATCGAATAGGTGCCCGAAGCCGTGTCCGGCGGAGTACCGCTGAAGGTGCGCGTGGCGGCGTCGAACGTCAGCCAGCTGGGCAGGGCGCTACCGTCGGCCAACTTGGCGGTGTAGCTGAGGCTGTCGTTATCGGGGTCGGTGAAACTGGTGGCCGGGACCACGTAGTTGAAGGGCGTTTTTTCGGTGGCGTTCTGGTCCAGCAACGGCGTGGCGACGACCGGTGCCTGGTTGGTCGGCGACGAGGTGGCGAAGACGAAGTTGGCGCTGGTCAGGGTGTTGAGGTAATTACCCTCCAAGGCCACTTCGAAGCGGTTGCCATTGGCGTCGGCTTCGAGGGATTTGACGTACGTCTTGGTGCCCGCGCTGTTGAGCACCAGGTAAACCGTATTGTTCTTGCCGTCGCCCAGCCCGGTGAAGCCCATGGCGGAAAGGTCGATCTTGTCGGCGGCGACGTTGAAGTCGGTGATCACGTCGCCCAGGTTCGCGCCGCCGGTATTGTAGTTGCGGTAGCTGTCCAGCCGGTTGGAAAACACGAAGGTGTCCGCCCCGGTCCCGCCCGTGAGGGTGTCCATGCCGGCGCCGCCGTCGAGCTTGTCGTCACCCGCGCCACCACTGAGGCTGTCGTTGCCCGCGAGGCCGAGCAGGGTATCGGCGGCGTCGCTGCCTAGCAACGAATCGCTGCCGGTGGTGCCAGTGATCACTCGGTTGAAGATGAAGTTGTTGGCCGTCAAGGTACTCGTCAGGTTGCCCGAGAGAATCAGCTCGAAGCGATTGCCGCTGGCGTCGGCGTCGTAGTCCTTGATGTAGGTGCGGTCGCTGCTGGCGTTGTAGCTGACCTGCAAGGTGCCGCCACGGCCGTTGCCCAGTCCGGTGAAACCGAGGCCCGCGAGGTCGATCTTGTCCTGGGTCACATCAAAATCGGTGATGGTGTCGTCGAAGCTCGCCGTTGCATTGCGATAGCTGTCGGACTGGCTGGTGAAACGGAACGTATCGGCACCGGTGCCGCCGGTGAGTTTGTCGATGCCCGCGCCACCCACCAGGATGTCGCTTCCGGCCCCTGCGTTGATAGTGTCGTTGCCGGCCGCGCCATAGAAAATCTCGCTGGCGCTGGTGCCCGTGAGAATGTCGTTGCCCGCAGTGCCTTGCACAGTGGTCATCGGCACCGTGGCGCTGACGTAGCTGCCGTCGCCATAGACCAGCGTGGCGCCCTTGCTGGTGTGGCTGATGGTGTTGGCGATGATGGCGTTGCGATCGGTGCCGTCCTCGTTGCGCTCGGCGACGCCGTAGGTGGACAGGTCGCTGCCACTGATGACGTTGCCCTGGATCAGGTTGTCGCTGCCGTTGAAGTATTTGCCGGACACCCCGAGGGTATCGTCGTAGGACTGGATGATGATTTCCGGCACGGCGCTGCCCAACGAGTTGTTGTTGAGCGTGTTGTCGAGCACGTCGACGTGGTTGCTGCCGTAGATGCGAATGCCGGCGCTGGCGTTGTCATGGATATCGACGCCGGTCACGGTCACTTCGCTGGACAGCTTGATCAGCACACCTTCAGCGCCGTTTCCGTATACCTCGCCGCCGGTGATGGTGATGTTGCTGGGGGAGGGGATGTCTTCGCTGCCGCGCTGCACCACGATGCCGTTGCCGCCGTTGTTATAGGCGACGTTGTTGGCGAGGGTGAAATCGTGCGTGCTGGTGACGACGTTGAAACCGTGGCGGTCGTTGTCGTAGGCGATGTTGTTTTCAAAGATGCTGTCGCTCAAGAAATCGGCGACAAAGCCATCCAGGCCATTGCCATGGGACACGCTGTTCTTGATGACCATGTTGACGGTTTGCTCGTGGGGGTCGAAGCCGTACCCGGAACAATCCTTGATCTCGACGCTGTCGAGGGTGACGTTGGAGTCGTAGCCTTCTTCGCCGGGAATATAACCGTTGAACCAGCCGTCCACCTTGCCGGTGGTGGCGTCGCGGTTGCCGTCGATGGTGAGGTTGCTGACCCCGAAATCGTGGGTCTCCTCGCCATAGGCCGAACGGATGATGCCGGTGATCTTGGTGTCCGAGCCATCGGCCAATTTGACCGTGGTGTCACCCATGCCGTCGCCGTACAGGTAGACGTTGCTCTTGAGCATCAGGCAGCCATCGGACGGTTCCTCGCCCCCCGAAACGATATAGGTGCCGGTCGGCATGTACACCTGCCCGCCGCCTGCGGCCGCTGCCGCATCGATTGCACTCTGAATGGCCGCCGTGTCGTCAGTGACGCCATCTCCTTTGGCGCCAAAATCTTGTACGTTGAAAATCATGGACTTATCTCCGTATCAGGCTAAGAACCTCGTTGGATGCCAATATTCCATCGGCGACCACGGTGTTATGACCCAACGGAGCGAAAAAGTTGTGACCGCGTATCGGTGAAGTGTCAAAAAACTGATAAACGGTTGCGCGGAGTTTCAAGTGTGTAACATTTCCTTGACGCTTTTCACGCAAAACGTTGATCCCTGTGGCAACGGTGGTCTCCCGTGGCGTGGTCTTTCCTTGATTGGCATCAACCCCACCGCCAGGCCCGCGCGATACCCTCGAATAAACCATTCGCCCCGCCGAAAAAGGGCTGCCATGACCTATCCGCTGTTTCTGACCTTGCACCTGTTCGCCGCGCTGGTTTTCATCGGCACGGTGTTTTTCGAGGTGTTGTTCCTGGAGAGCATCCGCAAGCAATTGCCCAACAAAGTGATGGTGCTGCTGGAGCAGGGCATCAGCCGGCGGGCCCGGCAATTGATGCCGTGGGTGCTGCTGGTGTTGTTCGGTGCGGGCATCGCCATGGTCTGGCTGCGTTATCTTCCGGTGCTGGCAGCGCCGTTGCAGTCATCGTTCGGCATGTTGCTGGGGCTCAAGATCCTGCTCGCCGCCAGTGTATTGGGGCATTTTCTCTGGGCGATGTGGCTGTTCCGCAGCGGGCGCATGAATGGTCGTTACGTCCGGATCATCCATACCAGCGTGTTTGCCCACATGGTCGCGATTGTGCTGCTGGCCAAGGGCATGTTCTACCTCACCTGGTAGCGGTTGCCGGGCGCTTGATACAGGTCAAGGTGCCCGCACGGGATAAGCCCGACACTGTCGCCGCGCAGCCACTCGGAGATTGTCATGTTCGACCTGTTTCATACCCTCGGTGAGCGTGCCGCGGACCGTACGCCAGTGGCGGCGGATGTCGATTGCCCGGTCGGCACGGAGAGATTCCACGGCGGCATCGGTTCGCTCGACCTGCTCAGGGGCTTGCGCGGCAGCCGACAGAAACGTCGCCCGCTGTCCCTGAAGGTGCACTTGCCGTCGTGCTTGAGACTGGCATCCTGTTCACCGCTGGCCAGCGTATGCCAATGCGGCGAGATCGAAGGGTATCTGCAACGCCTGGCCTATGAAGTGGGGCTGGTCGCCTGCCACCTGGGCGCCGGGCGACGCGTCGAGCAGTTCTGCCTGACCGGCGGAACGCCGGTGATCATTCATCTGCAACGGCTGATGGACGACCTGCGCAAACGTTTCGACTTCTGCGAAAGCGGCGACCACAGCATCGAGGTCGACCTGCACCATACCGATTGGTCGACCATGGGGCAGATCCGCGACCAGGGTTTCACCCATGTCAGCATCGGCGTGCCCGACATTGGCCTCGACAACGAGCTGTCGGTGGATTGCTACCAGAACCCCGCACCGATCCATTCGTTGATCGATGCGGCGCGGACCTTCGGTTTCCGCTCGATCAACATCGACCTCGGCTACGGCCACGCCTGGCAGACACCCCAGAGTTTCGCCCGCAAACTGGCCACGCTGATCGAGCTGGAGCCCGATCGCCTGCAGGTGTTCGACTATGCCCACGCACCTTATCGCTACCGTTCCAAAAGTGCCGGCGGGTACGGTGCTTTTTGCAGCGAGGCGGACAAGGACACCATGCGCCGCAGTTGCTGCGATCAACTGCTCGGTGCGGGCTATCACTACATTGGCATGGGACAGTTTGTCCGGGCCGACGATGACCTGGCAGTCGCTCAGGAACATGGGCGGCTGCACCGCAACTGCCATGGGTTCACCCGTCACGGTTGCTGCGATCACGTGGGGTTCGGCCTGGCGGCGATCACCCAGATCGAAGATTTATACGTGCAGAACACCGCTGATCTGTTGCAGTACTGCCGGCTACTCGATGCTGGGCAACTGCCGGTGTGCCGTGGCTGGCGCTGCGAAGCGCAGGATCAGATCAGGGTCACCGTCACCGAACAGTTGTCCTGTGACCTGGAGCTGGAAATACCCGCCATCGAAGCACGTTTCGGCCTGGTGTTCCGCGAGTATTTCGCGGACATCTGGCCGTTGCTGGAGCAATTGCATGCTCAGGGATTGATCGAGCTGTCGAGCCGTTTCATCGGCATCCTGCCCGCCGGGCGCCTGAGCGTGGATGCGATCTGCAACCTGTTCGACTCCGTGCCGGTTAACGCAGGCCCAAACTCCTTTGAAAAGTTGAACCCTTGATGAATGCTCCCTGTGCTTTCAACCGAGCCCTGGTCGAAAAATACGATCGTCCGGGGCCGCGCTACACCTCCTATCCCACCGCGCCGCAGTTTCACTCGGCGTTCGCCATGGATGAATACCACCAGGCTGCCCAGCGCAGCAACCAGGTTCCGGTGCCCAAGCCGTTGTCGGTGTACATCCATATCCCGTTCTGCCAGAGCCTTTGTTATTACTGCGCCTGCAACAAGATCATCACCCGCAAGACCCACCGCGCCGCCGAATACCTGAGTTACCTCAAGCGCGAAATTGCCTTGCAAGCGGCGTTGTTCGACCGCTCGCGCAAGCTGACCCAACTGCACCTGGGCGGTGGCACGCCCACCTATCTGACCCACGGGCAACTGGCCGACCTGATGGATTGCCTGCACCAGTCGTTCAACATGGACGACAGCGACGCCCACGAGTTCTCCATTGAGGTCGATCCGCGCACGATCGATGCCGAGCAAGTCCAGGGCTTGCGGCAGCTGGGGTTCAATCGCCTGAGCTTCGGCATCCAGGATTTCGACGCGCAGGTGCAGGCGGCCGTCAACCGCATACAAAGCGAAGCGCAGGTCGCCGAGCTGGTGGCGGCCGCACGACGGGCGCGGTTCAAGTCGGTGAGCGTCGACCTGATCTATGGCCTGCCACTGCAAACCATCGCCAGTTTCGACGTCACCCTGGGCAAGATCATCGCCCTGCGCCCGGACCGGATCGCGGCCTACAGCTATGCGCATTTGCCGCAGCGGGTGAGGGCGCAGCGGATGATCCGTCCCGAAGACATGCCGCCGCCCGAGCGCAAGCTGGAACTGCTGGAGCTGACCATCAATCGCCTGACCGCGGCCGGTTACGTCTACGTGGGCATGGACCACTTCGCGCTGCCGGACGACGAGCTGGTGCGCGCCCGTGCCGAGGGTTCGTTGCAACGTAATTTCCAGGGTTACTCCACCCACGCCGACTGTGACCTGATCGGCCTGGGCGTGTCCTCGATCGGCAAGGTCGGTGACAGCTACAGCCAGAACGTCAAGGAACTTTCGCAGTATTACGCGCGCCTGGACCAGGGCTTGTTGGCGGTCCAGCGTGGTTACCGGCTGAGCGATGATGATCGCTTGCGGCGCGAGGTGATCAGCGAACTGATGTGCCATGGACGGATTGATTTCGGCCGGGTCGAGGCTGCTCACGGCATTCGTTTTGCCGATTATTTTGACGAGGCGCTCGACCGGCTCCAGGAACTCGTGGGTGATGGGCTACTGGACATCCGCAACGATTCGCTGGTGCTGCTGCCCCAAGGACAGCTGATGATGCGCAACGTAGCCATGGCCTTCGACGCGTATCTGGCGGGGGAGCAGACGGTGCAGTACTCGCGTACGGTTTGATGCACCGGCTGCTAGTGGGTGGGACGGCTCTCGCCACAGGGCTCAGCGCAGGGCGTTTCTCAGGAACGGCGCCGTACGGCTCTCCTCGCAAGCCGCCACCACCTGCGGCACGCCACTCACCACGACCTGCCCACCCTGTGTCCCAGCCCCTGGCCCGATGTCGATGACCCAGTCGCTCTGCGCCACCACCCGCATGTCATGTTCCACCACGACCACGGTATGGCCTTCGTCCACCAGGCGATTGAGCTGCACCAGCAGGCGATCCACGTCCTGGGGGTGCAGGCCATTGGTGGGCTCGTCCAGCACGTACAGCGTCGCGCCCCGGGCCTTGCGTTGCAGTTCCGTTGCCAACTTGATTCGCTGGGCCTCGCCGCCGGACAGTTCGGTGGCCGGTTGGCCCAGGCGCAGATAGCCCAGGCCGATGTCCTTCAGCACTTGTAGCGAACGCCTGGCTGGCGCTTGCTCGGCGAAGACTTCCAGGGCCTGGTCGACCGTCAGTTGCAGCACTTGGGCGATATCCAGGCCTTGCCAGGTCACTTGCAGGGTCTGGGGGTTGTAGCGGGCTCCGTGGCAGGTCGGACAAGGGGCGTACACGCTGGGCATGAACAACAATTCCACGCTGACGAAGCCTTCGCCCTCGCACGTTTCGCAACGGCCCTTGGCGACGTTGAAGGAGAAACGGCCGGCATCGAATCCCAGTGCCTGCGCCTGTTCCGTGGCGGCGAAGAGCTTGCGCACGTGATCGAACAATCCGGTGTAGGTGGCGAGGTTGGAGCGCGGCGTGCGGCCGATGGGTTTCTGATCGACCTGGACCAGTCGCTTGATCCCATCGAGCCCGGCGGTGACGCGGCCACCGCTGGTTTGCACCGGTTCGTCTTCCAGGCTTTGTTCCTCGGCCTCGGCGTTGTTGCTTGGCTGGCCCAGGTGGGCGCCGACCAGATCCAGCAACGCCTGGCTGACCAGGCTGGACTTGCCGGAGCCGGAAATACCGGTGACCGCCGTGAAGCAGCCCAGGGGAAACGCCGCGCTGAGGTTGTCGAGGTTGTTGCGGGTAATGCCATCCAGGCGCAGCCAATCCTCGGGCTTGCGTGGGGAGCGCGCGGTGGCGTGTTCTTCGGCGAACAGGTAGGCGCGGGTGCGTGACTCCGACACCTGCCCAAGGCCTTCTGGTGGACCGCTGTAAAGAACCCTGCCGCCTTGCTCGCCCGCGTCGGG
>Ga0307406_10001727_pt1 | contig 11998 bp, 14 predicted proteins | sample 322Cmetagenome_3_FD_203706 | JGI IMG/M metagenome (GOLD analysis project Ga0307406, IMG submission 203706) | Maize rhizosphere microbial communities from greenhouse at UC Davis, California, United States - 322HYB-C-2 | ecosystem: Host-associated > Plants > Roots > Rhizosphere > Soil | place... | reverse complement strand
TGCTGGAACGTTGCCTCGGGCGCCCGGCGTCGGAGCTGGCCGACTATCCGCCGGAGATGTTGCTCGACCTGAAGCAGCAGGCCGCGGATGCTGTCGCGACCGCGAAGGCAAACGCGGAGTGGATCGATCGCGCGCTTGACCTGCGATACAGCCGTGTTGCTGCTGAGCAGCGACTGGCTGCCGGCAAGGACACGGGGTCGGTCTCCTTCACCGACGGCGTCGTCCGCGTCAGCGTCGAGCTGCCCAAGAAGGTCGAGTGGAGCCAAGTCCAGTTGGCGCGCATCGCCGATCGCATCCGCGCGGCGGGCGAAGATCCGTCCGAGTTCATCGAGGTGACCTACCGGGTCAACGAGGCCAAGTACAACGCCTGGTCGACGTCGATGCGCTCCTCTTTCGATTCCGCCCGCACGTTGAAGACCGGCAAGCCCACCTTCCGGCTGTCGCTGGTGGACGGTGAATCGTGATGAATATCACAATTTTCAGTTGCGAAGGGCTGACCGTCATCCATGTCGCCGGCGTGGCGATCAGCCGCCCTGTGCGGGCGGCCGCCGGCTACTCCGCTGTCGAGCCGAACGCGGCCCCGGGCGTGGATACCGAACGAAGGGCGCACTTGACCACGGCTGGGGCAGCCGAATGGGCAGAGCTGTTGCGCAAGCTGGCCGGAGGCGGTCGATGACCCTCCCGATCATCACCGCCGATCAGCGTTTGTCTGAGGTTCGGGGCGTGAAAGGTGTCCTCGTCGGCCGCTGGGGCCTGGGCAAGACCTTCCAATTGTGGACCCTCGACTCGGCGACGACGCTGTTCGTGGACATCGAGGCGGGTGACCTGGCGGTCAAGAACTGGCCGGGCGACAGCTTGCGTCCGCGAACCTGGGACGACTGCCGCGACCTGGCGGTGTTCCTCGGCGGCCCGAATCCGGCCCTGCGCGATGGCCAGTACTTCAGCCAATGGCACTACGAGCAGGCATGCCAGCGCTATGGCGAACCCGCCGTGCTCGACCGCTACCGCACGCTCTTTATCGACTCGATTACGGTCGCCGGTCGGCTGTGCCTGCAATGGTGCAAAGGACAGCCCCAGGCGGTTTCGGATCGCACCGGCAAGCCCGACATGCGCGGCGCCTACGGGCTGCTCGGCCAGGAGATGGTCGCGTGGCTGACGCATATTCAGCACACCCGCGGTCGCCACGTTTGGTTCGTCGGCATCCTCGATGAGCGCGTCGACGAGTTCAACCGAAAGTTCTACGAGCTCCAGATCGACGGCTCCAAGACCGGGTTGGAACTGCCGGGCATCGTGGATGAAGTGATCTCCCTGGTCGAGATCGCGCCGGGCGACGGGCCGTCATACCGCGCCTTTGTCTGCCAGACCGGCAATCCGTGGGGCTATCCCGCCAAGGACCGGTCTGGCCGTCTCGACATGGTTGAGCCCCCAGATCTGGGCCAGCTCATGCGCAAGCTCGGCGCACCCGAGGCCGCCGCCAACGAAACCTCCCCCACCGATTCTGCAGGCACTCGCCGATGACGACCTGGAACAACTTTAACGACGCAGAAGATCCCTCGTTTTCCCTCATTCCTAAGGGCACCTTGGTCAAGGTTCGCATGACCATCAAACCCGGCGGCTACAACGACGTGAACCAAGGGTGGATGCACGGCTGGGCCACCCGTGGCGACACCGGCTCGGTGTATCTCAATGGCGAGTTCGTCGTGCTGGAGGGCAAGTACGCACGCCGCAAGCTCTGGTCCCTGATTGGCTTGTCGAGCGCGAAGGGCACGTCGACCTGGGGCCAGATGGGGCGCAGCTTCATCAAAGGCGCCTTGAACTCCGCGTTCGGCTTCCATCCCGAGGACATGAGCGCCGCCGCGCAGGCGGCCCGATGCATCGAAAGCTTCGGCGACCTGGACGGTCTGGTGTTCCTCGGCAAGGTCGATTGGGACAAGGACGGCTATGGCGAGGACAAGGCGGTGCTCAAGACACCGGTGATGCCCGACCACCCGCAGTACAAAGAGCTGAGGGGCGCTGTGCCTGCACCGCTCGCGGCGCGCGGCGCGCATACGCCGGTCGTGCCGACCAGCGTCGCCCACGCATCCCAAGCTGCCTCGTCCAACACCCAGATTGCCGGCCGCCCGGCGTGGGCGCAGTGAGGGCGGTAGCCGATGAAACGAAAGCCGTTCCCCCAGGACCGATACCCGAACCGCGAAGGCATCTACACCGAGCTGCGCAAACTCACCGGCGCGGATCTGGAGGTGCAGATCCAGCAACTGCTGCGACTGGCTCAGCAACACCATGAGCATGCCAAAGCACTGATCGATTACCGCGATCGCGTGGTCGACAAGTCCCGCCATGGCCGATGACGTCCTGTTGGGCCTGCGGAAAGCCCGCCCGCGGTTTCGGCCATCTGGACCTGCGCCGCCGGATCGGTGATCCACGGCGCGAGCCGTATCGATGGGCGTTCTGCTCGACCGTTTGCCAGAACGCCTTCCACCAACTCTACGACACCCGACGCCGGAGCGATCCGGCGTCGATAGAGGAGCTTTTGCCCGTGACTCACCCGCTCACCCATGAAGCACAGCGCGCCTGTCTCAAAGCGCTCGCGTCCGTTGCCGGCCGAATCGGCTTTGACACCCCGCTCGGCCACTACAACCAGGCGCAAGCAACCGAGGTCATCGAATCCATCACTGAAGCCTACGAGGCAGCGATCCGGATGCAATCGAATCCGGTGGCCTACAAGATCAAGCCGCCGCTCGATGGCTTCGAAGACGACTCAATCCCCTTCTGAGCCATGCTGGATTTCAACACACACCATCTGTCCGACCATCTCGGTTCGCTGATCGATACCGCGATGGAGCGCGAAGCCGCGCAGCTGCCACCGCGCGCGTACCTCGGCGCATCGAGTTTGGGCGAAGACTGCGCGCGCCGGCTGCAGTTCCAGTTCTTCGATGCGCCCAAGGATATCGGCCGGCACTTTCCGGGCCGCGTGCTGCGCGTGTTCGCACGTGGCCATCGCATCGAGGATTGGATGGCCGACTGGCTGCGCCTGGCCGGCTTCGATCTGCGCGCTCGCAACGACCAAGGCGAGCAGTTCGGCTTTGCCGCGGCCAGCGGTCGTGTTCGCGGCCATGCCGATGGCGTGATCGTCGCCGGCCCGGATACGTTCGCCTATCCGATGCTATGGGAGACCAAAGCGGTCGGCGCCAAGACTTTCCGCGAGTTGCAGAAGAAGCGCCTAGCGGCCAGCCGGCCGGTTTACGCCACGCAGGTCGCGCTTTACCAAGCCTACCTCGGCCTGCACGAACAGCCCGCGCTGTTCACCGCGATCTGCGCTGACGACATGTCGATCTACGCCGAGCGCGTGCCGTTCGACGCCGGCCTGGCGCAGCGCGCGTCCGATCGCGCCGTCGACATCCTGCGCGCCTGCGACGCCGCGGAGCTGTTGCCCCGCATTAGCACGACCCCGACCCACCAGACCTGCCGCCGGTGCCCATGGCAGGACCGGTGCTGGTCGCTGCCTACCCACACCATCCACTAATCACAGGCCCCTTATGAGTACCCTCAATGAACTGTTTGGGCTGGACCTCCACGCCAGCAGCGATGATTTGAAACAAGCCGCGTTGATGCTGCCGGATATCCGCGACTACCACGCTGTACCGGTGTCGGTGACTCCCGAGATTGCCGGGCACTGGCTGCGCCGCAATGCGGGTAACCGACCGATCCGAAAAAAGGCGGTCGCCCAATACGCTAACGACTTGAAGTGCGGCCGTTGGCAGCAGAACGGCGAATCGATCAAGTTCGGCCGGTCGGGCCGCCTACTCGACGGGCAGCATCGAATCGCCGCGATCGCCGCGGCGGGCGTCGCCCAACCGATGCTGATTGTTACCGGCGTGGCCGACGGTGCCTTCGACACCATCGACACCGGGCGCCGACGCACCAGCACGGACGTGCTGATCATTGACGGCATCGGTGTGTTCGAGGCCCGCATCGCAGCCGCCGCCTTGCCGATGATCCTCAACTATCGGCGCGGCTTGTTGCCGCACAGTTCCACGCGGTATCCGAACCACGAACTGCTGGACTGTTGGGCGAGCCAGCCGCAAATCCGCGCCAGCAGTCAGTTCGTGACCAAACTGCCGCACCGTATGGTGCCGATCAGCCAGTCGAAGGCGCTCTTCCTGCATTGGGTGTTCGCCCGTCACGATGTGGCTGCGGCGGACCAGTTCATCGCCGGGCTGTTCGTGGGCGACCGACTCGACAGCACGGGCGCGGTGTTTCATCTGCGCGAACGCCTTTTGCTTGACCGAGTCGAACGGCGCAAGACCGACGACGGCGCCCAACTGCATGCCTGCGTCAAAGCATGGAACGCCGAGCGCGCGCATAAGCGTGTGCGCGGTTGGCGCGCGCTGTTCCCGTCGTCCGATGAGGTGTTCCCGGAGGTGTCGGCATGAGCTATGACCTCCATCCGCTGTGCCAAGCGTTGCCCGATATGGGCAAGGACCAGTATCAAAAGCTGGTTGCCGACATCCGAGCCAATGGATTGCTTCACCCGATCATCCTGCTGGGGGAACAGATACTCGATGGCCGGCACCGATATCGCGCCTGCATCGAATGCGGTATCGAACCCGCGTTCGTGCCCTTCACCGGCGCCGACCCTGCCGCCTTCGTGGTGAGTGAAAATCTAGCTCGACGCCACTTGACCGAATCCCAGCGCGCCATGGTGGGGTCTAAACTCGCCGTGCTCGGCGAGGGGCGCCCGCCGAAAAACTGTCGGAATTCCGACAGTTTTCCAATCGGTCAGACCGAGGCGGCCAAAATGCTCGGCGTGTCGCGCAGTTCGGTCGCTGACGCCACGCGCATCCAGCGCGAAGGAGTGCCAGCTCTGGTGCAGAAGGTCGAAGCTGGCGAGATCACGCTGCACGAGGCCAGCAAGATCGCCAAGCTGGGTGCCCCGGCACAAGCAAAGATCGTGGCGATTGACGACCGGCGCGAGCGCAAGCGGGCGATGGTGACTGCGCACAACCGTAGCGCCGGGCGAGCCGCCGCGCCGCGCGTCGAATTCATCGAGACCGTGCCTGGCACCGCGTTCGTGCGCGATACGCTCAACCGATTGGAGCAAATCACCAACCAGCTCATTGGCGCGGACGGTACCGCGGACACGTTCGTGACCCGCTTTCTGGCCGAGTTCGACTGGGATGAGCCGCTGTTGATCAGGCGGCTGGAGCACGCCCAACACGGCATCGAGGCCATCGCCCGACTGCAACAGGAATTGGAGCGGAGGTCGAAAGTCGCATGATGGACTTCAACGACGCCGGGCCGCTCGAAGAGGGCCGGTCGCCCGACCGCCCAGCGCGCGAAGAGATCCGAGCGGAGCTGCTGCTGCGCTTGGACGGCGTGCTCAAGTCGCTATTCCCAGAAGGCCGCGTGCGTCGCGGCCGGTTCACCATGGGCGATGTCCGCGGCGCTGCCGGGGACAGCCTGGAGGTTGCGTTGACCGGTGACAAGGCCGGGCTGTGGACCGATCACGCGACGGGTGAGGGCGGTGATATTTTCGATCTGATCGCGGCGCACGCCGGCTTGGATGCGCGTGACGACTTCGCCGTTGTCCTGCCGATGGCCGCCGAGTTGGCCGGCCAGGTGGTGGCGCCGCTCGTTGTAAATGTCGCCAAGCGCGGGCGTGCCGAGCCGGCGATGGACGATCTTGGACCGCATACCGCGCGCTGGGACTATCTGAGCGCGGAGGGCGAGTTGATCGCGTGCGTCTACCGCTATGACCCGCCCGAGGGCAAACAGTACCGTCCTTGGGACGCCAAGCAGCGCAAGCACCAGGCGCCGACGCCGCGCCCGCTCTACAACCAGCCTGGCATGGCGGCATCGAACGAAGTGGTCCTGGTCGAGGGCGAGAAATCGGCCGACGCACTGATCGAACGCGGTATCTGCGCCACCACGTCGATGAACGGCGCTAACGCTCCGATCGACAAGACCGATTGGTCGCCGCTGTGCGGCAAGCACGTGCTGATCTGGCCCGACAAGGACAAGCCTGGCTGGGAGTACGCCATGCAGGCAGCGCAGGCGGCGTTCCAGGCGGGGGCCGATTCGTGCGCGGTGCTGCACTTGCCCGATGAGCACCCGCTGGGTTGGGACGCCGCCGACGCCGCCGAAGATGGCTTCGATATCGATGGCTTCTTGCGTGCGGGCGAGCGTACCTTCCTGTCGCCAGGCAACGACGCCGCGCCGCCGTCTATCAACTTTGACGGGCTGGACTGGAGTAGCGACGACGGTCTGGGCTTGGCCTTCACCCGCCACTACGCCGACGACTGGCGCTACTGCGCGGCCTGGGGCCAGTGGCTGAGCTGGACCGGAACGCGCTGGAACCCGGATCGCGGCCTCGTCCTTCAGCACTTGGTCCGCGGTGTCTGTCGTGCCGCGCAGCCTCTTTCCGACAGGCCGTCGCAGCGTTCCAAGCTGGCATCGGCTTCGACCGTGAGCGGTGTCGAGCGGCTGGCCCGTAGCGATCCGCGCCACGCCTCCTTGGCCGAAGATTGGGACCGTGATCTGTGGGCCCTCAACACGCCGACTGGCATCGTGGATTTGCGAGGTGGAGCGGTACGCCGCCATGCCCGGGGCGAGCACATGACGAAGCTGACCACCGCAAGCCCGCAAGGCGACTGTCCGATCTGGCGGCGCTTTCTGGGCGACATCACCGGTGGCGACCTGGACTTGGCGTCGTACCTGCAACGCGTGGTTGGCTACTGCCTGACCGGCGTCACCCGCGAACACGCGTTGTTTTTCCTGTACGGAACAGGCGCCAACGGCAAGTCCGTGTTCGTCAACACCCTCGCCACGATCCTGGGCGACTACGCCACCAACGCGCCCATGGAGACGTTCATGGAAACACGCGGCGATCGGCACCCGACCGACTTGGCGGGACTGCGCGGTGCGCGCTTTGTGGCCGCTAGCGAGACCGAGCAGGGACGGCGCTGGAACGAGGCCAAGCTCAAGGCCATCACCGGCGGCGACAAGATCTCCGCGCGCTTCATGCGCCAGGACTTCTTCGAGTACAGCCCGCAGTTCAAGCTGGTCATCGCCGGCAACCACAAGCCGGCGATCCGAAATGTGGACGAGGCAATGAAGCGCCGACTGCACTTGGTTCCGTTCACGGTCACCATCCCGCCCGAGCGCCGCGATGGGCGTCTCACCGAGAAGCTGCTGGCCGAACGCGACGGAATTATGGCCTGGGCGGTCCAAGGCTGCCTGCAATGGCAGCGCTGTGGATTGGGCGCTCCCCAATGTGTCATCGACGCCACCGAGGAGTATTTCGAGGGCGAAGACGCCCTAGGCCATTGGATCGAGGAGCGTTGCTACTTGCATCCCGATGCCAGGGCGCCGGTCGCTGATTTGTTCGCGGATTGGCGCGAATGGGCAGACGCCAGCGGCGAGTTCGTCGGGTCGGTGAAGCGATTCTCCGATCTGCTGGTGACTCGACAGTTTCAGAAACATAAGGGCGGCAAGGGCGCGCGCTACTTCCTTGGTCTGAGCTTGAGGCCCAAATCGTTTGCTCAATTTGGAGGGGCGAGTCATGAATGAAATCAATAAGTTGGATGCGCGGGTGGCAGATACGGCAGACGTGCAGGTTCCCCCTTATGTGTGCGTGCGCGCGCACACGTATAGGTTAACTAGCAGACCTGCCGTATCTGCCACCCAGCCGATCGATGCGGCCACGCCTACGGTCCTTGCGCTCGACCTTGGCTCGACCCTGGGCTGGGCCGTGCGCCTGTCCGACCAAGTCATGAGCGGCACCGAGCCGTTCAAGCTGGGCCGCTTCGAAGGCGGCGGTATGCGCTACCTGCGCTTCGTGCGCTGGCTCGATGACCTGTGGCGCTTTGCCGGCCCGCTTGAAGCGGTCTACTTCGAGGAGGTGCGTCGGCACCGCGGCGTCGACGCTGCGCACGCCTACGGCGGCTTCTTGGCGCAGCTCACCGCGTGGTGCGAGCGTCATGCGGTTCCGTACCAGGGCGTGCCGGTCGGTACGATCAAAAAATTCGCCACCGGCAAGGGCAACGCCGACAAGGCGGCGATGATCGAGGCGGCCAAGCGCTGGGGTCACAAACCGGAGGACGATAACGAAGCCGATGCGCTGGCATTGCTGCATTGGGCGATGGCGCAGGAGACGAAGGCATGATCCCGTCCGAGTTCCGCTACCGCTCGCCGCTGGGCCGGTTCGTGCCGCAGACGCTGGATCTGGATCGGCTCAAGCGTCAGGGCTGGCGCGAGCAGGGGTTGCTGGTCGTGTCGGCTGAGGACACGCGCCTGGATTGGGTCGAGCGCCAGTTGCTGAGCCAGATTGCCGAACGTCTGTACGGCAAACGGGAGAAGGCCGGTGTCTGATTGGACGATCGAGAAGGTAGCCGACCGCTTCCACGAAGCCGCGGTTACCGCACGCCGCCTTCCGGCCGCCAAGGTACAGGGCTACGCGTCGTACTGGCCCGACATCCAGCAGCAATCGTGGGAAGGCTATGCCGACGAGCGCATCGTCCTGCGCTTTGCCGCATCGCCTGCGGCAATCGATCGCTTCGGCGAGACCGTTGGCTGGCTGCGCTGGCTGGACCAGGATCAGCGACGCTTGGTGTGGCTGCGCGCCCAGCAGGTTCCGTGGCGCGAGGTCTGCGCGCGGACTGGCCTGATCCGCAAGACTGCGTGGCGGCACTGGCAGCATGCGTTGGTGCTGGTGGCCGTCCAGCTCAACGGCTCGTTGCCGCGATTCGCTGAGGTTGAACGCGAAGATCGGGCGTTGAGGGATGGGGTTGTAGTTAGACAGAGCTAAACGGAGCTAATCGCAGCTCGGGGAACAAATCCAGATGTCCCAAGAACCGGGTTTTTACCCTAGTCTGACCGCCATGCTGATCGTGGTGCGCCAGGAGCTACAACACATTGATGTACGAAGTCACGCCAATGCAGTGAGTTAGGGCCGAGACATTTATCCGGCCAAGTAAAGGCCAAAGCGAGCCAGATAGGCTTGTCGAATTTGGAGTGGCGACTTCCCCGACCAGGTGAACGACACCCCGATGTTTCCGTCAACCACAGGCCCGATGCGGACATCGCTCACGCCCACCGCAGCCCCGCTAACGACCGAGTCGATAAGCTCAGGTACGGGGACTAAGTCAAAGCTAGTCCCCGCAGAGCGACGTAGTAACAGAGATACCCGATGCATCAGTGATTGGTCCCGGCGGTGGTGAATGCGCCAACGCCTCGACGTTACCGCGTTGCTGTTGCTCGTGGCGTGACGAACGCAAGGTAGGGCGGCCGGAACTCGTATCTAGTGCTGTACGCGCTCCAGCCAACGCACCGGATGCTTTTCACTAGGCGACAACATCTATGTCGGTTCGACACAGGCCGAAGCGGTTAAGTGAGGCATCGTCGATGACCAGTGGGCTTTTACCCATCCAGCAAAAAGAAACGAATGCAGTTTCCCCTTTGATTCGCTCCGTGCGAGGGTTGATGACCCCGGGTACGCCGTCGATGACGCATTCGGCGAGTTCGCCCAGAGGCAAATCGTTGAAGCCGGTGTGCCCAAAACGCTTCAGCGCGATCAGCTGACGAGTCATGGCTTCCTCCCTCGGGCGTCAAGCTGGACGAAGGAATTCGACCCACGGCGCCCGTTGTGGACAAGCGCGTTTACGGTGACACCGGGAGCGTGAATATTTCTTAGACCGACACAGGCCACGCGACTAGCGGCGTGTGGCGCAAGAAATCACGTCCCAGTGAGACCGCCGATCCGACTAGCCGCGGCCCACAGCGCGCCGCACGTCGCGCCGTTCGGGGCCAGAAATCGCGGGTCCTTCCTGAGCGATTCCTGAAGCGGGGGGCATGGCCGCAAAACCCCGCTAGCGTCAATCCCTCTATCCGGGTTTGCACTCCCTGCAACCCGGTTCGCATTCGGACGTCCCTTGAGCCTTCAGATCGAACAGCGCCCGATCGAGGCGCTCATCCCTTTTGCGCGGAACGCGAGAACCCACTCAGACGCGCAGGTTGCGCAGATTGCGGCGAGCATCGTGGAGTTCGGCTGGACGAATCCGATTCTGGTCGATGGCGACAGCGGCATCATTGCCGGCCACGGCCGACTGCTCGCGGCACGCCAGCTGGGCTTAGGCGTGGTACCGGTGATCGAACTGGCCCACCTGACCCCGGCGCAGAAGCGCGCCTACGTCATCGCCGACAACCGACTGGCTGAGAACGCAGGCTGGGATGAAGAACTGCTCAAATTGGAGCTGGCCGAGCTGCGCGACGCCGAGTTCGATCTGGACCTGCTGGGTTTTACGGACGAAGAACTGGACGACCTGTTGCTCGATGACCAGGCCGGTCTGACCGATGATGACGAAGTTCCAGAGGTACAGGAACAGCCGGTCTCTCGCCGCGGTGATGTCTGGATCTGCGGCAATCACAAGGTGCTGTGCGGCGACGCCACCAGCGGCGAAGACTACGCCGCGCTGCTCGGCGACGAGCTGGCGGATATGACCTTCACCGATCCGCCCTACAACGTCGATTACGCCAACAACCCGAAGGACAAGCAGCGCGGTAAGCATCGCCCGATCCTCAACGACAACCTCGGCTCCGACTTCGGATCATTCCTCCAGGCCGCCTGCCAACAGATTCTGACGGTGACCAAAGGCGCGGTCTACATGGCCATGTCATCGTCGGAACTGGATCGCCTGCAAGACGCCTTCCGAGCGGCTGGTGGTCGCTGGTCCACCTTCATCATCTGGGCCAAGAACAAGTTCACGATGGGGCGTGCCGATTACCAGCGGCAATACGAGCCGATCCTCTATGGCTGGCGCGAAGGCAACGACCGCTTCTGGTGCGGCGCGCGCGACCAAGGCGATGTGTGGTTCATCGACCGCACCAGCAAGAACGACTTGCATCCGACGATGAAGCCGGTGGCGCTGGTCGAACGAGCGATCCTCAACAGCAGCAAGAGCCGCGACCTGATTCTCGATCCGTTCGGCGGATCGGGAACGACCATGATCGCGGCCGAGAAGACCGGGCGCCGAGCGCGGCTGATCGAACTGGACGCGAAGTACGCGGACGTCATCGTCCGCCGCTGGCAGGAGCACACCGGCCAGGCCGCGGTACGGCAGAGCGATGGTGTGCTATTCGATGATGCCGTCCCTGCCGCCGATCAAGACGCCTGTGCTGAGGTCGAATGATCCGGCCGGCCTACTACAACGAGATTGATCCCTACCTATGCCAGTGGCTACGCAATCTGATCGCGGCCGGCTTGATCCCGCCCGGCGATGTTGATGACCGTGACATCCGATCTGTTTCCCCAGACGATCTGCGCGCCTATGGCCAATGCCACTTCTTCGCCGGCATCGGCGGCTTCGCCTACGCCTGCCGGCTCGCCGGCTGGCCGGACGAGACGCAAATCTGGACAGGCGGCTTCCCCTGCCAGCCGTTCAGCGTTGCAGGCCGACAGCGCGCGCAAGCGGATGACCGCCATCTCTGGCCGGAGCTGCATCGGCTTATTGCACAAGCGCGACCCGCTGTATTCCTGGGTGAGAACGTTACTGGCCTCGTCGCGCTGGCGCTCGACGGAGTTCTCGCTGACCTGGAAGGCGAAGGCTACGCCAGCCGGGCGGTTGTTGTTCCAGCTTGCGCCGTCAACGCCCCGCACCGACGCGACCGTGTCTGGATTGTCGGACGACGTCTGGCCGACGCCGCTGGTGCCGAGCGGTGGGCGCACCGTGCCACCGGGCACCTCGCCGACCGGCACCATGCCGAACGGCAAGAAGCGCACCATCGATCTGGCGCGCTTGGCGAAGCGGGTCTGGCCGACCGCGACGGCGAACGACGCAGAGAAGCGCGGCGACTATGCGGCCGAGCGGCGCAATGGCCTGCCGGGAGTGGCGAAGGCGGTATGGAGCACGCCGCGCGCGAGCGACGGCGAGAAGGGCAGCCCCGGGCAACGCTTCGGCAGCGGGACGATGCTGCCGCTGCCGGCGCAGGCGGTGTGGGCGAC
>Ga0307406_10001726_pt1 | contig 12000 bp, 9 predicted proteins | sample 322Cmetagenome_3_FD_203706 | JGI IMG/M metagenome (GOLD analysis project Ga0307406, IMG submission 203706) | Maize rhizosphere microbial communities from greenhouse at UC Davis, California, United States - 322HYB-C-2 | ecosystem: Host-associated > Plants > Roots > Rhizosphere > Soil | place... | reverse complement strand
GCGGCTATCTCGGCGTGCGGATGCTGGAAGGCGGGGTGGTGGTGACCGTGGGACCCGATTCGCCGGCCGAGAAGGCCGGGCTGAAGGAAAACGACGTGATCCTCTCCTACGATGGCAAGCAGATCCGTGATGCCACGCAGCTGATCAATCTGGTCCAGCGCACCCGTGTCGGTCAGAAGGTGTCGCTTCGCGTCTGGCGCTCCGGGAGCGAACTGACGCTGGAGGCGACCATTGCGGAAAGCCAGACGGAGACGATCCAAATGCCCTCGATCCCCCAAGGGAAGATCCGCGATACCGGGGAGATCCTCACGGCGATCGGCCTCGATGTCCGTGATCTGTCGCCGCAGGAGCGCTTGCGGGGATTCAATGGCGTGGTGGCCGCCCGGGTCCGGCCCGAAGGCTTGGCGGGAAACCGCATCCGCCCCGGCGACGTGATTTTCGGGGTCAACGAAAGCGCGATTTCAAATTCCGTGGAGTTTTATCAGTTCCTCGCCGCCTCCGTCGCGGTGCAGGCGACTACCGTGCATCTGATCCGGAATGGGCAGCCGATGAGGGCGAATCTGCCGGTGCTGCCGCGAAAGGAAGAGGAGACTCAGCCCGAGTCCGCCCAGCCTGGTCCCGCGCCCGAGCGATGATCCGGGGATAAAGCGGTTGTCGACCGGACGTTGAAGGGGCATCCATTTTGTTGCGTCCTCGAGCGCGTCGCCACCCATGCAAGAATCCCGCTTTCCACTCGCTTTCCTCGCCGGAGCCATCGCCTTGGCCGCCGCCGTGGGTGCCCTCTATGTTTATCGCGGGAAACCGGCAGCCGCGCCGACGCCGCGCGCACCGCTCGTGGTCGAGGAAAAGAAGCCCGCTCCCACACCGGACACCCTTCCCGCGAATCAGAAAGAGTCGGTCGTGGATGGACCGGTCGATCCGGAAGCCGCGTTGGCGAATGCCGGGGTGGGTCTTGCCGCGGTGGATCCCGCCGAACTGCTCGGCAAGATCGGCACCGCGCTGGAGACGGGCGACTTTGAAAAGCTGGGGCAATTGATCGGCAAGCAGGCACTCGATGACGGCACGCGGAAGCGGCTGGCCCAGCTCGCGACCCAGACCCCGAAGCTCCGCAAGCCAAATGCCGTGCAGGAAGTCGGCGAGCTCGAACTCAACAAGCGCGCCCGCTGGGCCCTCTGGCTCGATGGCGTGGAAGCCGGCCGCGACCGGATTTTCTTCGATCTCCAGCAAGAGGCCGGCAAGTGGTCCGTCCAATCCTTGATGCTGCCCCCTGGTCCGGGCGAGCCGGTGCCAAAGGCAGTGCTCGTCGATGCGCTCGGCATTGCCGATGCCTTCCTCCAGGCGACGCTGCATCAGCAGTTCGAGCTGGCGAAGGAGTTCGCCGATCCCACCACCGTGTCCGATGCGAAGATCGCGGGCCTCTGCATTCTCTTCGAAGACGGCAACTACAAGCTGCGTCCCGACAAGCCGCTGCGCGCGATGTTCCAGCGCCCGGATACCTGCGGCTACCTCGCCCGCGTGGTGGCAGCGGATGGCAGCGATGCGGCTGAGTTTTCCATGGTCTTGCGCCAGCCGGAGAAGGACGGCCACTGGCGTGTCTCCGATATCAATCTCGATCAGCTGCTGGCCGACTACGCCAAGCGCGTGGCAGGCGGCGACGTCTACTACTCGCCGCTGGTGAAGAACCCGAAGGGTGGTGATACGCTGGTGCTCTACTTCGGCTTCGATGAGGACACGTTGTCACCGCGCACGGAACGGCAGCTCGATATCGTCGCGCAGATCCTCAAGACGGACCCTGACAAGCAGCTCACGCTTTCCGGCCACACCGACGCGCTCGGCACGGAGCCCTACAATGAGAAGCTCTCCCTCCGGCGAGCGAATTTCGTGAAGGAATACCTCGTGAAGACCGGCGTGGCGGATAACCAGATCATCACCGTGGCGAGGGGCCAATCGCAGCCGCGCCGGCCGAACTTCACCGAGAGTGGCGGGGATAATCCCGAGGGTCGTCGCGTCAACCGCCGTGCGGAAATCTACCTCGATTTCGACTGATCTCCCATGGCCGCGCGCTCGACGTTGGGTTTTCTAACAGCGGCGGCCGGCATGCTCGGCGTCGCGTTGTGGCAGGATCGTCCACCGGTGGTCCCGCCCATCGAGGCGCTCACCGGATTCCAGGATGCGGATGCGCCGTTGATGCTCCCGGCTGATGGCCAGCCGCGCTATCGCTTGCATGGCTTCTCCGCGTGGCAGCTTGCGGAGATTCCAAGTGCCACTCGCTTTGAAAGCCCGCTGGGCTCGGAGCACGGCGCGCTCACCTACAATGCGCAGAAATTCTGGGAGATGAATGATGGCCGCGGCGGGTATCACACCGGCGATGATCTCAATGGCATCGGCGGCCGGAATACGGATCTTGGCGATCCCGTTTTCGCTGCGGCCGATGGGCTGGTGGCGTTCGCCGGTGAGCCTTCGCCCGGCTGGGGGAAGACCGTTATCGTGGCGCATCGCGATCGCAATGGGCGCGTGCTGGAGTCGATGTATTCCCATCTCGATCGTATCGACGTGGCGGCTGGCGGTTTGGTCGCTCGCGGGACGAAGATCGGCACGGTCGGCACCGCGAATGGCTACTACCCCGCGCATCTGCATTTCGAGATGCGCTGTGGCGATGGGATCGATGTCGGTTCCGGCTACGGCATGTTTCCGCTCAATCGCCTGGATCCTGCGGAGACGATCGTTGAGTTCGCTGGCAGCGCCCCGGACGATCTCTCGCCCTCGCCCTTGGTCACCGCGCTGAAGTAGCGCGCGAGGAAAAAAGAGTGCTGCCAGGGAACCGCGGCAAGCCCGGACAAACTACCGTTGCTCCGATCAAGGCCTGGCGGGATTCGCCTGCCGAACCTCCACGGCCCCTGACAGCAGGCGGAGTAAAGGTGGCGTCACCGGCTCGCGCAACGGTTTTTCGTTACACCAGCAGCATGCAGTCGCCGTAGCTGTAGAAGCGGTAGCGTTCCCGCACCGCCTCGCGGTACGCCTCCATGACCAATTCCCGGCCGGCGAAGGCGCTCACCAGCATGATCAGCGTGCTTTCCGGCAGGTGGAAATTCGTCAGCAGGCCGCCGATCACCCGGAACTGATACGGTGGGTAGATGAAGATATCCGTTTCGCCGCGCTGTTCTTCCCCTGTCAGCCGTGTGCCCGTGCTGCTCCTGCCAAGATGTTCCAGCACCCGGGTCGCGGTGGTGCCGACCGCGATGACTCGTCCGGCTTCGTTCACTCGCTTGGCGGTATCCTTCGAAAGCAGGTAGCGCTCCGAGTGCATCTCATGCTCCTCCGGCGTATCCACCTGCACCGGCCGGAAGGTGCCGACGCCGACGTGCAGCGTGAGGAACGCATGCGGGATCTTCTCTAACATCTCCGGCGTGAAGTGCAGTCCCGCGGTCGGCGCGGCGATCGCTCCTTCCTCGCGGGCGAAGACCGTCTGGTAGCGCTCGCGGTCGGCGACCTCATCCTCGCGGTTCATGTAATGCGGCAACGCGAGGTGGCCATGGCGATCGAGGTCCACCGGTGTCTCCCAGCGGATCAGCCGGTCGCCGTTGTCGAAGACATCTACTACAGTTCCCGTAGTTCCGCCGACGATGACGGTCTTGCCGACACGCATCTTTTTGCCGGGTCTTACGAGGCATCGCCACTCGAGTGGCGAGAGACGGTCGAGGCAGAGCAGCTCGATCTTGCCATCGTCCGAGAACACCCGTGCTGGGATCACCTTGGTATCGTTTAGCACCAGCAGGTCGGCGGGTTGCAGGAATTCGGGGAAGTCGCGGAACATCCGGTGCTCGATCTTTCCCGAGTCGCGATGGACCACCATCATCCGCGAGGCCGCGCGCTCCTCAAGCGGCCGCGAGGCGATCAGCTCCGGCGGCAGGTCGTAGTGGAAATCGCTCGTCCGCAAACCCATGCCCCGGCTGTAGCTGTGACGATCGCTCGCTGCAAGGCCCGCCTCGACGGCGCCGCAGCGGTTTGCTTGGCTGTCCCATGATGAAATCGCTGCTGATTGCGCTTCTCCTTTCCCCTGCGCTCTTCGCCGGCTCCGCCGCCTTTTTACCGGACGGCAAACGAGTGGCTTGCCAAGGGGATAGCGGGGTCCTGCTACTCGACCTGTCGAAGGGCACCGAGAGCGACCTGAAGTTTCCCGGGAATTTCCAAGTCGAGCATGTGGGACTCGCCGCCACGGCAGACTCCTTGCTTCTGGCCGGTGGCCAGCGGGTCATGAGCTGGATTCCCGCTGCCGACGCCTGGCAGGAACTCTGGAGCGCCCCTGCCGAGCTGACCGTGGACGACGTGGCCTGCGACCCGAAGAGCGGCCGCGTGCTTGTCACCACCTCGAAGGAAAACGGCGACCCGGCGTGGTGGATCCTGGACCCCAAGCAGCCGCAGAAGGTCGGGAAGGTCTTCAATCGCCGCGCAGCCTACGCGACCCATCCGGTCTTCGATCCCGCCGGGAATCTCTATTTCACCTGTCACGGCGATCTGTGGAAGGGATCGATCGATGCAGGCGATTCGGAAGAGCTTCCGTTCGTGCTTAGCGGCACCCGCATCTGGCCCTTGGCGGCGCAGGAGACTAGTGAGAGCAATAGCGCCGGAGTGAGTGCCCACGCTATCCTGCCGCTGGATAAGCACTTGCTGGTCGAACTGACCCGCACTGGCGGCAGCGGCTGGGGGAATGTGATCCGGGTGCCAAATGCCGACGCCTATGAGAAGCAGCTGCCACTGAAATGGGAGGAGCTGGAAGACTGCGCGTCCGGGTCGAACATGGCCTTGTCGCGGGACGGCAAGCAAGCGGTCATCTACATTCGATCGGCGAAGCGATGGTATGAGGTCGATGTGAACCTCGGCTCCCTTGCGCCCCTGCCGAACTCAGCTCCGGTCGAAGGGAAGTAGCCCTGCATCTCCCCACACTCGCACTAGCGTCCGCTTGCCGATGCCGTCGTCGCGTTCGGTGGCAAGCAGCAGGCGGGTGCCGTTCTTTTCCAAGTCCCAGGCATCCGTTCCGCCGCCTGGCTTCCAACTGTCGGCGAGGAGTTGCTGGAGGAAGTCGTCGCGAGTCTTTCCTTCTTCGGACCAGATCGAGAACTCGGTATCCGGCCGCGGAAGCCCCGGTGCTTTTGCCCCGTTGCTCGCAAGTCTCCAATGACGGCAGCGGTACCAAGCGCGCAGCCGAGGTTGCAACCACTCTAACAAGCAGAGGCGTTCGCGGCTGATGATGTCGTCGAAGCGTGGATCGAGCGGCCGCATCGGTTGCATGCGGTCGGTCACGCCTTGGTAACCGGCTTGACCCATCCGGCCGAAGTAGATGATCGACCCTTCTACCGCGCGGACCGGGCCGCCGGAGTAGATGAAGCCGTCCCACTTCGCATCACCCGATGCGGTAAAGCGCTGCGGGTGCTTGGCGATGAGCAGGGCCTCTGCCTTGCCGTACCCGATTTGTTGCCGGAGAAAGGCGCGCAGCGAAGGGCGGCGGTGATGCCAGACGAAGGCGGTCGGTGCGAAGCCCAGGCGGTAGCCCTTGTCACGCAGCCGCCAGCAGAAGTCCACGTCGTCGCCAGCGGTGGTGAATTGCGGATCGAAGCCGCCGATATCAAAGTACGCCGTACGTAGTACTGAGATGTTGCAGCCTGGCAGGTGCTCCGCTTCGGCATCGTCCAGCATCACGTGGCTCGGTGCACCGGGGGCGGCGGTGACGATCGCTTCCGCGTCTGTCTGCGATGGCGGGGGAAGGTTCGGCCCGCCGGCGGCATCCCAGCCTTTCGCAAAGGCACCCGCCAGTCCCGCGAGCCAGCCTTCGTCCGCTTCGCAGTCGTCATCGGTAAAAGCCAGGATCTCTCCCGTTGCCGCCTCGGCACCCGCATTGCGCGCGGCACTCAGGCCGCCGGGGTCCAGCGTCAGCAATCTCACCTTCGGGAAACGGCTGGCGACGAGAAGCGTCGTACCATCCGTCGAGCCATCGTCGACGACGATAATCTCGTGAGCCGGCAAGGTCTGCTTTTCCAACGCAGCAAGGCACGACGCGATCCGGGCAGCGCCATTCCGAGTGCAGACGATCACGGAGAACCTGCCGTTGGCCGCTTGGGAGCCATTTCGCCACGCATCGCGAACCGCAGCGAGCGCTGGCTTCTCATGGTCCTCGCGGTCGATCAGGCCGAAGTCCCAATCGAGCACTTCCATGCCTGCGTTCCACCAGCGGTCACTCCAGGCATAGACCGTCATGCCGGCCATGCCTTCCTCGCGGGCGATGCGAATGGCCCATGCCAGGATTTCGGCCTGCTTCGCGGTGCCATTGCGCTGCGAATCGAGCCCGAACTCTGAGATCATCACGGGCCGGTCACCGGCGATGTGATGCAGCCGTCGCAGGTAGCTGCGGAAGGCGACCTCGCTCTCGAGATAGACGTTGAAGGCGGTGAAATCGGCATTCTCCGGTTCCAGATACTCGGTGCTGGGGTAGTTGCCGTAGCACCACAACAGGTCAGGCCGGATCTCTTTTCCAAGCGCGATCAAATGCTCGAGCTCGCGCCGCACTCGCACCGGCCCCATCCAGCGGACCAAGTCTGCTGGCACCTCATTGGCGATGAACACTCCGGTGAGGGCGGGGTGGCCTTCCGCAGCGCGCAGGCTTTCCGCGAGCGAAACCCGGGCACCGGAAAGGACGCTGTCGTCCTTCAGGAAATCGACTGCCTGTGGCCAGCGCAGGCCTCCGAAGACGCGCAGGCCGTGCACCAGCGCGGCATCCAGCAAGCGCCGGTCCGGCATTTCGTAGAGTCGCAGCGCATTGAATCCCGCCGCCACGATCCGCTCGAAGTCGGTGGCGAAGTCCGCCGGCCAGCCGCCTGGAAAAGGCCCGTAGGTCACCGCCCGGACGTCGCATCGCTGTCCTCCTGATCGGAAGAATTTGCCATCGACGCTCAGCGGCTCCATCGGACACAGACCCTAGGGAGCGGTCAGGAACTTCCAAGCTCCAAGCATACAACTTCCCTGAAACGAAAAAGGCCGCCCGGTTCCCGGACGGCCTTTTTGAAAAGATCGGCTCAAGTTCAGGCCGTCACGGCGCGGCCGCGGCGGATCTGGGCGAGGTGCTGGAGCATCTCGCGGGTCTCCTTTTGCCAGCTGCGGATGGCCTTGCGGGAGAGGTCCACGCGGTCGGCCATGGCCTTTTCAAGATCGTGGTAGTTGGCGCTCAGGCGGTCGATCAGCGCAGTCATGGCCTCCACGGCCTTGTCACGGAACGGGTGATCGTTTTGCGCCTGGAGGCGCTCCAGCTCTTGGTTGGCGCGGCGGCGGGCTTCCGCCATTTCGGCCAGCAGCACCTTGGTGGCAGGCACGCGGCGCAGTTCACTGGTCAGGCCGAGTTTCGAAAGTCCCCAGATCGCCCACTTGGTGGGGTCGAAGTTCCACGGCTTCACGCCATTGCGGTAGTCGTGTTGGAACTCGTGGTGGTAGTTGTGGTAACCCTCGCCGAAGGTGACGAGCGACATCACGAAGCTGTCACGGGCGCTGCAGCGGGTCGAGTAAGGCTGGCGGCCGATGGTGTGGCAGAGCGAGTTGATGAAGAAGGTGCACTGCTGGACGCAGAAGACGCGCAGCACGCCGACGATCAGGAAACCGCCGAGCGCCCCGACGGCACCACCGGCGAAGAAGTAACCGATCACGGCAGGCAGCAAGAGACCGACAACGAGGGAGATCAACTTGTCCCAACGGTGTTGCCACATGACCAGCTTGTCCTTGCGGAGGTCATTGACGTTGTCGAGCGGCGGCTCGGGCAGGGTTTTGAAGAGGATCCAGCCGATGTGGGCCCAGAAGAAACCCTTCGAGATATCGTACGGATCGTCGTCGTGGTCGGTGTGCTTGTGGTGGCGGCGGTGGTCGGAGCACCAGTTCAGCGCCGAGTTTTCGAAGGCACAGGCACCGAAGACCAATGTGAAGAGCTTCACCGGCCACTTGGCCTTGAAGGAGAGGTGAGAGAATAGCCGGTGATAGCCGAGCGTAATGCTCATGCCGGTGGCGATGCAGTAGAACGCAAAGAGGCTCCACAGGAGGGCCCCGCCGTCGTAGTGCCAAAGGAAAATCGGCGCGGCGACGAGGGCGAGCAGGGTGATGATGCCAAGAAAGACGGTGTTAATCCAGTCCACCCGCTCGAAGGGAATACTCAATTTCATGAAGTGGTACGCCCCGGAGGGCGGGGACGGATAGCCCAGTTCCCGGCTCTGGTCAATGTCGCAGCACCTGGCGGGCGGTTTCTTTTGACCGATTGCGTGGAAACCCGAAGTATTCTTTTTGAAATTCCGAGCTTGTGAATTGCTTTCGAGCGGTCAGGCTAGGTCCGCGCTCGCCACCTGGCAGATTCAAGGCATGGAGAGTCATCAAGCGGGTGATAGCACCCGGTGGTGATTTGAAACCCGGTTCCTCGGGGACAGTCGAAGAGAAGTAGGATTTCGGGCCAATCGATTAGCAATGAGTAAGATGTACGTGGGGAACCTCCCCTTTTCCGCCAGCGAAGATGACCTGCGCGAAGCCTTCGGTCAATTCGGCGAAGTGACCGACGTGTCCCTGATGATGGACCGTGAGACTGGCCGCCCACGCGGCTTTGCCTTCATCACCATGGGCAGCAAGGAAGCCATGGATGCCGCAATCAAGGGCCTCGACGGCCAAGACCTCGGCGGCCGCAACCTGACCGTTAACGAAGCCCGCCCGCGTGAAGAACGCTCCGGTGGCGGCGGCGGTTACGGTGGTGAGCGCCGTGGCGGTGGTGGCGGCGGCGGCTACGGCGGTGATCGCCGTGGCGGTGGCGGCGGTGGTGGCAAGGGCGGCTACGGTGGTGGCGGCGGCGGTGGTGGCAAGGGCGGCTACGGTGGTGGCGGCGGCGGCGGTGGCCGTCGCTGGTAATCACAGCACAGCCCGGCACTCCCGGATTTTTTCCCAAGGCGGCGCTCCTCGCAGGGTGCCGCCTTTTTCATGTCCTCGTGGTCCCTCGCCAAATGGAACGAAGGGTGGAGAGACGGATTCGAACCGGCCGGGGAGTTTGACAGCCCGGCTGTCGGCCGCTACCCCTGTGCCCGACCTATGAAGAAGTTCCGCATGCCCATCGCCATTGACGACGTTGCCGTCGTCTGCGGGGACATGTCGTGATGGATCGGAAATAACGCGATCGCCGCCTGTCCTCGCCCGCTTGGCCTCCGCCAGCGGGCTTTTTGTTTCTCCACGTCTTCCGTTTTTCCGACTTCCATGACTCCGTCTCTGCTCCTTGCCGAAAGCCGCACCACGATCCGGCTGGCGATCCCCCTGATCATCGGCCAGCTCGGCCAGATGCTCATCGGCCTTTCCGACACGCTGATGCTCGGCTGGCTCGGCGTTACCCAGCTCGCCGCCTCGTCCTTCGCGAATACGATCATCTACCTGCCGATGATGCTGGGGATCGGCATGTCGATGGCCGTTTCGATCCGGGTCTCGCAGGCTCGTGGCGCGAATGAACCCGCGGCCGCGCGCGCGGCCTTGCGCCATGGGATCTACATCACCTCGGTGCTCGGCGTGCTCACGGTCGGGCTGGCTTTTGCGCTGCTACCCTTCTTTCACCTCTTCAAGCAGGACCCGAAGGTGGTGGCGATTGCGCCCACGTTTTTCGTGCTGATCGCGATCTCGATGATCCCGGCGATGATGTCCATGGCCGTGAAGAATCACGCGGATGCGATGAACCGCCCTTGGCCGGCCTTCTGGATCTCGCTGGGTGGCGTCTTCCTCGATATCTTCCTGAACTGGGTGATGATCTTCGGCAAACTCGGCGTGCCAGCGATGGGTCTCGAAGGTGCGGCGATTTCCACGATCATCTCCCGCTCGCTCGTGCTCGTCGCCATGATCATTTGGTGCCTGCGTGATCCGGACATCCGGGAATGGGTGCCGCAGCGTTGGTTCCGCGCGCCGGATTGGGAGGCAGTGAGGAGCCTGCTCCGCACGGGCTTTCCCGCGAGCATGCAGTTGCTCGCGGAAGTCAGCGCCTTCGTCATGGCGACATTCATCATCGGTAACATGGGCCAGGCTGCGCTCGCTTCCCATCAGGTGGCGATCACCTGCGCCGCGACCATCTTCATGGTGCCGCTCGGGATCTCGATGGCTCTGACGGTGCGGATCGGAGAAGCCTTCGGGGCCAAGAACTACGGCGCGATGCGTACCATCGTGGCAAGCGGCTGGGCAATGGGCATCGCCTTTACCCTACTCAGCGCGACCAGCTTTATCCTCTTCGACCGCGAGCTCGCGTCCGCTTTCATCAAGGGCGAACAAGCGGCGGAGGTCCTCGACGCCGCGGCCGCGTTGCTCATCGTGGCGGCAGCGTTCCAGTTCTGCGACGCCCTGCAGATCATCTCGGCGGGAGCCTTGCGCGGGCTCGATGATGTCCACACGCCGGCATGGATCGCTTTCTGGGCCTATTGGGTGATCTCGATCCCTCTTGGCTGGTGCCTGGCGCATCCGCTGAAGTTCGGCGTCACCGGCATGTGGTGGGGCATCACGGCGGGGCTCACGATTACGGCCATTCTGCTTGGCCGGCGGATCTGGGTGAGGACGGGCGTGAATGCATTCCGGTAAACGCTCGGCTTTCACGGCGATAGCATCTTGAGCAGCTCGGCCGCCGCCGGGCTGTCATTGCTGCCGCGCCGTTTCATCAGCGCGATCACGCGGTGCAGGCCTTTGCCGGCGAAGGGACGTAGCGCGATGCCATCCAGGGCGCGGTTCCGTGTCGCTAGCTTCGGAATCACGGTGATGCCGAGACCAGCGGCGACCATCGACAGCGCGGTGCCGAGTTGGTCGCACTGCAGGCCGGGATCGGGCTCGCGGATCTTGCAGAGGCGCAGCGTGCGATCGGAGAGGCAGTGGCCGCCCTTCAAATGAATCAGCTCTTCCGCTTTCAAGTCCGCGGGCGTGGGAGCGGCTCTTCTTTCCGCCAGGGGATGTTGGGAGGGAGTGGCCAGCAGCAGCGGCTCGCGGAATAGCTCGCGCACCTGAAGCGACCACTTCTGGCGATCGTGCTCCGGCACATCGCTGAGCACGGCGAATTCGATGCGGCCCTCCACGAGCTGGGTGATCAGTTCGTTCGTGCGTGATTCAGAGATGGCGATGGCGATGCCCGGGAAGCGTTCTCGGAAGGGACCCAGCCATTGGGGCAGCAGATAGGGTGCGATCGTGGGAATAATGCCGAAGGAGACGCGACCCTGACGAAGTTCGCGCCGGTCCGCGAAGGCATCGCGCAGCTTGTCGCGCTCGGCCAGCAGCCGCTGGGCGTGTTCCAATACCGTGCGGCCGGCTGTGGTCGCATCCACGCCGCGGGCACGGCGAATGAGCAGTGGCTCCCCGATTTCCTCCTCCAGCGCTTGGATCTGCTGGCTGATCGCCGGCTGGGAGAGATGGCATTTGGCCGCGGCGGCAGTCAGCGAGCCGGATTCGATGACGCTGACCAAGATCTCAAGCTGGCGAAGTTCCACGGAGCTATAAGGAATCCGAATAGATCCGTTTTCAATCGGCGATTTCACAAATGGCTCGCTCCCCGGCAGTATCGGTCTCGCAACCACGATCCCACTACCATGGCGAAATCCCAGATGACAACCACCGGCGGCAATCCGATCGCCGATAACCAGAACTCCCTTTCCGCCGGACCGCGCGGCCCGCTGCTGCTACAGGACTATCAGCTCATCGAAAAGCTCGCCCACCAGAACCGCGAGCGCATCCCGGAACGCGTGGTGCACGCGAAGGGCTCCGGCGCCTTCGGCACGCTGACGATCACCCACGACATCACGAAGTACACGAAGGCCGCCATCTTCTCGCAGGTGGGCAAGAAGACGGACATGCTGCTCCGCTTCTCCACGGTCGCCGGTGAGCGCGGCGCTGCCGATGCCGAGCGCGACGTGCGCGGCTGGGCGCTCAAGTTCTACACCGACGAAGGCAACTGGGATCTGGTCGGCAACAACACGCCAGTTT
>Ga0307406_10001725_pt1 | contig 12002 bp, 10 predicted proteins | sample 322Cmetagenome_3_FD_203706 | JGI IMG/M metagenome (GOLD analysis project Ga0307406, IMG submission 203706) | Maize rhizosphere microbial communities from greenhouse at UC Davis, California, United States - 322HYB-C-2 | ecosystem: Host-associated > Plants > Roots > Rhizosphere > Soil | place... | reverse complement strand
GAACGATGGGCGAAGTCGTTCTCCTCCTGCATCGGCAGCGCGTCCATGTCGGCGCGCAGCCCCACCGAGCGGCCGGCGCTGTCGCGCTGCCCGCGCACGACGGCGACGATGCCGGTCCGACCGATGCCGACGTGATGCTCGATGCCGAGCGCGACGAGCGTCTCGCGCACGACGCGACCGGTGCGCTCTTCCTCGAAACCGAGCTCGGGGTGCGCGTGCAGGTCGCGTCGCAGCGCGCCGAACGCCTCGGACCAGCCGCGGATGTGCTCGACCGGCGATGTCGCGCTCATCGCCTGGCCTTCGACACGCAAGGAAGAGGCCGGCTCATGTCGCCGCCGCCGTGCGCTCGATGCGAAGCCGTGGATCGACGGCGTAGTACAGGAGGTCGACGACCAGGTTGATCATCACGAAGACCAGCGCGATGAAGCACAGGTACGCCGCCATGACGGGGATGTCGGCGAACGTCACCGCCTGGATGAACAGCAGTCCCATGCCGGGCCATTGGAACACGGTTTCGGTGATGATGGCGAAGGCGATGATGGCGCCGAGCTGCAGGCCGGTGATCGTGATGACCGGCACGAGCGTGTTCTTGAGCGCGTGACCGAAATGGATCGCGCGATCGGACAGGCCGCGCGCCCGCGCGAACTTGATGTAGTCGGTACGCAGCACCTCGAGCATCTCGGCGCGCACGAGGCGCATGATCAGCGTCAGCTGGAACAGCGACAGCGTGATCGACGGCAGGATCAGCGACTTGAGTCCGGTGGCGGTGACGAGTCCCGTTGTCCACCAGCCGACCGCCACGACGTCGCCGCGGCCGAACGACGGCAGCCAGCCGAGGTACACGGCGAAGACGAGGATGAGCAGGATGCCGATCAGGAACGTCGGCAGGCTGACGCCGACCAGCGAGGCGGCCAGCAGGAAGTGCGCGAACCAGCTGTGCCGCCGAAGGGCCGTGTAGACGCCGAGCGGGATGCCGACGACCAGCGCGAGGAGCGCCGCCGCGATCGACAGCTCGAGCGTGGCGGGCAGCCGCTCCTGCAGCAGCGTCGACACCTTGCGTCCCTGCCGCAGCGACGTGCCGAAGTCGCCCTGCAGCGCGTTGCCGGCGAAGCGGGCGAACTGCACGTGGAACGGCTGGTCGAGGCCGAGCTCGCCGCGCAATCGCACGCGATCCTCGATCGTCGCGTCCTGGCCGAGCATGAACGCGATCGGATCGCCGACGAAGTTGAACAGGCCGAACGCGATGAACGCCACGACCGCCATGACGAGCGCCGATTGCAGGACGCGGCGGAGGATGAAGGCGAGCATCAGGGGGCGGTCGTGCGATCGCGCGGATGATGCCGCAACCGCTGTCAAACCTCAAACGCGGCGCGCGGGATGGTCCGTCGAGCGCGCACGGCGCGTCGCGAACAGGCAAATGCCCGCCGCGACGGAGACGTTGAGGCTTTCGACCGTGCCCTGCGTGGGAATCGCGACCATGCGATCGCACAGCTCGCGCGTGAGGCGTCGCAGGCCTTCGCCTTCGGCGCCCAGGACCCATGCGAGCGGACCGGACACGTCCGCCGTGAACAGGCTCTCGCCACCCGTTTCCGCGCCGACAATCCAGACGCCCGCGTCCTTCATCTCGCGCAGCGCCCGCGCGAGATTGGTCACCGTGATCACCGGCACGGTGTCGGCGGCGCCGCTCGCCGCCTTGGCGACCGTCGCATTGACGCCGACGGCGCGATCCTTCGGCACGACCACCGCATGTGCGCCGAACGCATCGGCACTGCGAAGGCAGGCGCCGAGATTGTGCGGATCGGTGACGCCGTCCAGCACCAGCAGCAGCGGCGGCTCGTCCGGCGCGTCGAGCACATCGGCGAGCGTCATGTGCGGAAGCGCCGCGTCGACCGTGGCGACGACGCCCTGGTGGCGCGCGCCCTTGGCCATCTCGTCGAGACGCCGCTCGTCGACGGCATGCACGGCAACGCCGGCGGCGCGTGCGCGTTCGACCAGGTCGCGGGCGCGACCGTCGCTGCGACCGGCCGCCACGTAGACCGCCTGCACCGACTCCGCGCGCTGGCGCAGCCGGGCAGTGACGACGTGGAACCCGAACAGCAGACGCGTTTCGCTCACGATGGCGGCGATCCCCGGCGGATGGTGCGTGCTAGTGTAGCGCCCGCCCTTTCCCGCGCCGCCATGCCCGACTTCCAGTTGCGGATGCTCGTCGAGCAGACGCTCCTCGTCTTCGCCGCCCTGTTTCCGATCGTCGACCCCGTAGGCGGCGCGCCGGTGTTCCTCGCGATGACGCACGGGCTCGACGACGGACAGCGCAGGCTGCTGGCGCGACGCATCGCGATCAACGCGTTCCTGCTGGTGCTCGGCGCCTTCTTCATCGGCAACTCCATCATCGAGTTCTTCGGGCTGTCGGTGCCCATCATCCAGGTCGGCGGCGGCCTGCTCGTCTGCTCGATGGCGTGGAAGCTGCTGCACACGGATTCCCCCGACCAGGTGCCGGTGCGCCCGCAGACGAAGGAAGAGCTCGCCGTGCGTGCGTTCTACCCGATGACGATGCCGCTCACCGTCGGCCCCGGCGCGATCTCGGTGTCGATCACGCTCGGCGCCCAGGTGCCGCGCGGCGTGCTCGCCTACGCCATCGGCATCGCGGGCGCGGTGATCGGTGCGCTGCTGCTCGCCGTGTCGATCTACGGGCTGTTCGGCTATGCGCAGCGTCTGACGCGCGCGCTCGGCACGACCGGAACCGCGGTGCTCTTGCGACTGTCGGCGTTCATCCTGCTGTGCATCGGCGTGCAGATCATCTGGAGCGGCCTGTTCGCGCTGATCGGCACGATTCCCTCGTTTCGCGCGCGCTGATCGCGACTGGCCCGTCGCTTGCGCCGCGTTTCCGCCCCCAGGCCGCCTCGTGGCACGCCCGTCCGGGTCGGGTTATACTTCATCTCTTTCGCGGCGACGATTCATGACGTTGCCCGAACCGGATGGCTGCTGTAGCTCAGTTGGTAGAGCAACTGATTCGTAATCAGTAGGTCGAGTGTTCGAGTCACTCCAGCAGCACCAAGGGCCTGGCGAAGCACGCTAGGCCCTTTGCACATGGGCTGTCGTGTCCACCGTGGCCCCGACGCAGCGCACGGGAATTCGACGCAGCACCGCATGCCGGCAGACCCCTTGGTCGAAGGCGCCTGCGTGCAACGCTCGCGTGGCCGTGCTTTCGCATCCCCTTGCGATACGCGAGAGCGCACCTGCAGCGCCGACGGTGCGGTCGTACTAATACGAACTTGAACGGCGTACGCGGGACCTCATCTACGCGGCTCCCAAGGCGGGAGGGGGGCCATGGACCTGTGGCACGTCGTGTTCTGGGTCGGGTGCATCGTGGGGGTCGTCGGTGTGGTGGCGGCCATTGCGGGGGCACTTCCTCGCCCGCGCTTCCTCGTGCGCTGGCGGCGTCGGCGGGGGGACGGCGAAAGTGAATGAGTCCCATTCGCCCGGCCCGTCCGCGCGCTAGGCGTCCGCGGCGCTGGCGAGCTCCACCACCACGCGCCGCACGTCGACCGGCAGGAACGGCTTCTCGATGACCGGCCGTCCGCTGTGCGACACGAACTCGCGGAGCGACGACGCGAGCGTGTCGCCGGTGACGAACGCGACACGCGAGGCGAGCGCCGGCCAGGCTCGCTCGATCTCGCGGTAGAGGTCCCGGCCGTCGAGTCCGGGCATGCGGACGTCGGTCAGGATCGCGTCGTAGCGCTCGCGCTCGAGTCGCTGCAGCGCGTCGCGTCCCGAGCTCGCGGTGCTCACCTGGTGCCCGGCGCCCTGCAGGATGTCGGCAAGCGCTTCGCGGATGTCCGGTTCGTCGTCCACGACGAGCACGCGGAGCGCCCTTCCGCCCGCCTGGTGGAGCGGCGCGACCGGGCCGTCGGGCGCGACGGCGTCGGCGACGGGTAGCGCAATCGTGAACACGGCGCCGCCGCGCGGCGGGCAATCGACGGACAGCGTGCCGCCGTGCGCTTCGACGATGCCGAGGCTGACCGCGAGTCCGACCCCGGTCCCCACACCCACCGGCTTGGTCGTGAAATACGGTTCGAAGATGCGCGCGCGAACCGCGGCAGGAATGCCCGGGCCGTTGTCCGCGACGGTGATGCGGACCGCACCCGCGTGGGCGTCGTAGCGGCTCTCGATGGCGATTCGTCGCGGCAGCGGCTGCTCCTGCAGCGACTGCTGCGCGTTGATGACGAGGTTCAGCACCACCTGGTGGAGCTGGTCGGCGTCGGCGAGCAGCGGCGGGAGGTCCTTCGCCAGCGACAGCTCGAGCTCGATGCTGCTGGTCCGGATCGCATAGCTCGTGATGTCGAGCGCCGCCGAGATGACGTCGTTCACCGCGACGGCCCCGCGCTCGGGCCGCTGCTGGCGGGCCATCGCGAGGAACGTGCGCACGATGCGCGCGCAACGCTCCGCCGCGGTGCGGATCTTGAGCGCGGCGGAGCCGATCGCCGGGTCGGCGTGCTCCTCGAGCATCACCGCGCGCGCGACGACGACCGACAGCGGATTGTTGAGCTCGTGCGCGACGCCGGCGAGGAGCGATCCGAGCGCCGCCAGCTTCTCCCGCTGGTAGAGCGACTCGCGCTGGCGCTGGAGCTCCTCGGCGGAGCGCTTGCGCTCGGTGACGTCCCGGGCGATCGTCAGCACGTGCGGCTGGCCCTGGTAGTGCATCGGCACGCCGTGCACTTCGAGGTCGAGCGGCGAGCCGTCGGCGCGAACGGCCGCGACGTCGACGTGCAGCGGCTCGCCTTCGGCCACCGCCCGCAGGAATTCCGTCGAATACGAAGGACCCGGCCACGGCGCCGCGCCTTCGTGGGCGGGATCCCCGTCTTCATGACCGTACATGCGGCGGAGCGCGGGATTGGTCTCGACGATCCGGCCGGCCGCGTCCCACAGCGCGAGGCCGTCGATCGACGCGTTGAACATCGCGTGATACTGCTCTTCGCTCGCACGCAGCGCCGCGTCGGCGAGCTTGCGGTCGGTGATGTCGGTCGAGATGCCGCACACGGCGTACGCGACCCCGTTGGCGTCTCGCAGCGGAAACTTGACCGAGATGTACGTCCGCACGCCGTCCCGCTGCGGCACCGACTCCTCGAACTCCATCGGCGCGTTCCGCTGCAGCACGAGCTGGTCGTTGGCGTGCAGCGACGCGGCGATCCCGGCCGGCAGGCAGGCCGCGTCGGTCTTGCCGACGACGGTCTCGCGCTTTTGTCCGAACAGCCGTTCCCACTGGCGGTTGACGAACAGGATGCGACCGGTCGTGTCCTTGACGGCAATGACCGCCGTGGCGTTGTTCAGGATCTGGTGCAGCCGCGCCTCGCTGTTCTCGAGCTCCCGCTGCACGCGCGCGCGCTCGACGATGTCCTCCTGGAGGCGGGTTTGCGTCTGCGCGACGTCGAGCGCCATCGCATCGAAGGCGCGCCCGAGCCGGCCGAGCTCGTCGCGGCCGCGAAGGCCGCTTCGCGCCGCGAGGTTGCCCGCGGCGAGCTGCTCGGCCGCGTGCACCAGTCGCGCGGTTCGCCGCGTGAGCAGGAAATGGAACACCAGCCACATGACCAGCGCGAGCGCGGTCACCCAGCCGGCCCAGTACAGCGACTGCTTGATGACGAGCCCGCGCGCCTCGGCCTTGTAGCGGCGAAGATCGTAGGCGAGGAGCACGCTGCCGGCGCGCGACGGGCGCAGCTGCTCGCGCTCGCTGCCCATCAGGATGCGCGCATGGCCGAGCAGCTCGTCGCCGTCGGAATCGATCGTCATGCCCGCACCGCGCTCCTTGTGGACGTCGCTCGCCACCTCGACGGCGAACCGCGGGAGCACGTCCATCATCTCGCGCCCGAGCCACGCGCGCCGCGTCGCCGCGATGACGATGTCGCGATCGTCGGTGAGGGCGGCGAGCGTCACGTCGTGGTTGTGCGCCTGGACAGCGATCTCGCGCTGCGCAGCGGTGAGGTCGCCCTTCAGCATCAGGTACTCGAGCGTGCTCTGAAGGCGCGAGATCTCCTGCGCGAGCCGCTTGCGGCCGTCGATCTCGACCGCTTTCTCCGCCTCGGGCACGTGGTAGAGCAGGTTCACCGTCGACAGCGTCGCGGCGAATCCGAGGAGGATCAGCGGCACCGTCAGCTTGAGCGATGCCGGGATCGGAAAGCTCATCGCGGAAGATCGGCGAGCGGCCCCGGTGCGAGCACGCGTGCGATGTCGACGTCGCTGCGCAGCAGCTTCGACTCGATCATCAGCGACTTGAGCCGCTGCCCGGTGACGACGAGCTCGGGCGACGGACCGCCCAGCATGCGCAGGTTCTCGTCGCGCGTCGGGATGTGCAGCCCTTTCTGCGCCTGCAGGAACGCTTCGCCCGTCGTTTGCTGGCGGATGCCCATGCGCCGCGCCGCGTCCATGGGGTCGCTCTTCATGTAGTCGAGCGCACCGAACCAGCCGGTCAGAAGCGCGCGGATCGCCTTGGGCTTGCGCTCGAACATCGTATCGCGCACGGCGATCACGTCGACGATCTCGCCCGGGATCCGCGTGCTGTCGAACAGCGTCGCGGCGCCCGCCTGCGCGAACTTCGCCGTGTACGGGTCGAACGTCACCGCCCCGTCGACCAGGCCCTTCTCGTACGCGCTCACCTGCTCGTTCGACTCGAGATGCACGATGCGCACGTCGCCCGCCTGCATGTCGTTCAACGCGAGCGCGCGGCTCAGCACGAACGCGCCGAGCGCGCTGCTCTCCACGGCGACCGACTTGCCCTTGAGGTCGCGCATCGTGCGCATGCCGGCGCGGCCGACGACGACATCGGCGCCGTGCGACACGTCGACGACGACGACGATGCGCGGCTCGAAGCCCTCGGCCGCCAGCCCGAACAGCTCGTCGAGGCTGATCACCATGCCGTCGATCGCCTGGTTGCGATAGGCGCGGAGCACTTCGCTCGCCGACGGATATTCGACCAGCTGGACGGCGGCGTTGTCGAGCCGCCCGAGCTCGCGCGCGAGGTACAGCGGCTCGCTGCCGATCCACACGTTGGTCCCGATGCGAAGCGCGGACTCGGTCGGGCGGCCGCACGCGGCGAGCGACAGCACCAGGGCGGCCGCCAGCAACGTACCGGCGAGCCGGCCGATCGTCCTGATCCGGATGTTGCTCATTGGACGGTTCCCTCGGGAACGAACAGGTAGCCCTCGTTTCGCAGCGTGCGGATGAAGCGCGGCCGCGCCGGATCGGGCTCGATCTTGCGGCGCAGCCGCATGATGCGAAGGTCGACGCGGCGATCGAGCGGGTTCCACTCACCGCGGTGCAACGTCAGGAGCCGCTCGCGGGACACCGGGCGGTTCGGCGAATCGACCAGCGCTTGCAGCAGGTCGAGGTCCAGCGCGGACACCGGCACCGGCCGTCCGTCCTCGTCGACTAGCTGACGCGCCGCAAGATCGAGCGTGCAGCGTCCGATGCGCACCGGGCGGTGACGCTGCGCGACGGGACGGGCGGTCGGCGTGCGTCGCAGCACGCTCTTGACCCGCGCCTCGAGCTCGCGCGGGTGGAACGGCTTGGCGACGTAGTCGTCGGCGCCGACTTCGAGCCCCACGGCGCGGTCGATCGGCGTGCCGGCCGCCGTCAGCATGATGATGCCCATCGTCGGATGGCGTTCGCGCAGGTGGGCGGCGAGGCTCAGGCCATCCTCCCCCGGCATCGCGACGTCGAGCAGCGCCAGGTCGACCGGGCCGGCGGCGGTCGCTGCCTTGGCGGCCTGCGCGTCCTCGGCGCCGACGATCGCATAGTCACGGGCGGCGAAATACTCCGACAGCACCTCCCGCACGTCGGGCTCGTCATCGACGACCAGCAAGGTTGCCTTGCGACTCACTGTCCCTTCCCATCCGGCGGACGTCCACGCCGCCACGTGCCCCGAGGCGCGATCGTACTGCCGCGCGGGCACTGCCGGCGCACGGGCGCCCGGTTTGTTTCGCGATTGAAACAATTGAAACGGGGCCGACATGCGGCTGTCCCGGCACCTGGGACGCGTGTCCCGGCATTGGGCCCGAAGCCGATCTTGCTCGCTGCGCGCCGCGACCGTGTCGCGCGGCGAAACGCATGAAACAAAACGCTGCGCGCGCGGAAATGGCCGCGTGACCGCATCGCCCTAGACTCGGCGCAGCATCGAATCGAGCACATCGTCGGTCCGTGTCCCGCTTCGCGGGCACCCCTCGACGCGCGACAACCTCGATGCACGTTCTCTTTGGAGCCCGACGATGACCCTCGAACTCGATGCACCGCAGGATCGCAGGGCGGGACGGCGAACGCTCGCACAGACGAGTGTGGCGTGCGACGCGTCGACGGTCGTCGCCGACGCCGCGCGCGAGGCACCGATCGACACCGGCTGGATGCGGCTTCTGCACCGCCACGCGATCGACAGCCGCGAGGACGACGTTCCACTGGCGGACCGCGCGCCGGTGCACGACGCGCCGCGCGTGAGCGATCCGATGCCGACTGGCGCCGACGCGACGCCGCGGCCTGTGATCCAGCTCACGCCCCTGCCGGGCACGAAAGACGACGGGGAGCGCTCTTCGATGTCGCGCGCGTCCACGTTCCTGACCGCGGCGGCGTTGGCGCTGTCCGCGTTGATGCAGCTGCTTCTGATCGACGTCCTGGTCGCGCCGGCGACTGGGCACACGCGCCCTCTCTCCGCGCGCGCCGGGCCGTCCGCTGCAGCAACGCCGTCGACGCCGATCCGTCGGGCGCCGCGCGATGCGCGTGCACCGGCACCGGTCGTGCCCGACGTTTCGCGCGAATGCCGTGCCGAGTCCGGGATCGATCGCGACTGCACGTTCGAGTGAGTCGGTCTTGCGCGGGCTCGCAGCAGCGCATCGTGCTGCGCGGCTCGCGGCTGCACGTGACCCGCGCGATGACGAGCCCAGCCGCCGGCTCCGCACGCGAGTATTCGCGTTGACGCGCCTACCCGGCGGGCCTAGCATTCCGGCTTCCAGCGCCTCCGCCGGCCGCCGCCGCGACGCACGGTCATGGTTGCGTCCGCCCGATGATCTCCCTTCGTCACTGGTTCATCCCGGCGCTCGGCGGGCTCGTCCTCACGTCCGCGTCCGCCGCCGAGATCGGCGTCGCCACGATCGTCGACGGCAACGTTCGCACGCTTCGTGGCGCGAGCTGGTACAAGCTCGTGGCGGGCGCGTCGATCGAGGAGGGCGACATCGTCGAGGTCGCCGACCGCGGGCAGGCGCAGATCGAGCTTCCGGGGGGAACGCTCGTGAACCTCGCACGAGGAACGTCGTACGTCGTGCCCGCGGCACCCAAAGCGTCGCCGGCTGGCCCGCCGGCGCTCGTCGTCCCGAGCGGGTGGGTCAAGGCCGTCGTCAAGGCGCCCGGCCTGCGCATTCGCACGACGACTTCGGAAGTGGTGGTGGCGACCGGCAACATCGTCGTGCACGCCGACGCACCGCGCCTCGAAGCGTTCGTCGAAGCGGGCCGCGCGCGCCTGGTGGCGCTGAACGCGAACGGAAGCGAGGCCTCGGTGCACGAAGGCAAGCAGGACGAGTTCTGGTCGACGTCCGCTTCCGGCGCGTTCGTTCCCTCGACGCGCCCACCGAAGCCGTTCATCGACGCGATGCCGCGGCACTTCCTCGATCCGTTGCCGGCGCTCGCGGGCAAGTTCAAGACGCGCGTCGCGCTGGTGCGCGACCGGGACGTCAGTTACGCCGAGGCGCAACCGTGGCTCGCCGGGCGCGACCGCGCGGTGTTCGAGCGGCGCTTCGCGAGCCGGCTGTCCGATCCCGCATTCCGCAAGGCCGTCGAGCCCGATGTCGCGCGCTACCCGAGCTGGGACCGCCGGCTGCACCCCGAGAAATATGCGCCGTCGACGCCGGTCAAGCCGGCCGCGGCGCGGTAGCCGCTCGCGGCGCCCTCATCCGGATCCGGAGTCACGCATGAAACTCATCTGGAAATTCAACCTGGTCCTCGCCGGCATCTTCGTGCTGGGCTTCCTCGTCGCCGGCTACGTGTCGTACACGGCGCTGCAGAAGAACGCCCGCGAGGAGATCGTGCAGCACGCGCGGCTGATGATGGAAGCGGCGCTGTCGGCGCGCAATTACACGACCAGCCAGGTGGCGCCGCTCCTGCAGACGCAGATGAAATACGCGTTTCTGCCACAGTCAGTGCCGGCGTACGCCGCGTCCGAGCAGTTCGGCGAGCTTCGCAAGAAGCATCCCGACTACGCCTACAAGGAAGCGACGCTCAACCCCTCGAATCCGCGCAACCGCGCAGCCGACTGGGAAGCGGACGTCGTCAACATCTTCCGCCAGACGCCGACGACGGCGGAAATGATCGGCGAGCGCGACACGCCGCTCGGCCGCTCGCTGTACCTCGCGCGGCCCATCCAGGTGAAGAGCGGGTCCTGCCTCGTCTGCCACAGCACCGTGGACGTCGCGCCGAAGACGATGGTCGACCTGTACGGCAACGCCAACGGCTTCGGGTGGAAGATGGACGAGGTGATCGGCGCGCAGATCGTCTCGGTGCCGATGTCGGTGCCGATCGAGCGCGCGCGCCACGCGTTCACGACGTTCATGACGTCGCTCGCCATCGTCTTCCTGACCATCTTCGTCCTGCTGAACGGCATGCTGTACACGATGGTCATCCGGCGCGTGACGCGACTGGCGGGCATTGCCGACCAGGTGAGCCTCGGCAACCTCGACGCGGGCGATTTCAAGACGCACAGCCGCGACGAGATCGGCGTGCTCACCGAGGCGATGGGACGCATGAAGGCGAGCCTCGTGCACGCGATGAAGATGCTGGACGGGTGAGCGCAGCGCGCGCGTGAGCAAGCTCGAACGCCTCGGCAAGTACGAGATCAGGCGGGTCCTCGGCCGCGGCGGCTGGGGCACCGTCTATCTCGCGTTCGATCCCGACATCGAGCGCGAGGTCGCCGTCAAGACGATCCGCAAGGACCAGATCGACGCCGGCCTCGCGGCCGAGTTCATGGCGCGCTTTCGCAACGAGGCGCGCGCGGCGGGCCGGCTCCATCACCCGAACATCGTCGGCGTCCACGAGTACGGCGAGGACGCGCAGCACACCTACATCGTCATGGAGTACGTCGACGGAAGCGGCCTTCGCGATCATGTCTTCTCCACGCCCGGGTTCACGTTCGGCCAGCTCGTCGGCCTGATGACGCAGTTGCTGGACGCGCTCGAGTTCGCCCACCAGCGCGGCATCGTCCACCGCGACATCAAGCCGTCGAACCTGCTGGTCAGCAAGGCGGGCGTGCTGAAGGTCGCGGACTTCGGCATCGCCCGCGTCGACCGCAGCAACCTCACGACTTTCGGTTCGGTCATCGGCACGCCGTCGTACATGTCGCCCGAACAGTGCCGCGGCGAGGACACCGACGCGCGGTCGGATCTGTTCAGCGCCGGCGTCGTGCTCTACGAGCTCGTCACCGGCCAGCGGCCGTTCCTCGGCCCGGCCGAGACCGTCGCGCAGCGCATCTGCCATGACGATCCGGCGCCGCCGTCGCAGCGCGCGGCGTTCCGCATGCCGGCGGCGGTCGACCAGCTCGTGAGCCGGGCGCTGGCGAAGAAGGCCGGCGCGCGCTTCCAGTCGGCGGCCGCCTTTCGCGAGGCACTGCAGGAGGTCGTCAAGCTGGGCGTCGAGGTCGACGACGGCCAGGGGACGACCGTTGTGAACATCGGCACGGTCATGCTGAAGCGCCCGGCGCCGGTGCTCGACGACGCCACGCTCGACTCGGTCGAGCATGAGCTCGCGCGCTTCCTGGGGCCGATGGCGAAGCTCATCGTGCAGAAGGCCGCTGCCGTGTCGCGCGACCGCGAGGAACTCTGCTCGATCCTGTCCGAGAACATCGACGACGTCGATACGCGCCGCAAGTTCGTCGAGGCGTTCCACCGCACGGCAAGCGGCGCGCGGAGCGGTGCGTCGGCCGCGTCGGCGTTGCGCAGCGGCACGCACGCCGCGTCCGTTTCCGCCAGCGTGGCGAAACC
>Ga0307406_10001724_pt1 | contig 12014 bp, 8 predicted proteins | sample 322Cmetagenome_3_FD_203706 | JGI IMG/M metagenome (GOLD analysis project Ga0307406, IMG submission 203706) | Maize rhizosphere microbial communities from greenhouse at UC Davis, California, United States - 322HYB-C-2 | ecosystem: Host-associated > Plants > Roots > Rhizosphere > Soil | place... | reverse complement strand
GCTGTTGGTTCGTCCCCGCCCAGTCCGTCGCTGCCAGCGTCGTCAGGGCGGTCACGAGCGACGCGAACGCGCGGTTGGCGCCGACCGTGTCGTTGGTCGTGCCGTCGCCGCCAGGCGTCGACGCGGTGTTGACGTACCGCGTGACCTTGGTGGGCGTCGTTGGCGTGGACGTCTCGAACGTGACGGTGAGCGAGCACTCGAACCACGGACGGACGGTGGTTGACGTCGTGGTCTCGTTCTCCGGGAGATCGCCCCCGGTTGCCGTGGAGCCCCAACGAGACGAGCCCGAGATCGAGGAGCCCGAGGCATCCCTGTGGCCGAACTCCACCACGAGCCGATCGCCCGCGACGGTCGTGTACGAGCCGGTTCCAGCGTCGCCATCGAGGAACGCCTTGCTGCGAAGCGACGTGCTCCATTCGGTGCCTGACGAGTAGTCGGCAATCGCCTTGATCGTGTGCCGCACGGTCGAGCCATCGCGCGACACGATGCGAATGCCGATTCTCGATCGGAGGTTGTCGTTGGAGCTGCTCTCGAGTCCCTGCGCGTACGCCTTGTACGTGACCGACGTATCGAAGACCTGGCCGGCGGCCATCGGAGGACCGATGAACTGGCGGTGACATCGGTCCCGACCCGCCGTGGAGTTGAACCCGGAGATCGTCCTTACGTTATCGCCGACAGCGGGCGACGGGTGCATGGGACGGCGCGCGAACGGGGCGGCCGACGACTCCCAGCCGGCATCCACCGCCGGGCTCACCGGCGCGGCAGATGCTTCCCAGAGATAGAAGCGTGTTGGCCCCACCAGCGCGGCGAGGTCTCTCTCGACATTGGGGCGAACTAGCTTCGGCGCCACCGGACTGGCATCCGGCGCGCACCCGATGCCGAAGTAGGCGAGCGCGCCGCCGCCTAACAAGACACCGACGCGGCGGAGGGACTCGCGGCGCGATATCTCACCGGCGAGCGACTTGGCTAGGGCGTCTAACGAGCGGTCCAATGCAGCCACTCCTGGCGCCGGCAGTGCCGTCAGCAGGCCCGCGTTCGCCGTCCGATAGAGATGTATGTTTTTCGGGTCGGCGAATATTGGGAAATTCAAAATTCCTGTCAAGAGTCCACTTTGGTGCCGCCTAACGGGCGCATTACCTCCGCCCAGACTTTCGTGGACGCCCTTTCCTGCTTCTGCGGCTCAAGGGCTCGGGGAAATCGATAGAGTGCAAGCGGCGGTGCGGTATCCTGACGAATTCCTAGCAACTCGCTGCGCCAACGCCACACTCCTGCGGGACGTCGTTAGGTTTGCAGCCCGGTTAGCATCTCGTGCGTTTCGCGCGCCAGTGTGGGAGCGTACTGGCGCATTGCGATCGCCTGACGTGTCGCCTGTCCGTGTCGGTACCGGCCGGGCGCGGCGGCACTTCGCGAGCGGCCGTTGTGCATTCGGCACCGACCGTTGCGCATCCCGCCAGCCGCGGAGGCAGTTCGGGTTCTGGGAGTAGTCCTGACGAAGTGCCGGGGATGGTCTCGCGCCTAACGTGGATGCCGCCGCGCGCTACTCGGTGCTCTACGGGATCATGTATGCCGCGAGGCGTGCGTATTACTTCCCGTAGCGCTCCTTGTAGCGCTTGATGACGAGATCAGCGATGGGACGCGTTTTCTCCATGGTGCCGGCGCCCGGCGCCTCCCCCCACGTCTGAATGCTGATCATCGTCGTTGCAATGACCACGTGAAACTGGCCGTTCGTGGGGCTGATCTGTCCCCAATACGCCTCGTCTCCCAGTCCGGAGACCGGCTTCAAGGGTTCCGATGTCTGACTCGTGGCGACGCCCTTCAGTGCCTTGAGGGCCATTTGCAGCTCTTCCGTGCCCGGGGCTCGCTCGATGTACACCTTGACCGTCCACTTGCCGGTGGACGTCGACGTGGTGCAGCTGCTGTGCGTCGCGGGATTGATGGTAAAGGCGCGCGGCTTTCGAGCACCCTCGCCCGCGAGCGCGGCCACTTCATCGCGGGTGTACAGCCCGCACGCATCCAGGGAATCCGCAGGGGCAACCGGAACCGACGTGGCCAGCGAGACGACCAACACGATGGGGATCATCCGGTGCCTCACGTAAAGGGGCGATCCGCGAGCGCGCTCGCAGGCTCGCGGCTGCGCAAGCATACGACGGACTGGCACGTCCTCGCCAGCTACGTCCCGTGCATTCGACGCGATGTCGCCCGGCAACTGCGGTGGCGACGGCAAGGCCGGCGAGGCGCGGCCCGCCGACGGGCAAGCCCACCGCCATCGGTCGATGAGTTCTAGCGCGGCACCTTCAAGGCATGGGACCGCGCCTCGTTAGGTGATCCCTTGCAGCGGAACTCCGGCGTTCCGCGGGTACTAACATCCGGGCCGACGCTTGCAGCCCCAAGCGTCGCTATGGCGTCGCCTCGCACGCTATCGCGCGAGCTTCCGCACCTGTGTCACCTCATTGTCGAAACCGACGGTCGGTTTCGTGTGCGGCGCCAGCTTGCTGCTGCGCGCCGGCTCCGTCCCGGACGAGTCACTCGGGTGGCGGCGCGCCGAGACCCCCTCCGCCTCCCGCATTTCCAACGGACGGTACCGCAGTGCCTCGCCGACGTGGGTCCATGCGACAGCGGTCGCGTCGTCGAGGTCCGCGATCGTACGCGCGACCTTCAAGACGCGATGGTACGCCCGTGCCGAAAGGCCCGACCGTTCGGCCGCCGACGCGAGCAGGTCGCGTGCATCGTCGTCCACCGGCGTGCGGGTATCGAGCCAGCGACCCGCCGCATGCGCGTTGCACCTCACACGCGCCACACCGCGATAGCGGTCGCGCTGGCGCGCCCGCGCCATCTCCACCCGGGCGCGCACCGCCGCCGATGATTCCCCACCCTCGCGCCGCCCGAGGTCGCGCAGCGGGACTGCCGAGAGCCGAACCTGCATGTCGATGCGGTCCGCGAGCGGACCGGAGAGACGAGACTGGTGATGGGCAATCTCGGACGCGGCGCAGGAGCAGCCGCCGCGCGGATCGCCCGCGCGTCCGCATGGGCACGGGTTCATCGCACCCACCAGTGTGAACTGCGCCGGGAACGACACCGACGTGGACGCGCGCGCGATCACCACTCGGCCATCCTCGAGCGGCTGGCGCAGCGCGTCGAGGACATGACGGGGGATCTCCTGCAGCTCGTCGAGAAACAACACGCCATGGTGCGCGAGGCTCACCTCCCCCGGCCTTGGGTTGCTGCCTCCGCCGATCAGCCCGGCCGCCGACAGCGTGTGGTGCGGCGCGCGAAACGGACGCGCGACGGACACCGCGGCGTTCGGCGCGAGCAGCCCCGCGACGGAGTGAATCGCCACGACCTCGAGGGCCTCCTCCTCGCTCAGCGCGGGCAGGATGGTCGGCAGCCGCCGCGCGAGCATGGTCTTCCCTGCGCCCGGCGGGCCGATCATCAGGAGCGCGTGCGCTCCCGCAGCCGCGATCTCCAGCGCGCGTTTGGCGACCTCCTGGCCAACGACGTCGGTGAGGTCGACGGATTCGGCCGCGGGCGCGGCGTTGAGGTCGTTCAGGCCGGCGCCCGGCGGGTCGAGCTTCCCGGCCTCGAGCTGCGCAACGATCGAGATGAGGGTCGGCGGTGCAGAGAGCGCGAGCTTCGAGACGAGCGAGGCTTCCGCGACGTTAGGCGGCGGGAGCACGAGTGTGACGTCGCTGCCGGTGTCCCGTTTGCGGCGGCCTGACGCGGCGAGGCGCCGCGCCACTGAGAGGGCACCGCGCACAGGCCGGAGCGAGCCATCCAGCCCAAGCTCGCCAATCGCGACGACCGACGCGAGCGCGTCCGAATCGAGTTGACCCGTCGCGGCGAGATACCCTAACGCGATCGGGAGATCGAACGCGGTTCCGTCTTTACGTTGATCACCCGGCGCGAGATTGACAGTGACGCGCCTCGCAGGAACCACGAACCCCGAGTTCAGCAGCGCCGCGGACACACGCTCGCGACTTTCCTTGACCGCTCCCGCGGGTAACCCGACGATCGTCCACATCGGCAGGCCGAGCGCGACGTCGACTTCCACGAGCACGTCGTAGGCGTCGATGCCAACTACGGCGGCGGACCTGACGGCGGCGAGCATGGCGTCACATTAACGCCCCACTCTCGCCACCCCGTCATCAAAGCGTTGCGGTCAGGCGCCGTCCCACTCTCAGCGAATGTTCAGCAGATGAATGAACGCGATGCCGAGCACCACGAGGAGGAGCAGTGAAAGCGAAACTGCCGCAATGACGCGCGATCCCGCGCGCGCCACGGTGCGCACGTCCGCACTGAGGCCAAGCGCCGCCATCGCGACGATCGTGAGATTCGTCGACGCGACTCGCGTCGGGGAAATCCAGCTCGCCGGCATTCGGCCTGTCGCGCGCAACGTCGCCAGGGCCAGAAAGCCCACGATGAACCACGGCACGAGCATCGTGAGCGACGGCGCGTGACCGAATCGATCCCGCTCTCGAACCGAGAAGAAGAGGACCACGGGACCGAGCATGAGTACGCGCACCAGCTTCACGAGCGTCGCGACCTGGCCTGACAACGCGCTCACCGGAAACGCCGCCGCCAATACCTGCGGCACTGCGTAGACGCTCAACCCCGCGAGCACGCCGTATTGATAGTTCGTTAGGCGGAGCGGAGCGACCAGCAGCGGCAGCCCGAGCACGACGATCACGCCCAGAATCGCCGTGAACGCGATGGACGACGCGACGTCGTCCGCGTCCGCGCCGATCACCGGCGCCACCGCCGCGATGGCCGAGTTTCCGCAGATCGCGTTGCCGGTGGCGACGAGGATCGCGAGACGCCGTCGGAGGCCGAGCCCCCGTGCGATCAACAGGCCGAGCACCAGGCCCAGCGTGACGATCGACACGATTGCGACGCCGAGGGCGGGGCCCGCTCGCAGTAATAGCGGCAGATCGACCGAGATCCCCAGAATCGCCACCGACAGCTCGAGCATCTGCTTGCCGGCGAACCGAATGCCCGGCTCCAGTCGCGGGCTCGGTCGCCAGACGAGCCGCACGATCATCCCCAAGAGCAACGCGACGACGAGCGCCTCGATGACCGGCGACCCGAAGAGCCGCGTCTCGACACTCGCGATGGCAACGGACGCCAGCGCGACGGCCGCGGCGACGAGAACGCCGGGGCCTACGCGGCGCAACGTGCGCGGCGCGCCCGACCGACTTCCAGCGCGGCGGGCGCTCGGCGCAGATGGACCAGCGTTACTTCCGGGAACGCGCCCAGACGGAACGGGATGCCCCAGTACCCCGTGCCTGGGCTGATGTAGAGCAGCGAATTCTCGTTGCGGTACGCGCCCATCGCGTGCTCGAGGAAGGGCGATGCCAGGCTCCAGCCGAACGACGGCAAGGCGAGCTGGCCCCAGTGCGTGTGCCCACTCAGCGTGAGCGCGACACCGCGCTTCGCGAGCGCGGGCCAGAGCGCGGGGTTGTGCGCGAGCGCGACCACCGTCGCCCCGTTAGGCGCTCCCGCGAGCGTGCGCTCGACATCCGGCGCAACCCGGCTTTGTCCGCGACGGCCGCCAGCCGGATCGCCCGTGCCCGCCAGCACGAGAGCCGCATCGCCTCGGCGGAGAACGTGTGCCTCGTTGAGCAGCAGTCGCGCCGGAACGTCCTTGCGCAGTCGATGCTCCACGGAGTCCCAGCCGGCGTAGACATCGTGGTTCCCCGGGATCATGAACACGCCGAGCGGGGCCTCCAGCGCACCTAACGCCGCGGCGTACGCATCGACGTCCTCGGGACGGTCGTCCACGAGGTCGCCGGTCACCGCGATCACATCGGGAGAGAGGTCGCGGATCGTTCGCGCGACGCGATCGAGGAACCGCCGCGACGTATGTGGTCCCACGTGCAGGTCGGACACCTGCGCGATGGCAAGTCCGTCGAACTCCTGCGGGAGGCCGGGAATCGAGGCATCGACTTCCCGGACGACGAGCCGACGCGTGCCGAGATACCCCGCGATGAGTACGCTGCCAATACCGGTCAGCACGACACCCGCCGCGATTCGTCCGCCGACAAGCGGCTGTCCGAAAATTGCTCCAATCAACACGCCGATGGTCCCGGCGACGCTGACGAACGGTAGCATCAGCTGTGTATACCAGAATGGCCGGACGACGAGCAGGCGGAACGCCGCCTTGGGGTAGAAGGGCCATCCACGCCAGCGCGCGTATATCGCGAGCGGGAGCGTAGTGTAGCCAGCAAGCGCAAGGACGAGTGTCAGCGCATGCGGGAACAGGCCGTTCGCCAGCGCGCCGACGATGAGCCAGGACGCGCCGAGGTAGAGCCCCAGGCGAACCGCGATGAGGAGGCGTTTCATGTGGGAAAGGTAACCGCGCCTCGTCGCGTGGCCTTAGGCGACCTACGCGTCCCGGCTCAGCACCGCTCCAGACGGGGTCGTCGCGAGGTGATTGCGGAAGCGCTCGCGCAGAACGCTCTTCAGATACTTCCCGGTGCCGGACCGCGGAATCGAATCCACGAGAATCACGTCGTCCGGCAGCCACCACTTCGCGAAATGCGGTGCGAGGTGCGCGCGCACCGAGTCGAGCGTGGGCACCCGGTCGGCGCGCGGCACGATCACCGCCACCGGGCGCTCGTCCCACTTCTCGTGCGGTACCGCGATGACGACGGCCTCCGCCACATCCGGGTGCGAAAGTAACGCTCCCTCGAGTGCGACGCTGCTGATCCATTCGCCGCCCGACTTCACCAGATCCTTCGACCGATCCTGAATCGTTATGCAGCCGCGAGCGTCGATGGACACGATGTCGCCGGTGCGGAACCAACCGTCGTCCGTGAATCGATCGGCGGACTCTGGCGAGTTGTAATACGCCCGTGCCACCCACGGTCCGCGAACCTCGAGCTCGCCCATGGTCTCGCCATCCCACTCCGCGAGCTCGCCATCGTCACGGCGCGCGCGAATCTCCACGAACGGCAGTGGCAGGCCGGCCTTGGCCCGATACGCGAACTGCGCATCGCTCGAAGCGCTTTCGAGCTCGCTCGTCACCTTGCTCACCGAGCCGACCGGGCTCGTTTCGGTCATTCCCCATCCCTGTTGGATGTACAGGCCGTGCCGGTCCTGGAACGCCCGGATGAGCGGCTCGGGAACGGCCGCGCCGCCCACGAGCATGCGGCGGAGCGGCGTGAGGTCGTGCTTCGTGGGGTTCGCGTCGAGATACTGCAGGATCCCGAGCCAGATCGTCGGCACGCCGGCGGCCATCGTGACGCGTTCGCGCTCGAACAGCTCGACGAGACTCGCCGGGTCGAGGTGTGGACCCGGCATCACCTGTTTTGCGCCGGACACCGCAGAAGTGAACGGCATGCCCCAGGCATTCGCGTGGAACATGGGGACGACGGCGAGCACCGTGTCTCGCTCCGTGATCCCGGTGACGTCGGAGATCAGCGTGCCGAGGGTGTGGAGGCAGACGGAGCGATGCGAATAGAGAACGCCTTTCGGACGGCCGGTCGTCCCCGACGTGTAGCACATCATCGCCGCTTCGGACTCCGGCAGCTCCGGGTACTGGTACAGCGGATCCCCGGCGGCGACGAGCGCCTCGTAGTCGATCGTGCCATCCGGGAGCGGCGCGTCGGAGTTGTCGCGCACGACGATCATGTGCCGGAACGCGACCTTCTTCTTCAGCTGCTCGGCCAGCGGCAGCAGCGACTGGTCGGCGATGACGACGACATCGCCGGCGTGCGAGGCGATGTACGACAGCTCGTCGATGTGGAGCCGAATGTTGAGGGTATGGAGGATCGCGCCCGAGCACGGCACCCCGAAATACGCCTCGAGATGGCGAAGATGGTTCCAGCAGAGCGTGGCGACGCGGTCGCCGCGGCCGATGCCGAGCCGCTGCAGCGCCGACGCCAGCCGGCGCGCGCGGCCTAACGCGAGCGCGTAGGTCGACCGCTCGATCGTTCGGTCCGGGCGCCGCGAGACGATCTCCTTGTGCCCGAACATGGACTCCGTTCGGCGCAGCATTGCGGTGATGGTCAGGGCGTAGTCCATCATCAGGCCATCCATGCGCACCTCCGGAGGCGTTTGCCAGCCAGGTCTGGTCGACACGAACGTGGCGTCCGCCGCAACCTCTGTAAAGGTCGCGGCGGACGCATGCGCCTAGAGCGCGCCCCGAGTCTGGCGCGCGGCGCGCACCGGGGTCGCCTCGGGCTCCGGCACCGGGAGGAAGTCCTCGCCCGGATTGATGAACTGGTCGTGCTCGATGTTGTATTGCTTGTCGTAGAGCTGGCGGTACCGCCCGTTCGCCGCCAGCAGCTCCCGGTGCGTGCCGCGCTCGATGATCCGGCCTTCTTCCATCACCAGGATCTGATCGGCGCTCTCGATCGTCGACAGTCGGTGCGCAATCACGAACGTGGTTCGGCCGCGCCGGAGCGAGCGGAGTCCGTCGCGAATCAGCGCCTCACTCTCGCTGTCCAGGCTGGACGTCGCCTCGTCGAGGATGAGGATCCGTGGATCGGCGAGGATCGCCCGCGCGATCGCGACGCGCTGGCGCTGTCCCCCCGACAGCCTCACGCCGCGCTCGCCCACGATGGTGTCGTACTTCTTCTCGAATCGGTCGATGAACTCGTCGCAGTGCGCGATGCGGCTCACCGCCCGGACCTCCTCGTCCGTCGCGTTCGGCTTCGCGAACGCGATGTTTTCCTTGATCGTCCCGTCGAACAGGAAGTTGTCCTGCATCACCACGCCCAGATGCTCGCGATAGTCGCGAAGCCGGAGCGTCGCCACATCGCGGCCATCGACGAGCACGCGACCGTGGGTCGGGCGGTTGAACGCACTGACGAGACCGATCAGCGTGCTCTTCCCCGCCCCGCTCGAGCCGACGAGCGCCGTGGTGGTACCGGCCCTGGTCTGGAACGACACGTCCCGAAGCACTGGTACGCCCGGGACGTACTCGAAGCTGACGTTCTGGAACGCAACCTCGCCCGCAATCTCGCGAATGGCCTCGCGCTGTTCGTCTTCCTGATCCTCGGTGGCAGTTTGCCGGATCTCGCGGATGCGATCGAGCCCGGCGAACGCTTCGCTGACCTGCGTCCCGATCGACGCGATCTGCACCAGCGGGGCGGCCACCAGCCCGATGAAGAAGATGTACATGACGAAATCGCCGAGCGTCATGGAGCCGCCCACGATCGACCGTCCGCCCACGATGATCATGAGGACGCCGATCACGCCGACGATCACCGTCGTCGCGGCACCGACGGCCGATGTGCCGGTGATGGTCGAGGCGACGTTCCTGAACAGCCGCTCGATCCCGTCCGCGAAGATGCGCTCCTCACGCTCCTCCGCGGTATAGACCTTCACGGTCCGTATCCCGCCTAACGCCTCTCCGAGTCGCCCCGTGACCTCGGCGTTGATCTCGTTGCGCTGGCGGAAGAGCGGCCGGAGCCGCTTGAACGCCACCGCCATCATGCCGCCGAACGCCAGCAGCACGAAGATCGTCGACGCGGTGAGATGCCAGTTCAGATAGAACAGCACCCCGAGGGCAATGATCGCCGTGAGGAGCCCACCGGTGAGCTGAACGAGACCGGTGCCGATGAGATTCCGGATCCCTTCGGCGTCGGTCATGACGCGCGTGATCAGAACGCCCGACTTCGTCGCATCGAAGAACGAGACCGGAAGCCGGAGCACGTGTCGCTGCACGTCGACTCGCATGTCGCTGATCGCGCGCTGCGCCGCGATGCTCACGATCTGCGACAGCGAGAACGACGTGATCGCCTGCACCACCGTCGCCGCACCAACGGCGAGCGCGAGCGGCACCAGCTTGTCCAGCTGGTGCTTCGTCAGGACATTGTCGATGAGGTACTTCGAGCTCGCAGGCAGAACGAGACCGGCGAGTCGGTTGACGAGCATCAGCGCGAGCCCGAACGACAGCGAGCGTCGGTGCTTCCAGATGAGGGAGCGGGCCTCCTCCCACGCCCGCGCCATGTTCACGCGCGGCTTTTTCGTCTTGCCGCTTTCAGCCATGCGTCCTCATTCGACTGGTTTCGCTGGAAAGCTAATGCCTTGGCCGCTGTCGACTTCGTGGCCCGCGCGTTGGAGCGCACCAACTACGCGCGCGAGATCGGCCTCGCGCACCAGGACGTAGTCCGTGTCGTGCGTTCCTATCGCGAGAATCGGGATGCCCGCGTCTGCGAGCGGCGTCGCGAGCGATACGAGAACACCCACGAGATCTGGCGCGAGCGTCCCCTCAACGCGCATGGCGACGTAGTCGCGCATGCATTCCGTGCCGTGCGGTACTTGGGGCTCAGCGCACACGATCGACAGCTCGTCGTCGGTCCGGGTGATCGACACGAAGCCCGGACCGATTGCCCACGATGGAACTGCATCGGCCGCGGACAACCGGCAGATCGCGAAGCGTCCGGGCAGACCGCGAAGACGAAGTCGATGCGAGCTCGCCATTCATCCTTCGCGGCGCACGCGCCCTGCACGCACGTGGATAGGCCATCGAACCAGTCGCCGCTCGCTGTCTCTCCCCCACACCCCGCAGAGCTCATCCTCCAGGTCGATCACCGGATCGCGACCAATCGCCTTGGCAAGCCTGTTGGTCGCCGACCACGTGCGCACGTACCCGACAAACTCCGCGAGCGAGAGATGACTCTCGATGTTCAACGGGGGCGCGACAACCTCGTCGATCGGGATCGTGAGGCCGCGATATCCCTCGTCGACGAGCTTGCGGTCGGGTGGCCAATACGCGCCGCAGGTCTCCGCGTAGTACCGGAGGACGATGGCGTCGAGCTCGTCCTCGAGGACGGGTCGCGTGTAGCACCACACCGCGAGCACGCCCCGGGGAACGGCTACCCGACGCACCTCGGCGAAGAACTGGTCGAGCGGCAACCAATGCAGCGCTTGCGCGACGGTCACGAGATCGACCGAGGCGTCATCGAGTCCGCTCTCGTCCGCTCGGGCGACGCCGTACGAGACACGCGGGTGAGGGGTCGCGTGCGCAATCTGCTCCGCGCTCGCATCCGTAGCGACGACCCGGTCGAAATGCTCCGCGAGCGGCAGCGCTGCCTGCCCGTTGCCGGTGGCGCAGTCCCACACGCAAGCGCGTCGTTCGGGAAGCGACGCCACAAAGTCGAACAGTTCGGGCGGATACTTGGGCCGGAAGGTGGCGTAGTCCGCGGCCGACGCCGAGAAGTGGTCCTTGAACCCGGGATTGGTCATCGTATCTCGCGGAATCAGCCGGTAGACCAACGGACTGACGGAACCAGGCAGTCGATCGCTCGTCCACAGTTTAGCGATCTCTTTCATCTCGAACCAAGCTACAGTGTTCGTCCCAAAGCTCATCACGACGCTCCGCGGATACGACCGTCGGCAGTTCGCGAACGATGTGACCGCGGGCGTGATTGTTGGCATCGTGGCCCTGCCACTCGCGATCGCGTTCGGTATCGCGAGCGGCGTGACGCCGGCCCAGGGGCTCTACACCGCCATCATCGCCGGCTTCCTGATCTCCGCCCTTGGCGGATCGCGTGTCCAGATCGGCGGGCCGACGGGCGCGTTCGTGGTAGTGGTCTACGCGATCGTCCAGCGATACGGTGTGTCCGGCCTGGCAGTCGCCACGCTCATGGCCGGTGTCATTCTCGTGTTGCTTGGCCTCTTCAAGCTCGGCACGATCATCAAGTTCATCCCGCACCCACTCATCACGGGCTTCACGGCGGGCATTGCGGTGATCATCGCGTCGAACGAGCTGCGTGACTTCTTCGGCCTTCAGGCGGCGAAGGTGCCGGCGGAGTTCGTCGAGAAACTCGGTGTGCTCTGGCGCGCGGCCGGTACGATGAACCCGTGGTCGGTGGGGATCGCGACGTTCACGGTCGTGCTGCTGATCGTCTGGCGACAGCTGAACTGGCGATTCCCGGGTCCGATGATCGCGCTGATCGTGACGGCCGCGGCGGTGGAGCTGTTTCACCTGCCGGTCGAGACGATCGGGAGCCGCTTCGGCGTCATCGACCTCGCGTTTCCGCGTCCCCAGCTGCCGTCGCTGTCGCTCG
>Ga0307406_10001723_pt1 | contig 12016 bp, 10 predicted proteins | sample 322Cmetagenome_3_FD_203706 | JGI IMG/M metagenome (GOLD analysis project Ga0307406, IMG submission 203706) | Maize rhizosphere microbial communities from greenhouse at UC Davis, California, United States - 322HYB-C-2 | ecosystem: Host-associated > Plants > Roots > Rhizosphere > Soil | place... | reverse complement strand
CGATTTCGATTACTCCAGCATTCAGGCCTTGTCTCATGAGGCGCGGCAAGTGCTGAGCCGGCGCCAGCCGGAAACGTTGGGCCACGCTGCGCGTCTTCCCGGCATCACACCTGCGACCGTTGCCGTTCTCAAGGTCTACTTGAAGCGGAGCCGGGGTCGACGAGAGCAAGTACCTGCCAGGACCGCCGCTTGACCACACCGGTCGAGTCCGACTCGCTCGCGACATCCCGGTCGCTCGAAGCGAGCAGCCGGCGCGTCGGTGTCGAGCTCACGGCGGATCAGACGGCGGCGCTGATCCGATTCAACGAGTTGCTGCAACGATGGAATGCGGTTTACAACCTCACCGCGGTGCGAGACCCGAAGGACATGTTGACGTTGCACACACTCGACTGCCTCGCGGCGGTCGCCCCGTTGCGGCGAGTGCTATTGGAGCGCCGGGGGACAGTATTGGACGTGGGCAGCGGTGGGGGGCTTCCGGGTGTGGTTTTTGCGATCACCAACCCGGAACTGCAGGTGACGTGTATCGACGCAGTTGGGAAGAAGGTCGCGTTCATTACGCAGGCCGGTGCGGAACTCAAACTCTCTAATTTGACGGCCGTGCACAAGCGCGTCGAGACATTCAAAGGATGGTTTGATGTGATCACGTCGCGGGCGTTTTCGTCGCTGAAGGACTTCGTCGACCGGACGGCTCACCTTCGGAGCCCCGCAGGCGTGTGGATGGCGATGAAAGGGAAGGAACCGCATGCAGAGCTGGCGAAATTGCCCGGGGAACTGGTGTTTCACGTGGAACATCTGAACATGCAAGGACTGGCCGGCGAGCGATGCCTGGTATGGATGCGACCCTCGACGAACTCACGGCTTCAAGAAGGCGCTTAGGCATGGCACGCATTTTTTGCATTGCGAACCAGAAGGGCGGCGTGGGCAAGACCACGACGACCGTCAACCTGGCCGCAGCCCTCGCGCAGATCGGCAAGCGGGTGCTGGTGATCGACCTGGACCCGCAGGGCAACGCGACGATGGGGTCAGGCATCGACAAACGAAAGCTCGAACTGAGCGTGTACGACGTCCTGCTCGAGAGCGCCGCCATTTCCGAAGTGCGACAGCGCAGTCCGAAGGGTGGCTACGACGCGGTCGGGGCGAATCGAGAGCTGGCCGGAGCCGAGGTCGAACTGGTGGGGCTCGAGCGGCGCGAGCGCCGCCTGCGGCAGGCACTGGCGTCCTGCGCTTCGGACTATGACGTGGTGCTGATCGACTGCCCGCCGAGCCTGAGCCTCCTCACGCTGAACGGCCTTTGCTGCGCCCATGGCGTGGTTGTTCCAATGCAATGCGAGTATTTCGCACTCGAGGGGCTGAGCGATCTCGTCAACACCATTCGCCAGGTCCATGCGAACCTCAATCCCGAGCTCAAGGTCATCGGGCTGCTGCGTGTGATGTTCGACGCGCGCATCACGCTCCAGCAGCAGGTCAGCGAGCAGTTGAAGGGTCATTTCGGTGAAAAGGTGTTCAACACCGTGATCCCGCGAAACGTCCGGCTCGCGGAAGCCCCGAGCTACGGGTTGCCGGGCGTCGTCTTCGATCCCGGTTCGAAAGGGGCGCAGGCCTTCATCGAATTCGCAAGAGAGATGGCGCAGCGCGTCGAAGCGATGGAGGCCGCGGCGTCCACCGTACAGACACCGGCGTGACCCCGCCCCTGGCCTCGAGTCTGCTGTCCCGCATCGAGGACGCAGGGATCAACGCGAGCGCGCCGACACAGCAACGAGGGGTCGACGGCCGGCTCGTGCGCTTCTCGCCGGGCAAGGCCAAGCGCGCCCGCTGCATCCAGGCGGTCGCGGGCGGGAGAATGTCGGTGGAAGAGAAGCTCGAGATCTGTCAGAGCATCTACAGGGAGCACCGGCTACCTCTGGTCGTTCGGGTGACGCCCTTCTCGAAGCCCGAAGGGCTCGACGAGCATTTGGCTGCCCTGGGCTTCGAACGCCAGGATGAGACCTGCGTGATGGTCGCTTCCCGCGTGGCCGACGCGCCACGACATCCGCTGGCAGCGGACTACCGTATCGAACCGCTGTCGCACCGCGCCCTGGCTGATGCGGTGGGACAATTCCGGGACAGCCCGTTGACTCAACGCAAGGCCCACGCTGAAAGGCTGGAGACGCTTCCCGTTCCCTTTCACGCCGCGGCCGTGATCGGGCCGAGCGGCGCCGTCGCCGCGTGCGGCCAGTACGCAATCGAAGACCGACTCGCCGGCCTCTACGACGTCTTCACCGACCCGGCGGAGCGCGGTTCAGGGCTCGCCGAGGGCCTTTGTCGACACCTGATGGACGAAGCCAGAGCACGCGGTGCGTCGACGACCTACCTTCAGGTCGAACATGCGAACGACGTCGCCCGACGGCTCTACACCCGCCTCGGCTTCGTCGAGGCCTATCGCTATCACTACCGACTGATGCCGGATCGATCAGCGGCCTAAGCCGCCGCCGGCCCCACGCTCAGAGTCCGTATCCTTCTTCCAGCCCGAGATGGACGTTCATCGTCTGCACCGCGGCGCCGCTCGCACCTTTGCCGAGGTTGTCCAGGCGCGCAATGAGCACCGTCTGGGAGTCATTCGCGAAGACGAAGATGTCGACCTGATTCGAGTCGTTGCAAGCCTGAACATCGAAGTAAGTGCTTTCTAACGCATCCGGATCGCGCAGCGGCCTGACTTGGATGAACGCTTCACCCCAGTAGCGTTCGCTCAACGCCGCATGGATGCGCTCCGCGGTCGCATGGGCGCCCAGAGCCCCGAGGTGCAACGGCACCGATACGGCCAACCCTTTGTAGAAGTCGCCCACGATTGGCATGAAGACAGGACTCACCTCAAGGCGACCATGCACTCGCATCTCCGGCACGTGCTTGTGGGCCAGCGTCAATCCATAGGGCATCGGCGCGGCGAGCTTCGGATCGTCGCCCTGCGTGTAGCGCTCGATCATCTTGCGACCGCCGCCCGAATACCCGGTGATCGATGTCGCGGTAATCTGCGACGAAGTGGGCACCAACCCAGCATCCACGAGCGGGCGCAGCAAGAGGATGAAACCCGTCGAGTGACACCCAGGATTCGCGATCCGCTTCGTCTCGCGGAGACGGTCGCGTTGCTCCGGGGCCAACTCGGGCAAGCCGAACACCCAGCCAGGAGCGGTGCGGTGGGCGGTGCTGGCGTCGATGATGCAGGTTCGTGGATTGGTCACCAACGACACCGCCTCGCGGGCCGCTGCGTCCGGCAGACAAAGAAAGGCGACATCCGCGGCGTTCAGCAGACGGGCACGTTCCGTCGCGTCCTTTCGCTTGTCCTGCGCGATGCTGAGCACCTCGACGTCGTCGCGCTTCGCGAGGTACTCGTGGATGCGCAGGCCGGTCGTGCCTTCCTGCCCGTCGACATAGACGCGGTACTTCATGGTGCCTCCAGACAACATCGAGGATAAGGCAGGGAGTGGAAGCCCGTCGGCCGTCGCGCGAAGGCTGAATCGCAGCGGCGGGCCACGCTGTTCGATCATGGAGAATCAGGCGATGGCGACGAAGAAACCGAAGGGGCTGGGGCTCGGCTTGGAGGCTCTCCTCGGGCCCACGGTCCGTGACGCGCCGCAAGATGGGGCGGCGGCCGAGTCGAAGCCCTCGGTGCCGCACACGCTGCCCCTCGACGCCTTGCAGGCCGGGAAGTATCAGCCGCGCACGCGGATGGACGAAGGCGCGTTGTTCGAGTTGGCCGAGAGCATCAAGGCACAGGGGATCATGCAGCCGGTACTCGTGCGGCGCATCGACGGCGCTGTACGAAGCAGCAACGGCGCCGGAGGACTGGGCGCTTCGCCTCGCTATGAGGTGATCGCCGGCGAACGTCGGGTTCGCGCGGCGCGACTCGCGGGCTTGGCCGAAGTCCCGGTCCTGGTGCGGGATGTTCCTGACGAGGCTGCCGCGGCGATGGCCTTGATCGAGAACATCCAGCGCGAGGATCTGAATCCGCTCGAAGAGGCGCAGGGGTTGAAACGCCTGACAGACGAATTCGGCTTGACGCATGAAGAGGCTGCACGGTCGGTGGGACGGTCGCGCAGTGCCGCGTCGAACCTGCTGCGGCTGTTGAACCTGGCCGACCCCGTTCAGCAGCTCTTGCTTGCCGGTGATCTGGACATGGGCCACGCCAGGGCGCTGCTCGCGCTCGAGGGCGCGGAGCAGATCCTCGTCGCCAATGAAGTCGTCGCGCGCAAGCTCAGTGTTCGGGATGCCGAGGTCCTCGTCACCCGACGCGGCAGCGCTCGTGGCCGGCAGACGCGGTTGCCCCGTACGCAGGGGGACAAGCCGCGGGACCTGCAACGCATCGAGCAGACGCTATCCGATGCGCTCGCCGCGGCGGTCGAAATCCGCGTCAAGAAACGCTCGCGACGTGGCGAGCAGGGCGAGGTCGCGATCCAGTTCGGCTCACTGGACGAGCTGAACGGACTGCTCGAAAAGTTGGGCTTGCCGGCGAGCTGACGAACGCCACGTCGTCCGTCCTGGATCGTGACTCTCGTCCGTTCCGCCGCGCCGCTGCGTCGGTGCAAACGCGTCTTGTAGTCGTGTCAACCCGGACGGCCGATCCCTCATCTTGGTGGCGGTCTTGTCCGTCACGAAGAAGTCCTGTGCTCCGGTGTTTTGTGCGCCACACCGTTTGCGAAACTTCACACACGGATTCGCGCGATGGGTTTCAATGCAACGTCAACGAAGTTTTTCGCGGCACGTTGTTTGCTAACCTCGAAGCGCGACTCAACGGTGCAACTACGCTGTCAAAGGCCGCGTTATCGAGGGATGCACCGCACGCTGATGACCGAAGCTTGTTGAAGCATTGCTGATGCTCAGGAAAGCTCTGATGGCGCCCAACGGGGCTCCATCAGAACTTCCCCAGACGGTGGGAATTCATGTTCCTTCGCCGTCGCATTGCACAGGAGATCAGCATGGATGTGATCAGCAATTTCGCCGCTCGCTTCGAGCGCAGCCGCGAAGAAGAGCTGTCAATCGAAGAGTACCTCGCCGAATGCCGCCGCAACCCCGTGGCGTACGCAACGGCTGCCGAACGCATGCTCAAGGCGATCGGCGAACCGAAGATGGTCGACACGCGCAACGATCCTCGCATGTCGAGAATCTTTGCGAACAAGGTCATCAAGATCTATCCCGCCTTCGCCGAGTTCTACGGCATGGAGGACGCGATCGAGCAGGTCGTCAGCTACTTCCGCCACGCGGCGCAAGGCCTCGAGGAGAAGAAGCAGATCCTTTATCTGCTCGGCCCGGTCGGCGGCGGCAAGAGCTCGATCGCCGAGCGCCTGAAGACGCTGATGGAGCAAGTGCCGTTCTACGCGATCAAGGGTTCGCCGGTGAACGAGTCGCCGCTCGGCCTGTTCGACCCGGCCGAGGACGGGCCGCTCCTCGAAAAGGAGTACGGCATTCCGGCGCGCTACCTGCAGCGCATCCTGAGCCCGTGGGCCGTCAAGCGCCTCGAGGAGTATGGCGGCGACATCCGCAAGTTCCGCATCGTCAAGCGCCACCCGAGCGTGCTGAAGCAGATCGGCATCTCGAAGACCGAGCCGGGTGACGAGAACAACCAGGACATTTCCGCGCTGGTCGGCAAGGTCGACATCCGCAAGCTCGAGACCTACGCTCAGGACGATCCCGACGCGTACAGCTTCTCGGGCGGGCTCTGCCTCGCGAACCAGGGCCTGCTCGAGTTCGTCGAGATGTTCAAGGCGCCGATCAAGGTGCTGCATCCGCTGCTGACCGCGACGCAGGAAGGCAACTTCAAGGGAACCGAGGGCTTCGGTGCCATTCCGTTCGACGGCATCGTGCTGGCCCACAGCAACGAGAGCGAGTGGAAGACCTTCCGCAACAACAAGAACAACGAGGCCTTCCTCGACCGCATCTACATCGTCAAGATTCCTTACTGCCTGCGCGTCAGCGAAGAGGTCAAGATCTACGAGAAGCTGTTGCGCAACTCTTCGCTGGCCGAAGCGAAGTGCGCTCCGGGCACGCTGAAGATGATGTCGCAGTTCGCGATGCTGACTCGCCTGAAGGAGCCTGAGAACTCGTCGCTGTACTCGAAGATGCAGATCTACGACGGCGACAACCTGAAGGACACCGACCCGCGCGCGAAGAGCTACCAGGAGTACCGAGACTACGCAGGCGTCGACGAGGGGATGAGCGGCGTCTCGACGCGCTTCGCCTTCAAGATCCTATCGAAGGTCTTCAACTTCGATCCGGCCGAGGTCGCCGCCAACCCGGTGCACCTGATGTACGTGCTCGAGCAGCAGATCGAGCGCGAGCAGTTCCCTGCAGAGGCCGAGCAGAAGTACCTCGGCTTCATCAAGGAGCACTTGTCGGCGCGCTACGCCGAATTCATCGGCAAGGAGATCCAGACCGCGTACCTCGAGAGCTACAGCGAGTACGGCCAGAACATCTTCGATCGTTACGTCACCTACGCCGACTACTGGATACAGGACCAGGAGTATCGCGACACCGATACCGGCGAAGTGTTCGACCGCGCTTCGTTGAACGCCGAGCTCGAGAAGATCGAGAAACCGGCAGGCATCTCGAACCCGAAGGACTTTCGCAACGAGATCGTCAACTTCGTCTTGCGGGCGCGGGCCAACAACAACGGCAAAAACCCGCTGTGGACCAGCTACGAGAAGCTGCGCACGGTGATCGAGAAGAAGATGTTCTCGAACACCGAAGAGCTGCTTCCGGTCATCAGCTTCAATGCCAAGGCCAGTGCCGACGAAGCGAAGAAGCACGAGAACTTCGTCAACCGCATGGTCGAGAAGGGCTACACCGCGAAGCAGGTCCGCCTGCTGTGCGAGTGGTATCTGAGGGTGCGCAAGAGCAGCTGATCACCGGGCGCATCCTCTCCAGGAATTCACATGCTTCAGCAGATCATCGATCGGCGTCTGGCGGGCAAGAACAAGTCCATCGGCAATCGCGAGAGGTTCCTGCGCCGCTATCAGAAGCAGCTGCGCGAGGCGGTCCGCCGTGCTGTCGACGGGCGCGGCATTCGCGACATCGAGAAGGGCGAGGACATCCACCTGCCGCGCCGCGACATCAGCGAGCCGGCGTTCGGTCATGGCCAGGGTGGTACGCGCGAGATGGTTCATCCGGGCAACCAGGAATACCTGCGTGGCGACAAGATCGAGCGACCGAAGGGCGGCTCCGGCAGCGGCCGTGGTCAAGGGAAGGCCGGCGACTCGGGCGAGGGTGAAGACGACTTCGTCTTCCACCTGACCAAAGAAGAATTCATGCAGATCTTCTTCGACGACCTCGCGCTGCCGCGGCTCACGCGCACGCAGCTCGCCGAGACGCCGGAGATGAAGAGCCATCGCGCCGGCTTCTCGAATTCAGGCACGCCGGCCAACCTCAGCGTGATCCGTTCGATGCGCGGTGCGATCGGTCGCCGGATCGCGATCGGTGCCGGCTCGCGCGCGCAGCTCGACGAGCTCGAGCGGGAACTGGTTGCGCTGAACAAGGCGCCGCCATATCCCGCCCAGGACATCGAACGCCACCAGCTCGAGTTGCGCATCGCCGCCTTGCGGTCCCGGCTGATGCGCATTCCGTACCTCGACCCGATCGACCTGCGCTACCGCAATCGGGTGCGCGTGCCGGTGCCGACCACCAAGGCGGTCATGTTCTGCCTGATGGACGTCTCGGGCTCGATGGACGAGGCGCGCAAGGAACTGGCGAAGCGCTTCTTCATCCTGCTGTACCTGTTCCTGACGCGGCACTACGACAAGATCGATCTCGTCTTCATCCGGCATCACACGCAGGCGCAGGAGGTCGACGAGGAGAACTTCTTCCACGCGCGCGAAACCGGCGGCACCGTGGTGTCGAGCGCGCTCGTGCTGATGGACGAGATCATCACCGCCCGCTATCCGCCTGGCGACTGGAACATTTACGGCGCCCAGGCGAGCGACGGCGACAACTGGCATCACGACAGCGGGCGTTGCCGCGAGTTGCTGACCGAGACGCTGCTGCCGAAGTGCCGCTACTTCGCCTACGTGCAAGTCGCCGAGGAAGAGCAGAACCTGTGGGAGGAATATGCCCGCCTGCAGGAGACGCAGTCGCACTTTGCGATGCGCAAGGTCAGCGAGGCGTCCGAGATCTACCCGGTATTTCGCGACCTGTTCAAGGCGCGTGGAGTCAACACATGAATCACCTCGAGCGCCCGGCTGAAGAAGTCGCCGCTCCGACGCGGACGGCCTATGCCGAACGCAGCCGGCCGCCGCGCTTCGCGCTGGAGCAGCCTCTTCCGCCGGGTGCGCGCCCGGAGGCGCCGTTGCCGGATCCGAGCGATTGGAGCTTCGAGCTGGTCGAGCGCTACCACGATGTCATCCGCGCAGCCGCGAAGCGCTTCGGACTCGACACCTACCCGAATCAGCTCGAGGTGATCACCGCTGAGCAGATGATGGACGCGTATGCCTCGGTCGGCATGCCGGTGAACTATCGCCATTGGAGCTACGGCAAGGAGTTCATCGCCAACGAGAAGAGCTACCGGCGCGGCCAGATGGGCCTTGCCTACGAGATCGTCATCAACTCCGATCCTTGCATCAGCTACCTGATGGAGGAGAACACGACCGCGATGCAGGCGCTGGTCATCGCCCATGCGGCGTATGGCCACAACAGCTTCTTCAAGGGCAACTACCTGTTCCGCCTGTGGACCGACGCCTCGTCGATCATCGACTACCTGATCTACGCGCGGAACTACATCGCCGATTGCGAAGAGCGCTACGGCGTGCAGCCGGTCGAGGACCTGCTCGACAGCTGCCACGCACTGCAGAACTACGGCGTCGATCGCTATCGGCGCCCGGGCAAGATCTCGCTGTCCGAAGAGAAGTCGCGCAGCGCCGAGCGGCAGGCCTACGCGCAGATGCAGGTCAACGACATCTGGCGCACGCTGCCGAAGCGCCCCGACCGGATCGAAGAGGCATCCGACTCCAAGCGGTTTCCCGCCGAGCCCCAGGAGAACATCCTCTACTTCTTCGAGAAGAACGCGCCGCTGCTTGAGCCGTGGCAGCGCGAAATCGTGCGCATCGTGCGCAAGATCGCCCAGTACTTCTATCCGCAGCGCCAGACCCAGGTGATGAACGAAGGCTGGGCGACCTTCTGGCACCACCACCTGCTCAACACGCTCTACGACGAGGGTCATCTCAGCGACGGCGTGATGGTGGAGTGGCTGAAGTCGCACACCAACGTGATCTACCAACCGCCGGTCGGTCATCGCGCGTATAGCGGCATCAACCCGTACGCGCTCGGCTTCGCGATGTACACCGACATCAAGCGCATCTGCGAGACGCCGAACGCTGAAGACCGAGAGTGGTTTCCGGACCTGGCCGGTACGCCCTGGCTGCCTGCGTTGCATGAGGCGATGCGCAACTTCAAGGACGAGAGCTTCATCGGCCAATACCTGTCGCCGAAGCTGATCCGCGACTTTCGCTTCTTCTCGATCCTCGACGAGGAGTCGAGCGAACACCTCAGTGTCGCAGCGATCCATGACACGTCCGGCTACCGGCATGTCCGCGAAGCGCTGTCACGTCAGTACGACCTCAGCGCACGCGAGCCCGACATCCAGGTCTGGAACGTCAATCTGCGTGGCGACCGATCGCTGACATTGCGCCACACGCAGCACAAGAACCGCCCCCTCAGCGACACCGCTGAAGAAGTGCTGAAGCACGTCGCCCGCTTGTGGGGCTTCGGTGTCAACCTGGAGAGCGTCGACAGCGCCGGCGAGGTGACGATGCGCTGGCAGGTGCCCGCACCGACCCACTGAACCGGAAGCGGCCGGCAGCCGCCGGCCCCGCGCCCAACCTCAAAGGGCGAAGATCTTCCCCGGGTTCATGATGTTCTTCGGGTCGAGCGCGCGTTTGACCGTGCGCATCAGGTCGACCGCCTCGGCGCCGGCCTCGCTGATCAGGAAGTCCATCTTGTGCAACCCGATGCCGTGCTCGCCGCTGCAGGTGCCATCCATGTCCAGCGCGCGTTGGACGAGCTCCCGGTTCAGCTTCTCGGCCAGCTCGCGCTCGGCCGGAATATTCGGGTCGACCAGATACGCCAGGTGGAAGTTGCCGTCGCCGACGTGGCCGACGATGTAGTGCTGCAGGCCCGCCGCCTCGGCGGCGTCGGACGCCTTCGTCACCGATTCGGCGAGGCGCGAAATCGGCACGCAGGTGTCGGTGGTGACGGTGCGGCTGCCCGGCTTCATCTGCAGCCCGGCGAAGTACGCGCGGTGGCGCGCAGTCCACAGCTTGGTCCGCTCCTCGGGCGTCGTCGCCCACTGGAAGTCCTCGCCACCGAGTTCCTTCGCGATCTCCTGCACGGTTGCCGCCTGCTCCTCGACCGAGGCCGGGCTGCCGTGAAATTCCATCAACAGCATCGGCGCCTCTTTCAGCGACAGCTTGTCGTGCTTGTTGACCGCGCGGACCGCGTGGCGGTCGAGCAACTCGCATCGCGCGATCGGTACGCCGAGCTGGATCAGCTGGATCGTCGTCTGCACGGCGGCGGCGATGCTCGGGAAATTGCAGGTCGCCGCCGAGATCGCCTCGGGCACCGGATAGAGCTTGACCGTGATCTCGGTCATCACGCCGAGCGTGCCTTCGCTGCCCACCATCAGGCGCGTCAGGTCGTAGCCGGCTGACGACTTGCGCGCTCGCGTGCCGGTGTGGATCACGTCGCCTTTCGCGGTGACGACCGTCAGGCCGAGCACGTTCTCGCGCATCGTCCCGTAGCGCACCGCATTCGTGCCGCTGGCACGCGTCGCGCTCATCCCGCCGATGCTGGCATCGGCGCCCGGATCGATCGGGAAGAAGAGTCCGGTGTGGCGGATCTCGTTGTTCAGCTGGTTCCGGGTGACGCCGGCCTGCACCGTGACCGTCAGGTCCTCCGGGTTGAGAGCGACGATCTTGTTCATGCGTCCGAGATCGATGCTGACGCCGCCCTGGACGGCGAGCAGATGACCTTCGAGCGACGACCCGACGCCGAACGGAATGACGGGAACGGCATGACGGTCGGCGAGCTTCACGACCTCGGCGACGTCCTCGGTGCTTTCGCAGAAAACCACGACCTCCGGCGGCGGCGCATCGATCGGCGACTCGTCGCGGCCATGCTGCTCGCGCACCGCCATCGCCGTCGAGCAGCGGTCGCCGAAGCGCGTCTTCAGCGCGTCGATCATCTCGGCAGGCAACGGGCGCGGCTCGAGTCGCGGCAGCAGGTGAGCAGGAATCGGTGCGTTCATCGCTAGACCCAGAAAGCGCCGGATTCGGCGGTCGATGCATTGTAGGAAGCGGGCCGAAGCGCGTCGAACCGGCCGCGTGTCGCACAGGGAGATCGTCGGGAGCGACTGCTAGCATGCCGCATGGCCCATCGCCTGACGCAGATCGCGACCCGGACAGGAGACGACGGCACGACCGGGCTTGGCGACGGCGCGCGCGTGCCGAAGGACCACCTTCGAATCCAGGCGATGGGCGATGTCGACGAGCTCAATTCGCAGCTCGGCGTGTTGCTTGCCGAGCCATTGCCGACGGACGTGCGGGAGCTGCTGGTCGTGATCCAGCACGAGCTGTTCAACCTCGGCGGGGAGCTGTCGATCCCGGGCTTCGAACTGCTGAAGGCCGAGGCAGTCGCGCGTCTCGATGAGGCGCTGGCCCACCACAACGCCAACTTGCCGCGGCTGAAGGAATTCATCCTGCCGGCCGGGACGCGCAGCGCCGCGCTCGCCCATGTCGGACGGACGATCGCGCGGCGCGCCGAGCGGGCCGTCGTCTCACTCGGCGCGTCGGAGGCCGTGCGTGCCGAACCGCGTCAGTACCTGAACCGGTTGAGCGATCTGTTGTTCGTGCTCGCCCGGGTGCTGAACCGGGCCAATCTCGACGGGCTCGGCGGCGACGATGTGTACTGGCGCAGCGAGCGTCTCGCCCGCGCCGATGACGCCTGACCGGAAGCGGACGCGAGGTCTCTCGAGAAACGCCGCGACAGCGCTGTGACCACTGTG
>Ga0307406_10001720_pt1 | contig 12023 bp, 15 predicted proteins | sample 322Cmetagenome_3_FD_203706 | JGI IMG/M metagenome (GOLD analysis project Ga0307406, IMG submission 203706) | Maize rhizosphere microbial communities from greenhouse at UC Davis, California, United States - 322HYB-C-2 | ecosystem: Host-associated > Plants > Roots > Rhizosphere > Soil | place... | reverse complement strand
GGCGACGTCCGGGTCTGCGACCTCCTGGATACGGCGGCCGACAAGGTCCGTGCACGGATCGAGGGTCGGGGCGCGACGCTGACGGTCGCCTGCCCGGCCGGGCTGCGCCCCATCCGCGCCGACGCTCAGCGGGTCGGTCAGGCGCTCGAACACCTGCTGGACAACGCCGCCCGCGCGGTGGGCGACGGCGGCGTTGTCAGCCTGATCGCCGAGGGCGCGCCGGCCGAGGTCCGGATCCGTGTGGAAGACACCGGGCGTGGCATTCCCTATCACCTGCAGGCCCATGTCTTCGACCGCTTCGTCCGGCGCGAGCGCGGAGGCCCAGGCGTCGGCTTGGCCCTGGTGAAGGCGCTCGTCGAACTGCACGGCGGCTGGGCCGAGGTCGAGAGCGAGCCGGGCAAGGGCGCCGCCTTCATCCTGCATCTGCCGCTGGAAGCGGCGGGCGTGGCGGCCGCGCCGGAGTTGCGGCTCGGCTAGTTTGGTATAGAGCGGCGGAACACCTCTGGATTTCGCCCATGGCCAAGCTCCTCAAGACCGCCCTCATCTATGATTTCGACGGCACCCTCGCGCGTGGCAACATGCAGGAGGTCACCTTCATTCCGTCGATCGGGATGGGGATCGGCGACTTCTGGGCCGAGGCCGAAGCCCTGACCAAGGACGCCGACGGCGACGGCATCCTGATGTACATGCAGCTGATGCTGGCGCACGCGCGTCAGAACAATGCGCCGATCACCCGCGAGACCCTTCGCGAGCATGGCCAGGACGTGAAGCTGTTCGACGGTCTGAAGAACGACCTGACCGGCAAGGGCTGGTTCGACCGGATCAACGCCAAGGGCGCCGAATACGGTCTCGACATCGAGCACTACATCATCTCCGCCGGGCTGGAGGAGATGATCGACGGCTGCCCGATCCGCGACGAGTTCCACCACGTGTTCGCGTCCAAATTCGTCTACGACAAGGACGGCGTGGCGATCTGGCCGGCGGTGGGCGTCAACTACACCACCAAGACGCAGTATCTGTTCCGCATCAACAAGGGCGTGCTGAACCACTGGGAGCACGACAAGATCAACAAATTCATGGCCGACGGCGACCGGCCGGTGCCGTTCGAGCGGATGATCTTCCTCGGCGACGGGGACACCGACGTGCCGACCATGAAGATGATGCACACCAAGGGCGGCTTCTCGATCGCGGTCTACGACCCGCGCTTCAACGAGAAGGATCAAAAGAAGATCTACTCCCTGATCTCCGAGGACCGCGTCAACTTCGTCGCCGCCGCCGACTACCGCGAGGGTTCGGCGCTCGATCTGATCGTGAAGGGCCTGATCGGCCGTATCGCCATCAATGCGGGGACGATGCCGCAGGGGGTTTAGTTCTCCCTCCCCTTCTGGGGAGGGTGGCCGAGCGGAGCGAGGTCGGGTGGGGAACCGTCGCACGACCGAGCATCTTCAGACATGCCCCACCCTGTCGTCGCTGCGCGCCGACATCCCTCCCCACAAGGGGGAGGGAGAGCAGAACTATCCCCGCGCCCTGTTCCGTTCCCGGATGAAGGCCACGAAGGCGGCCAGGGCCGGCGGCGCATGCCGGCGCGAGGGGTAGTAGAGGAAGGGCCCGTCGAACGGCGGCAGCCAGTCCTCGAACAGGGACACCAGCCGTCCGGCGGCGATGTCGTCGCGCGCCCAGGCCTCGAAGGTGGCGAAGAAGCCCAGCCCGTCCAGCGCCGCCATTCGGGCCATCGATGCATCGCTGATGGTCAGCGGTCCCTGCGGCTGGATGCGGACGGTCCGCCCGTCCTTTTCGAACTCCCAAGACATGACCCCGCCGGGCAACCGCATCCGCAGGCAGGGCAGGGACGCCAGGTCCTCCGGCCGCTCCGGCCGCCCGACCCGGTCCGGCAGCGCGGGCGCGGCCACCAGCACGAACCGCTCCGGCCCGCCCAGCGGCACGGCGATCATGTCCTTGTCCAGCCGTTCGCCGTAGCGCACGCCCGCGTCGAAGCCCTCGCCGACCACGTCGGTGAAGGCGTTGTCGATCACGATCTCCATCTGGACGCCCGGGTGGGTCGCCAGGAAGGGCGCGATCAGCGGCCCTAGCGCCGTGTCCGCCGCGCCCGGGGCATTGATCCGCAACCGTCCCACGGGGGCGTCGGCGGGCAGGCCGGTCGCCGCCACCGCCTGCGCCAGATCCTCCAGCGCGGGACCGATCCGCGCCATCAGCGCCTCCCCCGCCTCGGTCGGGCTGACGCTGCGCGTGGTGCGGTTCAGCAGTCGGACGCCTAGCCGGTCCTCCAGCGCCCGGACGCGCTCGCTCAGGCTGGAGGGCGACACCCCCGCCTCGGCGGCCGCGCGGCGGAACCCGCGGTGACGGACCACGGCGGCCAGCAGGGCCAGATCATCGTAGGAGGGGTTCATTGTTCGCTATTCCGAACGGCTCATGCGGACATTGGCGGATTATCGAACGACGGGGAAGGGCGCACATACCGCTCCACTGACAAGGAGATCCCCGATGACCGCTTCCTTCCCCACCCGCCGGCTCGGCCGCACCGGCCCTGAAGCATCCGCCCTCGGCCTCGGCTGCATGGGCATGTCCGGCATGTACGGCCCGGCCGACCGCGCCGAGAGCATCGCCACCATCCATGCGGCCCTCGACCAGGGGATCACCCTGCTCGACACCGGCGACTTCTACGGGATGGGCCACAATGAGATGCTGATCGGCGAGGCCCTGAAGGGCCGCGACCGCGACGGCGTGATCCTCAGCGTCAAGACGGGCGCCCTGCGTGACCCCGACGGCGCCTTCAACGGTTACGACAGCCGCCCCGAGGCCCTCTACAATTTCGTCGCCTATTCGCTGCAGCGGTTGGGCGTCGACCACATCGACATCTATCGCCCGGCCCGCCTGGACCCGGCTGTGCCGATCGAGGAGACCATCGGCGCGCTGGTCCGCATGGTCGAGAAGGGCTGGATCCGGCATATCGGCCTGTCCGAGGTCGGGGCGGAAACCATCCGCCGGGCCGCCGCCGTCGCTCCTATCGTCGATCTGCAGATCGAGTATTCGCTGATCTCGCGCGGCATCGAGGATGACATCCTGCCGACCTGTCGCGAGCTGGGCGTCGGCGTCACTGCCTACGGCGTGCTGTCGCGGGGCCTGATCAGCGGCCACTGGTCCAAGGACCGCGTGCTGGGTCGGGATTTCCGCGCCATGAGCCCGCGCTTCCAGGGTGAAAACCTGGACCGCAATCTGGCCCTGGTGGACGCCCTTCGCAGCGTCGCCGAGGGGCGCGGCCTCACGGTCGCCCAGGCGGCCATCGCCTGGGTGGCGGCGCAGGGCGATGACATCGTCCCGGTCATCGGCGCCCGCACCCGCGAGCGCCTGACGGAGGCGCTGGGCTCGCTCGACGCCGTCCTGACGCCCGCCGATCTCGCCGCGCTGGAGGCCGCCGCGCCCAAGGGCTCGGCCGCCGGATCCCGCTATCCGGAAGCCCAAATGAAGCACATGGACAGCGAACGCGGCTGAGGTTGCATCCAACGGCTCCCCCGGCGACGACTACTCCATGAAGGCGGATGATCCGCCGGGGGAATTCCAGATGCTTTATCGAATGGCCGGACTTCTGGCCGCCTTCGTCTTGCTGGCCTTCGGGAGCGTGGCGGCGGCTCAAACCGTGACCGAGCGCCCTATCGCGGGCTTCCCGCACGCGGTCCTCTATACCGTGGGCGAGGCCCCGAAACCTGTGGTGGTCATCCTCCACGGCGCGGACGGCAATGACGAGGCGAGCACCCGCTTCGGCCCCATCCTGGCCCGCATGGGCTACGCCGCCGTCGGCCTGCCCTACTATTCGCCGAACTGGGGCGAGTACGGTCCGCCGCCGAAATTCCCCGACCTGCCGGGCAGCTTCATCGACATCCGCGTCGACCAGATCGCCGATCTACGCGAGGCCCTGCGCGGCATGCCTGGCGCGGATGTCGAGCATTTCGGCCTGTTCGGCGCCTCGAAGGGCGCCGAGTTCGCCCTGATCGCCGCCAGCCGCTACCCGTGGATCGACAGCGTCGTCGCCTACGCCCCGACCGACGTGGTCTGGGAGGGCTGGGGCCTTGAGATGGTCGAGGCCGAGGGCACGCGTTCGTCCTTCTCCTTCGGGGGCCAGGCCCTGCCTTTCATGCCCTATCGCGGCTTCGTCGAAGGCCTGCTGGCGGGGCCCGCCGCGGACTTGCGCGCCATCCACGCCAACGGCCGCGCCGACCACCCCGAGAAGGAGGCCGCGGCCCGCATTCCAGCTGAAAACTACCCCGGCGCCCTGCTGCTGATCGCCGGCGGCAAGGACGCCCAATGGGACTCCGCTGCAGCGGTGAGCAACATCATCCGTTCACGGAGTGCGGCGGGTCTTGAGACGACCGCCCTGGTCTATCCGGACGCCGGTCACGACCTCGTCGGCGATGGCGGCGTGCGTCAGGCGAACCGCAGCGGCGGGTCGCCGGAGGCCGATGCGGCGGCGCGCCAGGACGCCTGGCCCCAGGTCGTGGCCTTCATGACGCGAACCTTGGCGAACTAGAGCCTGATCGGCATCAGCTCCAGAATTATGCTGGAGCGAAATCTGAGCTGAGTTGGACTGTGTCCAACTCAACCGATTTCGCTCTAGCGCCCGCCGGCTCTCAGGAAGGCGGCGCGGGCCGCCGCGAAACGCGAAGGGGTCAGTCCGCGCAGGCTGGACTGGCCCTTTCGCTTCAACCCCGCCTCCTGCCCCTTCGACCAGGCGACATCGGCTTCGATGGCGACGCCCTGGGCGATATCCACCACCTGCACCTGGGACGGCAGGGCCAGCTTGCGGTCCAGGCGCACCTTCAGTCCGGCGCCGGATACGTCCGCGATCAGGCACGGCATCTCCAGCCCGGGCGCGATGAGAATCCCGCGCGCATTGGCGGGCGAGCGCGGTTCGAAGCGGCGGTCCTGGAAGCTCATGCGGACAACGTGACCGGCAATCGGTTTCGATCCAGTTTCACGGTGACGTCCGCCTGCACGCCGCCGTCGATCATGTGGCGGGTCAGCCGCTCGAAGGACTGGATGAAGTCCGCGATCCGGCCGCGTTCCGCCCCGGTCAGGGACCGCCCCCGCAAGGTCTCTTCCTGTTCACAACGCCAGTCCAGGACCACCTCGAACCCCGGGGCTTGCAGGAACACATTCGTATCCAGCCGCTCGGCCGCCGCCCTGTAGGTCCCGTCAGCGAAGCCGTTCACGGCCCTGCGCCAGACGCCGTCCAGATCCTGGTTGCGTTCGAGCGGGTTCAGGGGCTCGCTCAGGGCGTCGTCGTCCTGGGCGACCGCGCCGAGGCACCAGCCGTCGATCAGGATCGCCGCCGGTCGCCCCTTGAAATGGGTCCAGTCCTGTTCGGGCGCGCGGTCGTCGGCCAGCTTGTCGAAGGCCGGGATCGGGGTCGTGTCGTCCGGCCCCGCCGCCGCCAGCCTCGCCACCGTCTGTTCCAGAAGCCCCAGGTCGTGGGTCCCGGGCGGTCCCCGGACCGCGAACAGGGGATGGACTTCCCGCGCCATGGCCTGGCGTTCGGCTCGGGTCAGATAGACGTCGTCCAGCGAGATCTGCACCGCCCCGAAGGCTTCCGCCGCGGCCCGCGCCAGCGTCGTCTTGCCCGAGCCTTGCGACCCGGCGATCCCGATCAGGGGCGGACGATCCTTCGGTCCGGCGGCGATCAGACCGCCGATCAGCGCGACCAGATCGGGTCGGGCGTCGGTCAGTGCTGGTTTTCCGGCAGCCGCACGATCAGGCCGTCCAGATCGTCCGAGACGCGGATCTGGCACGACAGGCGGCTGTTCGGCTGGACGTTCTCGGCGAAGTCCAGCATCGACTCCTCCATCGCCGACGCGCGGCCCGTCTCGGCGGCGAAGGCCTCGTCGACATAGACGTGGCAGGTCGCGCAGGCGCAGGCCCCGCCGCAGTCGGCGTCGATCCCGGGCACATTGTTCCGGATCGCGCCTTCCATGACGCTGAGGCCGTTCTTGACCTCGACGACGTGCTCGCGGCCGTCATGCTCAATGTAGGTGATTTTCGCCATTGGTGGGCTGCTAGCAGACTATGAACGGGCGACATAGACCCAGGCGACCCGCCCGGATTGCAGTGTCACAAGGATGCGGTGGTAGTCGTCGACCTCGTAGTCGTCGGCGGCGCGAAGCTCGGCTTCGGTGATGTGGAAGACCGTGCCGTCGATCCGCCCGCCGCCATCGGCCGTCGGGCGGACGATCGGGTGATGAGTCAGGCCGCTTTCGGCGATGACTTCCGGATCGGTGATTTCGACCAGGGTGCGGTCATAGCCCGGCAGGGCGTCCGCCGAACCATTCAGCCGCCGCCCGAAGTTCGCCTCCTGCACCCGCGGATCCTGAAGGGTGCCGTAGGAGAAGAGTAGAACTTCGGTCATCCGGATCAGGCCGAAGCCTTTTCCTTCTTGCGGCCCGGCGCGACCATCAGCTTCTTGGTCTTGGCGATCGCCTCGGCCGGGTTCAGCCCCTTCGGGCAGACCTGGGCGCAGTTCATGATCGTGTGGCAGCGGTAGAGCTTGAACGGGTCCTCGAGGTCGTCGAGGCGCTTGTCCGTCGCGTCATCGCGGCTGTCAGCGATCCAGCGGTAGGACTGCAGCAGGGCCGCTGGGCCCAGGTATTCTTCCTGGTTCCACCAGTAGCTGGGGCAGGAGGTCGAGCAGCAGGCGCACAGGATGCACTCGTACAGGCCGTCCAGCTTGGCGCGGTCTTCAGGCGACTGCAGGCGCTCCTTCTCCGGGTCCGGCTCGTCGGACTGGAGGTAGGGCTGGATCGAGTCGTACTGGGCGTAGAACAGGCTCAGGTCCGTCACCAGATCCTTGACCACCGGCTGGTGCGGCAGCGGCCCGATCGAAATGGTGTTGGACGCGCACTCGTCCATGCCCTTGGTGCAGGCCAGAGCGTTGCGCCCGTCGATGGTCATCGAGCAGGAGCCGCAGATGCCCTCGCGGCACGACCGGCGGAAGGCCAGGGTCGGGTCGATCTCGTTCTTGATGTGGATCAGGGCGTCCAGCAGCATCGGGCCGTGCTCGTCGGCCGAGACCTCATAGACGTCCCAACGCGGGTCGGCGTCGACCTCGGGGTCGTAGCGGTAGACCTTGTAGGTCTTGACGTTCTTGGCGCCGGCCGGGGCCTTGTGGACCTTGCCGGAGGTGGGCTTGGAGCCGCGGGGGAGGGTGAGTTGGACCATGTTCAGTAAACCCGCGCCTTGGGCTCGATGTACGAGACATCGTCCGACATCGTGTAATTGTGCACCGGACGGTAGTCGATCTTGGTCTGGTCGCCCGGCGTCTTCCAGGCGAGCGTGTGCTTCATCCAGTTGACGTCGTCGCGGTTCGGATAGTCCTCACGGGCGTGGGCGCCGCGCGATTCCGTCCGGTTCAGGGCGCCCTCGATGGTGACCAGGGCCTGATCGATCAGGTTGTCATACTCGAGGGTCTCGACCAGGTCGGTGTTCCAGATCAGGCCGCGGTCGGTGGTCTTGATGTCCGCGCCGCGGGCGTGGATGTCCCGCAGCTTGGCGACGCCCTCTTCCAGCGTCTTGCCGGTGCGGAACACGGCGGCGTCCGACTGCATGGCGCGCTGCATCTCGATGCGCAGCTTGGCGGTCGGGGTCGAGCCGTCGGCGAAGCGGAAGCGGTCCAGGCGGGCCAGGTGACCGTCTGTCGAGGCCTCCGGGGCGTCCGGAACGGCGCCGGCCTTGTCGACGATCTCGCCCGTGCGCAGGCCGGCGGCGCGGCCGAACACGACCAGGTCGGTCAGGGAGTTGGAGCCCAGACGGTTGGCGCCGTGCACCGAGACGCAGGCGGCCTCGCCCACGGCCATCAGGCCCGGAACCACGCTGTCGGGGTTGCCGTCGCGCAGGGTCAGGACCTCGCCGTGATAGTTCGTCGGGATGCCGCCCATGTTGTAGTGGACGGTCGGCAGGACCGGGATCGGCTCCTTGGTCACATCGACGCCGGCGAAGATCTTGGCCGATTCCGAAATGCCCGGCAGGCGCTCGTGCAGGATCGCCGGATCCAGGTGATCCAGGTGCAGGAAGATGTGATCCTTCTTCGGACCCACGCCGCGGCCTTCGCGGATCTCGATGGTCATGGAGCGGCTGACCATGTCGCGCGGGGCCAGGTCCTTCACGGTCGGCGCATAGCGCTCCATGAAGCGCTCGCCTTCCGAGTTGGTCAGATAGCCGCCTTCACCGCGGGCGCCCTCGGTGATCAGGCAGCCGGCGCCGTAGATGCCGGTCGGGTGGAACTGCACGAACTCCATGTCCTGCAGCGGCAGGCCGGCGCGCAGCACCATGGCGTTGCCGTCGCCGGTGCAGGTGTGGGCCGAGGTGGCCGAGAAATAGGCGCGGCCGTAACCGCCGGTCGCCAGGATCACCATCTTGGCGCGGAAGCGGTGCAGGGTGCCGTCGTCCAGCTTCAGCGCCGTCAGGCCGGTGCAGACGCCGTCCTGCATGATCAGGTCCAGGCCGAAATACTCGACGAAGAACTCGACCTCGCGACGGACCGATTGGCCGTACAGCGTGTGCAGGATGGCGTGACCGGTGCGGTCGGCGGCGGCGCAGGTGCGTTGCACGGGGCCTTCGCCGTAGTTGCGGGTCATGCCGCCGAAGGCGCGCTGGTAGATGCGGCCGTCATCGGTCCGGCTGAAGGGCACGCCCCAGTGCTCCAGCTCGTAGACCGCCTTGGGGGCCTCGCGAACCAGGTATTCGATGGCGTCCTGGTCGCCCAGCCAGTCCGACCCCTTGACGGTGTCGTACATGTGCCATTTCCACGAGTCCTCGCCCATGTTGCCCAGGCTGGCGGAGATGCCGCCCTGGGCCGCCACGGTGTGGCTCCGCGTGGGGAAGACCTTGGTCACGCAGGCGACCTTCAGGCCCTGCTGGGCGGCGCCCAGCGCGGCGCGAAGGCCCGAGCCCCCGGCGCCCAGGACCACCACGTCATAGGCGTGATCGATGAATTCGTAAGCAGCCGCCACCGATCAGGCTCCGATACCAGCCGGCAGCGGGGCCGAACCCAGCGCCAGGCGCACGATGAAGAAGACGCTGGCCGCGGCCAGAGCCAGGAAGACGAGGTTCAGACCGCCGATCGCCAGGCTCTTGGCCAGCGGCTTGTGGATGTAGTCCTCGATGATGACCTTCCACGCCAGGCTGGCGAAGAGGAACAGCGTCAGCAGGGTGAGGATCAGCAGGCCCGCGTTCAGCGGACTGGCGAACCAGGCCAGCAGATCGTCGTAGCCGGCGCCCGCCAGGGTGAAGACGCTGGAGACGACCCACAGGCCGAGCGGCATCAGCAGCGCCAGGGCGACCCGCTCGGTCAGCCACTCGCCGGCGCCGTGGCGCTCGGAGATCTTGACGTGGTTCTTGAACTTAGCCGGACCGCTCACAGCGAGACCCTCCCGGTGGCGAACAGCAGGACCCAGAACAGCACGGCCAGCGGGATCGGCCCCCAGACGGCGATGTTCGACAGCAGGTTGGCCGACTTCAGGGTCAGGCCGTTGCCGGTGTCGTTGAACAGGTGGCGCGCGCCGTTCAGCAGGAAGGAGAACAGCACCACCGTCAGGCCGAAGCCGATGAACAGGCCGAACGGCGAGCCCAGCAGGGCCGATACCCCGGCATAGGCTTCCGGCCCGCAGGCCAGGGCGGCCAGCCAGCCCACCGCGATCGCCGCGCCGACGCTTATCGCGCCGATGGTGACGCGGAACAGGATCGAGGCCGTCATGGTGACGTGCCAGCGCCAGATCTGGAGGTGGGGAGACAGGGGCCGGATGCGGCCATTGGGCTGACGCACGAAACGGCCGGTCTTGTCGGTCGGATCGTTGGAGGCGTCGCCCGGCAGAGGGGAGCTCGACATATTGCGAATGGTTCTCAAAAACCTGAGCGAAATCAGGCGCTCGAAATCGGTGAACTGGCTTTAGTCAGCGGCGGCGGGGGGGTCAACGCGGCCAAGGTCGAGTTGCGCTCTCAGACGCGTGATCGGAGCGCTCGGCGTCCATCACGATTTCGCGTGTGGCGCTTCTGCACTAGGCGCGGCGGCCCGGGCGCGGCAGCTTCCTTTCATGTCGGGGTTCATCGTTCTCGCCTTCGCGGGCGCGCTGCTGCAGCAGTCCGCGCCGCATCCGTCTACGCTGGCGCAATATTCGGCGCCGGCGATCCGGCCGTTCGAGCCGGCCTCCGACTTCGGTCGCGAACGGGCCCAGGGCGACGCGGAGACCGAGGCGCACCGCCGCCCGCTGGACGCGCCGGTCTCGGTCGAGGCCTATGTCCGCTCCTATGAGTATTCGCCCGGCGACACCGAGGCGGCCTACGATCAGGGCGTGGCCGCGGCGGAAATCCGTGTCGATCAAAGCGCCGGCGCCATGGACGGTCGCTGGCGGGTTTCGGATGACCAGGGCCGGGTCCTGTTCGGTCTGGTGCTGGATGACGACGGTCGCGGCCCGGTCGAGGGCGGCTGGCGCGGAACGTCGGGCGCGGGCGTGGCCACGTTGGACGGCGGAACGGTGACGCTGGACGGGCTGGGCGCGCTGGTGCTGGAGCCCGCCGGTCGTGACTGGCGCGGGAGCCTGACCGAGGGCGGCCGCACCCGGACCGTCACGGTCAGTCGGGCGAACTGAGCCTGAGCCGTGATACGGCGGCCTGCAGGCCGGGCGCGCCATAGGGAACTGCCGAACCCCGGCCCCAGACCGGATCGGGCCACAGGGCGTCGTCGTGGCGACGGCCGACCACGTGCACATGCAGCTGGGCCGTGACGTTGCCGAGGGCGCCGACGTTCAGTTTCTGCACCGGTCGTCCGGCGGCCTCACCCAGCAGCCGCACGGCCTCCCCCGCCTTCAGGATCTCGTCCATCAGGACGGCCCGGTCGCTCGCGTCGAGATCTTCCAGCTCATGCAGGCCCGTCTTGCGCGGGATCAGGATCAGCCACGGAAAGCGCGTGTCGTCCTGCAGCCGCACCTGACACAGCGGCCAATCGAGCACGATCACGGAGCCGGCGTCGAAGGCGGGATCGGCCTTGAAGGAAACGGTCATGACGCCTCGGTCGCCCGTCGCGGCCGAGGCGTCAAGCGGAACGCCTAGTTCAACCCATAGACCACGCAGGCGCGGTCGGTCAGTTCGCGCAGCGGTGGCTGAAGCGCAAGGCGGGCGGCTTCGATCTGGGCCTCGTCGGGCGCGACGCCCGGGCGAGCCGGCGGCGGAGGGGGCGGCGGAGCGGCGGGCGCCGGCGCGTAGGCGGCCCGGCTTCCGGTCACGATGGCGTCCTGCACCGTCGTGGCGTCTTCCGCTCCCGATCCATAGGACGGCCATCCGGCGAGGACGTCGGTCTCGCAGGCCCGGCCGGTGGGGTCGATGACTCTGACCCCGCCGAGGCTGGCTCCGGCGTTGTCGGCCGCCGCGCGCGCCCGGCGGGCGGCGTCCTTGACAGCCTCGGCCTGCAGCCAGGTCAGGACCGCATTGTCCGGTTGCAGGTCGAAGCGGACGGCGCTGACCGAGGTTGGTTGCGAGGCCGTGACGGTCGCATAGACCCGTTCCAGCACGGTGTTGTCCCGTATGGTCACGGACACCGAGGCGTCGGCTTGATAGCGAGCGATGCGGTCGGCGCGGACATTGTCGCGCATGACGCCGTTTTCATCGCGATATTGGTCGTAGATGGGCCGGGTGGTGATGGAGGTCTCGACCCGGACGGTGTCGGCGCCGTAGGCCCCCAGCGCCTGGCTGAGGGCGCGGACCTGATCCGCCGCCTTGCGCGAGGCCTCCGCCGCCGTGCGCTCCACCGACTGGAAGGTCGCGCCGAAACTGGCGCGATTGGCCTGTACTTCGGTTCGCACATAGCCGACCGAGGCGATGACCGGATCGCGCATCCACCAGGGCGCGGGCACATAGCGGTCGCCGATGGAGGCGGGCGGCGTCTGGGCGAGGGCGGTCGTGGGGGCGACGGTCGGGGCCAGGCTGGCGAAGGCGAGGAGGACGGCGGTCAAGCGGCGCATTCGAAT
>Ga0307406_10001716_pt1 | contig 12039 bp, 4 predicted proteins | sample 322Cmetagenome_3_FD_203706 | JGI IMG/M metagenome (GOLD analysis project Ga0307406, IMG submission 203706) | Maize rhizosphere microbial communities from greenhouse at UC Davis, California, United States - 322HYB-C-2 | ecosystem: Host-associated > Plants > Roots > Rhizosphere > Soil | place... | reverse complement strand
CGACGCGATGGCGGGCGTGATCAACGTCATCATGAAGAAGAACTTCAATGGCGACGAAGTGCGCATCAAGGGCGGCACCACCACCCGCGGCGGCGGCGATTCCTTCGACCTGTCGTGGACCGGCGGCCGCACCGGCGACAAGTGGAGCGCGACCTACGGCGTGCAGTGGAGCGGCCGCGAGACTTTGTTCGCCGGCGACCGCGAATTCGTCGACTCCGATCTCGAGCCGGCCAACACGGTCAAGCCCCTGGTCAACGACCCCTGGCCGTGGGTCTGGGGCGTGGAACTGATCGACAGCGCCAGCAAGCGGCGCGTGACGCCGCCGACCGGCGCCTGCGACCGCTTCCAGGACCTGCCGCTGCACAACTTCATCGGCAACGAGGGCAACGCGCCCGAGTTCCCCGGCTACAGCTGCACCCAGAGCAAGGGCAATGCCTTGTGGAGCCTGCGCAACGGGTCCAACAACGTCTCGGCCTTCGGCAACTTCAGCTACGACTTCGACAACGGCATGCAGGCCTGGGTCAGCGCCTCGTTGTGGGACAGCGAAGGCGAATCGCGCCAGGACGAGGCGCTGCGCTTCGAGTTGAACCGTGGCGGCGCCTTCTACGACCAGGGCACCGGCCGCAGCTACCAGGCGCGTCGCGCCTTCACCGTGCCCGAGGCCGGCGGCCGAGATCCGTTCCTGTTCTACACCAACGAACGCTCCTGGGACCTCGCCGGCGGTCTGCGCGGCCGCTTCGGCGAAAAGCTCAACTGGGACGCCACCGTCGGCCGCACCGAGTACAAGGTCGACTTCAGCTTTCCCTCGGTGGTGCAGAGCGCGGTCGACGAGTATTTCCTCGGACCGCAACTGGGCACGAACGGCGGCTTGCCGGCCTATCAGTTGAACCAGAACCGGTTCTGGAACCCGATGGACATGGCGACCTTTCAAAGGCTGACCACCCACGGCCATTCCAGCGCCAAGTCGTGGATGAACCAGGCCCAGTTCGCGGTCAACGGCGATCTGTTCGATCTGCCGGCCGGCCCGGTCGGTTTCGCCGCGGTGTTGGAAGCGGGCTCGCAAGGCTATCGCCTGAGCCCCGATCCGCTGACCTTCGGCCCCAACAAGCAGTACGACCAGCCCGGCGGCACCAACCAGGGCGGCGGCGACCGCAAGCGTTATGCGATCGGCGTCGAGTTCAAGTTGCCGCTGCTCGAATCGCTGGACCTGACCACCGCCGGCCGCTTCGATCGCTACGACGACGACAGCCGCAAGGAGGGCAACTTCACCTGGAACGCCGGTCTGGAATGGCGCCCGATCGAAAGCCTGCTGCTGCGCGGCGCCTACAACACCACCTTCCGCGCGCCGGACATGCATTACCTGTTCGCCACCAGCGGCACCGGCACCCAGGAAAGCGCCGACGTCGCTTCGTGCATCAAGCGCAACCAGGGCCCGAACTGCGGCTCGGCCTCGGTGTACTACCGTCACGCCACCAGCCGCACCGGCAACCTCAAGCTGGACAGCGAGACCGGCAAGTCCTGGAGCGCGGGCCTGGTCTGGGATGCGACCGACAATCTGTCGTTCAGTGCCGACTACTGGCGCATGACCATCGACAACCAGGTGCGCGATTTCGACATCGCCGACATCCTCGATCTAGAAAGCCAATGCATCAACGGCGTTCCGCGCAGGTCGTCGGACCGGATGCAGGTCGCGCCGGGTTCGTCGACGTGTTCGAGCATCCTCTCGCGCGTGAGCCGCAGCAGCCCGGGCACCAACGCCTTCGGCGTCGCCGATCCCAACTATCCCTTGGGCCAGGTGACCTCGGTGCGCAGCGGCCCGATCAACATCGCCTACCGCGAGGTCGCGGGCGTCGACGTGTCGGCCCGCTACAAGCTGCCGGCGACGGCCTGGGGCGACTTCAGCTTCGCGCTCAACTACACCAATCAGTTGAAGAACAACGAGCAGCGCGACCCGGGCGCGCCGATGCAGGAAAACCGCGACAACGATGTGCGCACCTTCGCCCGTGCCAGCGCCAGCTGGTCGCGCGGGCCGTGGAACGCCACCCTGTTCGCCAATCGCATCGGCCATACCAACGGCGACAACTACAATCGTTGCGCACCGGTCATGCCAGGGCAAACCTCGACGGAATGCCGGATGGTCGGCAAGCTGAAGGCGCCGATCTACTTCAACCTGACCGCCGGCTACCAGCTGACCGAACAGGCCCGGGTCAACCTGTACATCGACAACCTGTTCGACGAAGCCGAGTACAAAGACCCCTACAAGATGTTCTTCATCTACGCCAACGAACGGGTGTTCTCGCGCGTGGGCCGCGAAATCTCGGCCGAGTTCGTTTACAAGTTCGATTGATGCAGGCTTGACCGATGCAGGTCCGACCGATGCGGTCGGTATCCACGCATCGATGCAATACCCGCGGCCGGCCGTTCGCGACCGGCCGCGGCAAACGCTCTCCAGTAAGCGGTGGTGGCCCGGCGATTCCGCGCTCTCCAGGCGGGACGCAGGGTTTTTTCCCGATTCTCGGGCAGGGGGCGCCTGGATGGGCGCTCCCGTTTTTCTCCCGGGCCTCGGGCACGACCGGTTTCGAATTCATGGCCGGCCGCCTTAGGCGCGGCCGCGCAACCACGGCAAGCGACTCCCTTGGGGCAAGCATGGCGACACTCCGGTCCAAGAACACCTTCGTTTCGGCACTGCGCACGGCCGCCGCGATCGGCCTGATGCTGGCCGCGGCCCTGAGCGCGGACTGGGCCCGGGCGGCCGAGACGAGCTCCCAGCCCTTGCACGGCGATTGGCAGTTCCGGCTGTTGCCGGGCGACCCCGAAGCCGCCGCGCATGCCGCGGCCACCGATTGGCGCAAGGCGCAGGTGCCGGGGCACGTGCATACCGATCTGTTCGCGGCCGGCCTGATCGCCGACCCCTACGTCGGCGCGCGCGAGCGCAGCCTGCAATGGATCGGCCTGGCGCAGTGGGAATACCGCACCAGCTTCGATGTCGATCGCGCCACGCTGAAGCGCGCGCACGCCGAGCTGGTGTTCGAAGGCCTGGACACCTTCGCGACCGTGCAGCTCAACGGCGTCGAACTGCTCAAGGCCGACAACAGTTTCCGCACCTGGCGGGTGCCGGCGCAGGGCCATCTGCGCGAACGCGGCAATGAGCTGCGGGTGGTGTTCGATTCGCCGATCCGGCGAATGCTGCCGCAGGTGCAGGCGATGCCCAACAAGATCGCCGGCAATTACCCCTCGCCCTACGGCGACGAGCCGCGCGATGCGATGACCGCCAACTTCGTGCGCAAGCCCGGCTATCACTACGGCTGGGACTGGGGCCCGCGCTACGTCAGCGCCGGCATCTGGCGCGCGGTGCGGCTGGAAAGCTGGGACCGCCTGCGCCTGGCCGACCTGCACGTGCAGCCGCGTCGCATCGCCCAGGACGCGGCCGAGGCCACGGTCGAGCTGGAGATCGACAGCGACCGCGCCGGCCAGGTCACGGTCGAAATCGACTACGCCGGTCCGCAAGGCAAGGGTGGGACCTTGCGTCACGAGACCGAACTGCGCAGCGGCCGCAACATCGTGTCGGTGCCGCTGACGATCCCGCAGCCGCGCCTGTGGTACCCGGTCGGTTACGGCGAACAAGCCTTGTACACCTTCAAGGCCCGCGTGCGCGACGCCGATGGCGTGCAGGCGGCGGCCCAGCGGCGCACCGGCTTGCGCAGCATCGAACTGCGCCGCGAGCGCGATGCCGGCGGCCAGGGCTTCGCCTTCGTCGTCAACGGCATCCCGGTGTTCGCCAAGGGCGCCAACGCGATTCCGTTCGACGCCTTCCCGGCGCGGGTGACCCGCGAGCGCCTGCGCCGCGACCTGCAATCCGCGCGCGACGCCAACATGAACATGTTGCGCAATTGGGGCGGCGGCTATTACGAGTCCGACGACTTCTTCGAGCTGGCCGACGAACTCGGGCTGATGGTCTGGCAGGACTTCATGTTCGGCGGCGGCATGCCGCCCGGCTATGACCCCGCTTTCCGCGCCAACGTCGTGGCCGAGGCGCGCGACAACGTGCGCCGCTTGCGCAACCACCCCAGCATCGTGCTGTGGTGCGGCAACAACGAAGAAGAAACCGCCTGGAAGGACTGGGGCCATCGGACCAAGCTGGCCGCGGCCGATCCGAAGTTCGCGCAGACGGTGTGGGAGGGCTATGTGGCCTTGTTCGGCAAGGACCTGCGTCGGGTCGTCGCCGAAGAGGGCGCGGGCGTGCCGTACTGGTCGAGTTCGCCGAGCAACGACCTGGCCGACAAGGCCAACGACTCCAACAACGGCGACAAGCATTACTGGGATGTGTGGGGCGGCCCGGCCTTGCCGGCCACGGCCTATCTCGACGAGACTCCGCGCTTCATGTCCGAGTACGGCCTGCAGGGTTGGCCGTCGCTGCGCACCATCGCCAGTTTCGCCCGCCCCGAAGAGCAGGGCATCAACGCGCCGGTGATCCGCGCGCATCAGAAGTTCCTGGCCGGCGACGGCAACTCGCGCTTGCTGCTGTACATCCGCCGCGAATACGGCGAACCGCGCGACTTCGCCGATTTCGTCTATCTGAGCCAACAGGTACAGGCCGAAGGCATCGAGCTGGCCGCCTTGCACCACCGCGCCTCGCGTCCGCGAACGATGGGTTCGCTGTATTGGCAGTTGAACGACGTCTGGCCGGGCGCGTCCTGGTCGAGCCTGGATTACTACGGGCGCTGGAAGCCGCTGCATTTCCACGCCAAGCGCTTCTTCGCCGACGTGGCCATCGCGCCATTGCGCCGCCCAGCCGGCGGACGCACCGAGCTGAGCCTGCTGTCGGATCGCACCACGCCCCTGCAGGGCGAATGGCGTTTGCGGGTCATGGACTTCGACGGCCGCGTCCATCGCGACGAACGCAAACCGGCGACCCTGGCGGCGTTGGCCTCGACCGCGGCCGGCGCCTGGAGCGACGCCGAACTGCTTGGCGATGCCGATCCCTTGCGCACCGCGGCGGTGTTCGACCTGATCGTCGACGGCAAGACGGTGTCGCGTCGCGCCGTCTACTTCGGCGAATCCAGGCGCTTGGCCTGGCAGGACCCCGAGCTGCACGGCGAACTGCGCCGCGACGGCGACGGATACCGTTTGCAATTGAAGGCGAGCAAGCTGGCGCGCGCGGTCTGGATCGATTTCGGCGATCACGACGTCGAGTTGGCCGACAACGCCCTGACTCTGCTGCCGGGAGAAACCGTGGAGATCGCGCTGAAGTCGAAGGCCGGCCTGGACAGCCTGCAGCGCGCCTTGAGCCTGCGGTCGTTGTATCGGCCTTGAGGGGGCTCGGGGTGTTTTCGGCTTTCGTTGCGCAGAGCAAATCCCCCGCGCTGCAGTGATCGGGTTTCATCGGCCGTCGCCGGGCGCTCGCCCCCTTTTCCAAAGGGGGCGACGGTTGGCGAGTGCGAGCACCGACACCAGCACCGGCACCGGCACGAGCACGAGCACGAGCAAGAGCAAGAGCAAGAGCAAGAGCAAGAGCACCCAACCCCGGTGATGCTTGCTGTTCCCCCCTTTGGAAAAGGGGGGCAGGGGGGATTTGCTCTTCGGCCGCCGCAACAAGCCCAGCTTGCATCTACCCCGACCGGACCCGCAGGCTGTGCCGCTCGCGCCACCGCCGCGCCGCGTGCATGGAAGCGACGCCCTTCAACCCCGTTCGCGCAGTCGCTGCGTTAGAGGTTGCAGACCCCGTTCTTAAGGAAGAGGTGACCGGTGAAACCGTCCTTCGCAGTCGTTCGTTCCGTGTGTTGCCTGTTGCTCGCCCTCGGCACCGTCGCCAGCGCGCAGATCCGCGGGGATGTCACCGCGCCGCCCTTGCTCGAAGTGCGCGGCGCCGAAACGCCCATCGTGCTCGAATCGGCCCGCGTCGACGGCGAGATCGTCGGCGGGCTGGCGCGTACCTCGGTCGAGCTGGTGTTCCGCAACCCGAACCGGCGCGTGCTCGAAGGGCAGTTGCAGTTTCCCTTGCGCGACGGCCAGCAGGTCGCCGGCTTCGCCCTCGACATCGACGGCAAGCTGCGCGCCGCGGTGCCGGTGCCGAAGGACAAGGGCCGGCAGGTGTTCGAGGCGATCGAACGCCGCGGCGTCGACCCGGCGCTGTTGGAGAAGACCGCCGGCAACCAGTTCAAATTGCGGGTCTACCCGATCCCGGCCCAGGGCACGCGGCGGGTGCGGCTGGAGTTGGTCGAGTCGCTCGCTCGCGAGGGCGGCGACTGGCGTTACGAGCTGCCGCTCGCGTTCGCCGCGCAGGCGCGCAGTTTCAGCCTCGACCTGGTCTCGGCGCAGAAGCCGCGCGTGGTCGGTCTGAGCCAACAGGCCGAGATCGCCTCGAGCGCCGGCCGCTACCGGCTGGCGCTGCGCAGCCGACCGCTCGGCGACGTCCTGAGCCTGCGGGTGCAGGCCGCCACCGCGCCGCGCGCCTACACCCAGGACTTGGACGGCGAACGTTTCTTCCTCGCCGAAGTGCCGCTGGCCGGTGCGCGCCAGCCGCGCGCGCTGCCGAAATCCATCGGCTTGCTGTGGGACAGCTCGGCCTCGGGCCGCAAGCGCGAGCGCGCCAGCGAACTCGCACTGCTGGATCGTTATTTCCGCGCCGCCGGCGAGGTCCGGGTCAGCCTGGTCCGGCTGCGCGACCGCGCCGAGCCCGCGCAGGCTTTCGCGGTCAAGAGCGGCGACTGGTCGGCGCTCAAGCGCGAACTCGAAAGCACGGTCTACGACGGCGCCACCGACCCGGGCGGTTGGCAGCCGCAGGCCGGCATCGAGGAATACCTGTTGGTCAGCGACGGCTTGTTCAACTACGGCCAGCGTCGCTTCCCGGCCTTGCTCGCCGGCCAGCGCCTGTATGCCTTGAACTCGGTCGGTGCGGCCTCCGACCAGGACGGCCTGCGTGCCCTGGCGCAGGCGCACGGCGGCCGTCTGGTGGCGTGGCAGCGCGCCGGCGAACTCGATCGCGCCGCCGATGTCCTGCTCAACGAAGGGCCGCAATTGCTCGGCGTCGACGGCCTCGGCACGGCCGAGCTGGTCGCCGATTCGCCGTTCGCCGACGGCGGCCTGTTGCGCATCGCCGGCAAGCTGCGCGATCGCCCGGCCAGGCTCAGCCTGAAGGTGCGCGACGGCGGCCGGGTGCGCGAGCTCGTCGTGCCTATCGACGCCGATGCGCCGGCCAGCGTCTTCCCGGCTTCGCTGTGGGCGCAGTACTCGATCGGCGCGATGCAGGCCGACCCCGAACTCAACCGCGCCGCGATCGCACGCCTCGGCCAGCGCTTCGGCATCGTCACGGCCGAGACCTCGCTGATCGTGCTCGACGATCTGGCCGACTACGTGCGTTACGACATCACCCCGCCGGACCACCTCGACGAATTTCGCCGGCTCAAGGCCGAAGGCAGCGGCGAGCGCGAGCGTACCCGCCGACAGAGCCTGGATCGGGTCGCCGCGCTGTACGCGCAGCGCATCGAATGGTGGCAGCGCAGTTGGCCGAAGGGCGCGCCGCCGCAGGTGGCCGAGGAGGCCAAGCTGCGGCGTGCCCAGGCCGGGGCGCATGGCGACGTGCAGCGTTCCCTGGCTTATGCGCCGGCGCCCGCGGCCCCGGTCGCCGCGTCCGCGCCGATGCCGGCCGCCGAAGCCAGCGCGGGACTGGAAAGGATCGAGGTGACCGGCTCGCGCATCGACGCGATTTCTGCCGATGCGAGTGCGAAAGAGGAAGAAGCCCAGCCCGGCGCCGGCGCCCGCATCGTCCTGCAGCCGTGGCAGCCCGACTCGCCGTACGCACGACGCCTGCGCCAGGCCGGCGCCGACCGCGTGTACGCGATCTATCTCGATGAGCGCGATTCGCATGCGACCAGCACGGCGTTCTATCTCGACGTCGCCGACGTGCTGATCGAGAAAGGCCAGCGCGACCTGGCCCTGCGCGTGCTCTCCAACCTGGCCGAGATGGATCTGGAGAACCGCCACATCCTGCGCGTGCTCGGCTATCGCCTGATGCAGGCCGAACAGCCCGCGCTGGCGGTGCCGGTGTTCGAGCGCGTGCGCGGCCTGGCCGAGGAAGAGCCGCAGAGCTTCCGCGACCTGGGCCTGGCCTATGCCGCCAATGCCCAGTACCCGCAGGCGGTGGAGGCCTTGTACGAGATCGCCCTGCGCGATTGGGACGGCCGCTTCCCGGGCGTGGAGGAAATCGCCATGGCCGAGCTCAACGCCATCGTCGCGGCCCACCCGCAAGGGCTGGATACCTCGCGCATCGACCGGCGCCTGCTGCGCAACCTGCCGCTGGACCTGCGCGTGGTGTTGAGCTGGGACAGCGACAACAGCGACATGGACCTATGGGTGACCGACCCGAACGGTGAGAAGTGCTATTACGGCCACAAGCTGACCTATCAGGGCGGGCGCATCTCCAACGACTTCACCGGCGGCTACGGCCCCGAGGAATTCATCCTGCGCGACGCCAAGCCCGGCAAGTACAAGGTCGAGGCCAACTTCTACGGCGACCGCCAGCAACTGGTGACCGGGGCGACGACCCTGCACTTGTGGCTCAGCACCGGCTTCGGCGGCGCCCGGCCGACCGAGCAGAAGGTCACGCTGCGCCTGAAGGACCGCGCCGAAGTGGTGATGGTGGGCGAGTTCGAGGTGAAGTAAGCCGGGCCGAAGTAAGCCCGGCCAATGAGGTCGCGGGGCAGGGCGGCGCGTCCGAACGGGGCGCCGGTCTGGTCCGGTTCGCCGGAGCCGGGGCGGGGCGCGGTCGCGGCTTGCGCCGCTCCTACCCCGAGGCGCTGAGCCGGGCGGGCGTCCCGGCCCCTCGGGCTGCTAGAATCGGCGGTTCTCATCCGCATTCAAGACCATCGGACATGATCGAGCTCAATCCCGTCCGCCAGCGCATCGCCGACCTCCGGGGCCGGCTGGATTCGCTCAGGGGGTATCTTTGACTACGACAGCAAAGTCGAACGTCTCGAAGAAGTAAACCGGGAGCTCGAAAGCCCCGATATCTGGAACAACGCCGAACAGGCCCAGGGCCTGGGCCGTGAGCGCGCCAGCCTGGAAAAGGTGGTCGACGGCATCCGCCGTCTCACCGACGGTCTGGTCGGCGCCGACGAACTGCTCGAACTGGCCGAAATGGAAGACGACGAGTCGACCGCGCTGGCCGTGGTCGAGGACGTCGAGCGCTACGCCAAGCAGGTCGAGGAACTCGAGTTCCGGCGCATGTTCTCCGGCCCGATGGACGCGGCTTCGGCCTTCGTCGACATCCAGGCCGGCGCCGGCGGCACCGAGGCCCAGGACTGGGCCGAAATCCTGTTGCGCATGTACCTGCGCTGGGCCGAATCGCGCGGCTGGAAGGCCGAGCTGATGGAAGTCAGCGGCGGCGACGTGGCCGGCATCAAGTCGGCGACCTTCCGCGTCGAAGGCGATTTCGCCTACGGCTGGCTGAAGACCGAGACCGGCGTGCACCGCCTGGTGCGCAAGTCGCCGTTCGACTCCGACAACCGCCGCCACACCAGCTTCACCTCGGTGTTCGTGTCGCCGGAAGTCGACGACAAGATCGACATCGAGATCAACCCGGCCGACCTCAAGACCGACGTCTACCGCTCCTCGGGCGCCGGCGGCCAGCACGTCAACAAGACCGAATCGGCGGTGCGCATCACCCACGTCCCGAGCGGGATCGTGGTGGCCTGCCAGACCGAGCGCAGCCAGCACGCCAACCGCGACCGCGCCATGAAGATGCTGGCGGCGAAGTTGTACGAGCTGGAAATCCAGAAGCGCAACGCCGTGCGCGACGCGGTCGAGGCGACCAAGTCCGACATCGGCTGGGGCAGCCAGATCCGCAACTACGTGCTCGACCAGAGCCGCATCAAGGATCTGCGCACCGGCATCGAACGCAGCGACACCCAGAAGGTGCTCGACGGCGATCTCGACGAATTCGTCGAGGCCAGCCTCAAGTCGGGTCTGGAAGTGGGTTCGAAACGCATCGACGCGGTCTGAGGGCCGGGATTCGGGAATCGGGTCCTGTAGCCGTCGCGTCTGTCAGGTCGTCATCCCCGCGAAGGCGGGGATCCAACGACTTCAGAGTGCGCATCGGTGAAGCTCTGGATCCCCGCCTTCGCGGGGATGACGGGCTGAAGGGGGAGGGAGCAGAAATGCGTTGCCGTATACACGCCGACTGCTGCCGTCCCTCCAGTGCCTTGCTCGCCCGCCAAGATCGCCCACCAAGACCGTCCGCATCCGCCACGCCGTCTCCACGCCTGCCGCCGACCGCCACTCAAGCGCCCGCGCCGCGACTTCAGTAATCTGCATCCCTCCAGCTTTCCCAAGCCCTACCTGAAACCCAGACCATGACCGACGACACCAGCCTGCCGCCCATCGACGAGAACCATCTGATCGCGGAGCGTCGCGCCAAACTCACGGCCATGCGCGGCGAGGGCATCGCGTTCCCGAACGATTTCCGCCGCGGCGATTTCGTCGGCGACCTGCAGGCGCAGTACATCGACGCCGAGCATTGGACCCAGGAAGCGCTGGACAGCGAGGCGCGCCGGGTCGCGGTCGCCGGCCGCATCCTGCTCAAGCGGGTCATGGGCAAGGCCAGCTTCGTCCAGATCCAGGACGAGTCCGGGCGCATCCAGCTGTTTCTGCAGGCCAACGCGCTCGGCGAAACCTACGACAAGTTCAAGGGCTGGGACGTCGGCGACATCGTCGCCGCCGAAGGTCCGATCACCCGCACCAAGACCGGCGAGCTGTCGGTCAAGGCCGAGACCCTGCGCCTGCTGACCAAGGCCTTGCGTCCGTTGCCGGACAAGTTCCACGGCCTGGCCGACGTCGAGCAGCGCTACCGCCAGCGCTATGTCGACCTGATCGTGTCGCCGGACGCGCGCGAGGTGTTCGTCAAGCGCTCCAAGATCATCCGCTCGATGCGCGCCTGGCTGGATACGAGGCGCTTCCTCGAAGTGGAAACGCCGATGATGCATTACATCCCCGGCGGCGCCGCGGCCAAGCCGTTCACCACCCATCACAACGCGCTCGACCTGCAGTTGTACCTGCGCGTCGCGCCGGAGCTGTACCTCAAGCGCCTGGTCGTCGGCGGCCTGGAGCGCGTCTACGAGATCAACCGCAACTTCCGCAACGAGGGCGTGTCGACCCGGCACAACCCCGAGTTCACCATGCTCGAGTTGTACGAGGCCTACGCCACCTACACCGAGATCATGGACCTGACCGAGGCGGTGATCCGCCACGCCGCGACCGACGTGCTCAACACCACCCAGGTCGAATGGGACGGCAACCCGATCGACCTGGGGCCGAAGTTCCGCCGCTGGTCGATGATCGATGCGGTGCTCGAACACAACCCCGAGATCAAGCGCGAAGAACTGCGCGACCTCGACGCCATGCGCGCCCACGGCGCGCGCCTCAAGGTGGCGGTCAAGCCGGGCTACGGCTGGGGCAAGCTGTTGCTGGAGATCTTCGAGAAGACCGTCGAGCACACGTTGATCCAGCCGACCTTCATCACCGATCATCCGGTCGAAGTGAGCCCGCTCGCGCGCGCCAACGACCTCGATCCGGAACTCACCGACCGCTTCGAGTTGTTCATCGGCGGCAAGGAACTGGCGAACGGTTTCTCCGAGCTCAACGACCCGGAAGACCAGGCCGCGCGTTTCCAGGCCCAGGTCGACCAGAAGGAGGGCGGCGACGACGAGGCCATGCACTACGACGCCGACTACATCCGTGCGCTCGAAGTCGGCCTGCCGCCGACCGGCGGTCTGGGCATCGGCATCGACCGCCTGGTGATGATGCTGACCGGCTCCTCGTCGATCCGCGATGTGCTGTTGTTCCCCTACATGCGTCCCGAAACCGGCCTCTGAGCCGGTTCCCGGGCGATTGCGTCGGCCGCTGCGGCCCACTCGACCCCGCGTCAGGCCGGTAGTGCCGGTCGAAGCCAAACGCAGGTAAGCACAATGGACGGCCAACGCGGGTTGGCCGTTTCTTCAGTCGCCCCGCGTTGAACCGTGACGTACAGCGCTCATTCGCAAGCTT
>Ga0307406_10001715_pt1 | contig 12044 bp, 10 predicted proteins | sample 322Cmetagenome_3_FD_203706 | JGI IMG/M metagenome (GOLD analysis project Ga0307406, IMG submission 203706) | Maize rhizosphere microbial communities from greenhouse at UC Davis, California, United States - 322HYB-C-2 | ecosystem: Host-associated > Plants > Roots > Rhizosphere > Soil | place... | reverse complement strand
TCGCCGGCTCCGGTTTCAAGGAGCTCCGCGAGAACCAGAAGGTCGAATTCGACGCTGAGCGTGGCCCCAAGGGCATGCAGGCGGCGAACATCCGCGCTCTCTGAGCGCGCGCTGACTTCCTGAGCCGGTCGGTCCCTTCGGGGGCCGGCCGGTTTTTCGTCTGTCAGGGGGCGGTCACCACTCCCATTCCATGGTGACCTGACCGGGACCGAAGTTGAACTCTCACCGTCATCGAGGAGCAGGATGACCTCGAGTTTCCGGATTCGCCCCGCGGTCGGTGGCCGGCTCCGAAGCAGCGGCCCGATCACGACCGCACATCGATCTTCGGAGATCGATGTTTCCGGTGCAGAGGGTGCTTTCTCGCTCCGCCCCCCACGGACCGAGGTACTGCCTCGGACCCCTGCGCCGAACAGAGGCGGAGCGTTCGCTCCGCCTCTGTTCGCTGCCCGGAGCGACGGGGCTCCGGTCGCGTCTCCGCGTCGCTGGGAGTGAGGGTTGCCTAACTTTCTGTTAGATTAGGCCAGGCTTACCAAAGCATCGGCGCGGATCCCGTGTCGACCCCCTCCTCCCCGAACCCGAAGGGAACGCCTGTGCGCACCTCCCGTCTTCTCGCCATCGGCGCCGCGGCCGCGCTCGCCGTCGGCCTCGTCGCGTGCTCATCCGACGCCCCCGAGTCGACCGCATCCGTCGGCGGCAACCCCGCATCCGACGATGCGTTCCCCGTCACGGTCGAGCACGCCTTCGGCGAGACCACCATCGACAAGAAGCCCGAGCGTGTCGCCACGATCGCCTGGGCGAACCACGAGGTTCCCCTCGCGCTGGGCATCGTGCCCGTCGGCATGAGCAAGGCCACGTGGGGTGACGACGACGACAACGGCGTGCTGCCGTGGGTCGAGGAGAAGCTCGAGGAGCTCGGCGCCGACACGCCCGTGCTGTTCGACGAGTCGGACGGCATCGACTACGAGGCTGTCGCCGACACCGAGCCCGACGTCATCCTGGCCTCGTACTCCGGCCTCACGCAGGAGGAGTACGAGACCCTCTCGAAGATCGCGCCGGTCGTCGCCTACCCCGAGGTCGCCTGGGGCACCTCGGTCGACGACATGATCGAGATGAACTCGACGGCCCTGGGCCTGAAGGAAGAGGGCGAGGCGCTGATCTCCGAGCTCGACGCCGAGGCGGATGCCGCCCTCGAGGCCAACAGCGCACTCCGTGACAAGAAGGTCCTCTTCGCATACCTCGACCCGACCGACCTCAGCCAGATCGGCTACTACACCGCCACCGACACGCGCCCCGGGTTCCTGCACGACGACCTCGGACTTCCGTTCCCCTCCCTCGTCGAGGACAGCGTCGGTTCGGAGAAGTTCGACCTGACGGTCAGCGCCGAAGAGGCCGCGAAGTTCGATGACGTCGACGTATTCGTCGCGTACGGGGACGACACGCTGATCCCGACGCTGCAAGCCGACCCGCTGCTGTCGAAGATCCCCGCCATCGCCGAGGGCCGCATCGTGATCCTGCCGAACGCCACCCCGATCGCGGCATCCGCCAACCCCTCGCCGTTGTCGATCCCGTGGGGTCTCAGCGACTATCTCGCCATGCTGGCGGCTCCGCTCGCCGAGTAAGCCCTCGTCCGCATCCCGCGGAGTGAGCATCTCGTGACCTCAGCAGCAGTCATCGCACCGGGCGCCGCAGATCTGCGGCGCCCGGTGCTGGCGCGTGCGCTCTGGCTGCTGATCGGCGCCGTCGTGCTTCTGGCTCTGTGCGTCATGTCGATCGCGTTCGGCGTGCGCGCGGTGTCCTTCGACGACATCGCGGCGGCGCTCTCCGGCAACTCCGACACGATCGAGCAGGCCGCGATCGTGAAGCGCGTGCCCCGGACCGTGCTCGCGCTGCTCGTCGGCGCGGCACTCGCGCTGTCGGGTGCGGCCATGCAGGCCGTCACCCGCAACCCGATCGCCGACCCCGGCATCCTCGGGGTCTCGAACGGAGCCTCGCTCGCCGTCGTCGTCGGGATCGCCTTCTTCGGACTCTCGAACCCGTTCGGCCAGATGCTCTTCGCGATCACCGGTGCCGCAGCGGCCGCGATCTTCGTCTACACGGTCGGGTCGCTCGGGCGCGGGGGCGCCACTCCGCTGAAGCTGGCGCTCGCCGGCGCGGCGACATCGGCGGCGTTCGCCTCACTGATCAGCGCCATCATGCTGCCGCGGGTCGATCTGCTGCAGACTTTCCAGTCGTGGCAGATCGGCGGGGTCGGAGGCGCCGAATGGCCGCGCATCGCACTCACCGCGCCGGTGCTCGTCCTCGGCGCACTGATCTGCTTCCTCTGTGCCCGCGGGATGAACGCGCTCGCGCTCGGCGACGACATGGCCCAGGGCCTCGGCGAGCACGTCTTCCGCACCCGGCTGGTCTCGGCCGTCGGCGCGGTCGTGCTCGCCGGCGCCGCGACCGCCATCGCCGGGCCGATCGGCTTCGTCGGTCTCGTCATCCCACATGTGTGCCGGATGCTCGTGGGCACCGACCATCGCTGGCTGCTGCCGTTCTCGGCCGTCGCGGGCGCGGCCCTGCTGCTGGCGAGCGACATCATCGGCCGCGTGATCTCGCCCTCATCGGAGGAGATCCAGGTCGGCATCATCACCGCGATCATCGGAGCCCCCTTCTTCATCTGGATCGTCCGTCGGCAGAAGGTGCGTGAGCTGTGAGCGCGATCGAACACACCCTCGAGCGTCCGGCGCCGTCGGCCGCAGGCCGTGTCGCCGACGTCATGGCCGGACGTCGGTCCCGCCACCGGCGCCATGCCGTCTCGACCGTCTTGCTCGGCGTCGTGCTGCTCGTGCTCTTCGCCGTCGCGCTGATGGTGGGCAACACCTTCTACCCGCTCGACGAGGTGATCCGAGTGATCCTCGGAGAGACCGTTCCCGGTGCGTCGTTCACCGTCGGCGAGCTGCGGCTGCCGCGGGCGCTGCTGGCGGTCCTCACCGGTATCGCCTTCGGCATGGCGGGCGTCACCTTCCAGACGTTGCTGCGCAACCCACTCGCCTCCCCGGACATCATCGGCATCTCGAACGGCGCGGGTGCCGCCGCGGTGATCGGCATCGTGGTGCTGTCGCTCAACGGCCCGCTCGTCTCGGCGTTCGCGCTCGGCGGGGCGCTCGTCACGGCGGTCGCGATCTACCTGCTCTCGATCAAGGAGGGCTTCGCCGGAACCCGTCTGATCCTGATCGGCATCGGGGTCTCGGCGATGCTGCAGAGCGTCATCTCGTACGTCTTGTCACGCGCGGCGAGCTGGGACATCCAGACCGCGATGCAGTGGCTCACCGGCAGCCTGAACACCGCCTCATGGGATCGCGTAGTGCCGCTGGCGATCGCCGCCGCCGTGATCGTGCCGTTCATGCTCTCGCAGGGCCGTGCTCTGGGTGTGCTCCGGCTCGGCGACGACTCGGCCGCGGGGCTCGGCGTGCGCGTGAATTCCACGCGGCTGCTGTTCATCCTCAGCGCGGTCGCCCTGCTCGCCTTCGCGACCGCGGCGACCGGTCCGATCGCGTTCGTGTCGTTCATGGCCGGTCCGATCGCCGCACGCCTGACCGGCCCCGGCGCGAACCTCCTCGTGCCGAGCGCGTTCGTCGGTGCCGTACTCGTGCTCGGCGGCGACCTGATCGCCCAGTTCGCGCTCGGCACGCGCTACCCGGTGGGAGTCGTCACCGGCGTGCTGGGCGCTCCGTACCTGATCTATCTCCTCATCCGCACCAACCGCTCCGGGGGTTCGCTATGACCGTCTCGCACACTCTGTCCGCGGAGGGGGTGACCCTCGCCTACGGCGACCGCACGATCATCGACGGACTCGACCTGCAGATCGCGCCGGGGCGGATCACGACCATCGTCGGAGCGAACGGATGCGGCAAGTCGACCCTGCTGCGTTCGCTCGCGCGTCTGCTCTCCCCGACGGAGGGACAGATCGTGCTCGACGGCAAGTCCGTGCACGCGCGTCCCACGAAGGAGGTCGCGCGCATCCTCGGCCTGCTGCCGCAGTCGCCGATCGCGCCGGAGGGGATCGCCGTCGCCGACCTCGTCGGGCGGGGGCGCCACCCGCACCAGAAGGCGCTGGCCCGCTGGAGCGCCCACGACTACGAGGTCGTGGCCGATGCGCTCGAGGCGACCGGAGTCACCGACCTCGCCGACCGCAGCGTCGACGAGCTGTCCGGCGGTCAGCGCCAGCGCGTCTGGATCGCGATGGCGCTCGCGCAGGAGACCGACATCCTGCTGCTCGACGAGCCGACGACGTTCCTCGACGTCGCGCACCAGATCGAGGTGCTCGATCTGCTCACCGACCTGAGCGTCTCACGCGGCACGACGATCGTCATGGTGCTGCACGACCTCAACATGGCCGCGCGGTACGCCGATGAGCTCGTCGCGATGAAGGCCGGTCGGGTGCACGCCTCGGGCGCCCCGCACGAGGTCATCACCGCCGACATCGTGGAAGAGGTCTTCGGCCTCGCCAACCAGATCACCACCGACCCGGTTTCCGGAAAGCCGATGGTCACACCTATCGGGAGGCATCATGTCCGCTGAGACGACCACCACCGAGCGGCCCACCTACATCCTCACCCGCGCCGAGGTGCGCGAGGTCGACCGCGTGTCGCCCTCCTTCGTGCGGGTGACGTTCGGCGGCGACGAGCTGTTCGAGTTCGGCACGCCGGGCGAGGTCTTCGATTCCCGCATCAAGCTCGTCTTCCCGCCGGCATCCGGCATCCTGCCTCCGATCGATCGGTCCTCGCATGACTGGTGGGGCTCGTACCTCGCGGTTCCGGAGGAGGAGCGCGGCTCGATGCGCACCTACTCCGTGCGCGAACTGCGCGTGACCGAGGCGGGCACCGAGGTCGTCGTCGACTTCGTGCTGCATCTGGAGCCGGGTCTGACCGGTCCGGCCTCGCTGTGGGCGAGTGGAGCAGCGGTCGGACAGGAGCTTTTCCTGGTCGGACCGCGGCGCGGTGTCACCGAGCACGGCGGTGCGGAGTACGAACCGGGCAGCGCCCGCTCGGTGGTGCTCGTCGGCGACGAGACCGCGGCTCCGGCCATCGCCCGCATCCTCGAGGACGCTCCTCGCGATCTGCGCGGCGTCGCCTTCATCGAGGTGCCGACTCCGGCCGACATCCTGGCGATCGATGCACCCGCGGATGTCGAGGTGCACTGGCTGCCGCGCGATGCGGGCGAGCTGCACGGACTGACGCTCATCCCCGCCGTGCTGGGATATCTGGGCGACGCGGATGCCGCCGAGGAGATCCGCGTGAAGGACATCGACACCGAGGACCTGCTCTGGGAGACGCCGGACTACTCGGGGCTCGGCGAGGACATCACGGTGACGGACGCTCCCGCGGAGCGCTACTTCTGGATCGCGGGCGAGAGCGGTGTCGTCACGACGCTCCGCCGCCACCTGGTGAAGGATCTCGGAATCGACCGCTCGCAGGTCGCGTTCATGGGCTACTGGCGCCGCGGCGTCGCGATGCGCGGCTGACGCGTTCGCCACGGCATCCGCGCATCCGTCTTGCGTGCGCCTGGCACGGAGAAGTGCGCCTGACAAGGCCGAATCCGAGGATTCCGACCTTGTCAGGCGCACAAGACCTGGTGAGGCGCATAGCGCCGACCCGGCGGGCGGATGCTACTTCGCGAGGAACTCCTTCAGTGCGGCGTTGACCTCGTCGGAGTGCGTCCAGAGGAGGCCGTGAGGGGCGCCCTCGACCTCGACGTAGTCGGCATCCGGCACCGCCTGGTGGAAGCGGCGGGCGGTCGCGTCGATCGGGAGGATGTTGTCCTTCGTGCCGTGCAGGATCAAGGTGGGCTTGGCGGCGGCGCGCACGGCATCCACGTCACCGCGGAAGTCCTCGATCCAGGCGGAGACGACGGCGTAGGCGGCGACGGGTGCGCTGCCGATCGCGACGTTCCAGCTGCCGGTGACGGCCTGCTCGCTGATGCGCGAGCCGAGGTTCTCGTCGAGGTTGTAGAAGTTCTTGTAGAAGTCGGTGAACCAGGCGAAGCGGTCGCCCTTGGCGGCTGCCTCGATACCGTCGAAGACCTCCTGAGGAACACCTTCCGGGTTGTCGTCGCGCTGCACGAGGAAGGGCTCGAGCGAGGCGAGGAAGGCGAGCTTGGCGACGCGCTCGTGGCCGTAGGTGGCGACGTAGCGGGCCAGCTCTCCGGTGCCCATCGAGAAGCCGACGAGCACGACGTCGCGCAGGTCGAGGGTCTCGAGGACCGTGTTCAGGTCGGCGGCGAAGGTGTCGTAGTCATAGCCGGCGTTCACCTTGGACGACTGGCCGAAGCCGCGGCGGTCGTAGGTGATGACGCGGTAGCCCTGGGCGAGGAGCTCGCGGGTCTGACGCTCCCAGCTGTGGCCGTCGAGCGGATAGCCGTGGATCAGGACGACGGGCTGGCCCGCTCCCTGGTCTTCGTAGTACAGCTCGATCGGGGTGCTGTTCTCGTTTCCGACGGTGATGTAACCCATGATCCTGATCCTTTTCGGTTCCGGTGAGAACGATCGTTCTCGCTCGATATGACCAACATAGAGAACGTTCGTTCTCATGTCAAGTACACTGAGATCATGACCGAGGAAACTGTGCGTGAACAGATCCTTGCGGCGGCTGACGAGCTCTACTACCGCAAGGGATACGCGGCTGTGGGCATGGACGAGCTGCGCGCCGCCGCCGGCGTGTCGCTGCGTCGGCTCTACGGGATGTTCCCCGCCAAGAACGACATCGTCGCCGCTGTCCTCGCACGCAAGCACGCGCAGTGGGAATCCGGCCTGTCGGCCGCGGTGACGGATGCCGGTGACGACGCGCGCACCCGCCTGCTCGCCGTCTACGGCTACCTCGAGGACTGGTTCTGCACCGATGACTTCCGCGGCTGCGCCTTCATCAACGCGTTCGGCGAGCTCGGCGGCACGAACCCCGAGGTCGCTGAGATCGTCCGCTCGCACAAGGCCTCCTTCCAGGAGTACATGGCCGGACTCGTCGCGAGCACCGGGGCGTCTCCGCTGCTCGCCGCCCAACTGTCGATCCTCGCCGAAGGCGCCCAGAGCACGGCGGCGATCTCGGCCGACCCGCAGGTCGCGGTGCAGGCGCGCAGCGCTGCCGAGGTGTTGATCGACGCGGCCGTCGCCTGAGTCATCCGTCCCCGCGCGGACTCGCGAACCTCGTGTGTGTCTTACCTGGTTAGCGAGTCGGATGCCGGTTGTCAATGCTCCTGCCGCGCGCGCAGGTGAAGGCTACTGTCGCAGGCATGGAATCCCGGACGCAGGACATCATCCGCCAGACCGTGATCATCGCCTCGGCATCCTTCATGCTGATCGCCGCCGCCGTCGGCTCCGGCGCCTTCGGAGGCACGTCGGTGGACGAGCTGCAGGACGGCGCCCTCTCGGCGCAGGGGTCGTACCTCGCCCCGGCCGGACCCGCCTTCTCGATCTGGTCCCTGATCTACCTCGGACTGATCGCGTACACGGTGTGGCAGGCGCTCCCGCCCCAGCGCGCGGACGAGCGTCAGCGCGCTGTCGGCGGGTGGGTCGCCGCGACCATGGTGCTGAACGGCCTCTGGCTCGTGACCGCGCAGTTCCTGACGCTGGTCCTCACCTGGATCGTCATCGCGCTGCTGCTCGCGACGATCGCACGGGTCATCGTCCTGTTGGGGCGTTTCCCGGCGAAGAGCCTCGCCGACCGCATCCTCACCGACGGCGCGAACGGCCTCCATCTCGGGTGGGTCACCATCGCGACCGTGGCCAACATCACCGCGTGGCTCACGCAGACGGTTCCTTCGAGCTGGGGTGAGCAGGCCGAGGTCTGGGCCGTCGCCGTGCTGGTGGTCGTGCTCGTGATCGGCGCGGCATCCGCGTGGGTCACCGGACGGATCGCCCCGGCGCTCGCGACCGCGTGGGGTCTCGCCTGGCTGGCCGTCGGCCGCCTCACGGGCGAGCCGGAGAGCACCACGACCGCGATCACAGCGATCATCGTGGCGGTGCTGCTCGTCGTCGCCGGTGTCGTGGCGGTGCTGCGGGGCCGCGCGAGTGCGGGCGGGTCAGTTCGCGCCTAGAACGTCTTCCGTCGCGAGCCGCCGCAGTCGCGGTGTTGGCACCTCGTGTCGGAATGTGCGCCGGATCCCGACAACAGGTGTCAGGTCCGTACCGCCCGCCCGGGCCGTGTTGGCACCTCGTGTCGGAATGTGCCCCGGATCCCGACAACAGGTGCCAGGTCCGTCCCGCCCGCCCGGGACAGCCCCTTCGACAAGCTCAGGGACTCGAAGAGGCTCAGGGACCCAGCAGGCGCTCAGGGACCCTGCAGGCGCTCAGGGACCAAAGATGCTCAGGGATCGACCCTCCTGATCGCTGAGCTTGTCGAAGCGCGCCTCAGAGCACGAGCCGGTAGCCCATCCCCGACTCGGTGAGCAGGTGCGCCGGCGCGCTCGGCTCCTGCTCGAGCTTCTTGCGCAGCTGCGACATGTAGAGCCGCAGATAACCGGAGTCGGAGACCTGCTCGCTTCCCCAGATCTCCTTGAGCAGATCCTGCCGTGTGACGAGAGCGCCCGGATGCCGCGAGAGGTGCTCCAGCATCCGCCATTCGGTGGGTGTGAGGTGCACGCGTGAGCCGCCCCGGGTCACCGTCTTCGTCGAGAGATCCACGACGACATCGGAGAACGTCACCACCGACTCGCCCCCGGCGGGAGCGGACCGACGCGAGAGCGCTCGCAGCCGCGCCAGCAGCTCGTCCACCTGGAACGGCTTCGTGACGAAGTCGTCGGCCCCGGCATCGAGCGCTTCGACCTTGTCGGCGGAGCCGGTGCGGCCGGACACCACGATGATCGGCACGTTCGTCCAACCGCGCAGCGCCTGGATCACCTCGATGCCGTCGAGCCTCGGCATCCCGAGGTCGAGCATGATGAGATCGGGATGCGTCTGCGCGGCCGCGGCGATCGCGGCCGCTCCGTCCGCTGCGACGACGACCTCGTAGCCGTGCGCCGCCAGGGTGATCCGCAGCGCCCGCACCATCTGCGGGTCGTCGTCGGCGATGAGGAGCTTCACTCCATCTCCTCCAAGTCGGTGGACCCTGCGGCCAGCGGCAGGGAGATGACCATCGTGAGGCCGCCACCAGGCGTGTCCTCGGGTGTCAGAGTACCGCCCATGCCCTCGGTGAATCCGCGCGACAGCGCCAGTCCGAGACCGAGTCCCGTGGTGTTGTCGGTGTCGCCGAAGCGCTGGAACGGCTGGAAGATGCTGTCGCGGCGTTCGGGGGCGACTCCCGCACCACGGTCGATGATGCGGATCTCGGCGCGCTCGCCGAGGGTGCTCGTCGAGACGCGCACGCGGCTGCCTTCGGGCGCATGACGGTGGGCGTTGGCGAGCACGTTCACGAGCACCCGCTGCAGGAGCACCGGGTCGGCCTGGAGAGCGGGGAGGGTCGGATCGAGGGAGAGCTCCACATCGGACGGACCGAAGCCGAGCTCGTCGACCGCCGCGAGGATCGGGGCCGTCGCCTCCAGCCGGGTCGCCGACACCGCCAGCACTCCCGCCTGCACGCGACTCACGTCGAGCAGATCGGTGACGAGGGCCGACAGTGTCGCGAGGCTCTCGTCGGCCGTGGCGAGCAGTTCGGCGCGATCGGATGCCGACAGTGCATGCGCCCCGCGCAGACCGCCGATCGCGGCGACGGCAGAAGCCAGCGGCCGGCGGATGTCGTGGCTGACCGCCGACAGCAGCGCGCTGCGCACCTGGTCGGTCTCGGCGAGGGCCTCGGCTTCGAGCGCGGTCGCGCGCAGGTCGGTGTGCTCGATCGCGGCCGCGAGCTGCGCGACGATCGCGTCCAGCAGGCGGCGCTCGGGGCCGGCGAGCGGGGCGCCGTTGAGCTCGAGAACGGCACGGGGCGTGCCGTTCGCGCCGACGCCGACCGGGATCGTCGTGGCGCGGCCGTCGGCCACGGGCTCGCCGTCTCTCGCGAGCACCTCGCGGTCAGGAGAGAGAAGGCGCACGCCGCTGAGACCGAATGCCTCGCGGGTGCGGCTCACGAGGGCCAGCACCGCATTGTCGCCGCGCAGCACGTTGCCGGCGACGGCGGCGAGCAGCTCCGCCTCGGCCGCGGCGCGCTGGGCCGTGCGCGCCCGCCGCGCCGCCTGGTCGACGATGATGCTCACCAGGATCGCGATGACGACGTACAGCGCGAGGGCGAGCACATGCAACGGATGCGCGATCGTGATCGTGAAGAGCGGGGCGACGAAGAGGAAGTCGAGCGTGACACCCGAGAGCACCGCCGCGAACACGGCAGGGCGGATGCCGCCGATGAGGGCGACGACCACGACCAGAAGCTGGTAGGCGAGGACCTCGGACGTGATCGATTCCGGGCTGCGGAACGTGAACATGATCCAGGAGAGCAAGGGCCCGAACACGAGGGCGACGGCGAGGCCGAGCACCTGGCGGCGCCAGCCGAGTGCGCCGCCGGTCATGCGCGGGAGCGCGAGCCTTCCGCCGGCCGCGGCGTGGGTGACGATGTGCACGTCGATGTCGCCGGATCGACGGATGACCTCGGCGCCGATGCCGGGTCCGGTGAGCGCGGCTGTGAGGCGTCCGCGCCGGCTGACGCCGATGACGAGCTGCGTGGCGTCGGCACCCTGGGCGAACTCGACGAGCGTCGCGGGAATGTCGTCGCCGACGACCTGGTGGTAGCTGCCGCCGAGCGACTCGACGAGCGTGCGCTGCGCGGCGAGGGCGCCCGGGGTCTCGGTGCGCAGGCCGTCCTGCGCGGACACGTGCACGGCCAGCAGCTCTCCGCCCGCGGAGCGTGCGGCGATCCTGGCGCCGCGGCGCAGCAGGGTCTCGCCCTCCGGTCCGCCGGTGAGCGCGACGACCACCCGCTCGCGCGCCTGCCAGGTGCCCTCGATGCCCTGCTCGGCGCGGTAGCTGCGCAGCGCACTGTCGACCTCGTCGGCGAGCCAGAGAAGAGCGAGCTCTCGGAGCGCGGTGAGGTTGCCGAGGCGGAAGTAGTTCGACAGCGCCGCGTCGATGCGCTCTGCCGGGTAGACGTGGCCGGCGGAGAGCCGATCCCGCAGCGACTGCGGGGCGAGGTCGACGACCTCGATCTCGTCGGCCGCGCGGACGACGGCATCCGGGATCGTCTCCTGCTGCGCGACGCCGGTGATCTTCTCGACCACCGCGTTCAGGGACTCGACGTGCTGCACGTTGACGGTCGTGATCACGTCGATTCCGGCGGCGAGCAGCTGATCGACGTCCTGCCAGCGCTTCGGATGCCGCGAGCCGGGACTGTTCGTGTGGGCGAGCTCGTCGACGAGCGCGATCTCGGGTGATCGAGCGAGGACCGCGTCGAGGTCGAGTTCGGTCAGCGGAACGCCGCGGTGCAGGTCGACGCGACGAGGGACCTCATCCAGGCCGACGGTCTGGGCGAGCGTCGCGGCGCGGTCGTGTGTCTCGACGATGGCGATGACGACGTCGTGCCCCTCCTCGCGGAGCCGACGCCCCTCGGCGAGCATCTCGAACGTCTTGCCGACACCAGGCGCGGCGCCCAGCAGCACGCGCAGGCGTCCGCGGCGTGGCTGCCCCGATGCCGGGCGATGCGTCCGATCTACGCTCATTCGCCCTCCCGGTCGTCCAGAGCGAGGTTGAGTTCGGCGACGTTGATGCGCTCCTCGCCGAGGAATCCCAGATCCCGCCCTTGAATCCTAGACTCCACGAGGTCCTGCACCTGCTGTTCCGGGAGCCCACGCGCCTCGGCCACGCGGGGCACCTGCAGCAGGGCGTAGGCGACGCTGATGTGGGGGTCGAGACCCGAGCCCGAGGCGGTGACCGCGTCGGCCGGCACCTCGGACACCTTCACGCCCTCGCGCTCCGCGATCGCAGCCTGGCGCTCGGCGATGGTCGCGACCAGGTCGGGGTTCTCCGGGCCGAGGTTGCTGCCGCTGGAGCCCGCCCCGTCATAGCCGTCGCCGGCCGCCGAGGGGCGGGACTGGAAGTACTCCGGCAGAGCCTCGCCGTCGGCATCCGTGAACGGCTGGCCGATCAGCGA
>Ga0307406_10001714_pt1 | contig 12045 bp, 10 predicted proteins | sample 322Cmetagenome_3_FD_203706 | JGI IMG/M metagenome (GOLD analysis project Ga0307406, IMG submission 203706) | Maize rhizosphere microbial communities from greenhouse at UC Davis, California, United States - 322HYB-C-2 | ecosystem: Host-associated > Plants > Roots > Rhizosphere > Soil | place... | reverse complement strand
ACGACTGCGTGAGCGACCACCCCGCGGCCTTGGAGGCATTGTAGGCGGCGACGCCTGGTATGCTGACCAGCGAGAGGAGCGTCAGGATGTTGACGATGCTCCCCTCGCTCCGCTCGAGAACGGGCACGAAGGCCGTGATCACGTTGAGCAAGCCGAAGAAGTTCGTCTCCATGTTGCCTCGCACCGCATCCACTGGAATATCGGTGAGGCCGCCCCGGGCGAGCACCGCGGCGTTGTTGATGAGCAGCGTGAGGTCCTTCGCCTGCGCGGCCGCCGCACGCGCATCCTCGGCGCTCGTGACGTCGAGCGTCAGGGCGCGAATGCGCGCCGGGTCGAGACGAACGACCGCGTCCAGACTCGCGAGATCCCGCGCCGCCGCGTAGATGCGGCTCGCGCCCCGTTCGAGCAGCGCTTCGACGAACGCGCGGCCAATCCCACGGTTCGCTCCCGTGACCAGGGCGACCGAATCCTTGATTTGCATGGCACTCTCCATAGGCATACAGGTGATGCGAGTACCATACGTGGCGTTGGCGAGCCGCTGAATGACTGTTCGTGGCGTCTTTTTGCTCATTCGTCTCAGGCACATCGAGACACGTAATGCACGCTCGATCACTCACACTTCTGCTTTGTATCACAATCGCGAACGTCGCTTTCTCGGCCCCGCGTGGGCCTACCTGAAGCGATCGCGAATCGACATCCCCCACGTCCAGTTCTTCGGCACGTAGTAGCCGGCCATGTTGAGCAGCGTCGCGTACTGCCTGAACTCCGGCATGGTCTCGAGCGTGCACACGTCCTCGTACACGCGCACCGGCGAATCAGGCGCCAGCAGCGCCCTCGGTTGGAACACCGTCAGCGGAAACCCGTCGCCGCCGTCCATCTGCGATGCGGTCAGCGCGCCGAAGATGTGGTTGCGGTGCGACTCGGCGTTGTGATGTACGCGTCGCAGCGCGCTGCGCGCTCCCGTCGCCCCCATCTGCACGTTGAGCATGTTGATGCACCGCAGGATGCGCGGTGTCAGGTTGCCCATGTCGCCATGTTCGTCGAGTCGGCCACCGTCACGCTTGGTGAGACCCTGAAACGTCTTGTTCACGGCGCCGCCCGACGGCCTGGCGCCCGTGTTGGTGCGCATGTCGAGCACCTTGTCCATGTTGGCACCGGGCCCGAAGGTGAGCCCCTTCTGCGGTCCCTTGCCGGTGAAGTCGAGTCCGACCTTGGAGATGGCCTTGAGTGTCGTGCTGCCGTAGTCTCCCCACTTGGGGCAGACGGCCATCAGGTCGTAGTCGCCGGTCATGGGGCGATTGCCGGCACCGGCTTCGGATGACGTCATCACCTCCAGCGGCACAGGCTTCTCGAACATCAGGCGTTGCTTCTTCGTCCCGACCTTCTCGTCGTACACGTGGATGTAGTAAAGCGGGCCATTGGCCACGGCGCGAAACGCAAAGTCCTTCTGGTCACCGCTCCGTCGCGCGAACAGGAAGAAGTCCTTGCTGTCGGGAACGGGCTCCATGGTGTGCACGGCCAGGCGCGGCGGTACTTCGCACGGGAGCGTGTTCTGGATCTTGAGTTCGTCCATCGACAGCGTGAGCACTACCTTGGCAGCGAAATGGTGCTTGAGTCCATCGTCGTTGGCCGCCGTGCCGTCATTGGCTTTTCCCTGGTCGTGCCCAACCTTGCTGTACTTGCCGAGGTAGGGCACGAATCCGGCCTGCGGTCCCCAGTCGGAGCTCTTGCCTTTGACGTGGAAGTTCTTGGTGGGATACGACTGCTTGATCCACCGTTGCGACCACGGCCCGGTGGATCGGAAGATGATCACTTCATCGAGGCTGTTGGCGACGCTGAGCGATGCTCTCATGTCGCTTTCGATCATGCCATTCTCGGCATCACCGTAGGACGCCTGCAAGCCGTACTTGGCCATTAGTGGGTGACCGTGAAAGGGGTGGCCTGCGAACGTGCGGGCGCGGTGGTTTCCGGGGCGTCACCGCTCCTAATGTCCCGGTTCGACGCGCTGTTGTAACGCGTCATCTGCGTGCGCGAAGAATGTAACAGAGGCTTCGACTGCCGGGCGATCTCTTCAGCCGCGTCGGCGCGCTCGGGCTCTCCCACTTCGGGCGCGTTAACCGACGCTGGGGAGCCGCGCCGCGACCGGCGGGAGCGCGGGGAATCCGCTCGCCGGTTGGTCCTGATACCAGTAGGCGCACGAGTAGAAATTGTCGCCCCGGTCGTTGGCGTGCCCGTGTTCCATCGTGTGCTTGAGGTAGCGCGAGAAGGTGACCGGGTTGTCGCCGTGAAAGCGGTACATGCAGTATCGTCCGCCCACGCGCTCCGGACTCTGGATGAGTTGTGCGCCGTACTGGTGATGCGAGAAGGCGCGAGCGTTCATACGCCCGCCGAAGTTCCAGCTTCCAAGGAAGTAGTCCTCCGATCCGGTCCCGATGATCGCTGGCGTGGCGGGGTCGTCGATGAAGATCATATCGTCCCCTTCGGCCATCCAGGTCTCGCTTCTCTGGATGACGCCGAGTGAACATCCCATGAGATGCCCGCGCCCCCGCGCCTCGCAGTAGACGTAGTTGGTAGCGCCGTCGGGATTCTTGCGGTCGGCGAGCTGCTGCGCCTGGTTTGGTGTGGCCTGTCTGTACTGGGCGTGGAAATACAATGCGTCGGCGGGCAGGGCGTCGGCCTCGATATAGTCGATGTTGGAGTAGAAGGCCCGAACATCGAGCGTCCCGTCGTTCGTGATCGTCAGTCGCGCGCCGCGCCGGTAGGGCATGGCGAAATAGGCATTGAGCGACTGCCCGGGAGAGCAGGCAAGGTACGCGCTCTCAAAGATGACGTAGTCCGCAAGGTTGAGGGCGAAGAAGTCACCAACGGGTGTTTCCACGCTCGGCGTCGCCTGCCCGTCCCAGTACGCGCGCAGCACCAGCTCCTTCAGGTGCAACGGGCTCTGTGCGGCGATGGTGAACCAGATGTGTGTGATGCACCCGGAGCCGGTGGCCTTGAAGATCTCCTTCACCTCGCCGCCCTTGATGGTCCAGTAGTCCTGGTTGCCACCCGTCACGTCGTGGCTCGATTGTTTGCGCGAGCGGTAGCGTTGCGCGCGCGCGTACAACGGGAGGAAGTCGGTGCCAGCCCCGGGCTGCGGGCGCTGAGCGCTGGCGCGGTGTGCGCTCGCGAGCGAGGAGAGGCCGGCGAGACCGGCAGTGCTGGCGGCCAACGACTGCACGAAACGACGTCGCGACATGGTGGCCTTCGTGTGGAATCTCACGCACCAATCGAAGCGTCGCCGGACGTTGGCGGAAGGGGACGTGGTGTGCGATCTCGAATCCGCGCGAGGATCTCCGCGGCGAACGGCGCTCCTCCCTACATAGCTGAGCTACACTCGCTGCGACGTCGCTTTAGCTCGGCAAACCAGCGGCACAGCAGCGAGAGCATGACGACAACCGCTGCCAACAGCAGGTAGATGAATGGTGGTGGCGGCTCCGCCGCCGCATCTTATGTGCCCTTGCAGCTCAACTTCGGACGTTAGGCGCTCATCAGAAAGCTTCGTGGCGCATCGGGAGGCGCAACGTGCGTGAGGTCGATCGTGTTGCCAATCTGCTGACCCAAACCTACCACGGTGATGCTGTGGGTCTGGCTTGGTTCGGGCCGGCCCTGCGGCCGATGCTGGGGGCGATTTCGCTGGCAGCCGTGGTTCATCGTCCGCTACAACGCCGTCACACGATTTGGGAACTCGTCCTGCATCTCGCGGCGAACATCGATTTCGTGCTCGCGAGGCTGGACCGATTGGAGCTGGAACTGTCGGCGAATGCCGATTGGCCGCCCGTGCCAGAACCGACCGTGGCCGCCTGGGCGGATGCGCTGACTGCGCTCGACGCGAGGTACGACACGCTTTTGGAGCGTGTGAGCGGCTTGGACGAGGCGCAGTTGGCACAGCCGGTGGTCGGTCGCCCGTACAACATCTACGCGATGCTGCATGGCATTATCCACCACAACGTGTACCACACCGGTCAGATCGCGATGCTCAGGGAGGCTTCCGACTCGCGCGCCGCCTAGCGTGCGTTGGAGCCGGCGCGCGAATCGTCGCTCTCACACGATCGCAACCGCGACGCCCGTCAGCACCAGCGCGGCGGCCCAAACGAGATCGACATTGATCCACGCACGCCGCAGCAGGTGCAGGGCTGCACGCTCATAGACGACCACCGCCAGCACCGCCGTGACGAGAAGGTAGCCCGCGGTGTGCACGCTCGTCGCCCACAGCGTCGGCCAGTCCACCGACGCCACGGTCGCCAACGTGGGCGCGGTGTGGCTCGCATGACCCGAGTGGGCCGCCGCTCCCGACCGCACGGCGCGCAACGCGAAGGGCGCTGCCATCAGCCCCGCCCCGTGCGCCGTAGCGACGATGAACGACCAGAGAGTGAGCTCGCACCCGCTCGCGCGAAGCCCCACACGCCAACGCCAGAGCCCAGCGTGTCGATGACCGCGCAACTGCCAAACCCCAAGGCCGATGAGCAGCGCCGCCGCTCCCCAGCGGACGCCGGCGCTCGGCATGACGACGCCGAGCCCCAACGCTATCGCCACCGCCGCCGCGATGGCGAGCGCATGACCGAGCGCGAGCGGGCCGAGCGCTCGCCACACCGCCCGCCGCTCCCCCTGCTGCGTGCCTAACGCGACGGCGAACAGCCAGCCCATCCCCGGGTTGAGGCCGTGGAGGGCGCCTAACGATAGCAGCGCCCCTGCCGCGGCCCACACATTCGTCGGCATCACCCGGCTCACGAAAAGCAGAAGGAGTCGGACGACGCGTCGCCGCCCTGCAGCCGCACCTGGTGCGGCCGCATTCCGTCCTCGAACTCGAGGAGGAAGCGCTGATCGAGCGCGAGCCCGCCTGTGCGCCCCACGTCGAGCTTCGCGAGCCAGCCGCGGATGCCGTCCGGGTAGAACTGTGCGTCCCACGGGCTGTACAGCGAATTCGTCAGGTACACGCGCCGCCCGTCGCGGCTCACCTCCACCATCTGCGGGCCGCCGTTGAGCGGCTTCCCCGGCGCCCGTGGATGCGCCGTGCGCCGTACGATCCCACCCAGTCGCACCGAACCGGCCAGCACGGGATTGAACGGATCGCTCACGTCGTATTGCCTGAGCTCCCCTGTTCCGAAGCAGGACACATAAAGGAAGCGGTCGTCGACCGAAAGGTTGATGTCGGTGACGAGCGGCGGTACGGCCTTGAAGCCCTTGAGCAGCGGCGGCAGGTCGACCGGATCCGCTGGCTCCGCCGGGATCGTGATCACCTTCTTCGCTTTCCACTCCCCCGGGCCGTCGCCGTTGCGACGGTCGAGATACCAGAGGAAAATCGACGACGAGAGATCGGCCAACGATACCACGACGGCGACGAACCCGTACGCGCGCGTCGGGTTGTGCGCGGGCCGCAGCTCGAGCACCATCTGCTGATCGGCGCCGAGATCGATCTCCTTGATGTGGCGGCGCTTCTTCATGTCCCATACGTGGAGCGCGTGGCCGTACTTGCCGCCTAACAAGAGCTCCGGATTGACGCCGTCCTTCACCATGTTCGGCGTCCCCCATTCGCTCGTCACGATGGTGTCCTGGCCAAGGTGCCACGCGAAGTCATAGGCGAGGTGCTGCGACCCGCGGTCGTGCTCCCACTTCCCCTTCAGCTCGAACGTGTCGTGGTCCAGGATGAAGATCCCGCCCGGCCCGTTGCCGTCGGGCGCGCCGAGGGCGTTCAGGTAGATCCCGTCGGGTCCACAGTGTACGGTGTGCGGCGCCGCGTATCCGGTCTTCGCCATGACCTCGTCCCCTTCGATCACCTTCACGAGCGTCGGGTTGCGGGGATCGGGCTTCGTGTCGACGACGTGAATGCGCGATGAGCTCGTGCCGGGCACCACGAGATACCGGCGCTCCACGTGCGCGTTAGGCGCCCACGGGCACAGGTGGGAGCTGCACGCGTTCCAACCGAAGTGGTGCAGCTCGTTCCCGCCCTGCGGGAAGTCGACCTGACCGACGAGGCGGCCGTAGCTCGCTGACGTGGAGTCAGTGTCGACGACGCCGAGCGCGTCGGTCTTGCCGTTCTCGCCGCTGGCCAGCAGGGCGACGTACGCGAGGCCCTCCGCGGGCGCCTCGGCCGCGAGCGCGGGGCTGGGATAGAACGTTGGATCGGGGAGTAGCCGTTTCATCTGAGCACCTGGTTGGTGGGTTCTTTATCAGGTGCTACGTAGAGAGCCGTTGGCGGCGGACAATGATCTGCCGGGGACGGACGACGGGCGACGGACGACGGCCGGGGACGGGCGACGGCTAAGTGACGCTCAAATGACGCGCCTCGCTCTCGTCGCGCGTGCCAAAATCCCACACCCGAATCGCGTCCTATCGCGATCTAGATGTCTGGCAACTCGCCATGGACATCGTCGTCGAGACTTACCGCGTAACCCGAGCGTTTCCGACTGAAGAAAAATTCGGGCTCGTCGCGCAGCTTCGACGAGCCGCAGTCGCGATCCCGTCCAACATCGCCGAGGGCCATAGTCCGCTTGGTGCAGGCGAGTTCCGAAGATTTGTCTCGATCGCCCGCGGCTCCGCTGCCGAAGTCGAGACGCAAATCGCCGTAGCGGTGGCGCTCGGTTTTACCGATGCCGATAGCACCACGTCGCTTTCCTTGAATCTCGATCGGCTGAGCAAAATGTTGTTCAGCCTCTATCGCAGCCTGACGCCCTAGCTGCCGGTGACGGCGGACGGGCGACGGGCGGCGGCGAAACTGCGAGCACTCAGTACCCACACTGATCGGGTTCCCCGTCGTCCGCAGCCCGTCCCCCATCCCCGGCAGTCGTCCGTCGTCCGTCCCCGATCGCCCGTCCCCGGCAGTCGTCAAAAATCCAACGAACGCACCGGCTTCCCCCCGGCTTTCCTCCGCAGCTCCGCCGCCTCGGCCGGGCGATGTTGGAGGTCGCGCACCACCGCCATGCGCGGGTACAGGTACTCGAATCGACGCGGCTGTTCGCCCATATGCTCCTGGAGGATCGACAGCGCAGCCGAGTAGAGCGAGTCGGCCGCCGCGAGCTCGCCGCGCGCCACGCGCATGTCGCCAAGCAGTATCAGAGGGCTGAGCAGCCCGAGGGTCCGCGGTCCCTGCACGCGCTCGCGGATCGCAACGGCCTCGCGACACTCGGCCTCCGCGTCGGCGGGCCGGCCCGCGTGCAGGTGGATCTCGCATAGCCCGGCAAGCGTGCCCGCATACATGGCGTGCTCGCGGCCTAACACATTGGCGAAGACCGTCATCGCCGTGCGCTGTGCCGCCTCGGCATCGGTCCACCGACCCACGCGCGAGTAGACCTTCGCGAGATCGGCGTAGGCGTCGGCCACCGAGACGTCGCGCCTGCCGAGCGTCTTATCGAAGATCTCGACCGCGCGCCGCGACAGCCGCTCACCCTCCACGAAGTTGCCGCGGCGCGACTCCAATCCGCCGAGGAACGCGAGCACATACGCGGTCCGCGGGTGAGCCTCGCCGAGCGACGCTCTCGCGATCGCGACGCCACGCTCCATGAGCCGCGCGGCTTCGGTGTAGTCCTGGCGACTGTTGACCACCGCCTCAGCCAGCCGATGAAGCGGCACGATAAGCCCCGGATCGTTAGGCCCCTTCTCCCGCTCGTACAGCGCGAGCGCCCGACGCATATAGCGCTCCCCCTCCTCATACCTGTCGAGCCGGTGCAGCGCGCCACCCAATATCTCGAGCGCGTATGCGATCCGGGGGTCGTCGGCCCCGTACGCCGCGACCACGATGTCTGCGGAACGTCGGGCGTAGGCCTCCGTGGCGCGAAGGTCGCTGCGGTACACCGCGAGCATGCTGAGCATCTGCCACGCGTCGGCCACCGAGGGATCAGCCGGCCCGTTCACCGTCTCGTAAATCCGAAGCGCCTGCCACGCCGCCGAGTCGGCGGCGGCATAGCCCCCGAGCAGCCGCAGCGCGTTGGCCAGGTGGAGCAGCGTCGTCGCAACCTCCGCGCTCTCCCCGGCCCCGTTGGCGCGGCGCAGCGCGATCGAGCGCTCGTACGCCAACTTCCCATCGGCGTACCGGGCCGCGTTCTCGTAGACGCGCCCCATTCCGTCGAGCATGCGCGCCTGTACGAGGGGACGATTTCCGAGCTGCTCGATCTGCCCCATACCGCGCGCGATCAGCTCCTCCGTCGTTCCCGGCGCCGCGCCCCCCAGGGTCGGCACGTTTACGTCGAACAGGCCCGCGAGAAAGCTCGTCGTCTCATCCGATTCGTGCAGCGCCTGCCGCGCCTGTGTCAGTGCAGCGGTCGCGCGGTCGCGCTCGCGCCGCGCTGTGGCCGTCTGCTTGACGGCGACGGCCGTGCTCGCGATGAGCGAGAGCACCGCGATCGCGCCGAGGCTCGCCCCGGTGTGATGCCGCCGCAGGAACTTGCCGAGGTAATAAGCGCGGCTCGGGTGGCGCGCGACGACCGGGAGTCCGCGGAGATAGCGCTCGATGTCTTCCGCGAGAAGCTCCGCCGACCCGTAGCGACGGCGCGGCTCCTTGCGCAGCGCCATCATAACGATGGCGTCGAGATCGCCGCCGAGCACCCGCTGGAGCCTGTCGGGGCTCGTGCCTCGCGCCGACGCGATCTCCGCCGGCGTCGGCGCCTCGGGATCGTCGGGCGGCGGCGGGCGCTTCGCCCACGTGCTCGGCCGCTCCGGCTCGCGCTCACACACCAGCTCGTGCAGCTCGCGCACTGCGCCGGTCCTGATCTGATACGGCCGCCGCCCGGCGAGCAACTCGTACAGCACGACGCCTAACGCGTAGACATCGCTCCCCGTCGTCAGCGGCTCGCCGCGAACCTGCTCGGGGCTCGCGTAGTCCGGCGTCATCACGCGGAATGCCGTGCGCGTGTGCGGCACGTCCATGCCGCCCATCGCGGCGTTGAGCAGCTTCGCGATGCCGAAGTCGAGGAGCTTCACCTGCCCTGACGCGGTGACGAGGATGTTCCCGGGCTTGATGTCGCGATGGATGACGAGGTTCTGGTGCGCCGAATTGACGGCGCGGCAGACGTCGACGAACAGTCGCAGGCGCGACCCGATGTCGAGGCCGTGACGGTCGCAGTAGGTCGTCATCGGCAGACCGTCGACGTACTCCATGACGAGATACGGGAGCTGTCCGTCGGTCGTGCCGCCGTCGAGGAGCTGTGCGATATGCGGATGGCTCAGCGAGGCGAGGATCTGCCGCTCGGCGATGAAGCGCCGGTGCAGCTCCTCGGCGTCGGGGCTGTTGCGCAGGAGCTTGATCGCGACCTGGCGCCGGAACTCGCCGTCGTCGCGCTCGGCGAGATACACCACCCCCATGCCGCCGCGCCCGAGCTCGCGCACGACGCGGTACGGGCCGATGCGCCGATCGATCAGTGGCTCCGCGGCGAGCGCCGTTGTCGCAGGAGTCAAGCGCCGCTCGAGAATCCCGGTGGTCAAATGGTGCGCAGCCAGCAGTGCCTCGACCTTGGCGCGGAGCTCGGGGTCGTTCCCGCAGCGGTCGCTCAGCCATGCGTCGCGCCCGTCCGGGTCGAGGTCGAGCACCTGCTCGAACACGTCCTCGATCTCGGCGCGGCGTGCCGGCGAGAGCGCCACCGGGCTCACGACTCGGGGAGCGTCTTCCGGGATCCGCGCTCCGCCAGTGCGTGGTAGAGCCACGCGCGTGCCTTCACCCAGTCGCGGCGCACCGTACGCTCAGTGACGCCGAGCGCCTCGGCGATCTCGCGCTCTTCCATGCCGCCGAAGAATCGGCAGTCGACGACCTGCCGCTGGCGCGGGTCGAGCTCGTCGAGGGCGTCGTTCAGCGTCAGCAGCTCGTCGACGTCGAAGTCGACGACCCAATGACCGCCGGAGAGCGTCGCCCGCTTCCAGCCGACGCCGCCGCGTTTCGCCGCGTGGCGGTGCCGCGCCTCGTCGACCAGCACCTGGCGCATCGCGCGCGCGGCGATGGCGAGGAAGTGCGCGCGGTCCGCCGCCACCGCTGCGCCTCCAACGGAGAGCTTGACGTACGCGTCGTGCACCAGCTCAGTCGGGCGCACGCTCTCCTCGCCGAAAACCCTGTTGAGCTGTCGGCGCGCCACTCGACGGAGGTCCTCGTACACCAGCGGAACGATTCGGTCGATCGCGCTCGCGTCGCCGGCGCGGGCGGCGCGGAGGAGGCGCGTCACCTCTCCGGCCACTGATGCCGTGGGTGCAACCATGGGCGAATCCCTCGTTCGCGCGAGGAGGCAAACTTGTGCAGCGGATCAGTGGGAGACAACCCGGTTCGGGGCGCCCGTCCGAGTCTTCTTGGAGATGCGTTGAAGGGTACCGGTACAGGACAACTGGGAGGGGGCAGGCGACAGGCGGCTGGCGACTGGTAACTGCGGACCGGAACGACGGACTGCGCAGTAAACGCCGTCGCCTGCCGCCTGCCGACTAGTCAGCGACACACCTCCTTCCACGTCTGCTCCGCCAGCACGTAAGTGCCCTGGTCCACAATGAAGCGGCTGTTGACCATGAGCGAGTAGGAGTCGCGCGATCCCGTCGCCACGAAGCGAATGATGTCGGCCGTTCGCACGTCCATGTTCAGGTAATCCTCGGCGCGCGAAGTGATGTGCTCTGTCATGAGACCCCGGAAAAACGTGCCGCTCGTCAGCCCCACAGCCGTGAGCCCGGACGTGTTGGACTTGATGCTGAGGTGGAAGACGCCTGACGAATCCTGCCTGCGATTCAGGTCGTAACGCAGGTCGCCGGTGACGCGTACCGTCTCGCCGGCGCCGCCGTTCGCGCAGGAGACCCAAACGTACTGGTCAATCGACCGGCTCACGTTCGTGCCGCCGAAGACGTCGGCGGAGACGGCGCGATGCGCTGAAGTGGGCCGGGTTACCGGGGCAACGGAGTCGGTGCTGCCGCAGGCAGCGGTCAACGCTATTGTGGCGGACAGGATGCCGCGGAATATGATGGAGCGCATGAGAGCCTCTGTGTCGTGGGGTGATGACTCGATGTTGTGCGAATCGGTCTACGCCACTCCGAGCCATCAGCGGACATCCCACTCGCAATGACGCGAGCGCGGAAGCGAACGATCTGGCTCGCCGTGGGCCTACTTCTCGGCGGCGTCATTGTCTTCGGTGTCGCCGGATGGTTCCTGAGCCACCCCGTTCCGCAGCGCATCGGCGCGGCGCCGGCCGATCTCAACGCCGAGAGCGTTGCGATTCCGGTACCGGGGGGCCGCATCATCCGCGGATGGTTTTCGCCGGGTCGCCCCGGAGCCGGGGCCGTGCTGTTGCTCCACCCGCTCCGCGGCAATCGGACGACCATGCTCAGTCGGGCGCGATTCATTCACGCCGACGGCCGAGCGGTGCTCCTCATCGACCTCCAGGGCCACCGCGAAAGCCCGGGGAGCGTGATCACCTTCGGCGCGCGCGAGTCGCAGGGACGCCCGCGTGGCCCGCGCGTACCTGCGCTCCCGTGAGCCTAACGGGCGCATCACCACCGTGGGTGGTCGCTCGGTGGCGCCGCGCCGCTGCTTGCATTGCGCGGGCGATGGCGACGCCTAACGATGATGGCGACGGGCCCCGGCCTTATTGCGGTCCGCCACCATTCAGTTGCGGAATTACCGGGCCGCCCTAGTATCAACAGACGGCCCCGCTTGGCAGGACACCCACTCTTCGCGCCGCAGGCTCAGGAGTCCAGGAATGGAAACCGTTCTCCAGGACGTCCGCGTTACGCTCCGCGCCTTCCGCCGCTCGCCTGGATTCCCGCTCACGGCGATCGCCACACTCGCCCTCGGCATCGGTGCCACGACAGCGATTTTCACCGCGCTGAGCGCGGTCCTCCTCAAGCCACTTCCATATCCCAATCCGGATGACCTCTACAACCTCAGAACCGCGCTGACTGACGGGCGTGTCACCACGGGCCTTCTCTCCGGCGGAGAGATCTACCGGCTGAACGATCCAAGCCTTTCCATCGAACGCGCGGCAGGTGTCCAATCGGGCGACCTCACGCTGCTCGCCACGGACGACACGCCGTCGCACGTCACGGTGTATG
>Ga0307406_10001712_pt1 | contig 12061 bp, 9 predicted proteins | sample 322Cmetagenome_3_FD_203706 | JGI IMG/M metagenome (GOLD analysis project Ga0307406, IMG submission 203706) | Maize rhizosphere microbial communities from greenhouse at UC Davis, California, United States - 322HYB-C-2 | ecosystem: Host-associated > Plants > Roots > Rhizosphere > Soil | place... | reverse complement strand
CTAACCTGGGAACACTGCAAGCCAAATACGGTACCCACTACTACGCTCCGCAAGAAAGGCTCGACACTAGCGACTGGTATGCACATTACAGTACTAAAGAGCGCGGTGATGGAAAGTTATTTTTTGCTGACGGGAAGATGACACGTGTTATGGCAAATATCGAAGCAGATGGCAAAGTGGAAACCGTAAGCACGCTGGAAGCCGCCATGCGCAAACAATCCGATGCGGCAAATATTGAAAGTGCGCTGAAAAAGTCGAAGTTTATCCCAGGCTTTGTACAAGACACTCCCACCGCTATGCACTACATCGCAGTGGTGAATTACAAAAAATAAGCAACAATCAATGCTCAACAAAAAGGCCGCACTTGTTGCGGCCTTTTTCATTTAAAAATTAATCATTAATCTAAAATCAGATTAAGAATTTACAAACAATGGTATTCCAAGCTCAATTCTATACGCCCCATGGGTAACGGACGATAGGTTTCTCCCTGCACATTAAAACCCTTGCTACAACGCTCCATGACCTTTTGTAACAATTGATTTTTAGCCAGCCCAACATTCGCCCACTGTTCTACTTCAACACTCAATACTATTTTTTCGCGAGACGCAGAAATATTTTCTTCAGCTGCAACCTTACTCGCCGCTTGCTCACCGTTCACTTCAGCGGATGTGTTGAGTACCGCACCCTCGCTGCCTTTTTTAAAGGCTTTTTGCAAAAAGCCATTTAATCCTTTATCACTATAATCACAGTCTTTTTGATTTACATTCATTGAATCGGCGGCATCAACGGCATTCGCACATTCCTCTTCAGCAAATGCCGCTGATATGCCACCAGTAGCCAGCCAGATTACTAACAGGGAGCAGCATAATTTTTTCATTGTTTAACCTCGATTTTGTATATCTTTCAAAAACAACAAAGGGTGCCGAAGCACCCTTTGTGATCAGCAAACCACAGGATTAAAATTTAAAATCCATACCTACACCCACATAGGTGTCATCGCGCTGCGAAGCAGGAGCGATTACATCGTTTTCTACTGTGGTGACATAAGAGTAGAGAGTAGCTGCTTTTGTCATTTTATAATCGACGCCAATGCTTGCAGTTTCACCATCGGCCATTTTAACTTCGGACTGACCATATTGAGCTTTTGCCACCCACTTATCAGTCAGGTTCCACAAGGCTGAAACCAATGCACCATCTTCATCAACAATGCCATTGTCGTAGTTTTCAGCCAACAAACCGAACTGGAAAGCACCAACGTTCAAGCGACCAACCAAACGAACCAAGTCAGTATCTTCAGCTTCCACGTCTTGATCCATAGCAACACCAACGTAGAACACGGGTGAAGTATAACCAAAGGATGCGGAAACACCTGCACCATCACCAGTTCTTGGTGTAGTGCCATTGTTCTCTTCAGTTACATAAGCAACCGAACCAGCAAAACCGCCGCCAAAGGTTGGGGTGGTGTATTGCACGATATTACTTGCGCGAATTTCACCTTTGAAAATTTGGGTGATATCACCTTCAAGGTCATTGAACAGGTCAATTTTCTCTTGCGCGACTTTAGTAGGAGTATCGAAATGACCACCAATAAAAGTACCGGCAGTGCCTTGCAGACCCAGGTAAATATTACGCTGACCAAAAGTTTGGGTACCGTTAGTACCATCGTCCACTTCAGTTTGATACTCGAACTGATAGATCACTTTCAGGCTGGAGTTAATGTCCTCGCCACCTTTCACACCAATACGCGAAGCATTGCTAACCAACTCAACTTGGCTATCGTCTGCGGCTTGCTCATCAGCGTGCTGAATAGAAACATTCGCCTTACCGTAAACAATAACGTCGGCAACTGCAGCCATTGGGAAAAGAGAGGCCACTGCAAAGGCCAGTAATGATTTTTTCATGGAGTCGTCTCCTAGAGATGATGATGTGTTCAAATCCTGAACACTGGTCGTTAGTCAAAAATGACACTTGTGTGTCACTGTTGTTGCCATTATGTGAATCTAAGATTACAGAATTATGACAGCGCGCAATAATAGCCGATTACACCACTGGGTGAACTACGCCCAGTTCGCATAACTCTTTCACAAGCGACCCAGCATCAGACGTAAATTGCTCCGGATGAGGATGACATAACTCACCGGCAATTATTGTCAATAGTTCGCTCAAAGAAGAGCCTTGGTTAACCTGCATTAGATAAAGTAAACGCAAAGTCATGGGATTAACAGCCATAAAGCAAACTTTATCGCTGCTGTTACGGTAGACAACCAAATCTACCGGTTCAGGTAGTATCGGTTTAAAACGCGGGGAAATTTTATGGACGGGGTACTGATAATGCAATGCAATCGCCAAGGGAGACACACAAAAACTGGCAGCAAAAATATCATTTGTAGCTAATTTGTACTCTGGCAGTTGCGCTTCACTGATATCCAGTGCCAATTCAACCCATTCGTAATGCGCCAATTCACATATAAAAGGCAATTCAGGGAATAAATGCGCGGACTGGGCCAGGAACTGTAAAAACTCTTCACTGATTTCCAAAAAATAAGGGGTTTGACAGCGGTGATGTTGGATAAATTGCCGTACCAAGCCATGCCATTGCTCATCATTCAGCAATGAGCGCAATACCGGAAATACGCCGGCGACTAAATTTTCAATATTGTTGTAAATCAGATCGCGATAAATTTTCATACGTCGCGCTTCCATCGCTGCGGGCATTGGGTATTCATCCGGTGCTCGCAAATAGCGGGCGAAATCCATTTGAGTTTGCTGAAAGTATTTCATGTTAAAAACATTGTGACTGGCGCTGTTTGATGAAATCCAATTCACTCATCAATTCAGGTAAAGGTGGAATATTAAAATCGCGTTCGAGCAGGGTGGGCTTTACACCAAAGAGCGCATAACTTTTTTCAAGCAGCGCCCATACAGGGTCAATGACTGCTGTGCCGTGTGTATCTACCCGTAAATCTTCAGCCTCCTCATAATGCCCTGCGATGTGAATATACGCTGTGCGCTCACCAGGTAAACTGGCCAGAAACTCAAAGGGATCATAGCGATGATTGATACTGTTCACGTAGATATTATTAACATCCAGCAACAGCGCACAATCCGCTTTTTTAATTACCGCATTAATAAATTCACTCTCACTCATCTCTTGTTGCGGTGCGCAATAATAGGATGAATTTTCTATCGCAATACGTTGCCCCAAAATATCCTGCGCTTGCTGAATGCGTGCAGCAACATAATCGACAGCCTCTTCCGTAAATGGAATAGGCAACAAATCGTATAGCTGACCATCGTCAGAGCAATAACTTAAATGTTCGCTGTAATAACGAATACCATGTTCTTGCATCAACTTTTTTATAGCGTGCAATAGTTCGGTATTTAGCGGTGCAGGTGAACCAATAGAAAGCGATAAGCCATGGCACACAAACGGAAAACGTTCAGTATAACGGCGGAATTTTTTACCCAGACGCCCACCAAGATTAATCCAATTTTCCGGTGCAACTTCCATAAATTGGATGTCATCAGGCGTGGATTGCTCAAGGGTATCAAGCAAACTCCGGCGCAGGCCCAAACCTGCACCGGAGATGGGAGCCACATAATTTGTGGGTAACAACTGGCTCATTACTCTGCTTTTTTATCCGCGCCGCATTTGCCTTCGCCACACTTGCCTTCACCTGCAGCTTTTTTATCGGCACCGCACTTACCTTCGCCGCACTTACCTTCGCCACATTTGCCTTCACCGTCTGCTTTTTTATGCTCGGCGCCGCACTTGCCCTCACCGCATTTGCCTTCACCATCGGCTTTTTTATGCTCAGCGCCACACTTTGCTTCGCCGCACTTGTGCTCACCCTCGGTTTTACCCGCATGGTTATCAGCCAAGGTATAACCGGCATTGAGTGAAGTGGCGGTAAAGCTGGTATCCGCAGAAGCCAGAGGTGAAAGCGTGGCAGAAGCAGCAAATGCAACACCCATTAATGCAGACATAGAAGATATTTTGTTATTCATAAAAAGACTCCGTTGTATTAATACCTGGGATAAAAGTGGCAATAACCGGAATGGACAATCACCGGAATAGACAATCAACAAATGAACTAACCAACTCTAGCGACTGGTTGCACTATAGAATCCGCTACCGCGAATTTGTTACAGATTTTTTTGGTGCCCCCCTTGGTTAGCCCTGAGCCACAAGCATAGCCTGCTCCCACTGTTTATCCAAACGCTTATCTGAGACCGGTACCTGGGTTTTCAGGGTCTGTGCAAAAAGCGAAATACGCAGCTCCTCGATCCACCAGCGGTAATCCAGAAGCTCGCTATTCTGCGCAAGGCGATAATCCCCCTCCTTGGCTAAATAATCCACCAGACGCTGCCAATGGGGCGCCACCTCGGCTAATTGTAATTTGTCTTTTTGCGGGTTAAGTGCGGCTTTTTCCAACCGCTGCTGGATCCCCCGCATATATTTGGGGTATTGGTGCAGCCACTGTGCCGGGGTTTTATATACCAAACCGGGATAAAACAACTGGGTTAATTGGTGATTGATATCGCTGATGGTGAATGCCAGCATCAGCATATTTTTTTGCTGTTTAAGCTGTTTTTTAATTTCCACCAGTAATTTCAAACTGGCGATTAATTGGCTGGCGAGTTCTTGTGCTTGCAGGATAAGCTTGTCCTTAACAAGATATACCGCCGCTTCAAAAGCCGCGTGACTACGGGGCAATTGTTGTTGATCGGCGAGCGCTAATTGTTTAATTGCCGCCATGATTAAATCATCCGCTACCTGATCGCGATTACCAATGCCCGCTAGCGTGAGCGCAACCTCTTGCCCTTTTAATAATTCTTTCTGCAAGTATTTAACAGTTTGGTTCAGCGCTAAAAAAATCAACCGCGTTATGCCGCGCTGGGTTAAATCCAGTGCTTGCAAAGGGTTATCCAGTACCTGCAGCGCCACCGAAGTTTGTTTATCAACTAATGCAGGATAAGCGCGAATACTAATGCCACCGCGCGGCAGCTGAATAGCTTGCGGAAGTTCGGCGAAATCCCACGCAATAATTCCATCGCGTTCGATATCGGTGGCGGCCGATTGAATATTTTGTTGCACTCGCTCGCGGTATTTATCGCGCAGCGGTGTCAAGTCACGCCCACTGGCAATAATTTTTCCCTTGTCATCCACCACGTGGATATTAAAGCGGTAGTAATCGTCCACACTGGTTTCTAACCAAGCTTCTTTGGGTATATCAACACCGGTTAGCCGTTTTAACTGCTGTGTGAGCGCTTCGCTGAGTGGTTTGTTATCAGGCGCAAGTGTGGCGAGAATTTTATCCACCACATCGGGTACCGGTACAAAATGTTTACGCAGGTTTTTGGGCAGGGATTTAATCAAACCAATACATTTTTCACGCAGCATACCCGGCACTAACCATTCCAAGCGCTGCTCTGGCACTTGATGCAAAACACTCATCGGCACATGGATGCTTACACCATCAAACGCATGATTAGGTTCAAAGTGATAGCTCAATGGAAATACCATACCGCGCCATTCCAATTCATTGGGAAATTGGGCTTGGGTGATATCACCCGCGCCGTGGCGCATGAGTATTTCGCGCGTGAGAAATAATAGCTTGGGTTTTTCCTGCTCCGCTTTTTTGCGCCATGCCTCAAACCCAGCAAGGTTAACTACATGAACAGGAATTCGCTCATTGTAAAAATCAAAAATCACCTGCTCATCTACCACAATATCGCGACGACGCGCTTTGGATTCCAGCTCTTCCAATTCGGCCAGTAATTGTAATTGATGCGCAAAAAAATCGGTTTCAGGATTTTTATTGCGCAGGCTTTTGCGTTTGGGGTGTTGATCGTACTGCCCTTCCACCAGCGCGGCACGAATAAACACCTCGCGGCATTGCACAGGGTCTATATGGCTATAGCTGACGGACTTTTTCTCCACAATGGTTAAACCATAGAGCGTGATTTTTTCAAACACCATCACCTGCCCGCTACGGCTGTCGTAGTGCGGTTCAAAATGTTGGCGTTTGATTAAATGCTCGGCCGCCGCCGTGATCCACTCCGGCTCTATTTTGGCAACCGTATGTGCGAACAACTTGGAGGTTTCAATCAGTTCCGCAGCCATAATCCATTTGGGCGTTTTTTTCACTAAGGACGAACCGGGGAAAATAGAAAACTTGCGATTGCGCGCGCCTAAATATTCGCGCTCTTCGTGATTAAAACCAAGGTTGCCAAGCAAACCCGTTAACAACGCTTTATGGATGGACTCGTAGTTTGCAGGCTCGCTATTCACACGAACTCCCAAATCCTTCACAGCCACGCACAATTGGTGATGCACATCGCGCCATTCACGCAAGCGTAAGTAAGAGAGGAATTCTTTTTTACACAGTTTGCGCAACTGGTTTTGTGAGAGTTCCTGCCGCTGGGTTTCAAAATAATCCCACAAACCGACAAACCCAAGGAAATCCGAATGTTCAGCCCAAAACCGGCGATGCATTTGATCAGCCGCTTGCTGTTTTTCTGATGGGCGCTCGCGCGGATCTTGCACGGAAAGCGCACTGGCGATAATCAATAACTCACGCACACAGGACTGCTCCTGTGCAGATAACAGCATGCGCGCCAAACGTGGATCAAGCGGCAATTTGCTCAGCTGTTGCCCCACGGGTGTTAATTGATTTTTGGTGTTTACCGCATGCAACTCTTCCAGCAGTTTAAAACCATCGCTAATCAAACGATGATCCGGCGCATCAATAAAGGGAAACTTATGAATATCGCCCATACGCAATTGCAGCATTTGCAAAATAACAGCAGCGAGGTTGGTGCGCAGAATTTCTGCATCGGTAAACGCTGGGCGCGAATTAAAATCCTCCTCGCTGTACAGGCGAATACAAATACCTTCTGCGACACGACCACAGCGACCTTTGCGCTGATTGGCACTCGCTTGCGAGACGGGTTCAATCGGTAATCGCTGTACTTTAGTGCGATACGAATAGCGGCTGATGCGTGCAAAACCCGGGTCAATTACATAGCGAATTCCCGGCACAGTGATCGAGGTTTCCGCCACGTTAGTCGCCAACACAATTCGGCGCCCAGTGTGCGGTGCAAATACTTTTTGCTGCTCGGCCAAACTTAAACGCGCATAAAAGGGAATCACTTCCATGTGCGCAAATTGTGCTTTGCGCAACGCTTCCGCCGCTTCGCGAATTTCGCGTTCGCCGCTCAAAAATATCAGTATGTCGCCACCACGTGCGCCTGATCCGGTTTTTTCATGCAGTTCAATTTCGTGCACCGCATCAACAATCGCGGCGTATTGATCCGGTTCGTTTTCACTCTCGTCGCTGCCCTCAAATTCATAGAGTGGGCGATACCAGACTTCAACCGGATAAGTGCGGCCAGAAACTTCAATGATGGGGGCATTGTTGAAATGTTGCGAGAAGCGTTCGAGATCGATAGTCGCCGAGGTGATAATTAATTTTAAATCGGGGCGTTTCGGTAGCAGTTGTTTTAAATAGCCGAGCAGAAAATCGATATTCAAACTGCGCTCATGGGCTTCGTCGATAATGAGCGTGTCGTATTTATTGAGAAAGGGATCATGTTGAATTTCGGCCAACAAAATCCCGTCCGTCATAACTTTGATCAGGGTATTTTCGTTGGACTGATCGCTGAAGCGAACCTGATAGCCCACCTTCTCACCGAGGGTGGTTTTTAGTTCTTCCGCAATGCGATTTGCAACTGTATTCGCTGCAATGCGACGCGGCTGGGTGTGACCAATCAAACCTTTTACACCGCGACCAATTGTCAAACAAATTTTGGGGATTTGGGTGGTTTTGCCCGAACCGGTTTCACCAGCGAGCACTACCACCTGATTATTGGCAATAATCTGCGCGATTTCCTCGCGTTTTTCACAAACCGGTAAATTGGGGAACTCAATTTGTTCAGGCACCAGTGTTTTGCGGCGCTGCAAAGTGGCTTGCGAGCGGGCTAATTGAGCCTGCCATTTCTCCAGCGATTCGGCGTAGGGTTTTTCCGCGCGGGCGAGTTTTTCAATTTCATTGAGGCGACGAACCAGTTTGTACTGGTCCGGCCCCATGACATCAACAATAGATTGTTTATAACTTGACCAAATATTCGACATATTAACTCAGCGCACTGCACTTCCTGCTAGCTGACGCGACGTGGATTCAGCGCGTCAGTAAATAAGCAGTGGATAATACAGCGCTGCTGGTTAACGATTCAAACGATTGATCAGCCAGGCGCGCAATTGGCGGGATTTGAGATCATCCACCGGGGCCAACAACCCCTGTACAGCAGGTGGAATATTTTCGCGCGGGCGGTCGTTATCACCAAAAATATAAAAATCGAACAGTGCTTTCCAAGCCGCTTTTTCGCGCTCGGGCAAATCGCGAATGCTCAAAATAGCGTGTTTTAACACGTTGACGGCAGGGCCAACAAAGTCTGGCGCGGTTCGCCACCAGTAATTCACCAGCACATTCAGCGAGCTCTGCCCTTCTATATGGTGCCACCACATACTGGGAAGGTAGAGCGCATCACCCGGTTCAAGTTCCGCCACCTGCCCGGCCGCCATGGCGTCGCGAAAGCGCGGAAACTTCTCAAAGTCGGGGTTTACAAAATCTACCAGGCTAATTTGCTGCCCGGCGGGATTAAAATCCAACGGGCCCGGGTAAAGATTCTCCACTTGCTCCGGCGGAAAAACAGTAAAGCGACGCTTGCCCACCACATTACAGGCCAGATTATCGGGTGCATCAAAATGGCAGGAAATACGCGATTTATTGCCAATCCAGATACTCACGAGTGGATTATCTTCCTGCGGGATCTTTAAATCGTTTTGCGCACGAAAACCCGGTAAACAGACATCCACCGTAGTTGACCCCACATAAAATGTCGGCGGCAAAGCGTCATCTTTGTGGGCAAGAATATTGTCAAGCACAGTATCCAGCCGCACGCGGTCAGCCACATAATTCAGCGCCGTCATATCCTGATTGTAAAAATAATGGCCTTGAATTTCCGGCGGACCCAAAAATGCGCCTACAGTTTTACCGCTGTAAAACGGGCGCAGATAGGCGTCAGCCGCCTCGTGGGACTTCAAACCAGCCTGCACCAGAGGCCAGTCGCGCGCAATGCCCTTGAGAACAAGGGGCTGGTTACCGCTGAGCAACTCTGCAGGTATATTGTTTGGGTCTATACCCTGAACTTCTTTTACTGTCGTTGGGATATCGAGCATGGTCAATTCTTCTTGTTAGTTACAACTGGCGAATAGGTTTGATAAGCCGTTTTATCAACCGTGGTTATTGTAATGGCACAGCGAATTTGACCATTAATAGTCGCCAAACACAATTGATATGGATCATGGGCGCCCCTCGACATTAAGGGATGAGCACTATTTGCAGTAGATGAAACTAGTAAGGGTCAAACGCCCGGCAAGGGGATTAGCCGTAAAATTGAAATTAGGTGCTATGGAGGCGGAATGTAAAACATCGCCAGAATAGATAATCAGGCGATTAAAATTCGCCTCGTAGTAGGCAATCTCCTCGTAGTAGTCATTAGTCCCGCAGATGTATCGCTTTTGCCAAACGGGATCTTGTTCTTCCTTCGCCAAAAAATCGCTGTAGAGCGGCATTCGCGTTTCATCCAAGCGCTCAAAACCGGTGGCTTTGTGGCGATATAACGAGGTTCCACCCTTGTCCGGAGTACACAAGTAATGCACAGCAGCGAGTTTAGTGGACTTAATACTATCCACATGCGGGCGCGCTTGCGGTACGCTCAGCTGCTCCGGTGGCGTCATCACCATGGAATAAATAGATTGGGAATATTCGATTTGTTCCGGCGAGAGGTTAAAGCATTCACTAATAATATCGCGCAAATGTGTGGCAAGCGCGGCAGCGTAAAATTCCGGCACCTTCGACTGAATACCGGGATAAAAATCAACACCGGGGCGAAATTGGCCGTATTTCACCGCAAAACCCACCAAGGCTTCTGCTTGGTGTAAAAAATTATCCACAACCAATACCGGGCGCTTTTCATTGCCAACATGATCGATGCGATAACGGAAATTAGCGTGCAACGGCGGTAAAAAATTATCGGTCGTCATAGTATTCCGTATTGTTTCGCCTCATTATTCACACGCATCACCCCACGCAGCAGCTTTACAGTAATACTGCAAATAATCATGGTGCCCTGGCATTTTTTGAACGCTGTGTTTTACCTGACTTCTGATATCACTTAAAAACGTTTTCAGCTCAGCGTCTGTCATCTCATTTGCCACCACATGATAGCGCTCCGGCACCAACCCCTGACCCACCATTACTTGCAACCAGGATGACTCCGCAAAAAGTTTATAGGGTGATTCAACAAATAATTTCCCGGTTTCCCTAAACAAACGTATGCGATGCTCAAGCGATTCCGGGATAGGCATATTTTTACAGTAACGCCAGAATCCACTGTCTTCGCGCTCGGTTAAATGGTAATGCATTATCACAAAATCCCTGATCGTTAATATTTCTGTTTTCATCTGGTTATTATATTCATCCATATCGCACGCACGAATACCATCATACGGGAACATTTGAATGAGACGGGTAATACCACGCTGGATAAGATGAATACTTGTGGACTCCAGCGGCTCGATAAAACCACTCGCCAGACCTAAAGCAACACAATTTTTATTCCAGTGCTTGAGGCGTTGACCCGTTTTAAATTTTATGACTCGCGGCTCTGAGATCAATTGTCCATCAATTTTTTCCAGCAACAGAGTTCTGGCGTCTTCATCACTCATATATTGACTGCAATAAACCAAACCATTGCCAACGCGATGCTGCAACGGAATTTGCCACTGCCAGCCGGCGTGATGCGCAATCGCACGTGTATAGGGAACCGGTTCGCGCACTGATTCGGTTTGCACAGCTATCGCGCTATCGCAGGGCAACCAATGCGACCAATCTTCATAACCCGTATGCAATGCCTCTTCGATCAATAAACCACGAAAGCCAGAACAGTCGATAAAAAAATCACCTTCAACGACAGTACCGGATGCGAGACGAATATTCTTAATGTACCCGGAATCGTCCAAAACCACGTTTTCTACTTTGCCTTCAATGCGGAGAGCGCCCGCATTTTCAGCGATACGACGCAAAAATTTAGCGTAAAAACCGGCATCAATATGGTAGGCATAGGTCAGTGTCGGGTTCGACATATGGGCAAATTTATTGTGCAATGCAGCTGCATATTCCAGGGAATAATCACCCAATGGATCATCCACGCCAATATCCAATCCTCTGCGCCAGAAATGCTGAAAGCTCGCAGCCCATGTATCTTTGCCGGTATGACCAAAGGAGTGAATATAGCGGTCGTTTATGTTTTTCCAATTTTCAAATGAGATGCCTAACTTGATCGTACCTTTAACGAAGGTCAACAATTCCTGTTCATTCATACCCAGATAACGATTCAATAAAATCAGCGGAGGTACCGTAGCTTCTCCCACGCCGACGGTGGAGATCTCATCGGATTCAACCAATATAACCGCGACACTTTTCCCGAGCAGCTTGGCAAAGGATGCAGCAGCCATCCAGCCCGCTGTACCACCACCGACAATAACTACTTTTTTTACTTTTGTTAGATAATTCATCGCGTGTACCACAGTGCATCGATTATTGATTCTGAAGCCGGGTTTCAAGACGTGCGATTAACTTCACCACGTTGGAATGGGAAGCCAATAGCATATAGATAAACTCCAGATAACCTTTACTGTGTAACTCAGCCACAACACTCCCGTTCAATGCGCTCAACTTTTCTTCATTAATTGTATACAGGCCAGTCAAATTATTACGCTCACCGTTTTTTAGAGTGATATCAAGAGTCACCACTTCAAGCAAATCGTAATTCAATAATTCAGTGATAAAAAGTTCACTCACATCTGTGCCATATTGAATGTATTCCAACACAGCAACCATTTTTTCCAAAAAAAGTGAGTAGCCACCGTGTGGTAAAAAAACCCGCTCACCCTGGGTTTCACTGACCCGCGGGCTATCCATATCTACATACA
>Ga0307406_10001711_pt1 | contig 12061 bp, 11 predicted proteins | sample 322Cmetagenome_3_FD_203706 | JGI IMG/M metagenome (GOLD analysis project Ga0307406, IMG submission 203706) | Maize rhizosphere microbial communities from greenhouse at UC Davis, California, United States - 322HYB-C-2 | ecosystem: Host-associated > Plants > Roots > Rhizosphere > Soil | place... | reverse complement strand
GATGCCTTTGGCCGGAAAGACGGGAACTTCTCGTGACGGATGGTTTGCCGGCTACACACCGAATCTCGTTTGTGCGGTGTGGGTCGGTTTCGACGACGGTTCGCAACTAGGTCTGACGGGCGCGAATTCGGCGCTGCCGATCTGGGCTGACTTCATGCAGGTGGCTTTGGACCAGCATCCTGAATGGCAAGGCGATTGGGAAATGCCGGCGGGCATTGAGCAGGAAGAGATCAATCCAAAGACTGGCGCGCCGAGTGCGCCCGAGGATGTTGAAAGGCGCGTCGAGTTTTTCATTAATGGCACTGGTCCAGATCACGGTTCCGAGGTGCCGGTTGAAGAGATGTCACCTCCGGAACTGCCCGAGCCGTCACCGCCGATGGAACAGATCAATCCCGAGCCTATAACGACTCCGTCACCATCACCTTCGCCCCGCAAGGTGCCGCCGTTGCCTGGCACCGGACTCGAGGGAACGATCACGCTCGATATCGATCCGACAACCGGACTGATCGCGGTGGAGAGTTGTCCCGTGATTCGCACGAGGACGTTTGTGTTGGGCACTGAGCCTAAGAAGTACTGCGGACCTGAATATCACAGGCGCAAGACGATCGAGCCCGCAGCGGACCGGCCGCGAGTTGTCGGCACGCCGCCGCGTTAAGTTAAATTTGCGAGTGCTGAGTGGAGTGTTTCGATAGCGAGTGCGGCGGCGTGATGTTTTCTCGAAGGCAGACCGCCGATCGCGTCGAGCAAGTCGGTGCGTGTCAGGGCTTTTGCTTCGTCGATAGTCTTTCCGTTAATCAACTCCGTCAAAATCGATCCGCAAACAAGTGTCGGCGGGCAACCGTACGCGAGGTATTTCACCGCTTCGATGCGATTGTCTTTGACGATTAACGAGAGCCGCAGGCGATCACCGCAAACGGGATTCTTTTCGTCGGCGACGGCGTTTGCGTCAGGGAGTTCGCCCGCGTTGCGTGGATGTGCGAGATGATCTTTGAACCTGGAAGAATAGGCCACGGATTACACGGAATACGCGGATAATGGTGAAAGCATTCGGAGTCGTTCAACTGCGCGGACCAGCACTTCGACTGCGTAATCAACGTCGGCTTCGGTATTGTCTTTGCCGAAACTAAAGCGAATCGAACCGCGCGCGAGTTCGTCGTCGACGCCGAGTGCGCGAATTACCGGCGATGGCTCGAGTGTTCCTGACGAGCACGCCGAACCGGTTGAAACGGCGACGCCTTCGAGGTCGAGATTGATCAGCAAGCCCTCGCCTTCGATGAATCGAAACGAGATGTTCGAGAGATGGTCCAGGCGCTGTTCGCGATCGCCGTTCATCACGACGTCGCTGATTCGCTCTCGCACCTGAGCTTCGAATCTGTCGCGCAAGGTGCGGTCGTGCTGCGATCGTTGGACCAACTCTTCGCGTGCGAGCTTGGCTGCTTCACCAAACGCGATGATTCCGGGAACGTTCTCAGTGCCTGCGCGGCGTTCGCGCTCCTGGTGCCCGCCGACGTTCTGTACGTGCAGTCTCACACCGCGTCGAACGTAGAGCACGCCGATGCCTTTTGGCGCGTACAACTTGTGCCCCGACATCGTTAACAGGTCACAACCGAGTTCGTCGACATTCAACGGTAAACGTCCGGCAGCTTGTACCGCGTCTGTGTGCAACAAGACATGTCGTTGACCCGCCGTCCGCTTTTCGCGCACGAGTGATCCAATTTCGCTGATTGGCTGGATCGTTCCGATCTCGTTGTTGGCGAGCATGATCGTTATCAGAACTGTATCGGGCCGCAGCGCCTGAGCCACATCATCGACGCGAACGATGCCGTTTCCATAGACCGGCAAGCGCGTGACTTCCCAGCCGCGCTTCTCGAGTTCAGCGCAAACTCCACTGACTGACGGATGCTCGATTGCGGATGTAATTACGTGTCGACCCTGAGCGGCCGAAGTTTCACACAGACCACGGATTGCGAGGTTGTTTGCTTCAGTGCCGCCTGAGGTGAAGACGATTTCGTTCTGCTTCGCGCCGATGAGTGCCGCTACTTCACGCCGCGCCCGATCGATCGCCGCGCGCGCCTGTTGGCCAAAACCATGGACGCTCGACGCATTGCCAAACGTCTCCATCACCGCCTGCGCCATCGCGTTTGCGACGCGCGGATCGACGGGTGTCGTAGCGCTATGATCCAGGTAAACTCTGCGTTTTGTCATGAAAACTCGCCAACTCAGACGCGAAATGTGGCATCTGAACGGCAGTTTGCCATAAAGAGGCACAAAAATCACAAAAGGAGTCTTCTTTGTGGCAAATATCGGTGATAGCATTCCTACGCTACGAGGTTGGCTCTCCCAAGACTACGACCGAACCGGTTCGTAAATTCTTTGGAAGGACACAATATGAATTATTTCAAGCTTCCCCTGGTGGTTTTATTGAGTATCTGCGTCAGCGGCTTGCTGGCAATCGTTCCGGCGACCGCGCAGCAGACCACCGCGCTCGAGCGGGGCTATCGCACGGGCTATTCAGACGGTTACACAGCCGGATTTAAAGACGTTAACGATCACGCACAGCGGAATTATCAGAACAAAGAGGACTATCAGCGCGCGGATCGTTCTTTCAACGATGTTTGGGGACCAATCGAGGATTACCGCGACGGTTACCAGCAGGGTTTTGAAGCTGGTTACACTGCCGGGTTCGATCGTCAGCAGTTCAATTCGGCGCTTCCCACAGGATTGCGCAGACGCGGCACAGTCGCCGCTTCGGATAACACAAGCGCCGCTCCGGTTAACAACGACAACGAACCACCGGCGAATGCGGATGCAACAGTTGCATCAAACGGATCTTTAGCGATTCCACGCAATACGATCCTCGCACTCGAGTTGTTAACGCCAGTCTCGACCGATGCGAGCCAGCGCGGCGATCGAATCCAGGCGAAAGTTTTCGAGCCGGCGCAGTATGCTGGTTACATCGTCGACGGACGAGTCGCGGCAGTTAAGCGACCGGGCAAAGTTAAAGGCGTTGCTGAGCTGCAACTTGCTTTTGATCAGATTCGTTCCACTGACAATCGCACTGCACCGCTGCACGCTGAGTTGATCGAAATATCTCCGGTCGGCGGCGATTACGATCCGGAGATCGACACGGAGGGTGGCGTCAAAGGACGTGACTCCACGAAAGATGACGCGGCCAAAGTCGGAGCAGCTTCCGGCATCGGCGCAATCATCGGCGTTATCGCGGGCGGCGGCAAAGGTGCGGCCATTGGAGCCATTATCGGTGGTGGCGCCGGTGCGGCAGGTGTGATGACGCAGCGCGGCAAAGACATTCGACTCGAACACGGTCAGCATTTGAAGATTCGCACGTCAACTGACACGAACGCTCTGTGAAAACCGCGATTACTCTGCTCACAGATTTCGGTACGGCCGATTATTTTGTGGGCGCGGTTAAGGGCGCGATTCTGTCAGTCAATCCGCGGGCGGTAATCGTTGATATCACCCATGAGATCCCGCCGCAGGATATCGAGGCCGCAGCGTTTACGTTGCTCGCGGCTTACAAGACGTTTCCAGCAGGGACGATTCATGTGGCGGTCGTCGATCCGGGAGTCGGATCGACGCGCCGCCCTATTATTTTGAGCGCGAACGAGCAGTTCTTTGTTGGACCAGACAACGGACTCTTCACTTACATCTACGATCGAGAACCTTCACATCGAGCTTTCCACGTCACTGCGGATAAATACTTCCGATCCGAACTGAGTTCTACCTTTCACGGTCGAGACATCTTTGCTCCGGTAGCGGCAGCGCTCTCGAATGGCGTGAACCCGCGCAAGTTTGGTCCAAGGATCAATGATGCTGTACGTCTTCCTGTTTCGCTCGAACCGGAGGTGCTGAAGAACGGTGACGTACGCGGGCGGATCATCCACATCGATCGCTTCGGCAACTGCATTACGAACATCACGCGGGATCTCGTGAAACCCGGTACCAGCTTAACGATCAATCGCAAAACGATTCGAAACTTCCGCAACTTCTACGGTGAGGATTCGACGAATACACCATTCGCCATCTGGGGTAGCGCAGGCTTCCTCGAAATCTCAGTAAACGGCGCCTCCGCCGCTAAAGTCTTACGAGCCAAGTGCGGCGACACGGTTCTTCTGTAGGGGCGGCCCTCCGTGGCCGCCCGTCGTTCGTATTGCGCAGCAAAGGGCGGCCACGGAGTGCCGCCCCTACAAAAAATACCCGTGAGAATCTAATTGCTTGCGGCGACTTTGGGGACGGTGGAGGACATGTAATAGCCCTGGCGGGAGCTGACCTGGAGCTTACGATTCTTGCCTTTCTCGTCCTTCGCATTAACACGGACTTCCAGGCTGTGCATGCGGCCGTCGTCGTTCTCGTCTTCAGCCAACGCGAAACCCAGACTATAGCGTGCCGTTAAGTTTCCGATGATCCGCTGCAGTCCGGCGCCGTAGTCTTTCACACGGCCCACTTTGACTGCCTCACCACCGGAACGCTGCGCCAGATACTTCGCGCTGCCGTACAAACTGAGTCCCATCCAACCGGCAATCGGTTTCCCGATCGGCATCAGAAACTTGAATAGCGTGCGCAACTCCACCGTCAGCGAGTTGAATATCACGTTATCGCGAATCAGAATCTGCTCCGTTGCGTCCCGATCCTCGAAGAATATCGGCGCGATACCATCCGACACCCAGACAATCGAAGTCTGCGAGTTCGGGCGCAGCTCAGCAGTCTTGCGTGTCGCTTCTTTAACTGCCGCCGCCATGTCGTAAACATCGCCAAGCTCGATCGTCACGTTGCCGTCTTTGTTAGTTCGCGTCACATGAACGCTTCCGTCACGCCGCGTCTTGCGCGTAATAACAGCGCCGTTGCGACCACGAATCGTTTCCGTCTCGATGATGTCGTCAGGTTTGCCTTCGCCTTGCGTAATCTCAACTTTAGTTTCAGCCGGCTTTCCTTCCGGCGGCGCCCCTTCATCAGACTCACACATCGCCGGCACACGAGCGAGTGCCGCCGCAAGCTTCGCACGATCGTTAGTGAACTCAGTCAACCAGAGCCGCTCCTCGTCTTCATTCATGTCCATCGCCATGATCGCGACTTCATCACCCGGAGGCAGTTTGGCGAGCTCATCTTCCATCGCTTTCAAAATCTCGATGCGTTTGAGAAAACGGCCGGCGCCGTCTTCGCGCAAGTCAAGAATCAGAACGAGCGCGAGTGGTTTGCGAGCCTGGCCTTCGCGCGTGAAATAACTAATGTTGCGCGGCTTACCATCGTCTAAGACGGCGAAGTTGTCGGTCGTCAAATTCGAAATCGGGAGATTGGTCTTCTTATCTTTGACGAGCGCATCGAGAAACACGACGCGCGTTTTGATCTTGATCGTGTCTTCAACTTCCTGTGCGTTGATCGAGAACGACGCAAGGAGGACGATGAGTAGTAGAAAGCTCAAGCGATATTTAGACATAACCTACTCCTGATCGATTATGGTTGCTTCTTGAGTGATGGACTTGCCGGTGCCTTCAGGATCTTTCAGTAACAGCGCGAGGTTTTTTCCGGAGACTGTCACCTGGACCACTGTCGCATCGCGTTCCTCGATATTGATTACGAGCACGTTGTATTTGTCGCCCGCATTTTTGAGATAGATGTAATTCTGTTCCGCATTTTTGGCCGAAAGTGTTTGAATCAACGGCATCCAGGTGTCGTTCAGCGCTCCGTTCAGCGATGCGCGAAACCTGGTAAAGTCGCCTGCAAACGCCTGGTTCTCAAACACCGCCAGCTTGACGCTGCCGGCTTCGGCAATGCGCCTTGCTTCGCCGCCTTTTATACGCGCCGCGGTAGTGGCGACTTTCATTCCGGCTTTAGCGAGAAAGGGAATGCCCTGATGCTTCACGCGGTAGAACTTTTCGATTATCTTTACGACCGAGTTGAAGTCATCACCACTCGCGTGGACCGGCGTGCACGCCAGCAGGACTGCGATCGCGATGAGAAGTTTTGTATTGATGTTCTTCATCGCAGACCTCACTTCTCGTCATTCTTCTTCGTTTTCTCGATGCCCAGTTCGGGAACGCCAAACTGCCCTTCAAGTGAGGCAAGTTTGTCGAGATCTACCGGCCCCACGATGTTGACGACAGTGATCTCCTTCGGGTCCGAGTGGAGCACGGCGAGACCGCCGACCAAGTCGCCGTTGAACAGCAGATAGACCTCAAGATTTCCTTCCTTCTTGCTGGTGACGTTGACCAGCCGCGTCCAGCCTGGACCACGGAGTTGCGTCCGGATCGTCTGGAGATCAGCCGCGCTGTATTGCCCCTCAGTTTCAAACTCGAAGCTCCTGACGTAGATACCCTTCAATCCTTCGATGAGCTTCTTCACTTGTCGCTCATCAACATCTTTCTCGTTGAAGAGCTTGGAGGCCATTTTCATCAGACGCTCATCGACATTGACATCGACAGTCTGGTTCGCTTTCGCCGCGAGATGATCGAGGCTGCCCAACTGAAGGCGTGAGTCCTGTGCCTGGACCACCAGGGGCAAAGCAACAAGCAGCGATAGGATAAGATTAATTCGAAAGAGTGCTTTCATAACTCGCTCCATTCATCCAACTCTGTGTTGGTTCTTGATCTGATTTGCAGGCGTTGTGTTCTGAGGCTTTCGATGGACAAGGCTCAACTTCTCAGTAGTCAGCCGCAAGGCCATCATTAATTGTTGTTTCGCTAGTAGTGCTTCTTCTCGTTCGCGTTTCGATAAAGCTGTCGGCGCCGGCCTGTGTCGATGTTTATGGTTCACTGCGATCACTTCCTGCGGGACAACCTTGGGAACGATCTGCTCAGGCTTTTTCTCCTCGACTGGTGACGGCGTGGAAACGACTTTCGCTTCCTGTGGCTGCGGCGCACTTTGATTTCGCACTCGAAGCCAAACACCTGCCGCCAACAACGCCAGCAGCACCGACGCGGCGATAGCGAGCAGCGGAAAATAACTTCGTCGCCGTGGCACCGGAAGCTCGAGCGGCCTGGGCTGGTAACGCAGCGTGCCGAGAATCTCTTCCAGTTTCTGTATCTCAGGATCAGGCTGCCCGCTTTTGTCCCACAAGTAATCGTCTTTCATAAGCCCTCCATAACTCCGAGCTTTTCTCGCAATTGTTTCATGCCACGGTGCAGGTTCACTCTCACTGAAGCTGCCGTGAGCCCGGTGCGCGCCGCGATCTCCGGGCCGGTCATTCCCTCGACGAGTCGCAACACGAGTGTTTCGCGATACGCTTCGGGCAAACTGCGTATCAACTCCAGAATCTCCGCGGCCCTCGAATCGTGCGCCTCGCTGCCGCGCATGTCGTCATTAATCTCCACCATCTCCCGCGAGCGCCGGTGAAAATCCACCGCCCGGTTGCGGGCGATCATCGCGATCCAGGGCCCAAACGCTGCGCTGTCGCGCAACGTGTGAAGCTTCTTGTACGCGTGGAGAAAAATGTCCTGCACCAGGTCATCAACTTCGGCCCGCGGCACACGCGCCAGCAGAATGCCGTGTACGAGCGGCGCGTAAAGAGCGTAGAGACGGGCAAAACAATCCCGGTCACCGTCCAAAACCGCCCTTACCAAAACCACCTCAACCGCCTGTTCTTGCGGTTGGTCAGCGGCGTGTGCCTCAGGGGTCATTAGCAGCATGTCGGCGGTGGCGTACATTGTGTGTCTCAACCGGGCGCTAACCCGTGCGTTTCAGGACACCGATTAAGACGGGAGAGAGGTAAAGACTGTTAACAACAGCATTCGGTGCGCTTATGCGTGATCGTCTGCAGGACGAATGCTTAGTACGGACGGATGCGTGACCGGGTTTTCTTCGGAAGTCAATTTCTTCAATTCAGGGTCGGCCGAAACCGGCGACTTTAACAAGAGAACGAGCGTGGCAAGCGCGAGCGCAATCGTCCCGGCAACACCGCCTTCAACGCCGTAACTGCCCCCAGTCAACCAGTGTGGACCCGTGTCGCTCGCTTTCAGTAGCGTATGAGAAGTAACGCTCAAGCCGCTCACCGGCAAGCCAAAGAACCAACCCAGGGCCCAGTTCCAGCTCCAATGAAGTCCCAAAGGCAACCAGAGACTGCGCGTGGACAGGTAAGCCACTGCGAACCAAAGACCGGCAATAGCCGTGTTGACGAAAGTAAACCCGGGAACTGCATTGGGATTGGTGAGATGTGCGATTCCGAATAACGCCAGCGTTAACAGGACACCGAGCGATGCGAGCTTGGCGCGCGCCAACGTCTGCAACGCGTAGCCACGGAACATCGCTTCCTCTGCAAATGCAGCAACAATCAGTATCACACCAGATCCAATCATTGACCTGATCACCGATGCCCAGTCGTGATTCAATGAAAAACTAAGTCCGTGTCCGATCAGTGCGACGACGACAGCGAAAGCCAGTGTCGCAAAGCCAATAACGGATCCAATGCAAAAATCTCTGAACCAACCTTTATGAAAGCTCGCTCCCAGAGATCGCCAGGGCAGTTCTTCCAGAAAGTGTGCACACAGGTAACCGACGCCCAGGGCCAGGACCAGCAACCCACCCCTGAAAGCTAATGAGAGTAAAAACTCGGGATGAGGAATCGACCGGTATGTCGAGATAAATCCGTATAGAGTCCTGACGATCTGCTCCAACACGATGGACAGGACGATCAAGAGGAGCAGGTATATCGTAAGTCGCCAGCCGCTGCGCAGCCGGCCATACGCGTTGAAGAAGATCTCGGACATTTGGGCGGTGCATTCTAACAGGAATCCGCGCAATCCGTGTTCATCTGTGGCTGTATGCTAAACTTTCGAACACATCCGCATGAGTGACAATCGCGATAACCTGAGCCCGGAACGCCGAGAACGAAATCGACGCCGGCGCCGCGTTTTGCTCTGGGTCCTGGGCGCTACGGTCCTCTTATTGCTCGCGATCATCGTGTCGCAGCAATTGTGGCTTTGGACCGTCGTACGTCCCGAGACGCCTGCTGACGCGCTCATTCTCTACGCGCTCTCGACGCTCAACTTCGTCGCGTTCGTCGTCTTTCTCTTCATCTTTGTCCGCAACCTGCTCAAGTTGCGACGCGAACGCAAAGAGCGGCAACTCGGTTCGAAAGTTAAGACTCGTCTGCTGGTCTATTTCATCTCGATCAGCTTTCTGCCGATCACGGCGATGGCGGTCTTTTCTTACCTGTTTCTCAACCGCTCACTGGAGAAATGGTTCAATCCGTTTCCGGACGAGATCGTGCAGCAGGCCACGGAAGTCAAGCGTCTGACACTGGCGAGTCAGGACAAAGCGCTACGCGACACGGCTTCATTGCTCGCGATGTTGCTCGCGAGCCAAACAGCGGAAGAGCGTCAGGCTACGATGCAGCAGGTGGTGAACTCGGGTCAGCTCGTACGGATTGAGATCTCCGGCAGAGATGAATCAACGATTTTTGAGAGTCCGAATTTATCCAGGGAAGACTCAGAGCAACTGGAAAAACTTTTTAGCAACGCGCGGCAGGTTCATGGTCCAGAGGGTCTGAATCAAGTTGACGGAAAAGAGTTTGATGCGCTTGCTGTGCCTTTGAACGAGTCAGAGTTACTGATCATAGCACCGCAGAAACGTGCATCGAACGACCTCACGGATCTGGTCGCAGATTCCGAACGTGATTACCAGGATCTCGTAAGCAAGCAGCGGCGTGTGCGTTTGCTGGGACTATCAACGCTCGGATTGATGACGTTGATACTGTTGTTCGTCTCGAGTTGGGTAGCTATCTATCTGGCGCGCGGCATCGCGACGCCGATTAAAGCTCTTGCTGAGGCTTCCAACGAGATCGCGCGCGGCAATCTCACGCATCGCGTCACGACGATTGCTGATGATGAACTCGCCCTGCTGGCTGATTCGTTCAATCAAATGACGACCCAGCTCGAAGAGAACCGCAGCCGAATCGAAGCAGGCGCGGCGGAGTTGCGAGACACGAACCTCGCGCTGCGCGAGCGGCGCAATTACATCGAAACAGTGTTGCAATCGTTGTCTACGGGAGTGATATCGCTCGAGGAAAATGATTGTGTGACCACTCTGAATCCTGCGGCCGCACGAATGCTGGCATTGGTCGATAAAGTGGAAGACAATCCCAAACTGAGCAGTCTTATCGGCAGTGAAGACTGGCTGGTTGTCGATCGTTTACTGCGACGTGCGCGGCGCACAGGTCATGCGACGGAACAGACGCAATTAGGGAGTGGAGCACTGCCTGTTTCGATGACTGCCACTGCTTTGCCCGATTCGCGCGGACCGCGACGCGGAGTGGTTTTAGTAATCGAAGATCTTTCCGAATTGCTTGCGGCTCAACGTGCGGCTGCGTGGAGTGAAGTCGCACGGCGTATGGCCCACGAGATCAAAAATCCGTTGACGCCGATTCAACTTTCAGCCGAACGCATCGCGAAGAGTTACGGTCGCGCAATAGCCAACGGGGGAAGCAACGGGACCAATTCCATAACTGATGAGCGCCTTGACGACAAACGTGTCGCAGCAGTCATTAGTGAGTGTACCGAAACAATCACGCGCGAAGTTGCGGATTTGAAAGCGATGGTGGATGAGTTTTCACGCTTCGCGCGGCTGCCTGCCATACGCCTCGAACAAGCAAATCTTAACGACGTTATTACTCACGCTGCCGGTCTGTATCAGGAACGACTCGACGGCGTCTCCCTCGCGCTCGATCTCGATCCCGAGTTGCCATCGTCAATGCTCGACGTCGAACAGATCAAACGCGTGTTTGTGAATTTGATCGATAACGCACTTGAGGCTGTTTCGAGGGTTCCCGGCGAGACACAGATCACGATCGTGACTCGTCACGACGCGGAAAAGATGCGTGCTGAGGTGGCGGACACAGGGCAGGGAATCGAACCGGCAGATTTCCGCCGATTGTTTGAGCCTTACTTTTCTCGACGAGACAGCGGCACGGGCCTCGGACTCGCGATCGTGCAGCGCATAATAATGGACCACGGGGGACACATTCGCGCGGAGCGAAATCAGCCGCGCGGCGCCAGGTTTGTAATTGATTTGCCCGCAGTATAAATGGATTCAATTCTCATAGTTGACGACGAGCGCGGCATTCGCGACACGCTGCGCGCGGTGATGGAAGACGAGGGCTTCGATGCCGACGCCGTCGCCACCGGTGAGGAGTGTCTGAAAGCGCTCGGAAAACGCGCGTACGGTTGCATCCTGCTCGACGTTTGGCTTCCCGGCATTGATGGACTCGAGACGCTGAGACAACTGCGTGCCGCCGGATCCGATGCGGCTGTCGTGATCATCTCAGGCCATGGAAACATTGAGACTGCCGTGCGTGCGACGAAGCTGGGCGCGTTCGATTTCATCGAAAAACCGCTCTCGATCGAGAAAACCGTGCTCACGGTTCGCAATGCGTTGCGGCAACAGCGACTGGAGTTGATCAACGCCGGCATGGCTGCGGCGCTCGCGCGCGAATACACGATGGTCGGTGAGTCAGTTGCGATGCGAGCCTTGCGCAAACAGATCTCGATCGTCGCGCCGACCGACGGCCGTGTTTTGATCTATGGTGAGTCAGGCACTGGAAAAGAGTTGGTCGCGCATGCGATCCATGCTGAATCGCGGCGCGCCGCAGCGCCGTTTATCGAAGTGAACTCGGCGGCGATTCCGGAAGAGTTGATCGAGTCGGAACTCTTCGGACACGTGAAGGGCGCGTTTACGGGTGCTACCGCTGCGAAGAAGGGAAAGTTTGAACTGGCGGACGGCGCGACCATCTTTCTCGACGAAGTCGGCGATATGAGTCCGAAGGTTCAAGCGAAGGTGTTGCGGGTGTTGGAAGAGCAACGCTTTGAGCCGGTCGGAAGTGGGACTTCGGTCACGGTTGATGTGCGTTTGATCGCGGCGACCAACAAACGTCTTGATGTCGAGATCGAGCAGGGAAACTTTCGCGCCGATCTCTTTTATCGCCTTAATGTGATTCCGTTTGAGTTGCCGCCATTGCGTGATCGTCTCGAAGACGTGCCGCTGCTGGTTGATTACTTCAACGAGCACTTCTCGAAGGCTTATGGAAAGAAGTTGAAGCAGTTTTTGCCTGAAGCGG
>Ga0307406_10001710_pt1 | contig 12067 bp, 7 predicted proteins | sample 322Cmetagenome_3_FD_203706 | JGI IMG/M metagenome (GOLD analysis project Ga0307406, IMG submission 203706) | Maize rhizosphere microbial communities from greenhouse at UC Davis, California, United States - 322HYB-C-2 | ecosystem: Host-associated > Plants > Roots > Rhizosphere > Soil | place... | reverse complement strand
CGCGGATCCGGTAGGCGGCTCTGCCGCCGAACTGCAGGTACTCCGTGAGGATGTCGTGCGTGTTCACGAAGAGGTTCGGACGCATGTAGTCGCTGGTCTCCTGCGACACCGAGGTGAGGAACTCCTCGAGCTCCTCCTTGGTGTTCCGCCAGGTGAAGTAGCTGTAGCTCTGCTGGAATCCGACAGCGGCGAGCGCGCGCATGACCGCCGGGCGCGTGAACGCCTCGGCCAGGAAGATGACGTCGGGGTCCTCGGCGTTCACGGTCCCGATGAGCCATTCCCAGAACTGCAGCGGCTTGGTGTGCGGGTTGTCCACCCGGAAGATCTTCACGCCCTGCGCGACCCAGTGCCGGACGATGCGCAGCATCTCGGCGTAGATGCCGGCCGGGTCGTTGTCGAAGTTCAGCGGATAGATGTCCTGGTACTTCTTCGGCGGGTTCTCGGCGTACGCGATCGACCCGTCGGGGAGCGTGGTGAACCACTCCGGGTGCTCAGCGACCCACGGATGGTCCGGTGACGCCTGCAGCGCGAGGTCGAGGGCGACCTCGAGGCCCTCCTTCTGCGCGGCGCGCACGAAGGCGCGGAAGTCCTGCGCCGTGCCCAGATCGGGGTGGATGGCGTCGTGGCCGCCCTCCGCCGCACCGATCGCATAGGGCGAGCCGGGGTCGGTCGCCTCGGCGACCAGGGTGTTGTTGCGCCCCTTGCGATTCGTGGTGCCGATCGGATGGATGGGGACCAGGTAGAGGACGTCGAAACCCATCTGCGATACGCCCGGAAGCCTCTTCGCGGCCGTGCGGAACGTACCGGTCTTCACACTCCCGTCCTTGAGGCGCCTGGCGCCTTCGGATCGGGGGAAGAACTCGTACCAGGCGCCGACGCCGGCCGTCGTGCGATCGACGAGCAGGGTCTGGGGCGTCGAGGCGGAGCGGAGGCTCGCGAGTGGCCGATCCGCGAAGATCTGCGCGAGCGCGGCATCCGTCGACACGGCGATGGTCGTCGCAGCATCGCCACCCGCCAGAGATGCCGCTTCGGCCAGCAGACGCTTGCGCTGCGCGGCCGGACGATCCTTCTCGCCCGCTGCCCTGGAGAGGAGCTGCGCGCCCAGAGCTGCCATGATCGGAACGTCGACATCGGCGGCGACCTTCAGCTCGGCGGCGTGAGCCCAGGTCGCGAAGTCGTCCGAGAAGGCCTCGAAACGATAGATCCACCGGCCCTGGAGATCCAGCGCGATCTCGGTCGACCAGCTGTCGGTGCCGTCGAGTCGCGGGGACAGTCGATGCAGGCTCTCCTCGCCTTCGGGCGACGTCAGCCGGACGTGCACGCCGATGATGTCGTGGCCCTCGCGGAAGGACACGACGCTGAACGGGACGACCTCGCCGACGAAAGCCTTCGCAGGGAACCCGCCAGGGACCGAGGGCGAGCCGTTCAGGAGCGGGAGGCGGGGCGTGTGCGTATCCTCCGCGATCGTGACGTCACCACCGGGGCGCGTCGGGATCTGAGAGGGGCTCCGGAGAGCCGAGGACCGAGTACCACCACGTGCAGCCACCCCCTCAACGTACCGCCCGGACGTGGCCGCGGGAAGCGATCACCGGGGTGGGTCGGAGAGCGATGTCATTCCACGCGGAACAGGCGCATGGAGGTACCCGGAATGGGCAGGACGTCGCCCGGGGCGAACACCTCGGCCGTATCCGATGGGTGCTCTTCTGCGCTCGACCACAACGTGACGAAGCGCGTCGCGTCCTCGATCTCCTCCGGGAGGCGCACGTCGATGGGCGACTCGGTGCCGTGGACGATCAGCAGGATCCGGTTCGCCGCCTCCTTGTCCGGTGTGGAGGCCGCGACGTACTGGAGGGTGCGGTTGCGGGGGTCCGCCCACTGCGCGCTCTCCATGGTCTCGCCGTTCTGGTCGAACCAGTCCATGACGGAGGCGTTCGGGATGTGTTCGCCGAGCCGGGCGTACTTGCTGGGGCGGAGCGCGGGGTTCTCGGCGCGCAGGCCGATCAGCCGGGCGACGTGCGCACGGAGATCGTTTTGCCAGGGTTCGAACTCCCAGGCGAGCCAGGTCATCGCGGAGTCCTGGGCGTAGGCGTTGTTGTTTCCGCGCTGAGTGCGGCCGACCTCGTCGCCTGCGGTGAGCATCGGGATTCCTGCCGAGAGCAGCAGCGTGCCGAGGAGGTTGCGCATCGCCTTACGACGGGCCGCCAGGATCGTCGGGTCGTCGGTCGGGCCCTCGACACCGTGGTTGAACGCACGGTTCATATCGGCGCCGTCGCGGTTCTGCTCGCCGTTGGCCTCGTTGTGCTTGACGTCGTACGAGACGAGGTCGTGCAGGGTGAAACCGTCGTGAGCGGTGACGAAGTTCACACTGGCCAGGGGGCCGCGGGCCTCGCTGAACGTGTTCGACGAGCCGGCGAGCCTGGTCGCGAAGCCGCCGATGCCGACCGGCGCCGACGCCCGACGGGCGTAGTCGATGTCGCTGAGCCAGAAGTTGCGGACCCGGTCGCGATACCGATCGTTCCACTCGTGCCAGCCCGCCGGGAAGTTGCCGGTCTGCCAACCACCGAGGCCGACGTCCCACGGCTCGGCGATCAGCTTCGTCTCGGCCAGGATCGGGTCGTTCGCGATGGCTGTCAGGAGCGGATGCTCCGGCGTGTAGGTGTGTGCGCCGTCACGGGCGATCGCGGCGGCCAGATCGAAGCGGAAGCCGTCGATCTGCATCTCGTGCGCCCAGTAGCGGAGCGAGTCGAGGATCAGTCGTGCGCCGGCATCCGTCGAGGTGTTCAGCGTGTTGCCGCACCCGGTGGTGTCGATGTACACCCCGGTGTCGTCCTGACGGTAGTAGCTCGCGTTGTCGATGCCGCGCAGGCTCGAACGCGGCCCGCCGATGCCCTCCTCCGAGGTGTGGTTGTAGACGACGTCGAGGATCACCTCGAGTCCCGCCTCATGCAGCAGCCGCACCATGCCCTTGAACTCGGCCAGTACGGCCTCCGGGCCTTCCTTGCGTGCCTCCTCGGTGGCGTACGCGGTGTGGGGGGTGAAGAAGTTGAGGGTGTTGTAGCCCCAGTAGTTGGTGAGGCCGCGCTCCAGCAGGCGCGGCTCCGGGACGAAGGCGTGCACGGGGAGGAGCTCCACCGACGTGATCCCGAGCGAGTGGAGGTAGTCGATCATCGCGGGGTGGGCGAGTCCCGCATACGTGCCGTGCAGGGCAGGTGGCACGTCGGGGTGGCGCTTGGTGAGACCCTTCAGGTGGCCCTCATAGATCACGGTCCGGTCGAGGGGCACGCGCGGCTTCTGCGAATCGCCCCAGTCGAAGCCGTCGACGATGACGACCGAGCGCCATTCCTCGTAGCCGTCGCCCTGGGCGAGACCGCGCGCGTACGGGTCGAGCAGCAGGCTCTCCGGGTTGAAGGTGTTGCCGGGACCGTGCGGACCGCCGACGCGGACGGCGTAGCGGACGCCGGGCTGCAGAAGAGGAGTGGTGACCTCCCAGATGCCGCCGGGGCGACGCTCGAGCGGTATCTCGTCCGTCGCCCAGTCGAGGTCTGTCGCATCGAAGACGACCAGCACCACGGAGGCCGCGTTCTGCGACCAGATACGGAGGGTCCCGACGCCGTCGTGCAGACGGACGCCGAGGTTGTCGAGGGCTGGACCGCCGGGCGCGGTGAAGTCTCGGGACTCGGGCATGAGTACACCATAGGCGGGATGTGTTGCAGTCCCATGACAGATCGCACTCGGTTCCATCGCCGTGGTCGCCTCGGAGGAGCGGATTCGCGAGAGAATCGAGGGATGCGGCACTACCTGGACCATGCGGCGACCACGCCTCTGCGGCCTGAGGCGCGCGATGCCTGGCTGGAGGCGACCGAGACGGTCGGCAACGCCTCTTCGACGCACGGCGCCGGGCAGGACGCGCGGCGTCTGCTCGAGGAATCGCGCGAGCGCGTTGCGGCCGTGCTGGATGCCGATCCGATCGAGATCGTGTTCACGTCTGGTGGCACCGAGTCGATCAACCTCGCACTGCAGGGGCTCTGGCGTTCGCGCCCCGCCGGCGCGGAGGAGATCGTGATGCCCGATGCTGAGCACCACGCCACGATGGACACCGTCGCGGCCCTGACTGAGGAGGGCGCGCAGGTGCGTGCCGTCGGCGTCACAGCGCTGGCCGGCATCGACGTGGACGCCTTCGCCCGCCAGCTCCCTGGGGCGGCACTCGCCACGGCTCTCGTCGCGAACAACGAGGCGGGCACCGTCAACGATGCGGCCACGCTGGCCTCCTCGAGCGCGATCGCCGGGGTGCCACTCCACCTCGACGCCGTCGCCGCCCTCGGTCACCTGCCCCTCTCCTTCCGCGGGCTGCGGGGGAATGCGGCACCCGGGGTCGGACTCGTCGCGCTGAGTCTGGCCGGACACAAGATCGGCGCGCCCGTCGGCGTCGGCGCCCTCGTCACCGCGCGGACGGCCCGGATGACCGCGATGCTCCGCGGCGGTGCCCAGCAGCGCGGTCTCCGCGCCGGTACGCAGGACGTGGCCGGGGCCGCGGCCTTCGCGACGGCTCTGGAGCTCGCCGAGTCGGAGCGCGAAGTCGAGGCCGTTCGTCTGTCCGCTCTGCGCGACCGTCTCGTCGCCGGCATCCGCTCGGCCGTACCTGCCGCGGAGCTGCTCGGCGACCCGTTCAACCGGCTCCCCGGAAACGCCCACGTGCTCTTCCCCGGTGCGGTGGGGGAGAGCCTCCTCTTCCTCCTCGACGTCGCAGGTGTCGCGGCATCCACCGGCTCCGCCTGCCAGGCGGGCGTCGCCGAGCCTTCGCACGTGGTGATGGCCATGGGCCGGAGCGAACGGGACGCCCGGAGCGTGCTCAGGTTCTCGCTCGGTCGCACCTCGACGGATGCCGACGTCGACGCGGTGCTCGACGCGATCGCCGACGCCTACCTCCGCGCATCCGGGTCCGGCACAGGCGCACGCTCGTAGACTGGTCTCATGCGGATACTGGCGGCGATGAGCGGCGGAGTCGACTCCGCCGTCGCGGCCGCGCGTGCCGTGGAGGCGGGGCACGACGTGGTCGGCGTGCACCTGGCGCTCTCCCGAGCCGGCGGAACGCTGCGGACGGGAAGCCGCGGATGCTGCACGATCGAGGACGCCCTCGATGCGCGCCGCGCCGCCGACCTGCTCGGCATCCCGTTCTACGTGTGGGACTTCTCCGAGCGCTTCCGCGACGACGTGATCGACGACTTCATCGCCGAGTACCAGGCCGGACGCACGCCGAACCCGTGCATGCGCTGCAACGAGAAGATCAAGTTCGCCGCCCTCCTGGAGCGCGCGATCGAACTCGGCTTCGACGCCGTGTGCACCGGTCACTACGCCACGCTCATCGACGGCGAGCACGGGCTTGAGCTGCACCGGGCCTCGGACAACGCGAAGGACCAGTCCTACGTGCTCGGGGTGCTCACGACCGAGCAGCTCGCGCACACCTACTTCCCGCTCGGCACGACGCCGTCGAAGGCGATCGTGCGTGCGGAGGCGGAGGCGCGCGGGCTGACCGTCGCGCAGAAGCCCGACAGCCACGACATCTGCTTCATCCCCGACGGCGACACCCGCGGATGGCTCGCCGAGAAGGTCGGCACCGCCACCGGCGAGATCGTCGATCGCGCAGGCGAGGTGGTCGGGTCGCACGAGGGGGCGCACGCCTTCACGGTCGGACAGCGCCGGGGGCTCAAGCTCGGCGTGCCGGCGGCCGACGGCAAGCCGAGGTTCGTGCTCGAGGTGCGCCCGGTGTCGAACACCATCGTCGTGGGTCCGAAGGAGGCTCTCGCGATCGCGGAGATCGCGGGCGAGCGCTACAGCTGGGCCGGTGCAGGGCCCGTCGACTCGTCCTTCGCGTGCCATGTGCAGATCCGCGCGCATTCCGAGCCCGTCGCGGCCGTCGCGACGGTGACGGACGAGGGCGTGCGTGTCGTTCCCGAGGTCCCGCTCGACGGTGTCGCGCCGGGGCAGACCGCGGTGCTCTATGTGGGGACGCGCGTGCTCGGGCAGTTCACGATCGACACCACCGTGTCGGCCGTGCCCGTCGGCGCGTAGATCTCGATGGATGTCGGCCCCCGCTCGTAGACTGACGGGGTGCCGGAGAACATCTCGCTGGAAGACGCCCGAACCGAAGCCGAAGAGCTGACCACTCGCATCCTCGAGGCGAAGGACGCCTATTACGGGCGCGACACCTCGGTCGTCGACGACTTCACCTACGACGGCTGGATGCACCGCCTCGAAGAGCTCGAGCGCCTGCACCCCGAGCTGCAGGGCCAGGACTCCCCGACGCAGATGGTCGGCGCTGCCGAGGCGACGGGCCTCGCCACGATCGAGCATGCCGAGCGGATGCTGAGCCTCGACAACGTCTTCTCGATCGAGGAGCTGCGGGAGTGGGCCGCGAAGACCCAGGCATCCGCCGGGCGGAAGGTCGCCTGGCTCACCGAGCTGAAGATCGACGGGCTCGCCATCAACCTGCGTTACGAGAACGGCGTGCTCACGTCGGCGGCCACGCGAGGAGACGGGCGCGTGGGTGAGATCGTCACGGAGAACGCGCTACGGCTGCCGGAGATCCCCGAGCGCCTCAGCGGTGAGGGACATCCCGAGATCGTCGAGGTCCGCGGAGAGGTCTTCATCCCCGTCGCGGCGTTCGAGCGGCTCAATGCCGCGCAGGCGGTCTTCCGCGACCGCGCCTACAACGACGCGCTCGCACGGTGGGAGGCACGCGGCGGAGCCAAGAAGCCGTTCGACGAGGAGAAGGCACGCACGGCCGCCGCACGGCGATTCCCCTCGTTCGCGAATCCTCGCAACGCGGCGAGCGGCGGACTCCGACAGCAGATCGACAAGAAGGACGGGCTCGAGCTCGAGGCGGGGCTCCTGCGCATCGAGTCGCTCGCGCTCTACGTGCACGGCGTCGGCGCCTGGGTGAATCCGCCGGTCGAGGCGCAGAGCGAGGTCTACGACCTGCTGGCGGAGTGGGGCCTGCCGACGAGTCCGCACACCAGGGTGTGCAGCTCGATCGACGAGGTGGCGTCGTTCGTCGAGTATTTCGGCGAGCACAGGCACGACATCGAGCACGAGCTCGACGGGATCGTCGTCAAGGTCGACGAGCTCGAGCTGCACGATGAGCTGGGCGCGACCAGCCGAGCTCCGCGGTGGGCGATCGCCTACAAGTACCCGCCGGAAGAGGTGCAGACGAAGCTTCTCGACATCGTCGTCTCGGTGGGTCGCACCGGTCGCGCCACACCGTTCGCCGTGATGGCGCCGGCGCAGGTCGCCGGTTCCGTGGTGCGTCAGGCGACCCTGCACAACAAGGACGTGGTGAAGGCCAAGGGCGTGCTCATCGGCGACACGGTCGTGCTGCGCAAGGCGGGCGACGTGATCCCCGAAGTGCTCGGACCCGTGGTCGACAAGCGCGACGGCTCGGAGCGCGAGTTCGTGATGCCGGTGGAGTGCCCGGAGTGCGGAACGCCGCTGCGGCCCATGAAAGAGGGCGACATCGACCTCCGCTGCCCGAACGCCCGCTCGTGCCCCGCACAGGTGCGCGGTCGTGTCGAGCACATCGGGTCGCGTGGAGCGCTCGACGTCGAGGCCCTCGGCGAGGTCACCGCCGCCGCGCTCACTCAGCCGACCTCGCCCGAGGTGCCGCCGCTGGAGACCGAGGCGGGGCTGTTCGCTCTCACGATCGACCAGCTCGTGCCGATCGAGCTCTTCGTGCGCGACGCCGAGACCGGGCTTCCGAAGGAAGACGAAGACGGGCTCGTGAAAACGAGGGCACCCTTCCGGCGCAACCCCACGGCCGCCGAGAAGAAGGCCGGCGCGGAGGGCCCGCAGCCGTCGTCGCAGGCCATCACCCTGCTGGCTGAGCTCGAGAAGGCCAAGACGAAGGACCTGTGGCGGCTGCTCGTGTCGCTGAACATCCGCCACGTCGGTCCGTCCGCGGCTCGGGCGCTGGCGCAGTGGTTCGGTTCGCTCGAAGCCATCCGTGCGGCATCCCGCGATGAACTCGCGTCGGTCGAGGGAGTCGGCGGCATCATCGCCGACTCGCTCCTCGCGTGGTTCGAGATCGACTGGCACCAGGAGATCGTGCTGCGCTGGACGGAGGCGGGCGTGCAGTGGTCGACGCCCGGCCATCCGGGTCCTGGCGGTGCGATCGCGGCGGGCGGGGTGCTCGAGGGGCTCACGATCGTCGCCACGGGCTCGCTCGACGGGTACACCCGCGACGGTGCCCAGGAGGCCATCATCATGGCAGGTGGCAAGGCCGCCTCGAGCGTGTCGAAGAAGACGGACTTCGTCGCCGCCGGCCCCGGCGCCGGCTCCAAGCTCGGGAAGGCCGAAGAGCTCGGCATCCGCATCCTCGACGCGGCGCAGTTCCACATCCTCGTGACCGAGGGGCCTGACGCTCTCGCATGAAGCGCTACGGACCGCTGATCGCCGTCCCTGATGCGCTGGCTGTCGGCGATCCCGGGCGGAACCACCTGCGACTCACGCCGGACGCGGTGATCCTCCGGGAGGGCGTCGACAACCGAGGCATCGTGCCGTGGTCGAGTGTGGAGAGCATCCTGCTGGATGTGCCGACCACGCGTTTCCGGCTGCCGGGGCTCGTCGGCACGATCGTGCTGGGTGCTCTGACCGCGGTCGCCCTGTCCGATCTCGGCGTGGACCCGGACGACGGCGCGGTGACTCTCACGGTCGACGGAGAGTCGACGACCGTGCCGCTGAGCCGTCACCACGTCGGTGGATATTGGGAGCCGACGGTCATGGGTGCGCACCGGTTGCTCGCGCACCTCATCGAGAATCCGGAGCAGCGTGCGCTTCTCGCACATCCGGAGCCGCTGATCGATATCGCGGCACAGCTCGCCCGGGAATCGGTCTAGCCCGCCGAGCGACGTCTATCGCAGCGGCATCCTGAACGGTTGGTCTCAGTCCACGGCATCGCGCACGAGCAGCACGGGGGAGAAGTCGAAGCCCAGGCGTCGATAGAGCGAAACCGCCCCGACGCTGGAGTTCACGACGACCTTGGCCGCACCTGCGGCCACTGCATGCCGATACGCCGCAGAGACGAGCTCTGTCCCGATCCCGTGCCCCCGATGCTCCGGCACCACGAACACGCTCTGGATGTCGGCGGACAGCCGTTCCACCTGACCCGGCCTCGGCACGCGCGGAAGCAACGCGACCCACGCCGCGCCGACGATCCCGTGCTCGCCCGAGCGTGCGACGAACGCGAAGTGGGAGTGCCGGTGATCGCGCCACCAGGTGTCGAGGTCCGCCGCGAACTCGACGGCCGACTCCGCGCGAGAGGAACCGTCCATATCGTCACGCCATTTCAGAAGCGCGAGGCCGTCCACATCATCGAAGGTGGCCTGTTCGATCAGCACGCTCGCCGCCGTTCGCTCAGCCCTTGTGACGCGGCTTGCGGAACGGCTTGTCCTCGCGGTCGCCGCGCGGCGGGCGCTCGTCGCGATCACGTCGCTCGTAGCCGCCCTCGCGCGTGTCGCTGCGTCGAGCACCCGGGCCGCGGTCCGGCTTGATCTCGATCAGTCGTCCCGAGATGCGCGTGTCGCGCAGTTTCTCGAGCACGGTCGGGCTGAGGTTCGCCGGCAGTTCGACCGTCGAGAAGTCGGGACGGATGTTGATCACGCCGAAGTCGTCGCGACCGAGACCACCCTCGTTCGCGAGAGCGCCGACGATCTGACGCGGCTCGACCCGGTGTCGACGGCCCACCTCGATGCGGTACGCGGTGTAGTCGCCGCGACCGCGACGCTCGGTGCGGGGCTCACGCGGCTCGCGCGTATCCCTGGTGCCGCGGGCACCACCCTCGCGGGGCGGCCGATTGTCGGCTTCGACCGCTTTGGCCAGCCGGTCTTCGGCGGGGTCGAGCAGGAGCGGGGTGTCGCCCTGCGAGACGATCGCGAGCGCGGCTGCGACGTCGGCTTCGGGCACGTCGTGGTTGCGCACGTAGTGGGAGATCACGTCGCGGAACTTCTCGACCCGCGCCGTGTCGCCGAGCGCGGCGGTGATCGCATCGTCGAACCGCGCGAGACGCGTGGTGTTGACGTCATCGGTCGTCGGCAGCTGCATCTGAGTGGGCTGCTGGCGTGTGGCCTTCTCGATGTGCTTGAGCAGGTAGCGCTCACGGGGCGTGATGAAGCTGATCGCATCGCCCGTGCGGCCGGCCCGGCCCGTGCGACCGATGCGGTGCACGTAGGACTCGGTGTCGGTGGGGATGTCGAAGTTGATGACGTGGCTGATGCGCTCGACGTCGAGTCCGCGTGCAGCGACATCGGTCGCGACGAGGATGTCGAGCTTGCCGTCCTTCAACTGGTTGACGCTGCGCTCGCGCTGCACCTGCGCCACGTCGCCGTTGATGGCGGTCGCCGAGTATCCACGTGCACGGAGCTTCTCGGCGAGCGTCTCGGTCTCGTTCTTCGTGCGGACGAAGACGATCATCCCGTCGAAGTTCTCGACTTCGAGGATGCGCGTGAGCGCGTCGACCTTCTGCGCGTACGACACCACCAGGTAGCGCTGCGTGATGTTCGTGCCGGTCGCGGTCTTCGACTTGATGCTGATCTCTTCGGGGTCGCTCAGGTACTTCTGCGCGAGGCGGCGGATCTGCGGAGGCATGGTCGCCGAGAAGAGGGCGACCTGCTTCTCGGAGGGGGTCTGGGCGAGGATCTGCTCGACGTCCTCCGCGAAGCCCATCTTGAGCATCTCGTCGGCCTCATCGAGCACCAGGTACTTCAGCTCGGACAGATCGAGCGTGCCCTTCGCGAGGTGGTCCATGATCCGGCCGGGAGTGCCGACGATCACGTGCACACCACGACGCAGCGCAGACAGCTGCACGCCGTAGCCCTGGCCGCCGTAGACGGGGAGGACGTGGACGCCCTTCATCTTCGAGGCGTAGGACTCGAACGCCTCGCACACCTGCAGTGCGAGCTCGCGGGTCGGCGCCAGCACGAGTGCCTGCGGAATCTTCTGCGACACGTCGAGGCGTTCCAGCACCGGGAGTGCGAAGGCCGCTGTCTTGCCGGTTCCGGTCTGCGCCTGTCCGACGACGTCGCGTCCGGACAGCAGGGTCGGGATCGTCGCGGCCTGGATGGGGGAAGGGGTCTCGTAGCCGAGATCCTTGATGGCTTTTAGGACGTGCCCGGTGATGCCGAGCTCCTCGAATCCGGGGGTCGCGGGGGAGTCCTCGGGGGCGTCGGTCAGCACTGCATCTTCAGGAGTCACTACCCAAGGGTAGCGCCCCGGCGGTCTCAGCGCCTGTGAGGGCGTCCTCAGCGGCCCGTCGTCAGAGCGACGAGCTTCTCCTTCACTTGTCGGCGCAGCACCTTCCCGATCAGCGACTTCGGGAGTTCGTCGACCACGAAGATGCGCCGCGGCACTTTGTAGGGGGTGAGGATGCCGCGGGCGAACTCGCGGATCGCCTCGACATCCACATCCGTACCACTGTCCACAACGATCGCCGCGACGACCTCTTCGCCGGAGTGCTCGCTCGCGAGCCCGACGACCGCGGCATCCACCACCTGCGGATGCTGTCGCAGCGCGTTCTCGACCTCGGTGGGCGCGACGTTGAACCCGCCGGTGATGATGAGCTCCTTGATGCGGTCGACGATGCGGATGAAGCCGGCCTCGTCTATCGTGACGATGTCTCCCGTGCGGAACCAGCCGTCGACGAACACCTCTTCGGTCTCCTCCGGCTTGCCGTAGTAGCCCGAGAAGACCTGCGGTCCGCGCACGACGAGCTCACCGGGCGAGCCCTCCGGCACGTCCTGCGTCGGGTTCTCCGGATCGACCACTCGGCATTCGGTTCCGGGGAGGGGGAGTCCGACCGTGCCGGGTACCCGGTGCTCGGCGACGGGGTTGGCCATCAGCACCGGGGAGCATTCGCTGAGGCCGTATCCCTCGACGAGGTATCCGTGCGTGGCCTTCTCGAACGGGACGACGAGTTCGTGCGGCAGTGCCATCGCGCCGGAGATCGCCACCTCGATGCCGTCGAGCGAGACGCCCTTCTCGCGCGCGGCGGCGAGCAGCCGGTCGGCGATCGGCGGAACGA
>Ga0307406_10001708_pt1 | contig 12073 bp, 7 predicted proteins | sample 322Cmetagenome_3_FD_203706 | JGI IMG/M metagenome (GOLD analysis project Ga0307406, IMG submission 203706) | Maize rhizosphere microbial communities from greenhouse at UC Davis, California, United States - 322HYB-C-2 | ecosystem: Host-associated > Plants > Roots > Rhizosphere > Soil | place... | reverse complement strand
GAGCGCAAGCGCGCCCTTCCGCACCATCAACCGGGCGGCGCAGGTGGCGGTCGCCGGCGACGTGGTGACCATCCGCGCGGGCACCTACAACGAGAACGTCACGGTGCGGAACTCGGGCACGAGCTCGGCGCGCATCGTCTTCCAGGCGGAGCGGCGCGGCGACGTGGTGCTCACGGGGCCGGGGCGCGCCTTCAGGCCGTACACCTACTACGGCGGCGTCACGAACACGGGGCAGCTCTACGTGACGGTGCGCGGCCTCGTCTTCCGCGGCTACGCCTCCAACGTGGACGCCTCCCCCGGCCCGAACTTCCCGGCGGCGCTGAAGCTGGCCAGGGGGTGGAAGGTGGAGGACTGCTGGTTCGACAACGCCGGCAACACGGCCATCCAGGCCAACGCCAACGACGTCGTCATCACGAAGTCGACCATCGAGCGGAGCTGGATCCACGCGATCACCGCGTGGGCGCCGGCGAACAGCTCGCAGAGCACCACCGACAGCCGCTACCAGCCGCTCGAGAACGTCCGCCTCAGCGACCTGATCATCCGCGGCAACTACACCAAGGCGACGTCCGCCACCGCCTCGCTCGCCTCGTACGTGGCCAAGTTCACCACCACCCGCGGAACGGTGCTGGACAACATCGAGAGCACGGGGAACTACGGCCCGGGCTTCTGGCTCGACGCGCGCAACTCGGAGTTCACGATCCGGAACAGCTACTTCCACCACAACCGGGACGTGCCGGGCACCACGCGCACCGGGCGCGGGCTGAACCTCGAGATCAACTGGGGCCCGGGGCTGATCGAGAACAACGTCTTCGCCTACAACGCCGGCCCCGGCATGGCCGTCACGAACACGGCCGGCGTCACCATCCGGAAGAACCGCTTCAGCACCAACCTCCGCTCGGTGGAGATGGTGAACGCCGACCGCGGCACGACGTCGACGGGCGCCCCGCTCTTCCCGACGAAGAACGTCAGGTTCTTCGCCAACGAGTTCAAGGACTGGAAGGACTTCTCCGGCATCCACACGCTCGGCGGGACGTTCACCTCCCCGGCGTCGATGGGGATCAAGGCGGACTCCAACGTCTACCACCCCGTCACGGTCTCACGCCTCGCCTGGTGGCAGGTGATCGGCGGCGTCAGCTCGATCGCCGAGATGCGCTCGAAGTACGGCTGGGAGTACGCGGGGCGCACCGGCACCGTTCAATAGAAGGGGAGGGACGCTCGGCCGGACCCGCGTGACGCACCGCGCGGGTCGCCGGCCCGAGGCAGGCAGCCGCCGGGCGCGCATGTTGGCGCCCGGCGGCTGCCTGCGTTCACCCGTCAGGCGGTCGCCAGGCGCTCGTCAGGCGCTCGCCAGGCGCCGCTCGTCAGGCGCGCTCCGGCTGGCACCGCGGCGGCCCCTCGTCAGGCGCGCGCGGGTCAGGTGATCGTCAGGCAGCGCGTCGGCCGTCGCGTCGGGCGGCCCCGGAACCCCCTCGGCGACGTCGCGCAGCGCCCTGTCCGGCGGGGGTGGCATCGGCCGATCTCGCTCCACGCATTCGAAGCGGGCAGGCGCATCGGGCCGGCGGCGGTCGGCGCTGTCGGAACCGCATGCAACAGCAGGGTTTGCGTCCTGCACCGCACAAGTCAACTTGGGAGCATTCGGACAATTCGCCCGCAAATCTGCGTTCGAAAGTCCACACTTGAGGCAAAAAGACAGCAAAAAGGACTAGACAACCGGTCAGGAAGGGCATAGAATGCTGCGCGGATGGGAGAGGGCTGAACGCCTGATCCCATCCGCGCGCTCGCCTCGCACGTCCACCGCACCCCTAGTTCTCGCGTCGCACGACGGCAGGATCGCCCCTCCAGAGTGAGGGTCGCGACAAAGGCAAAGCCGGCGAAAGCCGGTGACGCAAAGCCACGAGGCTACCGCACACATCTGTGTGCCACGCTGGTTGGGCCGCCGCACGCACGCTCTGGAGGAAAGAATGACCGTCCCGTTCTGGGGTCGCGCCGTCGCGTCCCGCCCGCTCGCTGCCGTACTGCTCGCTTCCGCCCTCGCCGCCTGCGGCGACGACCCGACCAGCACGCCCGCCGCGCCCGTCGAGCAGCCCACCGTGTCGGCGCTGATGTCCAGCCCGACCAGCGTCATCAATGGGATCCGCCCGCGCGGCTTCGGCAAGGGGACCTACACCCTGCTCGCGCCCGTCTCGGGCAAGCGGACGCTCTACGTGTCCACCAGCGGGAGCGACGCGAACCCGGGCACCAGCGACCGGCCTTTCCGCACGATCAACAAGGCCGCCCAGGTGGCCACCGCCGGCGACGTCGTCACGATCCGCAACGGCACCTACAACGAGAACGTGACCGTGCGCAACTCGGGCACGAGCTCGGCGCGCATCGTCTTCCAGGCGGCCTCGCGCGGCGGCGTCATCCTCACCGGCCCCGGCCGCGCCTTCAAGCCCTACACCTACTACGGCGGCGTCCAGAACACCGGCCAGCTCTACGTGACGGTGCGCGGCCTGATCTTCCGCGGCTACGCCTCCAACGTGAACGGCACCTCCGGCCCCAGCTTCCCGGCCGCCCTCAAGATGGCGCGTGGGTGGAAGGTCGAGGACTGCTGGTTCGACGCCGCCGGCAACACCGCCATCCAGGCGAACGCGAACGACATCGTCATCACCAAGACGACGATCGAGAAGAGCTGGATCCACGCGATCACCTCGTGGGCCCCGGCCAACAGCTCGCAGAGCACCACGGACAGCCGCTACCAGCCGAACCTGAACATGAAGCTCACGGACCTGATCATCCGTGGGAACTACACGAAGGCGACGTCCAGCACCGCCTCGCTCGCCTCGTACGTGCTCAAGATCACCACCAGCAAGAACCTGCTGGTCGACAACATCGAGAGCACCGGCAACATCGGCCCCGGCATCTGGCTGGACGCCCGCAACAGCTACTTCACGGTCCGGAACAGCTACTTCCACCACAACAAGGACATCCCGGGCACGGTGCGCACCGGCCGCGGCATCAACTCCGAGATCAACTGGGGCCCCGGCACGATCGAGAACAACATCTTCTCCTACAACGCCGGCCCCGGCCTCTCGCTCACGAACACCGCCGGCGTCATCGTCCGGAAGAACCGCTTCATCACGAACCAGCGCTCCATCGACCTGACGAACGCCGACCGCGGCACCACGTCCTCGGGCGCCCCGCTCTTCCCGACGAAGAACCTCAAGTTCTTCCAGAACGAGTTCAAGGATTGGAAGGACTTCTCGGGCATCCACACGCTCGGCGGCACCTTCACCTCCCCCTCGTCGATGGGGATCAAGGCGGACTCGAACGTCTACCAGCCGGTGACGGTCTCGCGCCTCGCCTGGTGGCAGAACATCGGCGGCGTCAGCTCGATCTCCGAGCTCCGCTCCAAGTACGGCTGGGAGTACGCCGGCCGCATGGGCACCATCTACTAGGACCCATGGTCACCCGCGCCGCCCTCCGCGGGCGGCGCGCGGTGAGCGAGAACGGCCCGGCGCCTCGATGAGGCGCCGGGCCGTTCCGCGTCTCATGCCCGCGCTCCCCCGCGGCGCGTGCCGGGTCAGCGCCGGGCCGCGCGTGCGAGCGCCGCCTCGTACACCGCCATGAGCAGCGCGTGGTTGCGCTCCGCGCCGTAGCGGGCCTCGAACTCCTCGCGTCCGCGCCGTCCGATCGCCCGCGTGCGCTCCGCGTCGGCCAGCGCCAGCGCCACCTTCGCCGCCAGATCCGCGGCGTCGCCGGGCGCGAACAGCCATCCGGTCTCGCCGTCGCGCACGAGCTCGGGGATCACGCCCAGGCGGCTCGCGACCACCGGCAGCCCGGTCGCGAACGCCTCGACGATCCCGAGGCCGAAGGTCTCGAACCACTCCGACGGGAAGACCAGCACCGTGGCGTCGCGCATGAGCGCCAGGACGCGCTCGCGGCTCTGCTGGCCGAGCCACTCCACCCCCGGCGGCGGCGCGGCGAGCAGCGGCTCGAGCGGGCCGCTGCCCACCACCTTGAGCGGCAGCCGCGCGCCCACCCGCCGCCACCCCTCGAGGAGGGTGGCCACCCCCTTCTCCGGCGCGAGCCGGCCGACGTAGAGCGCGTACCCCCCGTCGTGCGCGCCGACGCCCGGGTCGGCCGGGAGGAAGTTGGGCTTCACGACCACGCGCTCGGCGGGGAAGCCGTCGGCCACGTAGCGGTCGCGCGTGAACGCCGTGGGCGTCACGTAGACGTCCACCGCGCGCGACCAGGTGCCCAGCAGCCGGTGCGCGGCCACCATGCCGCCGACCACGGCGGACGCGGCGCGGCTGCCCCGGTAGCAGCCGTGCGCCACGGCGGGCCAGGGGACCGCGCGGCCGCTGCACTCCACGCACACGTGCCCGTCCCGGTAGAACGTCGCGGCGGGGCAGAGCAGCCGGTAGTTGTGCAGCGTCTGCACCACGGCCGCCCCCGCCGCCCGCGCCGCGTAGTAGCCGGCCGGCGAGATGAGCGGCAGCGTGTTGTGGAAGTGCGCGACCTGCACCCGCTCGCGGCGCAGGAGCGCCTCCAGCTCGCGCGCCGCGGCCGCGTTCCACACGGTGGTGCGGGCGAGCGCGAGCCGGCCGAGCGCGCTCACCTGGTCGTTGTGCGCGGTGTAGCGCGTGACCTGGTGCCCGTGCGCCTCGAGCAGCTCGCCCTCGGCGGCGAAGACCTGGTCCTCGCCGCCGCGCTGCTGGTAGTGGTTGTGGACGAGGGCGACGCGCATCGGGGCGGCGGTCTCCGCGCTACAGGCTTTCCCAGTACTGCTCGTCGGCGAGTGCCGCGAGCGCCGCGCCGTGGTAGTAGCGCAGGACGAAGCGGAGGAGGTTGACCGGCGTGACGGCGCCGCCGATCGCCGCGGCGCCGCCGTCCGGCAGGTGGTAGGCCGCGTAGGCGCGGAAGCGCTCCTCCCGCTGCGCGGGGTCGGGGTCAGCCGTGCCCGACCACGTGCTCTGCGTCCCGTGGTCGGCCTGCAGCAGGATGACGGGCGGGGAGGGGGAGCTGGCGAGGATCGCGGTCACGGTCTCGAGCAGCAGCCTGTTCGCGCACGCGATCTGCGCGAGGTAGGCCTGCGTGTCGGCCTCGCCGCGGCCGAGCAGCTCCCGCACCCGGCACTCGGCGTCGAAGAAGAACGGCTCGTGCGTGAGCATGAGGTGCGCGACCACGATCTTCGGCCCGCGCTCGGCGGCCACCGCCCGCATCGCCGCCAGCGTCGCGGGGTCCAGCTCCGGGTTGCGGAGGTCGAAGCGCAGCGGGCGCGCGAGGCGGCCGGGCACGCTCTCCGTCCAGAGCGTGTGCGCGAGCTGCGACCGGCTCACGACGGCGCGCAGCGCGCCGCCCGTCGCCACGTGGTGCTGCACGTCGGCGTGCCGGTTGCGCCGCGTGCCCACGAACATGTGCGAGGGGAAGAAGTGGAAGCGGTACCCCCGCCGCTTCAGGAACTCCACCGCCCGGTTGTCCTCGATCATCCGGTAGAGCGCGAGCGTCCGCGCGCCGCCGAGGGTGTCGGTCGCCCCGTCCACGTGCTCCATGTTGAGGAGCGAGGCGATGGAGTACATGGTGTACGGGTAGTTGCTCCGCGCGTCGTCCTGCACCACGAAGCCGAGGCGGCGCAGGCTGTCGTCGAAGCTGGCGTTCGAGTAGCCGAACCGCTCGCGCAGCATCGCCGAGCTCGCGTACTTGTCGAGGACGATCAGGTAGACGTCGGGCGCCGTCCCGTAGCGCGCCGCGCCCGGCGCGGGGTCGGGGACCGGCGCCGTGCGCGCGCGGACGAACTCGCTGCGCGCGGCGGCGTGGCTCGCCGTGACGGCGCGGACGGCCAGCTGGATCAGGGCGAGCGCGGCGGCGCTGAAGACGAGCGTCGTGAGCAGGCGGCCGAGCACCTCCCGCTCCCGCCCGCCGCGCAGCACCAGCCAGACCGCGAGCAGCGCGAGCGCGCCGGTGAGCGGCACGGCGACCTCCGGCTGCCGGAGCGCCGCGGCGCCCACGGCGCCGCTGGCCACGTCCAGGAGGGCGATGCCGACGAAGAGCCAGCCGACGACGATGATCGCCGCCAGGCCGCGCGTGCGCGGCGTGCCGTGCGCGCGCGCGAGGAGGCGCACCACCTCGTACACCGCCGCGCCCCCGGCGGCGGTCGTCAGGAGGATCAGCGCCAGCTCGGCGGCGCCGAACTCGCCGACGTTCGACGAGGCGATGTAGAGGGCGGGGTACGAGGCGAGGGCGGGCGCGACCCAGAAGTACGGGCGCCCGCCGTCAGGCACGCGTCCGCTTCCTCGCCATCAGATAGAGGCGGCGCTCCGAGCCCTCGAGCTGCCGGCTGTCGAGCGTCTCGAAGTGGCGCGCGAAGGCCGCCTCGAAGTTCTCGATGGTGTACGCGTGCGGCGGCTCGCGCCGGCTCACCACGAGGCGCTGCGACTGCGGGTCCTGCAGCGGCACCCACTCGATGATCAGCGAGTCGGCCAGCTCGGCGAAGAACGCCGCCACCTTCGGGAGCGGGACGTTGCCCGAGAGCGTGAGGTGGTGGATGAGCGCGAGCGCCAGCACCGCGTCGGCCGGCCCGCGGTCGCGCAGGGCGGTGCGCTCCTCGTTCGCCCACCCCGAGGCCGGCGACGGGTTGAGGAGGTCGACGAGCAGCGGGATCACGTTGCGCTCGCCCGCCCGCTTGCCGCGCAGGTAGTTGAGCTCCACCGCCCCCGGGTCCCCGTCCACCGCCAGCACGCGGCTGCCGAGCCCCGCGGCGATGCGGCTGAAGTTGCCGGTGTTCGCGCCCAGGTCCCACGTCACCCTGGGCCCCACGCGCGCGAGGAAGTCGCGGACGAGGGTCTCCTTCTCGGTGAGGGAGCGCTCGGTGTAGCTGTTGTCCTGCTCGTACCCCGCCCACTCCGACCCCGCCGGGTTCCAGCTCAGACCCGCGATCGTGCTCCCCAGGTGGTCCAGGAGCCGCTCGAGCGCCGGCCGCTCCAGCCGCGCCCGGCGCGCCTGCACGGCGCTCTCCGCCGGCCGGTCCGCGTACTTCCGCTGCGCGCGGGCGTGCAGGTGCAGGTGCAGCAGCAGGCCGAGGTTGGCGCGCGACCGCAGGTCGAGCAGCGTGCTCGCCAGGTCGAGCGGGACGCCGTCGGAGAACTGGGCGTGCAGCATGCCGAGCCGCACGTCGCGCCGCGCCATGAGCGCGAGCGGCGCGAGGAAGTGCTGGCAGAACTGCCGGTAGCCCACCCACGGCTCGCCCTCCGTGTAGCGCCCGAAGGAGAGCGTGTCGATGAACACCGGCCGCCCGTCGGCCATCTGCACGTTGTAGGCGGTGGCGTCGCGCAGGACGAGCCCGCGCTTGAGCGCGCGGCGCTGGATGTCGAGCGTGAGCAGCGCCGCGTCCTTCAGCTGGCTGAAGGCCCACTCGTACGGGTACGAGATGAACGGCACCACCCGCGGCTGGATGACGCGGTACGCGTCGTCCGTGGCCGCGAGCGATCGGTCGGCGTCGCTGTGCGGCACGAGCAGCTCGTCGGCCACCAGCTCGTCGTACAGCCCGCTCTTGATGAAGTGATCGAAGCTGTCCCGGAAGCTGTGGTTGATCTGCCGGTACAGCACGCCTTCGCGTCGATAGACGAAGCCCGAGGGGTCGCGATACGACGCCGCTACGCTCTCAGCGCTCACGCCGCCACAGGCGCGAGATGAGCGACCCGACCGCCTGCCGCAGCCCCTTCACGGACGCGGTGATGGCGACCAGCGTCGCGCCGACTACCTGGATGATGAGACTGCCCGTGCCCGGATCGATGTACATGACACTCCCGCCCGTGTGTGTGGTGCTGCGGGCCACATCGCCCCGGCTCCCGGGGCAATAATAGGGGCCCGCCAAGTGGTCGCAACAGCCACTATTGCCGGGTGCGCGCGCTCGCTCATCCGCTCAGGGCCGGTGCGGGCGCCGCCGCCCACCGGCCGGCCGCGGGGCCGCTCGCCCCCGGCGCACCGTACAGGTGGGCGAGCAGGTCGCCCCGCCGATCCCAATCGAACTCCGCGCGTACGCGTTCCCGCCCGCGCGCGGCGAGCCGCGCGCGGAGCTCGGCGCTCCCGGCGAGCCGCGTGATGGCCGCGGCGAGGTCGCGCACCGCCTGCTCCGGGTCCCGCGCCGCCACCTTCACGCCGGTGTCGTCGGTGACCATGAGCCCGGGGCCGCCCAGGTCGAGGCAGATCACCGGCCGGCCGGCGGCCATCGCCTCCAGGCAGACGTACCCGCCCGAGTCGTGCAGGCTCGGGTGCAGCAGCACGTCCGACGCGGCCACCGCGGCCAGCACCTCGCGGCGCGGCAGCGCCCCGAGGAAGCGCACCCGGTCGCCCACGCCGAGCGAGCGCGCGAGCCGGGTGAGGCGCCCGAGCTGCGGCCCGCCGCCGACGATCCAGTATTCGGCGTCGCCCAGGCCCGGCGCGGCGCGGGCGAAGGCGGCGAGGCCGAGGTGGAACCCCTTCCAGTGCAGGAGCCGCCCGACGCTGACGAGGCGGAAGGGCGCTCCCTCGCGCGGCGGGACGCCGGCGAGGGCGGCGATCTCGTCGGCCGGCAGGGCGGCGTGGGGGACGACCTCCACCCGCCGCGCGCCCAGGCGCACGAGCCGCCGCGCGGTGTCCGGCGTGGTGGCGACGCTCACCCGCGCCCCGCGGCAGGTCGCGCGCAGGAGCGGGTCCCACTCGCCGAGCGCGCGCGCCAGGTCGCGCGCGTGCTCGTAGGCGCGGCCGCGCAGGCCGAAGCTCGCGTAGAAGGGGCGCGGCGCCGACTCGCCGCCGCCCACCGGCCCCCACACGAAGGGGATGGCGCTGAGGGCGAACAGGCTCGGCGACCAGTAGTTGCCCCACGTCACGTGGTGCGCGACGTCGAACCGGACGTCGCGCCGCGCGCGCGCGGCGGCGAAGTACGCCCCCACCTGCCAGAGGTAGTAGTACAGGCGCGCGCCGCGCGTCCCGCGCTTCCAGAAGCGCGCGCGGCGCGGCAGGTCGAAGTAGATCCATCGCACGCCGGGCAGCGGCGCCGCCGCCAGCGCCCCCTCGATCGCCTCGCGGTTGCTGCTCCGGGTGACGACCCAGACGTCGTGGAAGCGCGCCACCTGGCGCACCCAGTCCCACCCGATCCCCGATTCGGAGCCCCGCCCCGGCTCGCAGGCGTACGCCGAGACGAGCACCCGGAGCCGGCGCTCGCCGGCGGGCGCCGGTGCGCTCGTGGCGCGCGGCGGCGCCGGGTGCTCGCTCATGGCGACACCGAAACGGGGCTCGTGCCGAGGAAGCGGCGGTTGTCGTTCAGCGAGCCCTCGAGAATGAGCTGCGTGGTGGTGAGCGACAGCGAGCCGCCGGACTGCATCGCGCTCTTCGAGAAGTCCGCGATCACGTCGCTGCCGACGATCTTCGCGCTGGCGTACACGGGGGCCGCCGGCGTGCCGCTCCCGTTCCCCAGCCGCAGCGTCCCGGTGCGGATCTGGGTGACGGTGATCGTCGGGTTGTCCGCCTGCCGGATCGTGACGCGGAAGTTCGGCGTGCCCGCGTCGCTCAGGCTCATGCTGGACGGCGTGAGCACGTAGGTGAGCGGGAGCGGGTCCACCACGATCGAGAGCACCGGCGACGTGCCGATCCCGCCGTCCTTGTCCGTGGCGGCGAAGGTCAGCCGGGTGGGCTTCGCCTCGGTGCTCGGGCGGTAGTACACGTGCGAGACGGTGATCGGGGTGTTCTGCGCGCTCGCGCTCCCCGTCGTCGCCGCCGTGCCGTCCGCCCAGTTGAAGCTGTACGACCACGGGCCGTCGTTCACCCCCTTGTCGGTGAACCTGCCGGTCACCGTGACCGTCTCGCCCGACGTGATGCGCGTCGGCGCGCCCGCGTCGGCGAGCGCGACGCTGGCGACCGGGAGCAGGTTCTTCACCGTCACGGTCGCGCCGTAGGTCGTGGCGCCGTCGCGGTTGCTGATGATCCCGCGCACGCTCGCCGACCGGTTGTCCCGCTCGATGCCGCAGGCGACGCTCGTCGCGGTGCCGGGCGTGGTCTCGCCCGCGCCCTGGTCGCAGTCAAAGCTGTAGACGATCGACGGCCGGTCGCCGACGGACACGTCGGTGCCGTTGCTCATCGAGAGCGAGAAGGCGCTCCCCTCGGTGATCGACGCCGGCGCGGTGAACGTCGCCGTGGGGTTCACCTCGGCGACCGTGACCGTGCTCGTCGCACTGTTCGAGAGCGAGCCCGGGTCCGTCACCGTGAGCGTGGCGGTGTAGCTCCCGGCGTCGTCGTAGGCCACCGACGGCGACACGCCGGTGCCGGTGCGCCCGTCGCCGAAGTTCCAGGCGTAGCTCAGCGCGTCGCCGTTCGCGTCGCTCGAGCCAGAGCCGTCGAAGGTGATCGTGGCGGCCTCGCTCCCCGCGTAGGGCCCGCCCGCGTTCGCCACCGGCGCGACGTTGGTGGGTGGCGGCGGTGGTGGCGGCGGTGGCGGCGGCGCGGCGGCGTCCCCGACGCGCACCATCTTGGCGACCGACGGCGTGCCGTCGGCGTCGAGCACGAACAGCATGTAGTAGCCGGGGGGCGCGATGTTCCCGCTGGTGGGCGCGCTCACCGTGAGCGTGCTGGAGCCGCTCCGGCTGAACGAGAGGCTCTGGAACCGCTGCCCCATGTTGAAGGCGTGCGTGACCGCCCCGAGGCGCACGAGCGTCACGCGGCTGATCTGGGCCGCCTGCGGCGTCTCGACCGCGAAGCTCGATCCCCATTCGACGCTCGCGGGCGCCGTGGTGATGGTCGGGCGGTCGGCGGGCGTGCCGTCGGCGTCGAACAGGTACGGGGGCGAGTAGAACTCGCCGTTCTTCTGGTCAGGCCCGCTCGTCGCGTCGCCGCTCCCCGCGTGGATGACGCGGCCGTCGGGCAGGAGCAGCGTCGTGGAGTGGTAGGCGCGGATCACGGCGTTGCTCGCGACCACCGTCCACTGCTCGGTGTCCGGGTCCCAGATCTCGGCCTGCAGCACGCCGCCGGAGGGTACGCTGAAGCCGCTCGCCGCCGTCCCGCCGGTCACGAGCACCTTGCCGTCGGGCAGGATGGTCGCGTTGAGCTGGCGGCGGGCGTAGTTCATCGACCCGGTGTAGCGCCAGGCGGGCGCGGAGCCATTCAGGTCGATCACCTCGGCGGTCGCCGTGGGCAGGCTCCCGGTGGGCCGGTAGCCGGCGCCGCCCATGATCAGCACCTTCCCCGGCGCGTACATCACCGCCGAGCCGTAGTCGCGCTTGCCGAACTTGTTGTTGCCGACGTTGGTCCACTTCCCCGTGCCGCTCGCGTCCAGGTACTTGGTGGCCGGCCACTCGCCGGCGTAGAACACCTTGCCGTTCGGGGCGACGAAGGTGCGCGGGTAGTAGGGGAGGAGCAGGGGGGCGCCCGTCAGGTAGCGCCACTCCCCGTTGGCCTGCCAGACCTCGGGGATCTTCTGGTTGACCTTGTTCGAGTCGGTGCCCGCGATCGTAAGCACCTCGCCGTTCGCCAGCGTGGTGGAGGTCGGGTACCAGCGCGCCTTGGTCATCGGCCGCACCGGCGTCCACGACTGCGTCACGTAGTCGAAGATGTTCGCGTCGGCGATGCCCTTGTCGTCGTCCAGGTGCCCCCCGGCCATGAGCAGCCGGCCGTCAGGGAGGAAGTCGTGCCCGGCGCAGAACACCCACGACGGCGCCGGGACTGCGGAGAACCCGTTGGTCGCCGGGTTCCACACGTACTCGTCGCCGTCCCGGCCGAAGGCGAGCACCTTGCCGTTCGGCAGCAGCGCGAGGTGCACCGCCACGATGGGCCAGGCGAACGGGGCCTCCCACACCCCCATGGTCGCGGCCGTGGCGGTCGCCGCCAGCGTGGCGTCGATGCGGGGGGAGCTGATCGGCGATCTGCGGTCACAACCCGCAAGCAGAACCGCCGCCGCGAGGAGGGCCCCGGCGGCCGGCGCGGCGGGCCTCGAGACGGTCATACGGGCGACCTCGGAGCGAGCGGTGAAGTCCGCCAACCTGCATGCAGCGGCCACACGCGCACCGTCGTCGGCGCCGCGTCAGTTGGGCGGACTCCCTCCTTACAGCGAACCGGATGTTTT
>Ga0307406_10001707_pt1 | contig 12079 bp, 13 predicted proteins | sample 322Cmetagenome_3_FD_203706 | JGI IMG/M metagenome (GOLD analysis project Ga0307406, IMG submission 203706) | Maize rhizosphere microbial communities from greenhouse at UC Davis, California, United States - 322HYB-C-2 | ecosystem: Host-associated > Plants > Roots > Rhizosphere > Soil | place... | reverse complement strand
GGTCGGCCGGGTGGGCGTGGGCGTAGTCAAGCGCGGCGGCGCAGGCGTGGCGATGCTCGCAGCCGAAATGGATGTCCGAGAACTGGAGGATACGCCCCACTAGACGGCGTCCTCCGCCGCCGGCGGAATGGGCGCCAGCGCCTGGAAGGCCTTGGGGATGAAGCGCACCTTCGCCTCATGCCGCAGCAGCACCGGCTCGCCGTCGATGACGGCCGGGATGCGCGAACGGGCGCGGATCGTGACGTTCCGGGTGGCGCGGGTGGTCACGGCCGGATCCTGGCGCCAGTCGTCCATCACCGCATGCGCCGCCAGACGGAAGGCTTCCATGGCGTCGCTGGGGTTCATGGCCGCGGCCTCCAGCCCGGTGTTCTCCTCCATGGCGCGCGAGATCATCGGACTGATCAGGACCAGGGCCTCGGCGCGGCGCTCGGGCTGCTGGTCCAGCGAGAAGCGCAGGCGGCCGCTGAACGCCCGCTTGAAGGCCCGGCGGGCGTAGAGCCAGGCCAGTTTCAGCTTGCCGGTCCGCATGGCCTCACGGGCGGGCGCCCACAGCGCCGGCGAGCCCATGATGGCCGCGCAATAGAAGGCCTGTTTGACCTCGCCGTCCGTGACCTCGCCGCCCGCGACGCACTGGGGCGCGCCCTCCTCGAGGGCTCTCTGGAGCGCCAGCTTCCAGTCGGCGGTGCCGTACAGCGCCCGCGGCAGCATGTTCATGGTGCCGCCGGGCAGGGGCGCGACCAGGGGGCCGTCCGGCCCGGCGCGCGAGGCGATGGTCCCGGCGGTGCCGTCGCCCGCCAGCACGAACAGGACGTCGGGCCTGGCGTCGAGCGCGTCCTGGATCTGCCGGTCGAACTGGTCGCCCTCCAGCGACACGACCGAGGCGTCGCAGGCGTATTCCGAGAGGAGGGCCTCGGCCTCCGCGACCGCGCGCGGGCCCACGCCGCCCGACAGCGGATTGACCAGCATGATCACCCGCGACAGCTCCAGATGGGGCGTCAGCGGGCGTGGTTCGACGACCGCATCCGGAGATGCGGCCGCCGGGTCGGAAACCGTAGCCGTTGTTGTGCTCATGCCGCCCGAACGTCCCGCGACGGGGGATGTTCCGGCGGCGCGAGGCCCTGCGGCGTCGGTTATTTCTTGAGTTCGTCGGTGGCGGCGGCGGCGCCGGCCTGGGCCGCGTCACCCGCCTTGCCGGCCGCGGCGCCGGCGGCGTCGACCGCCTCGTCGGCGACCTTGGGCGCCTCGCCCTTCACGGCGGCCACGGCGCTGGAAATCCAGCCGTCCATGATCGCGCCGCCTTCAGCCAGCGACCGTTCCTTAACGCCCAGCACGGCCGTCAGGACGCCGAACACCGCCAGCAGGGTCACGATGACGCCCACCAGGGGATTGGCCCCGCGACGACGCTTGGTGCGCGCCCATACCGGGCTGTGCTCGCCGTCGTCCGCCATACGAACCGGTTCAGAAAAACGCATACGAAACCCCCGTCTCACCCGAAAATCCCGACGCGCGCCCTCCGCGCCGCCGGAACCAAGCCTAATACAGGCTTAACCTTCGTCATAGGCCGGGGAACCGTGACGCTTATCCAGCGTTCTCACCCATGGGGCGAACCCGAGGGATGTGAGGAACACACCATGAAGAAGGCGATCATCGCGATTGCGGCCGCCGGCATGATGGCTTCGGCCTGCGCCAGCGACGGCTACGGCGGCTCGAATGAAACGGTCCGTCAGGGCGCCATCGGCGCCGGCATCGGCGCTGTCGCCGGCGCCATCATCGGTAACAACGTGGGTAACGGCAACGCCGGCACCGGCGCGGCCATCGGCGCGGTCGTCGGCGGCGCCGCCGGCGCGATCCGCGGCTCGTCGCAAGACCGCGCCAACCAGCGCCGTTACAGCGACAGCCAAGGCCGATACTACTATTGCTACGACGGCCGTCAGGACGAGTGCTACTGGGAAAACGGTCAGCGCCGCCGCTAGGGAGCGCGGGCCTTTAGCCTGAAGTTCCGGGGCGGTTCGTCGGCGACGAGCCGCCCTTTTTCTTGCGCCGCCCGGGGCTGGGCGGAGGAGACAGGGGATGCCTATGAAACGTCTGATCATCATCACGACCGTCGCGGCGGCCCTGGCCGGGTGCGGCTGGACGCCGGGCATGCGCGACCGCAGCGAACTGGTCGCCGAGCCGTCGGCGTGCTCGACCAAGCGGTTCGAGGTCTATTTCGCCGAGAACGAGGCGCGGCTGACCAATCCGGCGCTGCAGGCCATCGGCCTGACGGCGACGCAGCTGCAGGGCTGCGACATCAAGCGGGTGCAGGTGCTGGGCTTGGCCTCGGCCACCGGCGACGTGGCCTCGAACCTGAGCCTGTCCGAACGCCGGGCCGTGGCGGTGGCGGAGGCGCTGGTCGCCGCCGGATGGCCGACTCCGGCCTTCGAGCTGGGCGCGGTCGGCGACGCGGGCGCGACCACGACGGCGGGCGCCAACGAGCCCATGCGCCGCCGCACGGAGGTGCTGGTCGAGGCTGCGCCCCGCCGACGCTGATCCGGGACGCTGAGGCGACCTGACGCTGGTGGTGGACGGTGACGGCGAGGGGGGCGGGCGGCTAAGGTCCCCGCTTCCCGAGCGAGAGACCGTCGCGTGCGCCGCCTGCTGTTCCGTTTCCTGATCCTGACCGGCCTGCTGCTGGCCCCCGCCATGGCGTGGGCGCAAGCCGGCCCCCAGCGCAGCGAGCGCATCGAGGCCGAGCTGGTCTCGATGAGCCGCTGGGCCGCGCCGGGCTCGACCGCCGTGGTGGCGATCCGTCAGGACATCCAGCCCGGCTGGCATACCTATTGGCGCAATCCCGGCGATTCCGGCGGCGCGACCACCCTGAACTGGGCCCTGCCGACCGGCGTGCGCGCCGGCGAGATCGTCTGGCCCCTGCCCGAGCGGCAGCGGCTGCAGGGGCTGGTCAACTACGGCTATGAGGGCAAGGTCTATCTGCCCGTTCCGGTCGAGATCCCCGCCGACGCCCGGCCCGGCTCGACCCTGCCGCTGTCGGTGAAGGCCCTGTTCCTGGTCTGCAGCGCCGAGATGTGCGTGCCGGACGAGCTGACCCTGAACCTGGATCTGCCCATCCGCGAGGGCGCGGCGCCCCAGGATCCCGCCCACGGCGCGGCCATCGCCCGGGTGCTGGAACAGGCCCCGCGCCCGGCCGGGATCACCGCCCGGGCGACGCTGGACAACGGCGTCCTGACCCTGACCGCGACCGGCGGGCCGCTGGCGGGCGAGGATCCGGGCGCCGGCTATTTCTTCCCCTTTGCCTCCGGGACCATCGATCACGCCGCCGCGCAGACGGGCTCGTGGGGTCCGAACGGACTGACGCTGGTGCTGGGCGCGGGCGGCAAGGTCCTGGCCGGAGGGCTGACCGGCCCGGTGTCGGGCGTGCTGGCTACGTCCGAAGGGGCGTTCGAGATCACCGCCGAGCCGGGCCCCGTCCTGCCGGGCGCGACCGGGTCGGGTGATCTGGCCGCCCTGCCCGACGCGGCCCCGGCGGCGCAGGCCCCGGCGACCGGCTGGGCCGTCTTCGCCCAGGCCATGGCCTTCGCCCTGCTGGGCGGGCTGATCCTGAACCTGATGCCCTGCGTCTTCCCCATCCTGGCGATGAAGGCGGCGGCGCTGGCGGCCTCGGCTCACGACGCCCGGCGCTCGCGGACGGACGGGCTGGCCTTTCTGGCGGGCGTTCTCGTCACCTTCCTGATCCTGGCGGGCGTGCTGCTGGGCCTGAGGGCGGCCGGCGAGGCGATCGGCTGGGGCTTCCAGCTGCAGTCGCCGCCGGTGACGGCGGGTCTGGCCGTGCTGATGCTGGCCGTGGCCCTGAACCTGTCGGGGGTCTTCCACGTCGGGGCCGGGCTGCAGGGCGCCGGGTCCGGGCCGTTGGCCCGCTTGCCGGGCGGGATCGGCGCCTTCTTCACCGGGGCGCTGGCCGTGATCGTCGCCGCCCCTTGCACGGCGCCCTTCATGGCCTTCGCCCTGGGCGCCGCCCTGCTGATGCCCTGGCCGATGGCGCTGGCGGTCTTCCTGATGCTGGGGCTGGGCCTGGCCCTGCCCTATGTGCTGGTCAGCCTGAGCCCGCGCCTGCTGGCCAGACTGCCGCGCCCGGGCGCCTGGATGGAGCGGCTCAAGGGGCTGCTGGCCTTCCCCATGTACGGCGCCGCCCTGTGGCTGGCCTGGGTGTTCAGCCGCCAGACCGGAGCCGATGCGCTGGGCCTGCTATTCGTGGCCGGACTGCTGGCGGCGGCGGGTCTGTGGCTGGTCGGCGCCGGTCAGGGGCAGCAGGCGCTGGGCCGTCGTGGCGTGATCCATGCGACGGCGGGCCTTGTCCTGCTGGTGCTGGCGGGCGGAGCCCTGACGCTGGCCGTGCGCGCGCCCGTCGAGGCGGCCGTCGAGACCGCCGGGCCCGAGGCGGCCGCCTGGTCGGCGCCGGCCGTCGAGGCCGCGCTGGCGCAGGGCCGGCCCGTGCTGGTCAACTTCACCGCCGACTGGTGCGTGACCTGCAAGATCAACGAGCGCACCTCTCTGGGCGCGCCGGGGGTGAAGCGGGCGATGGAACAGACCAACGCCGTCTACCTGGTCGGGGACTGGACGCGGCGCGATGACGCGATCACCGCCGAGCTGCAGCGCCGGGGCCGCTCCGGCGTTCCTCTGTATCTGCTGTACCGACCCGGACAGCCCGAGCCCGAGGTCTTGCCCCAGTTGCTGACCGAAGGCGTCGTCGTCGAAGCCCTGACCCGACGCTGAAGGAGACCGCCATGATCCGCCTGACCGTCGCCGCTCTCGCCGTTCTCGCCCTGGCCGCCTGCCAGCCGCCGGCCGCCGCGCCGGAGAAGGCGGAGGCTCCGGCCCCGACGGCTGCTCCGGGCGCCATGCCGATGGCCGGTCAGGCCGCCCCGGCCTTCACCCTGGTCGACGCCGAAGGCGCGCCGCGCGCCCTGGCCGACTTCCGGGGGAAGATCGTGGTGCTGGAGTGGACCAATGAGGGCTGCCCCTATGTGAAGAAGCACTATTCCGGCGCCATGCAGGCCCTGCAGCGCGAGGCCGCCGAGGACGGCGTCGTCTGGCTGAGCGTCATTTCCTCGGCGCCGGGGACGCAGGGCTATGTGACCGGCGACAGCGCGCGGGGCTGGAAGGCCCGGACCGGAGCCAACTCGACCCATCTGCTGCTGGATCCGACGGGCCAGGTCGGCAAGCTGTACGGGGCCAAGACCACGCCCGACATGCGGATCATCGATCGCGATGGGCGGTTGGTCTATGTCGGCGCCATCGACGACAAGCCGACCACCGATACGGCCGACCTGCAGGGCGCGACCAATTTCGTGCGCCGGGCCCTGGACGATCTGGCGTCGGGCAACCCCATGCGCACCGCCTTCGCCACCCCTTACGGGTGTTCGGTGAAGTATGCGGAGACGGCGGAAACCTAAACCGGCGGCGCGGGCGGGGCGGTGATGACCTCGACGTTGTCGTTCAGCAGATAGGCCAGCTCATCCAGGGCGACGCGGCGGGCGGCGGGCGAAGCGGCGGTCTCCACGGCCTCGACCTTTTTCGGCATGTCTTCCGAAATGCCGCGCAGGATGCATTTCAGATCGCCATCGGTGCCGCGCTCCTTGAGGATCAGGTGACCCTGCATGTCCAGCGCGGCCAGTTCGGCGGCGCGGGCCTTGAAGCCGGTGAAGACCGTGCCGGTCAGGAAGTCGGGCTGGTCGGCGGCGCCCGAGGCCATCCAGTCGCGGACGACGCCGCGCAGGTCGCCCGAGCGGGAGACGATGTCGGCGAACAGGGGCTCGCCGGCGACCGAGACCGGCGCGTCGGCGGCGGCCGGCGGCAGGGCCGCGGCGGCGGCCACGTTCGGGTCGGTGAGCAGCAGGGAAATGGCCAGGGCGACGCCGCAGGACATGGCGAACCTCAATTGTTTTGCCGAATCACGGATTCAGCGTTGAACCGGCTTACGCCCGACCCGTAAACGAGGGTTTACCTCATCCCGCATCGAGTCCCCCCGATGACCGCTCGCACCCAAGCCCTCGACCTGCTCCGCGCCGTCGCGCGCAAGGACGCCGGGGCGCGCATCGTCCATCATTTCGCGACCGATCCGGGCCGCGTCGACCGGATGAGCGTGGATGCGGCGGGCCTGTATCTGGACCTGTCGAAACAGTCGTGGAGCGCCGAGGGCTTCGAGGCCGCGCTGGACGTGGCCCGGGCCTGCGACGTCGAGGGCCGCCGCGCCGCCCTGTTCGGGGGCGAGGCGGTGAACAACACCGAGGGCCGCGCGGTCCTGCACCCGGCCCTGCGCGCCGCCGAGGGCGCCGACTTCCACGCCCTGGGCGAGCCGGTGTCCAAGGAGGTCGACGAGACCCGCAAGGCCATGGCGGCCTGGACCGCCGACATCCGGTCGGGCGCGGACACCGGCGGGACCAAGCAGCCGTTCACGGCCATCGTCCACATCGGCATCGGCGGCTCGGACCTGGGTCCGCGCCTGTTGTGGGACGCCCTGCGCCCGCTGGAGCCGACCATCGACCTGCGCTTCGTGGCCAACATCGATCCGCGCGACATGGCCGAGGCCCTGGCCGGGCTGGATCCGGAGACGACGCTGATCGTGGTCGTGTCCAAGACCTTCACCACGCAGGAGACGCTGGCCAACGCCGACCTGGCCAAGGCTTGGCTGGCCGAGAGCCTGTCGCCGCGCCGCATGGTCCGGCACCTGGTCGGGGTCACGGCCGCGCCGGAGAAGGCCAAGGACTGGGGCTGCGGCCGCACCTTCGGCTTCCGCGACTGGGTCGGCGGACGCTATTCGCTGTGGTCGGCGGTCAGCCTGTCGGTCGCCGTGGCGCTGGGTTGGGACGTGTTCGAACGGGTGCTGGCCGGCGCGCGCGCCATGGACGAGCATTTCATCGCGGCGGATCTGGAGAAGAACGCCCCGGTGCTGCTGGCGCTGGCGCAGATCTTCAACGTCGAGGGCCTGGGCCGCAACGCCCGCACCGTCGCGCCCTACGCCCACGGCCTGCGCCGCCTGCCCGCCTTCCTGCAGCAGCTGGAGATGGAGTCGAACGGCAAGCGGGTGAAGCGCGACGGCGCGCCCGTCGACACCGCCACCGGCCCCATCGTCTTCGGCGAGCCCGGCACCAACGGCCAGCACGCCTTCTTCCAGCAGATCCACCAGGGACCGACGGTGGTCCCGGCGGAGTTCGTGGTGGTGGGTCACACGTCGTCGGCGGCGATCGACGACCGCGAGGGCGACGCCCCCCTTTGGTCCAATGCGCTGGCGCAGGCGCAGGCCCTGATGGTCGGCAAGACCGAGGCCCAGGCCCGGGCCGAGCTGATCGCGGCGGGCGCCGACGAAGCGGAGGCCGACCGTCTGGCTCCGCACAGGACCTTCCCCGGCGACCGGCCCTCCTCGACCCTGCTGATGGACGCCCTGACGCCCGAGACCGTAGGCGCCCTGCTGGCCCTCTATGAGCACAAGACCTTCGTCGAGGGCGTGATCTGGGACATCAACAGCTTCGACCAGTGGGGCGTCGAACTGGGCAAGGTCCTGGCCAGGGCGATCCTGAAGGATGTCGAGGCGGGGGAGCCGTCGCCAGGCCTGGACCCGTCGACGGCGGAGCTGATGAAGAGGCTGATGGTGTGAGTCCGACCGGATGTCCGGAGCGCGGCTTTCGTCAGCCGCTTTTTCCGACACCCGGCAACACCAGATCACCGACGCGGTAGATGTGAAACTCGCTGGTCGAGACCGCATCCAGCCGTTTGAACTTCTCCGCGAACACCGGGTCGGAGAAGAACTCATCGACGTTCCCCTCATCGGCGATGGCCTCGATGTTGACCACGGTTAGGCCGTCCGTGCTCTTGGCCAGATTGCTCCAGAGGAAACCAGGCTTCCGTTCGGCGACATAATGGACGACGTCCTGGATGATCGCGAAAGCCTCATCCTGAAGTCCCGGGCGGGCATGAATGATGTTGACCACGAAGACGGTGGGGTCTGGCGCGGCGGTGAAAAAAGCGGGCGAGGACATCGGATGACTCTGCGATCACACGGTCGGAAGTGACCGTGCCGCCGAAATAGGTCCGGGACGAAGAGCGAAACACAGGCTATAATTCCTGCCAGTCAGGACATTGTTGTCCGCAATGCCATCGCGTTCCATGGACAACCTCGGCGCCCTCAACGCCTTCATGCAAGCCGCCGAGGCCCGCAGTTTCGTCGGCGCGTCACGGCGCCTCGGCGTATCGCCTTCCGCGGTGGGCAAGGCGGTCGCGCGATTGGAGGAGCGCATGGGCGCTCGCCTGTTTCACCGCACGACCCGGAGCATCGCCTTGACCGCTGAGGGCGGCCTTTTGCTTGAGCGATGCCGGAGGATATTCGCGGAGGTGGACGCCGCGATGCGGGAGATGTCGCTATCTCAGGAAGCGCCGCGAGGGAGGCTGCGGGTCAGCTTCCCTCTCGCCGGCATGCTGTTGATGCCGACGTTGTCCGCCTTCATGCGCGCCTATCCCGACATCCAGCTCGAACTCGATTTCACGGACCGGATCGTGGACGTGGTCGAGGAAGGGTTCGATGCCGTGATCCGCACGGGCGAAATCTCCGATTCCCGCCTCATGACCCGGATGCTCGGCGAGTTCGAGTACCGCATCGTCGGTGCTCCGTCCTATTTCAACCGCATGGGGCGGCCCGAAACGCCGGAGGATCTGGCCAGCCACGCCTGTCTGCAGCATCGCTTCCCGTCGACGGGTCGGTTTGAACGATGGCCGCTTTATCGCGGAGACGTCTTTGTCGGCGGCGATCTCCCCACAGCTCTGAGCGCCAGCACGCTTGAGCCGCTGATCTATCTGGCGGAGCAGGGCCAGGGCGTGGCTTGCGTGCCCCAGTTCACCATTCGCAAGCAGCTTGCGACTGGTGCGCTCACGCCGGTCTTGACCCCGTTTCTGAAAAGCACGGGAAAATTTCGCGTCGTCTGGCCCTCAAGCCGGCAGCTGGCGCCGAAGGTTCGGGCCTTTGTCGACTTCATGGCTGCGGAATTGGTGGTGTCGGAACAGGAAGACCGGCCGGCCGCAGATGGCGCCCGTCAGGATGACCACGTCCCATGAAAAAGGCGGCCCCCGTTGCAAAGGGGCCGCCTTCCTCGCCCGCGTCCGGCCTACTTACGCGGCCGGACGAAGAGGGGTCTGATCACCAGCGGCGATCGTAGCGATAGTCGCGGTCGCGGCGGTCGTCCCGGCGGTCATAGCGGTCGTCGCGGCGGTCACGACGGTAGTCGCGATAGTCCTGGCGCTGCTCCCAGCGCGGGTCGCGGCTGTTGATGCCGTGTTCGCGTTCCCAGTGGCCCTGGTTCCGGTAGCACTGGCCGCCGCGGTAGTAGCCGCAGTCATCGCCGCGGTTGCTGCTGGAGGCGGCGCCGACCGCCGCGCCGGCCAGGGCGCCGCCGGCGATGTAGGCGCCGTCGCCGTTGCCGATCAGGGCGCCGGCCAGGCCGCCGACGACGGCGCCGACGATGGCGTTGCGGCCGGTGTTGTCGTCACGGTCGCGATGACGGCTCTGGGCCTCGGCGGGGGCGGCGGCCATCAGGGCCAGGGCGCCGACCAGGGCCGGCGAGGCGAAAGCGATCTTCGAAAGCATCTTCATGGTCGTGTCCCTTCAAACGGTGCGGCGCTGTCCGCCGGTTGTGGAGACCCTTATGAGCGTGACCGTCTGAACGGGTTCGGGGGGAGGCGTTCAGATACGGTTCACCTTGCATACAACGCCGTAATGCGGCCCTGTGCGGGTCTGAGGGGGAGGCGCGGGTGCGGCGGCTGATCGGGATCGGGATTCTGGGAGCGGCGCTGGCGCTGGCGGCGACGCAGGCTCTGGGCCAGACCGCGCCGCCGCAGGAGCCCCCGCCGCGACCGACCCGGCCCGCGCCGCCTCCACCCCCACCGCCGCCTCCACCCCCGCCGCCCCCGGCCGATGTGCGCGTCTCGGCCGCGACCGAGATCGATCCGGTGCGCGCCATCCTCGCCCGCGAGACCGACCCGCAGGCGGCCGCCGAGGCCCTGGTGGCCCTGGGTATTGAACGCTACGGCGCCGATGACGTCCCCGGCGCCGGGGCGGCGCTGAAGGCGGCGATCCAGGTGGTCGAGACGCGGCTGAGCCCGGACGCGAAGGCGCTGGTCCACCCGCTGGCGGTGCAGGCGCGGCTGAAGCTGGAGGTCGGCGACTATCCCGGGGCCCTGGCCGACATCGAGCGGGCCCTGTCCCTGATGGACGAGGCCTCCGATCCGCTGGAACGGGCCACCCTGATCTACGACCGGGCCCGGACCTTCGACGCCCTGGGCCGCAACGAGGAGGCCGAGGCCGCCGCGCGCGAAAGCCTGGCCATCCGCCGGACCCAGCTGGGCGAGGTGCATGAAAAGACCGCCGACAGCCTGAACCTGGTCGCCAACGCCCTGACCGCCCAGGGCCGCCACGCCGAGGCCGATCCGCTCTATCGGCAGGTGCTGGGCATGTACGAGGTGTTGTACGGCCCCGACGACTTCCACGTCGCCATCGTGCTGTCCAACCTCGGCAACTCCCTGCGCCGCACGGGGCGGGCGCATCAGGCCGAGCCGCTGTACGTGCGCGCCGTGACCATCGCCGAGGGGGCGAACGATCCGGTGCTGCTGGCCCAGTGCCTGGTCAACTACGGCTGGTTCCTGCACGTCACCGGCGACGGAGCGCGGGCCGAGGCGCCGTTCCGCCGGTCGCTGGCGCTCGCGCTGGAGATCGTAGGGCCGGACCATCCGTTCACCGGCAACGCCCGCGCCAACATCGGCTACGCCCTGTCCGACCAGGGGCGCTGGACCGAGGCCGAGGAGCCGTTCCGGCAGGGGCTGGCGATCTTCGAGGCCGGCGTCGGCGCCGACAGCCCGGACCTCCTGGACACCCTGACCGGCTACGCCGCCGTGCTGGACCGGCTGGGCCGGGGCGAGGAGGCGGAAGCGCTGTATCGCCGCGCCCGGGCCATCGCCGGCGCCCGCCTGCCGCCCGCCCACGCCACGGCCCTAGCCGGGACCGAACAGTATGCGGGCTTTCTGATCCACCGGGCGCGCTCGGACGAAGCCCTGGTGCTGGTGCGCGGCGGGCTGGGCGACCTGCTGGGCCAGCAGGCCCGCGGCCGCGACTGGCGCACCCGCGTGCGCGGGGCCCGTCCCCTGTTCGCGCGGCAGGTCGAGGCCGCCTGGACCCTGGCCGCCGCGACCGATTGATCCTCTTAAATCAGCGGTCCTGCTTGACGCTGTGGGCCGCCCGCCCTACCTCCCGCTCGCGTTAGCACTCGGGGCTGTCGGCTGCCAAAATCGACGGTCGCCCGGGTCGCGCATCGAACTTCTCAAGGGAGATACATCAGATGGCGTTTCGTCCGCTCGGCGACCGCGTGCTCGTGAAGCGCGTTGAAGAAGAATCCAAGACCAAGGGCGGGATCATCATCCCCGACACCGCCAAGGAAAAGCCGCAGGAAGGCGAAGTTGTCTCCGTCGGCCCGGGCGCCCGCGATGACAGCGGCAAGGTCAATGCGCTGGAACTGAAGGCCGGCGACCGCATCCTGTTCGGCAAGTGGTCGGGCACCGAGATCAAGATCGACGGCGAAGACCTGATCATCATGAAGGAATCGGACGTCCTGGGCGTGCTGTCCTAAGCACCCGCGTCTGACTTTCCTCACCAAAATCATAGAATTAGGAGCTGCCTGATGGCTGCCAAACAAGTTCAGTTCTCTACCGACGCCCGCGAAAAGATGCTGCGCGGCGTCAACATCCTCGCCAATGCGGTGAAGGTGACCCTGGGGCCCAAGGGCCGCAACGTCGTGATCCAGAAGTCCTTCGGCGCCCCGCGCTCGACCAAGGACGGCGTCTCGGTCGCCAAAGAGATCGAGCTGGAAGACGCCTTCGAGAACATGGGCGCCCAGATGATCCGCGAAGTCGCTTCGAAGACGAACGACAAGGCGGGTGACGGCACCACCACCGCGACCGTCCTGGCGCAATCGATCGTGCAGGAAGGCCTCAAGTCCGTCGCCGCCGGCATGAACCCGATGGATCTGAAGCGCGGCATCGACAAGGC
>Ga0307406_10001705_pt1 | contig 12082 bp, 12 predicted proteins | sample 322Cmetagenome_3_FD_203706 | JGI IMG/M metagenome (GOLD analysis project Ga0307406, IMG submission 203706) | Maize rhizosphere microbial communities from greenhouse at UC Davis, California, United States - 322HYB-C-2 | ecosystem: Host-associated > Plants > Roots > Rhizosphere > Soil | place... | reverse complement strand
CTACCCGATCAGCTTCGCCGGCCAGTCCGACACCGCCACCTTCGACAACTGCCTCGAGCTCTTGACGATGGCCGGCTATCCCATCAGCCAGGCCGTGATGATGATGATTCCCGAGCCCTGGGAACAGCACGCCACCATGGACCCGCGCCGCCGCGCGTTCTACGAGTACCACGCCGCCATGCTCGAGCCGTGGGACGGCCCGGCCTCCATCGTGTTCACCGACGGCCGCCAGATCGGCGCCACGCTGGACCGCAACGGCCTGCGCCCCTCGCGCTACTGCGTGACCGACGATGACCTGGTCATCATGGCGTCGGAATCGGGCGTGCTGCCCGTGCCCGAGCAGAAGATCGTGCGCAAGTGGCGCCTGCAGCCCGGCAAGATGTTCCTGATCGACCTGGAGCAGGGCCGCATGATCGACGACGAGGAGGTCAAGGCCACCCTCGCCAACAGCAAGCCCTACAAGCAGTGGATCGAGAACCTGCGCATCAAGCTGGACAGCGTCGAGGCCGAGCCGGTGCCCGCGCCGCTCTCGCAGGTGGCGCTGCTCGACCGCCAGCAGGCCTTCGGCTACACCCAGGAAGACATCAAGTTCCTGATGAGCCCGATGGCGCAGGCCGGAGAAGAGGGCATCGGCTCCATGGGCAACGACAGCCCGCTGGCCGTGCTCTCCAGCAAGAACAAGCCGCTGTACAACTACTTCAAGCAGCTGTTCGCGCAAGTGACCAACCCGCCGATCGACCCGATCCGCGAGGCAATCGTGATGTCGCTGGTGTCCTTCATCGGCCCCAAGCCCAACCTGCTGGACATCAACCAGGTCAACCCGCCGATGCGGCTCGAGGTGAGCCAGCCGATCCTCGACTTCGCCGACATGGCCAAGCTGCGCGACATCGGCACCTACACGCAGGGCAAGTTCAAGAGCTACGTGCTCGACATCACCTATCCGCTCGCCTGGGGCTACGAGGGCGTCGAGGCCAAGCTCGCATCGCTGTGCGCCGAAGCGGTGGACGCCATCAAGGGCGGCCACAACATCCTGATCGTGAGCGACCGCGGCGTGAGCCCGACGCAGGTGGCGATCCCCGCCGTGCTGGCCCTCTCCGCTGTCCATCAGTACCTGGTCCGTGAAGGCCTGCGCACCACGGCCGGGCTCGTCGTCGAAACCGGTTCGGCGCGCGAAGTTCATCACTTCGGCGTGCTCGCGGGCTACGGCGCCGAAGCCGTGCACCCCTACCTCGCGATGGAAACGCTGGCGGCCATGCACGCCGACCTGCCGGGCGACATGAGCGCGGAGAAGGCGGTCTACAACTACGTCAAGGCCATCGGCAAGGGTCTGTCCAAGATCATGTCGAAGATGGGTGTCAGCACCTACATGAGCTACTGCGGCGCGCAGCTGTTCGAAGCCATCGGCCTGAACACCGAGACGGTCAACAAGTACTTCACCGGCACCGCCAGCCGCGTCGAGGGCATCGGCGTGTTCGAGATCGCCGAGGAAGCCATCCGCATGCACAAGGCCGCGTTCGGCGACGATCCAATTCTTTCCAACATGCTCGACGCCGGCGGCGAATACGCCTGGCGCACGCGCGGCGAAGAGCACATGTGGACGCCCGACGCCATCGCCAAGCTGCAGCACAGCACGCGCGCCAACAACTGGAACACCTACAAGGAATACGCGCAGCTCATCAACGACCAGAACCGCCGCCATCTCACGCTGCGCGGCCTGTTCGAGTTCAAGCTGGATCCGGCCAAGGCCATCCCGGTGGACGAGGTCGAGCCCGCGGCCGAGATCGTCAAGCGCTTTGCCACGGGCGCGATGTCGCTCGGCTCGATCAGTACCGAGGCGCACTCCACGCTCGCCATTGCCATGAACCGCATCGGCGGCAAGAGCAACACGGGCGAGGGCGGCGAAGACCCGGCGCGCTACCGCAACGAACTCAAGGGCATCCCGATCAAGCAGGGCGACACGCTCAAGAGCGTGATCGGCGCGGCCAACGTCGAGGTCGACCTGCCCCTGAAGGACGGCGACTCGCTGCGTTCGCGCATCAAGCAGGTGGCGTCGGGGCGCTTCGGCGTCACGGCCGAGTACCTGCATTCGGCCGACCAGATCCAGATCAAGATGGCGCAGGGCGCCAAGCCGGGCGAAGGCGGCCAGCTGCCGGGCGGCAAGGTCACCGAGTACATCGGCAAGCAGCGCTACGCGGTGCCGGGCGTGGGCCTCATCAGTCCGCCGCCGCACCACGACATCTACTCGATCGAAGACCTGGCACAGCTCATCCACGACTTGAAGAACGCAGCGCCCCACGCCAGCATCAGCGTCAAGCTGGTGAGCGAGATCGGCGTGGGCACCATCGCGGCGGGCGTGGCCAAGTGCAAGAGCGACCATGTGGTGATCGCGGGCCATGACGGCGGCACGGGCGCATCGCCCTGGTCGTCGATCAAGCATGCGGGCAGCCCGTGGGAAATCGGCCTGGCCGAAACGCAGCAGACGCTGGTGCTCAACCGCCTGCGCAGCCGCATCCGCGTGCAGGCCGACGGCCAGATGAAGACCGGCCGCGACGTCGCCATCGGCGCGCTGCTGGGCGCCGACGAGTTCGGCTTTGCCACGGCCCCGCTGGTGGTCGAGGGCTGCATCATGATGCGCAAGTGCCACCTGAACACCTGCCCGGTGGGCGTGGCCACGCAAGACCCGATCCTGCGCAAGAAGTTCTCGGGCAAACCCGAGCACGTCGTCAACTACTTCTTCTTCGTGGCCGAGGAAGTGCGCCAGATCATGGCCCAGCTCGGCATCCGCAAGTTCGACGACCTGATCGGCCGCGCCGACCTGCTCGACATGCGCAAGGGCATCGAGCACTGGAAGGCTTCCGGCCTGGACTTCAGCCGCCTGTTCGCGCTGCCGTCGGTGCCGGCAGAAGTGCCGCGCTACCACGTCGAGAACCAGGACCATGGGCTGGACAAGGCGCTCGACGTCAAGCTCATCGAGAAGTCGCGCCCGGCCATCGAGCGCGGCGAGAAGGTGCAGTTCATCGAGGTGGCGCGCAACGTCAACCGCTCGGTGGGCGCCATGCTGTCGGGCGCGCTGACCAAGGTGCATCCGCAGGGCCTGCCCGACGATTCGATCCGCATCCAGCTCGAGGGCACGGGCGGCCAGTCGTTCGGCGCGTTCCTTGCGCGCGGCATCACGCTCTACCTGATCGGCGATGCCAACGACTACACCGGCAAGGGCCTGTCGGGCGGCCGCGTGGTGGTGCGCCCGAGCCTCGACTTCCGCGGCGAGGCGGTGCGCAACACCATCGTGGGCAACACCGCGCTCTACGGCGCGACCACTGGCGAGGCCTACCTCTGCGGCGTGGCCGGCGAACGCTTTGCCGTGCGCCTCTCGGGTGCGACGGCCGTTGTCGAAGGCACGGGCGACCATGGCTGCGAATACATGACGGGCGGCACGGTCGCGGTGCTCGGCAAGACGGGCCGCAACTTCGCGGCCGGCATGAGCGGCGGCGTGGCCTTCGTCTACGACGAGGACGGCCAGTTCGCCACGCGCTGCAATCTCTCGATGGTGTCGCTCGACAAGGTGCTGACCTCGGCCGAGCAGACGGCGAGCATGCACCGCAAGGTCTGGCACGGCGGCGAGACCGACGAGGCCCAGCTCAAGAAGCTGCTCGAAGAGCACCACCGCTGGACCGGCAGCAAGCGCGCACGCGAACTGCTCGACAACTGGGCCGTGTCGCGCACCAAGTTCGTCAAGGTGTTCCCGAACGAATACAAGCGCGCCCTCGCCGAGCTGCACGACCGCAAGGTCGAACTCACGAGCAGCGGCAACAACGCGCACATGGGCCTGGAGCCGCACGCGCTGGCCGCCGCGCCGCAGGCCACCCCGGCTGCGGTCTGAACGCCGGCGACGACACAGAGAGAAAGAACAAAGGAAAGCACGCGATGGGAAAGATCACCGGCTTCATGGAGCATGAGCGCATCGAAGAGGGCTACAAGCCCGTCGAGGAGCGCGTCAAGCACTACAAGGAATTCGTCGTTGCCTTGACGCCCGAGCAGGCCAAGGTGCAGGGTGCGCGCTGCATGGACTGCGGCACGCCGTTCTGCAACAGCGGCTGCCCGGTCAACAACATCATTCCGGACTTCAACGACCTCGTGTACCGCAACGACTGGCAGAACGCCTTCGCGGTGCTCGACTCGACCAACAACTTCCCGGAATTCACCGGCCGCATCTGCCCCGCGCCCTGCGAGGCGGCCTGCGTGCTCAACGTGAATGACGACCCGGTCGGCATCAAGTCGCTGGAACACGCCATCATCGACCGCGCCTGGGACGAAGGCTGGGTGGCGCCGCGCGTCGCCAAGCACAAGACCGGCAAGAAGGTGGCGGTGGTGGGTTCGGGCCCGGCCGGCATGGCGGCCGCGCAGCAGCTCGCGCGCGCCGGCCACGACGTGACGCTGTTCGAGAAGAACGACCGCATCGGCGGCCTGCTGCGCTACGGCATTCCCGACTTCAAGATGGAGAAGACCCACATCGACCGCCGCGTCGAGCAGATGAAGGCCGAGGGTGTGAGCTTCCGTACCGGCGTCATCGTCGGTGCCGCGAAGGACCCGCTGGGCAAGGGCTCCAAGGTCACGAACCTGGCCAAGGAAACCGTCACGCCCGAGCAATTGCAGAAGGAGTTCGACGCCGTGCTGCTGACCGGCGGCGCCGAGCAGTCGCGCGACCTGCCGGTGCCGGGCCGCGATCTTGACGGCATCCATTTCGCGATGGAGTTCCTGCCCCAGCAGAACCGCGTCAACGCGGGCGACAGGGTCAAGGGCCAGCTGCGCGCGGACGGCAAGCACGTCATCGTCATCGGCGGCGGCGACACCGGCTCCGACTGCGTGGGCACCAGCAACCGCCATGGCGCGGCCAGCGTCACCCAGTTCGAACTGATGCCGCAGCCGCCCGAGGAAGAAAACCGCCCGCTGACCTGGCCCTACTGGCCCATCAAGCTGCGCACCAGTTCCAGCCACGAAGAAGGCTGTGAGCGCGAGTTCGCCATTTCCACCAAGGAGTTCATCGGCGAAAAAGGCAAGGTCACCGGCCTGAAGACCGTGCGCGTCGAGTGGAAAGACGGCCGCATGCAGGAAGTGGCCGGCAGCGAGCAGATCCTCAAGGCCGACCTCGTGCTGCTCGCGATGGGCTTCGTGAGCCCGGTGGCCAACGTGCTGGAGGCCTTCGGCGTCGAGAAGGATGCCCGCGGCAACGCCAAGGCCACGGTCGACTTCGTTGGTGGTTATGCCACCAACGTGCCGAAGGTGTTTGCAGCAGGCGACATCCGCCGCGGCCAGTCGCTCGTGGTGTGGGCGATTCGCGAAGGGCGCCAGGCTGCGCGCTCGGTGGATGAGTTCCTGATGGGTTTCAGCGACCTGCCCCGTTGAGCGAGCGAATCGCCCTTCGGGCGTTTCCATGACGTGCAGCCTGCCGGCTGCACGGCGCCAAGGGCGCCAGGCCGCGCGCTCGGTGGACGAATTCCTGATGGGTTTCAGCGACCTGCCGCGCTGATTTTTGTTTCAGTTTTGCGGGGCCGGCCACGGCCCCGCTATCATTCGCGGAAACCGCATGCCGGGATGCCTGAGAAGGTGCCCGGCTTTTTTATTGAGATGGAATCAGCCGCACCACTGCCACACCCCTTTGTCGAGTTCCGCGACGTTTCGTTCGGCTACGGCGCGCGGGCGATCCTCGGCGGTGTGTCGTTTGCCGTGCCGCGCGGCAAGGTGACTGCGCTGATGGGTGCCTCGGGCGGCGGCAAGACCACCGTGCTGCGGCTCATCGGCGGCCAGCAGCGGGCGCAGCGCGGCGAGGTGCTTTTCGACGGCCAGGACGTCGGCAGGTTCGATGCCGCCGGGCTGTACAAGGCGCGGCGCCGCATGGGCATGCTGTTCCAGTTCGGTGCCCTGTTCACCGACATGAGCGTGTTCGACAACGTCGCGTTTCCGCTGCGCGAGCACACGCAGCTCTCGGAAGCGCTGGTGCGCGACATCGTGCTCATGAAGCTCGACGCAGTCGGCTTGCGCGGCGCGCGCGACCTGATGCCCAGCGAAGTGTCCGGCGGCATGGCGCGGCGCGTGGCCCTGGCGCGCGCCATTGCGCTCGACCCCGATCTCGTGATGTACGACGAACCCTTTGCCGGCCTCGACCCGATTTCCCTGGGTACGGCGGCGCGGCTGATCCGCCAGCTCAACGACACGCTGGGGCTGACCAGCATCGTCGTGTCGCACGACCTCGAGGAAACTTTCCGCATCGCCGACCACGTCATCATCCTGGCCAACGGCGGCATCGCTGCGCAGGGCACGCCTGCAGAGGTGCGCGAGAGCGCCGATCCGCTGGTCCACCAATTCGTCAATGCACTGCCCGACGGACCGGTGCACTTTCACTACCCCGTTGTCGGCATCGAAGAAGATTTCGGCAATGCAGGAGGGCAGGCATGAGCGCAGCGATGGGCCGCCCCGAGCAAGCGAAGGCCCCCTCGGGGGGCAGCGAGGACACGAAGTGCCGAGCGTGGGGGCAGCCATGAGCTGGTGGAAGCCCGCCGACATCGGCTTTGCCTTGCGCAGCAAGCTGGGCGACCTGGGCCACGGCGCCAAGCTGTTCCTGCGCCTGCTAGTGCGCGGGGCACGAAGCTTGCAGCGCTTCGGGCTGGTGCGCGACCAGATCCACTTCCTGGGCAATTACTCGCTGGCGATCATTGCGGTGTCGGGGCTTTTCGTCGGCTTCGTGCTGGGCCTGCAGATGTACTACGCGCTGCAGCGCTACGGTTCTTCCGAGGCGCTCGGCCTGCTGGTGGCGCTGAGCCTGGTGCGCGAGCTCGGGCCCGTGGTGGCCGCCCTGCTGTTCACGGGGCGTGCCGGTACGTCGCTCACCGCGGAGATCGGCCTCATGAAGGCCGGCGAGCAGCTCAGCGCCATGGAGATGATGGCGGTCGACCCGGTGCAGCGCATTCTTGCGCCGCGTTTCTGGGCCGGCGTGATCACGATGCCGCTGCTGGCGGCCGTGTTCAGCGCGGTCGGCATCATGGGCGGCTATGTGGTGGGCGTGCTGATGCTGGGTGTGGACCCGGGCGCGTTCTGGGGGCAGATGCAGGGCGGCGTCGACGTCTGGCGCGACGTGGGCAACGGCGTGATCAAGAGCATCGTGTTCGGCTTCACCGTGACCTTCATCGCACTGCTGCAGGGCTACGAGGCCCAGCCCACGCCCGAAGGCGTGTCGCGCGCGACCACGCGCACCGTGGTGATGGCGTCGCTTTCCGTGCTGGGGCTCGACTTCCTGCTCACGGCCATGATGTTCAGTATTTGAAGGAGCCTCGGCTCCAATCGTTCTAGAGAGTGCAAACCATGCAACGTTCCAACAACGACATCTGGGTCGGCCTGTTCGTCCTGATCGGCGGCGCGGCGCTGCTGTTCCTGGCGCTGCAGTCGGCCAACCTGCTGAGCCTGAACTTCCAGAAGACCTACAACGTCACCGCGCGCTTCGACAACATCGGCGGCCTCAAGCCGCAAACCGCGGTCAAGAGCGCCGGCGTGGTGGTCGGCCGTGTGGAATCCATCTCGTTCGACGACAAGTCTTTTCAGGCCAGCGTCACACTGGCATTGCAAAACCGTTACAGTTTTCCCAAGGACAGCTCGCTCAAGATCCTGACCAGTGGCCTGCTCGGCGAGCAGTACATCGGCATCGAAGCGGGCGCCGAGGAGAAGAACCTGCAAGCCGGCGACACCATCACCTCGACCCAATCGGCCGTGGTGCTGGAAAACCTGATCAGCCAGTTCCTCTACAGCAAGGCAGCCGAAGGAAACACCCCGGCGCCGGGAACAGCCAACAAGAAATGAAAACAAGCTTTTTTTCGTCGTTAGCTATTAATAACATAGCAAAACATGTCCGCTGGGCGGCTGCTGCAGCCGCCTTTTCGCTCATCGCAGGATGCGCCACCGGCCCCGGGGCCAATCCGGCCGACCCTTTCGAGCCGATGAATCGGGGCGTCACCCGCTTCAACGACACGGTCGACGAGGCCGTGCTCGTGCCCGTGGCCACCGCCTATCAGCGCGTGCTGCCTTCCATGGTGCGCACCGGCGTGGGCAATTTCTTCGGCAACCTGGGTGACGTCTGGAGCTTTGCCAACAGCGTGGCCCAGCTCAAGCTGCAGAACAGCGCCGAGACCTTCATGCGGGTCAATGTCAACACTTTGTTCGGGCTCGGCGGCCTTCTCGACATTGCCACCGAGGCGGGCATCGACCGCCACGAAGAGGATTTCGGCCAGACGCTGGGCCGCTGGGGCGTGGGCGCCGGCCCTTACGTGGTGCTGCCGGTGTTCGGCCCCTCGACCCTGCGCGACACGGCCGCATTGCCGGTGGACCGGGCCGGCAGCGTGCTCGGCAACATGAACGACGTGGCCTGGCGCAATTCGCTGTCTTTTCTTGAGGCTGTCGACACCCGGGCGAAGTACCTGCGCGCCGGCCGTTTGCTCGACGATGCGGCACTCGACAAGTACACCTTCACGCGCGACGCCTTCCTCCAGCACCGCCGCAACGACGTCTACGATGGCAATCCGCCTGACGACCAAGGCGGAAAATAAAATACAAAAAGGCGCGGAAGAGGGCTTTTCGCAGCCGGACGAGTGGTTTTCCTGCTTGCATCCGGTTTCAAGGCTTCACCTGCGCTTCAGGAACCCGGTCGGCCGGGAACCTGTCGAACACGTTCTTTGCAGGAGGCGCGGCCTCCGCCCACCTGCAGATTTTCAAACTCGAAGGGATTGTCATGAACAACAAGATCTTGAAACGGCGCGGCTTCGGCCGCCTGGTGCTGGCCAGCGCCTTGCTCTTCGGTGCCGCGACGGCTTTCGTGCGTCCGGCCCAGGCTGCCGACGAAGCGCCTGACGCGCTGGTGAAGCGCCTGTCGACCGATGTGCTCGAAACCATCAAGGCCGACACCTCCATCAAGGCGGGCGACGTCAGCAAGATCATGGTGCTGGTCGACAGCAAGATCATGCCCAACGTCAACTTCCAGCGCATGACGGCTTCCGCCGTCGGCCCGGCATGGCGCCAGGCCACGCCCGAGCAGCAAAAGCGGCTGCAGGAAGAATTCAAGACCCTGCTGGTGCGCACCTACGCCGGCGCGCTCGACCAGGTGAGCGACCAGACGGTCACGGTCCGTCCGTTCCGCGGTTCGCCCGAAGACACCGAAGTGCTGGTTCGCACCGAGGTCAAGGGCCGGGGCGATCCGGTGCAGCTCGACTACCGGCTCGAGAAAACGCCCGGCCAGGGCGGCGGCTGGAAGGTCTACAACCTCAATGTGCTGGGCGTCTGGCTGGTCGACACCTACCGCACCCAGTTCTCGCAGGAAATCAACGCCCGCGGCATCGACGGCCTGATTGCAGCGCTGGCGGCGCGCAACAAGGGCAACAACGGCAAGAGCTGACGCCATGCTGGTCCTGCCCTCCAAACTCACCCACGATGAAGCCCCGGCCTGCATGCGCATGCTGCAGCAGGGGCTGACGGGGCAGGCCGACACATCCACGGTGGTGGACGCCAGCGCGCTGGCGCAGTTCGATTCCTCGGCCTTGGCGGTGCTGCTGGAGTGCCGCCGCGAGTCGAGCGCGCTCGGTCGTGGCTTCGCGGTCAAGGGGCTTTCGCCGCGGCTGCGCGAACTGGCTGCGCTCTACGGTATCGCGGGGCTTCTGCCGGCGGCGCCCTGACCGCAGGCGGCCCGGCAGCGGCCGCGTCAGGGCATCCGGCCGCCGCCAAGCGGCCTGCGGGGCGGGCCCGTAAAATCGCCGGCTCCCATGCCCGCGATCTCATTCCAATCGGTCTCCAAGACCTACCCTCCCTCCAGACAGCAGCGGGCCCAAGGCAAGCAGGGGCTGCGCGCCGTCGACGAGGTCAGCTTCCAGATCGAGCCGGGCGAGTTCTTCGGTCTGCTCGGGCCCAATGGCGCAGGCAAGACCACGCTCATCAGCATGCTCGCCGGGCTGTCCCGTCCCACGGCCGGCGCCATCAGCGTCCATGGCTTCGACGTGCAGCGCGACTATGCCGAGGCGCGGCGCCAGCTCGGCATCGTGCCGCAGGAGCTGGTGTTCGACCCCTTCTTCAATGTGCGCGAATCGCTGCGCATCCAGTCGGGCTACTTCGGTATCAAGAACAACGAGCCCTGGATCGACGAGCTGCTGCAAAGCCTGGGCCTGGCCGACAAGGCCACAGCCAACATGCGCCAGCTATCGGGTGGCATGAAGCGCCGGGTGCTGGTGGCGCAGGCGCTGGTGCACAAGCCGCCCGTGATCGTGCTGGACGAGCCCACCGCCGGGGTCGACGTCGAGTTGCGCCAGACGCTCTGGCAGTTCGTCGCCAGGCTCAACAAAGAGGGCAGCACCGTGCTGCTCACCACCCATTACCTCGAAGAGGCCGAGGCGCTGTGCAGCCGCATCGCGATGCTCAAGCTCGGCAAGGTGATCGCCCTGGACCGCACCAGCGAGCTCTTGAAGTCGGCCGCCAGCAACGTGCTGCGCTTCAAGACCGACGCCATGCTGCCCTGGGCCATCGCGCAGCATGCGCGCATCACCGGGCGCATCGTGCAGCTGCCGGCGCAGAACGCCCATGAAGTCGAACAACTGCTGGCCGCGATCCGCGAAGCTGGCGTCGCAGTGGAAGACGTGGAAATGCGCAAGGCCGACCTGGAAGACGTGTTCATCGACCTGATGGCGGGCGAGCAGACGCCGCTGGAGGTTGCGAGATGAGCGCCGCGCCGGGCCGCCCCAAGCAAGCGAAGCTCCCCCTCGGGGGGACGCGAGGACACGCAGTGCCGAGCAAGGGGGCCCTATGATGGCCGTTACAGGGTGGCGCGCGCTGCTCTACAAGGAAACGCTGCGCTTCTGGAAGGTCGGTTTCCAGACCGTCGGCGCGCCGGTGCTCACCGCGCTGCTCTACCTGATGGTGTTCGGCCATGTGCTCGAAGACCATGTGAAGGTCTACGGCTCGGTCGGTTATACGGCCTTCCTGGTGCCGGGCCTCGTGATGATGAGCGTGCTGCAGAACGCCTTCGCCAACAGCTCGTCGTCGATCATCCAGAGCAAGATCATGGGCAACCTGGTGTTCGTGCTGCTCACGCCGCTGTCCCACTGGGGCTGGTTCTTCGCCTACGTGGGCTCGTCGGTGATCCGCGGGCTGGCGGTGGGGCTCGGCGTGTTCGTGGTCACCATGTTCTTTGCGATGCCGAGCTTCGTTGCGCCGCTCTGGATCCTGGTGTTCGCGCTGCTGGGCTCCGCCATGCTCGGCACCCTGGGGCTCATTGCCGGCCTGTGGGCCGAGAAGTTCGACCAGATGGCGGTGTTCCAGAACTTCCTGATCATGCCCATGACCTTTCTCTCGGGCGTTTTCTATTCCATCGGCTCGCTGCCGCCGTTCTGGCAGGGCGTGAGCCACCTGAACCCGTTCTTCTACATGATCGACGGCTTCCGCTACGGCTTCTTCGGCGTGAGCGATGCCTCGCCGTGGCTCAGCCTGGGCATCGTCGGCGCCGCATGGCTGGTGGTGAGCGCCATCGCCGTCCACCTGCTGCGCATCGGCTACAAAATCCGCGGTTGACCGCTTTTTCCAGATCCCCATGACCGCCGAACAACTCCAGGCCCTGATCCAGTCCCACCTTCCCTGCGAGCACATCACGCTCGAAGGCGACGGCCGGCATTGGTACGCCACCATCGTCTCGGCCGAATTCGAGGGCAAGCGCGCGATTCAGCGCCATCAGCGGGTCTACGCGACCCTGGGTGCGAAAATGCATACCGACGAGGTGCATGCGCTCTCGATGAAGACCTACACGCCGGCCGAATGGGCGGCGTTGGAAAAATAACTCTCCGGCCCCCGGGCCCTGATTCGCTGGAAATTCGATGGACAAACTTCTGATTCGCGGCGGGCGCCAGCTCCGCGGCGAGGTACTCATTTCCGGCGCCAAGAACGCAGCCTTGCCGGAACTGTGCGCCGCGCTCCTGACCGACCAGCCCGTGACGCTGCACAACGTGCCGCGCCTGCAGGACGTGTCGACCATGCTCAAGCTGGTGCGCAACATGGGCGTTTCGGC
>Ga0307406_10001704_pt1 | contig 12082 bp, 22 predicted proteins | sample 322Cmetagenome_3_FD_203706 | JGI IMG/M metagenome (GOLD analysis project Ga0307406, IMG submission 203706) | Maize rhizosphere microbial communities from greenhouse at UC Davis, California, United States - 322HYB-C-2 | ecosystem: Host-associated > Plants > Roots > Rhizosphere > Soil | place... | reverse complement strand
CGGCCGCAGTTCTATTTCCGCACGACGGACGTGACCGGGTCGATCGAGCTGCCGGCGGGGACGGAGATGGTGATGCCGGGCGACAACATCGCGATGGAGGTGACGCTGATCGCGCCGATCGCGATGGAAGAGGGGCTGCGGTTCGCGATCCGCGAAGGCGGGCGCACCGTGGGCGCGGGCGTCGTCGCGAAGATCAAGGAGTAAGACGTCGGCCGAAAGTACAAACCTACTTTCGGCCGGATGAAGTGAGCACGGAAGGCTCGGGGCGGCCCGTCGCCTTCCGTGCGGCAACAGCGAGGCAACAACGGGCGTGTCATGCGAAGCGCTCGTTCTTGCGTTGCAGTATCCGCGAAAGAGCGACGGGCTTTGCCCGCGCTTTTTCCGAAGCAGCCAGCCGGCCGAAAGTAGGTTTTCACTTTCGGCGGATGTGAGAGCAACGAACGCAACACCGAGCGCCGTGCGAGCGGTTGAGCCAAGGGCCTACGAATGCAAAACCAACGAATCCGGATCCGCCTCAAGGCGTTCGACTACAAGCTCATCGACCAGTCGGCGCTGGAGATCGTCGAGACCGCGAAGCGCTCGGGCGCGGTCGTGAAGGGGCCGGTGCCCCTGCCGACCAAGATCGAGCGCTACAACATCCTGCGCTCGCCGCACGTGAACAAGACGTCGCGCGACCAGTTCGAGATCCGCACGCATCTGCGGTTGATGGACATCATCGACCCGACCGACAAGACGGTCGACCAGCTGATGAAGCTCGACCTGCCGGCCGGCGTGGACGTGGAGATCAAGCTGCAGTAGAGGAACGGCGAAAAGTGAAAACCTACTTTTCGCCGGCTGAATTTGAACGAAAAGCTCGGGGCGGCCCGTCGCTTTTCGTGTAGCAAGAGCTACGAAACAACGAGTGCGATGCACGCATCGCGCTCATAAAAAGCAGGGCCGGCCAATTGCAGCCGGCACCGGAGTCCTCTCCGGCCAATACGAACGGAAAGGTATCACCATGGCACTCGGACTCGTCGGTCGCAAGATCGGCATGACCCGCGTCTTCGCCGAGGACGGCTCGGCCGTTCCGGTCACGGTCGTCGACGTGGCGAACAACCGCGTCACGCAGGTCAAGACGCAGGACAAGGACGGCTACGTGGCCGTCCAGGTCGCGTATGGCAAGCGCCGCGCGTCGCGCGTCGCGAAGCCGCAGGCAGGACACCTCGCGAAGGCCGGCGTCGAAGCGGGCACCGTGCTGAAGGAGTTCCACGTCGGTGCGGATCAGCTCGGCAACTTCAAGCCGGGCGACGTCGTCGGCGCGGACACGTTCAGCGTCGGCCAGCTCGTCGACGTCACCGGCACGACGAAGGGTCGCGGGTTTTCCGGCGTGATCCGCCGCCACAACTTCAGCTCCAACCGCGCCTCGCACGGCAATTCGGTGTCGCACAACAAGCCGGGCTCGATCGGCATGGCGCAGGACCCGGGGCGCGTGTTCCCGGGCAAGCGACTGCCGGGCCACTACGGCTCGGTCACGCGCACCGTGCAGACGCTCAAGGTCGTGCGCGTCGACAAGGAGCGCGGCCTGCTGCTGATCAAGGGCTCGGTGCCGGGCGCCGACGGCGAGGAAGTCATCGTCCGCCCGTCGGTCAAGACGCCGCTGAAGAAGGGGGCCTGACCGATGGATCTCAAGCTCATCGACGCCAACGGCCAGTCCGCCGCGACGCATGCCGCGTCCGACGCGCTGTTCGGCCGCGAGTACAACGAAGCGCTGATCCACCAGGTGGTGACGGCCTACCAGGCGAACGCACGCCAGGGTACGCGCGCGCAGAAGGCGCGCGGCGACATCAACAAGTCGCACAAGAAGCCGTGGCGCCAGAAGGGCACGGGTCGCGCTCGCGCCGGCCAGGCGAACAGCCCGCTGTGGCGCGGCGGCGGCAAGATCTTCCCGTCGTCGCCCGACGAGAATTTCTCGCAGAAGCTCAACCGCAAGATGTATCGCGCCGGCGTCGCGTCGATCCTGTCGCAGCTCGTGCGCGAAGATCGCCTCGCGGTCATCGACGGGATCACGCTCGACGCGCCGAAGACCAAGCAGTTCGCGCAGAAGATCAAGGGCTACGGCCGCAACGGAACGGTGCTCGTCGTCACCGACAAGCTGGACGAGAACCTCTTCCTCGCGTCGCGCAACCTGCAGGACGTGCTCGTGCTCGAGACGCGCGAGGTCGACCCGGTCAGCCTGGTCCGCTTCCAGAACGTGCTGGTCACCAAGGCCGCCGTTTCGCAGTTCGAGGAGTTGCTCGGATGAACGCCACCGCCAACAAGTCCGCCCCCGCCGTGCCGCGCGGGCCCGCGTTCGATCCGCAGCGGCTGATGACCGTGCTGCTCGCGCCGGTCATCTCGGAAAAGGGCACGCACATCGCCGACAAGTTCGAGCAGGTGATCTTCCGCGTCGCGCAGGATGCGACCAAGCCGCAGGTGAAGGCCGCCGTCGAGCTCATGTTCAAGGTCGAGGTCGAGAGCGTCCAGATCAGCAACGTCCATGGCAAGCAGAAGCGCTTCGGCCAGCGTGCCGGCCGGCGCCGCAACTGGAAGAAGGCCTATGTCTGCCTGAAGCCGGGCCAGGAAATCAACTTCGCGCAGGAGGGCTGACATGGCACTCGTCAAGGTCAAGCCGACGTCCGCGGGCCGACGCTCGCTCGTCAAGGTGGTGAACGCGGCGCTGCACAAGGGCCGGCCGTTCGACAAGCTCACCGAGTCGCAGAAGCGCGGCTCGGGCCGGAACAACAACGGCCACATCACGACGCGCCACAAGGGCGGCGGGCACAAGCACCATTACCGCATCGTCGACTTCAAGCGCAACAAGGACGGTATCGGCGCGACGGTCGAACGGCTCGAGTACGACCCGAACCGCAGCGCGCACATCGCGCTTCTGCTCTACACCGACGGCGAGCGGCGCTACATCATCGCGCCACGCGGCGTCGCGATCGGCGCGCAGTTGATGTCGGGAAGCGAAGCGCCGATCAAGCCGGGCAACACGCTGCCGCTTCGCAACATCCCGGTCGGCACGACGATCCACGCCATCGAGATGCAACCGGGCAAGGGCGCGCAGCTCGCGCGCTCGGCGGGCGCCGCGGTCCAGCTGCTGGCGCGCGAGGGCATGTACGCGCAGCTCCGGCTCCGCTCGGGCGAGATCCGCAAGGTCCATGTCGACTGTCGCGCCACGATCGGCGAGGTCGGCAACGAGGAGCACAACCTGCGCTCGCTTGGCAAGGCCGGCGCGTCGCGCTGGCGCGGCATCCGTCCGACGGTGCGCGGCTGGGCGATGAATCCGGTCGACCACCCGATGGGCGGGCGCACGAACGGCGGCGGCCACCCGGTGTCGCCGTGGGGCACGCCGACCAAGGGCTACAAGACGCGCAAGAACAAGCGGACCGACGTGATGATCGTGCGCCGGCGCCACGCGACGAAGGGATAACGGAAGATGGCACGTTCGATCAAGAAGGGTCCGTTCGTCGACGGCCACCTGATGGGCAAGGTGGAGGCGGCGCGCGCGATCTCGGACAAGAAGCCGATCAAGACCTGGTCGCGGCGCTCGACGATCACGCCCGATTTCGTCGGACTGACGATCGCCGTCCACAATGGCAAGCAGCACATCCCCGTGTACGTGACCGAGAACATGGTCGGCCACAAGCTCGGCGAGTTCGCGCTGACGCGCACCTTCAAGGGCCACTCGGCGGACAAGAAGGTCGCCGCGCCGGTCGTGAAGAAGCGCAAGTAGGAGACGACGATGGAAACGATTGCAACGCTGCGCGGCGTCCGCCTCTCGGCCCAGAAGGGACGGCTCGTCGCCGACCTCGTGCGCGGTATGCCGGTCGCGAAGGCGCTCGACGTGCTCGCGTTCTCGCCGAAGAAGGGCGCGCGCATCATCAAGAAGGTGCTCGAGAGCGCGATCGCCAATGCCGAGCACAACGACGGCGCGGACATCGACGAGCTCAAGGTGACGACGATCTACGTCGACAAGGCCGACACGCTGAAGCGCATGAGCGCGCGCGCCAAGGGGCGTGGCAACGTCATCGGCAAGCAGAGCTGCCACATCCGCATCGTCGTGGGAGACGGCCGAAAGTGAAGACCTGCTTTCGGCACCGGGTTCCCGGCGGCAACGGCCTCGAAACGAAGAGCGTGACGCGCGCGACCAAGCGCTAGGAAACGAACATGGGACAGAAAATCCATCCGACCGGGTTCCGCCTGGCCGTCAGCCGCGACTGGAAGTCCAAGTGGTTCGCGAACAGCAAGAACTTCGCGAACGTGCTGAACGAGGACATCCGGGTTCGCGAGTACCTGAAGAAGAAGCTCTCGCACGCGTCGGTCGCCAAGGTGACGATCGAGCGGCCGGCGAAGAACGCGCGGATCACGGTCCACAGCGCGCGGCCCGGCGTCGTCATCGGCAAGAAGGGCGAGGACATCGAGACGCTGCGCGGCGACCTGCGCAAGATGATGGGCGGCGACGTCGGCCTCAACATCGAGGAGATCCGCAAGCCCGAGGTCGACGCGCAGCTCATCGCCGACTCGATCGCGCAGCAGCTCGAGAAGCGCATCATGTTCCGCCGCGCGATGAAGCGCGCGATGCAGAACGCGATGCGCCTCGGCGCGCAGGGCATCAAGGTCATGAGCGCGGGCCGGCTCAACGGTGCCGAGATCGCGCGCTCCGAGTGGTACCGCGAAGGTCGCGTGCCGCTGCACACGCTGCGCGCCGACATCGACTACGGCTTCTCCGAGGCGCGCACGACGTACGGCGTCATCGGCATCAAGGTGTGGGTGTTCAAGGGCGAGCTGATGGCGCACAACGCCGAGCCGGCGCAGGCGCCGGCCCCGGCCCCGGCACCGTCGCGGCCGCGCCGTGCAGGAGCGAAGAATGCTGCAGCCAGCTAGAAGGAAGTACCGCAAGGAGCAGAAGGGCCGCAACAAGGGCGTGGCGACCGTCGGCGCGAAAGTGTCGTTCGGCGAATACGGCCTGAAGGCGACCTCGCGCGGCCGGCTCACGGCGCGCCAGATCGAGGCGGCCCGCCGGGCGATGACGCGCCACATCAAGCGCGGCGGCCGCATCTGGATCCGCATCTTCCCCGACAAGCCGATCAGCAAGAAGCCGGCCGAGGTCCGCATGGGCAACGGCAAGGGCAATCCCGAGTACTACGTCGCGGAGATCCAGCCCGGCAAGGTGCTCTATGAGATGGACGGCGTCGACGAGGTGTTGGCGCGCGAGGCGTTCGCGCTCGCCGCGGCGAAGCTGCCGCTGCGCACCGCCTTCGTGCACCGCCTGGTCGGCCAGTAGGAGAACGCGATGAAGCGATCCGAAGCGAAGAAGGCCCTGGCCGGCAAGTCGGCGGGCGAGCTCAACGACGAGCTCAATGCGCTGCTGAAGGAGCAGTTCGGCCTGCGCATGCAGAAGGCGACGCAGCAACTGACGAACACGTCGAAGCTCAAGGACGTGCGGCGCGGCATCGCGCGCGTGCGTACGCTCATGAACCGGAAGGCAGGCGAGGCATGACCGAACAGGGACAGGCCGCGGCGCCGCAGGGCGCCAGGACGCTGATCGCGACGCTCGTCGGTCGCGTGGTCAGCGACAAGATGGACAAGACCGTCACCGTGCTGGTCGAGCGGCGGGTCAAGCACCCGATCTACGGCAAGGTCGTGACGCGCTCGTCGAAATACCACGCGCACGACGAGACCAACGAGGTGAAGGCCGGGGATCTGGTCGAGATCCAGGCGACCCGCAAGCTCAGCAAGACGAAGGCCTGGCGCGTCGCCCGGGTGCTGGAGAAGGCGCAGGCGGTCTGACGGCGCGCCCGCGCGTTCGCGGCCGTTTGCGCCGCCCGCCTGCCGGGCGAGTGGCGAAGGCGGAACGAACGCGCTTTTGTCGACGCGTTGCGGGGAAAGGGCGTTTACATTCAGTCGTTTCCCTGCCATAATCGCAAATTCGCCTGACGCCTCACCTCGGTTCGATCGCGCCCTCGGCGCGGGAAGCGGGGCGGCGCCGGGACAACCCCGCGCAGAGGCCGGCCCTTCGCGCACACGGGATCCAAAACTGGCCGACCGGTTCGCCGCCGCTTGCAAACGAGCGACGGCGCGGCAGCACCGGGCGGAGCTAAGTTGGAGAAGAGGACGTCATGATCCAGATGCAATCGGTGCTGGACGTCGCCGACAACACGGGCGCGCGTTCGGTCATGTGCATTAAGGTGCTCGGCGGCAGCAAGCGCCGCTACGCGCACATCGGCGACGTGATCAAGGTCTCGGTCAAGGACGCTGCGCCGCGCGGCCGCGTCAAGAAGGGCGAGATCTACAACGCGGTCGTCGTGCGCACCCGCCAGGGCGTGCGCCGCCAGGACGGCGCGCTGATCCGTTTCGACACCAACGCCGCCGTGCTCCTGAACGCCAAGCTCGAGCCGATCGGCACCCGCATCTTCGGACCCGTGACGCGCGAGCTTCGGAACGAGAAGTTCATGAAGATCGTGTCGCTCGCGCCGGAAGTGCTCTGAGGACCATCGCGATGCGCAAGATCAGGAAGGGCGACAGCGTCGTCGTCATCGCCGGCCGTGACAAGGGCAAGCGCGGCGAAGTGTCGCAGGTCGTCGACGCGACGCACGTCGTCGTGTCGGGCGTCAACACGGTGAAGCGCCACACGCGGCCGAACCCGATGAAGAACCAGCCGGGCGGCATCGTCAGCAAGGAAGTGCCGATCCACGTGAGCAACATCGCCATCTGGAACCCGGTGACCGGCAAGGCCGATCGCGTCGGCTTCCGCATGCTCGAAGATGGCCGCAAGGTCCGCTTCTTCAAAGGCAACGGCGAGCAACTGAACTGATGAAAAAGGCGTCCGCGACGACGGTAGCTGCCGGGACGGCTGCGACGCGCCTTTTTCATCCGGTGCAAGCCACGCCGGCGTCTCGGGAGCGGCCATCGGCGCCGGCCGGCAACAGCGACGCAACAACGAGCGTCGTGCGGGCGCAGTCGCCCTCGCGCGCTTCCACACTGCCTGACCGTAGAGCGAAATCATGGCGCGTTTGAAGGAACAGTACAGGAACGAAGTGGTGCCCGCGCTGATCAAGCAGTTCGGGTACAAGTCGGTGATGCAGGTGCCGCGCATCGAGAAGGTCGTGCTGAACATGGGCGTCGGTGAAGCGACCAGCGACAAGAAGCTGCTCGACAACGCGGTCGCGGACATGACCAAGATCGCCGGCCAGAAGCCGGTCGTCACCAAGGCGCGCAAGGCGATCGCCGGATTCAAGATCCGCGAGGGCTATCCGATCGGCGCGATGGTGACGCTGCGTCACGACCGCATGTACGAGTTCCTCGACCGGCTGATCTCGATCGCGCTGCCGCGCGTGCGCGACTTCCGCGGCGTGGGCGGCAAGGGCTTCGACGGCCAGGGCAACTTCAACATGGGCGTCAAGGAACAGATCATCTTTCCGGAGATCGAGTACGACAAGATCGACAAGCTCCGCGGGATGAACATCACGATCACGACGAGCGCGAAGACGGACGCCGAGTGCAAGGCGCTCCTGACCGCGTTCAAGTTCCCGTTCAGGGCGTAAGGACAGCCATGGCGAAACTGGCAACGATCAACCGGCAGCTGAAGCGCGAGAAGCTGGTCGCGAAGTTCTCGAAGAAGCGCGCGTCGCTGCAGTCGGTCATCGACAACCCGCGGGCCTCGGACGAGGACAAGTACGCCGCGCGCCTCGCGCTGCAGGCGCTGCCGCGCAACGCGAACCCGACGCGGCTGCGCAACCGCTGCGCGATCACCGGCCGTCCCCGCGGCGTGTTCCGCAAGTTCGGCCTCGGCCGCAACAAGCTGCGCGAGTACGCGATGCGCGGCGAGATTCCCGGCATCGTCAAGGCGAGCTGGTAAGGCGAAGGAGACGGGCAACCATGAGCATGACTGATCCCATCGCCGACATGCTGACGCGCATCCGGAACGCGCAGATGACCGAGAAGGCGACCTGCCAGATGCCGAGCTCGAAGGTGAAGGTCGCCATCGCGCGCGTGCTGCAGGACGAGGGCTACATCGAAGGTTTCAAGGTCGTCGGCGAGGAGAAGCCGGTCCTCGAGATCGGGCTCAAGTACTACGCCGGCCGCCCGGTCATCGAGAAGATCGAGCGCGTGTCCAAGCCCGGGCTTCGCATCTACAAGGCGAAGGACGACATTCCGCGCGTCATGAACGGCCTCGGCATCGCCATCGTGTCGACGTCGCAGGGCGTCATGACCGACCGCAAGGCGCGCGCCACCGGCGTCGGTGGCGAAGTGCTGTGCATCGTCGCGTGATGACAGCCCCCACGCTCACCGCGTTCGCTGCCCCCCGAGGGGGCGCAGTCGGTCGCTCGGGGCGGCCCTTCGCGACCGACGGGACAGCCCCCACGCTCACCGCGTTCGCTGCCCCCCGAGGGGGCGCAGTCGGTCGCTCGGGGCGGCCCTTGGCGACTGACGGAAACTGAGGAAGAGGAAGCGATGTCACGCATCGGCAACAACCCGGTCAAGGTGCCCGAGAAGGTCGAGGTGACGCTCGCCGCCGGGGCCATCACCGTCAAGGGACCGCTCGGCGAGCTGAAGCGCAGCTTCGGCCCCGAGGTCTCGATCGCGAAGGAAGGCGATTCCCTCGTGTTCACGGCCGCCAACGACGAGGCGAAGGCGCTGCACGGCACGCTGCGTTCGCTGGTCGCCGGCATGGTCAAGGGCGTCACCGAGGGCTACCAGAAGCGGCTCACGCTCGTCGGCGTCGGCTATCGCGCGCAGGCGGCCGGCGACAAGCTCAACCTGTCGCTCGGCTTCTCGCACCCGATCGTCCACGCGATGCCGAAGGGCATCAAGGTCGAGACGCCGGTGCAGACCGAGATCCTGGTCAAGGGCATCGACAAGCAGGCGGTCGGGCAGGTCGCGGCGGAGATCCGCGCCTATCGTCCGCCCGAGCCGTACAAGGGCAAGGGCGTGCGCTACCACGACGAGCGGATCACGCTGAAGGAAACGAAGAAGAAGTAACCGATTCGGCCAAGAGCGAACCCCTGCTTTTGGCCGCGGAAGTCAGCGCAAGACCGCTGGCAAAGCCAGTCGGTCTTTCGCGGTACAGGCAACGAATAGACAGCAGACAGTCACCGAGGCGACGGATGGCAACAGGAAAGAAGGAAGCTCGGGTTCGGCGTGCGCGCAAGACGCGGATCCGCATCGGCGAGCAGCGCGCGACGCGCCTGGTCGTGAACCGGTCGAACCTGCACATCTACGCGCAGATCGTCGCGCCCGAGGGCGACCGCGTGCTCGCGAGCGCGTCGTCGCTCGAGGCCGACCTGCGCAAGGATCTCGCCAACGGCGGCAACCGGTCGGCGGCGGCGGTCGTCGGCAAGCGCATCGCCGAGAAGGCGAAGGCGCTCGGCATCGAAGCGGTGGCGTTCGACCGCTCGGGCTTTCGTTTCCATGGCCGCGTGAAGGCGCTGGCCGACGCGGCCCGCGAGGGCGGCCTCAAGTTCTGAGGATTCGATAGATGGCAGAGCAACGTCGCAATCAGCGCCAGCAGCCTCAAGCCGAGGATCGGGGAGACGGCCTGCGCGAGAAGATGATCAGCATCAACCGCGTCACGAAGGTCGTGAAGGGGGGCCGCATCCTGGGCTTCGCCGCGCTGACCGTCGTCGGCGACGGCGATGGCGGCATCGGCATGGGCAAGGGCAAGGCGAAGGAAGTGCCGGTCGCCGTGCAGAAGGCGATGGAAGAGGCGCGCCGCCGGCTCGTGAAGGTTCGCCTCAAGAAGGGCACGCTGCATCACTCGTCGATCGGCAAGCACGGATCGACGACGGTGTTCATGCAGCCGGCGTCGGAAGGCACCGGCATCATCGCCGGCGGCGCGGCGCGTGCCGTGTTCGACGTCGTCGGCGTGACCAACGTGCTCGCCAAGACGCATGGGCCGACGAATCCGTACAACGTCGTGCGCGCGACGCTGAACGGGCTGCTGGCGCAGAACGCGCCCGCCGACGTCGCGGCCAAGCGCGGCAAGACGGTCGAAGAGATCCTGGGGTAACGGCGATGGCCGATGCGAAGCGGAAGATCAAGGTGACGCTGATCAAGGGCGTCTCGCGGACGGTCAAGGGCCACGCCGAGACCGTGCGCGGGCTCGGCCTCAAGTGGACCAACCACACGGTCGAGGTCGAGGACACGCCGTCGGTGCGCGGCATGATCCGCAAGGTCGCCTACCTCGTGCGCGTGACCGAGCAAGGAACGTAAAGCCATGCGTCTCAACACGATCAAGCCCGCCGCCGGCAGCAAGAAGGCGAAGCGGCGCGTCGGCCGGGGCATCGGCTCGGGGCTCGGCAAGACCGCGGGCCGCGGGCACAAGGGCCAGAAGTCGCGCTCGGGCGGCTTCCACAAGGTGGGGTTCGAAGGCGGACAGATGCCGCTGCAGCGCCGGCTGCCGAAGCGCGGCTTCATCTCGCTGTCGCGCGACGACACCGCCGAGGTGCGGTTGCGCGATCTCGCGAAGCTGCCGGTGGACGAGATCGACCTGCTCGCGCTGAAGGCGGCAGGCCTCGTGCCGCCGGGCGCGAAGACGGCGAAGATCATCAAGACCGGGACGCTCGACAAGGCCGTGAAGCTGAACGGCGTGACGGCGACCAAGGGCGCGAAGGCGGCCATCGAAGCCGCCGGCGGCAGCATCGCGTAATGGCACCCACGGGGAAGAAAGTCAGGTAAGCGACGTGGCGACGATCAATCCGGCCCAGAAGTCGGGCACCCGGTACGCCGATCTCAAGCGGCGGCTGTGGTTCCTGCTGGGCGCGCTCATCGTCTACCGGATCGGGACCCACATCCCGGTGCCGGGCATCAACGCGTCCGTGCTGGACGAGCTGTTCCGCTCGCAGCAGGGCGGCATCCTCGGGCTGTTCAACGTGTTCTCGGGCGGAGCGCTGTCGCGCTTCTCGATCCTCGCGCTCGGGATCATGCCGTACATCTCGGCGTCGATCATCATGCAGCTGTGCACGGTGGTGATCCCGTCGCTCGAGGCGCTGAAGAAGGAAGGTGAGGCGGGCCGGCGCAAGATCACGCAGTACACGCGCTATGCGACGCTCGGCCTCGCGTTCTTCCAGGCGCTCGGCATCTCGATCGCGCTCGAGGCGCAGGCGGGGCTGGTGCTCGATCCGGGCCTCGCGTTCCGCGTCGTGACCGCGATCACGCTGGTCACCGGCACGATGTTCCTCATGTGGCTCGGCGAGCAGATCACCGAGCGCGGGCTCGGCAACGGCATCTCGCTTTTGATCTTCGCCGGCATCGCCGCGGGGCTGCCGAATGCGATCGGCCAGACGCTCGAGCAGGCGCGCACCGGCGCGTACTCGATTCCGCTCGTGCTCGGCATCGCCGCGCTGGTGGTCGCCGTGACCGCGTTCGTCGTGTTCGTCGAGCGCGCGCAGCGCAAGATCCTGGTCAACTACGCGAAGCGTCAGGTCGGCAACAAGCTGTACGCGGGGCAGAGCTCGCACCTGCCGCTGAAGCTCAACATGGCGGGCGTGATCCCGCCGATCTTCGCGAGCTCGATCATCCTGTTCCCGGCGACGCTCGCGCAGTGGTTCGGATCGTCCGAGAACACGATCTGGCTGCGCGACCTCGCGGCCACGCTCGGGCCGGGGCAGCCGGTGCACGAGATCCTGTACGCGGCGGCGATCATCTTCTTCTGCTTCTTCTACACGGCGCTGCAGTACAACCCGAAGGAGACGGCCGAGAACCTGAAGAAGTCCGGCGCGTTCATCCCGGGCTACCGGCCGGGCGACCAGACGGCGAAGTATCTGGAGAAGATCACGCTGCGCCTCACGCTGCTCGGCTCGATCTACCTCGTCATCGTGTGCTTCATCCCGAACTTCCTGATCGCGTGGAAGAACGTGCCGTTCTACTTCGGCGGCACGTCGCTTTTGATCATCGTCGTCGTGACGATGGACTTCATGACGCAGGTGCAGGCCTACCTGATGTCGCAGCAGTACGAGAGCCTGCTGCGCAAGGCGAACTTCAAGGGAGGGTTGCCGACGCGCTAGCGCAGCCCCATCTATCGCTTCTTCCGCTGGGGGAGGCGACGGATGGACGCGGGGGC
>Ga0307406_10001703_pt1 | contig 12091 bp, 11 predicted proteins | sample 322Cmetagenome_3_FD_203706 | JGI IMG/M metagenome (GOLD analysis project Ga0307406, IMG submission 203706) | Maize rhizosphere microbial communities from greenhouse at UC Davis, California, United States - 322HYB-C-2 | ecosystem: Host-associated > Plants > Roots > Rhizosphere > Soil | place... | reverse complement strand
CCGCGGCAGGGTCAGCGCGCCGAAGCCGTCGAGTAGCACGCGCACCTTGATGCCTTCGCGCGCGCGCAGCGCCAGCCGTTCGATCACGGCATGGCCCAGCGCGTCGTCGCCGATGATGAAGGTGCACACGTCGATGCGCTCGCGCGCGCCGTCGATCACCTGCCACAGCGCCTCGCGCGCGGCGTCGCCGTCGGCATGCAGCCGGATGTCGCAGCGCCCGGGCGGCGCCAGGCCGAAGCTCTCGATGAGGTCGGCGGCCCAGTGCCCGCGCGCGGCCGTGCGCACCGGCCGCGGCGAGCCCGCGGGTCGCAGCTTGCGCTGGCCGAACAGCAGGTACATCGGCAGGATGAGGTAGGGCATCAGCACCAGCCCCATGACCCAGGCGATGGCGGTGGTGGGGGCGCGCTGCTCGCGGCGCGCGCGCGTGGTCAGCACATAGACCAGCAGCGCAAAGGTGACGACGAGGAAATGCTGGGACGGGGAGGGGAGCCAGTCGAATGCGGAATTCGGCATGTGGCAATGATGCCCGAGGCTGGGTTCGCGCCGCTCAGCGTTGCAGGAAGGCGGGCACGCCGCGCCCCTCGGAGGCCAGGAAGCGCATCATCGGATCGACCGCCGCGCGTACCGCGGGCCGCTCGCCGACGCGGCCGCGCCAGTCCACGAGCCGCGGCGTGGCATCGGTCATGCCGGCGCCCTTGCGGTCGGCGAACACGTGCGCCATGTAGAAGGCAATGTCGGCGAAGGAGTAGGGCCCCGCCAGGTACTCGCGCGTGGCCAGCAGGGCTTCCATTTCCTGGTAGTAGCGCGCGCAGGCAGCGCAGGCCGCCACGGCGGGCGCGCTCTGCATGTCGTGCTGCAGGCCGAAGAGCCGGATCACGTTGGGGAAGAACACTTCGTCCGACTTCTGCTCGAGCTGCCGCGCGCGGGCCCGCTCGGCGATGCCTTCGGGCCACAGCGCAGGGGTCGGATACCGGTCTTCGAGGTACTCGAAGATCTGCGTCGAGTCGAACAGCTCGACATCGCCGTCGATCAGGACCGGCACCTGCTGCTTCACGGGGTTGACGCGCAGCACCTCGGGGTGCTTGGGCTCGTAGGTGTCGTCCTTGGTGAACGGCACCATCACCAGTTCGAAGTCGACGTCTTTTTCGAGCGCGGCAATCTGCACCTTGGCGCCGAACATGCTGAGGGGGGCGGAATAGATCTGGGTCTTCATGCCCCCGACTTCACCATGAAAGGCGCCTCAGGTCGAGCCCCAGACCTCCTGCGCCGTCTCGACCACGAGGCGCAGCTTGGCGCGCTGCGCTTCCACCGCGATGTTGTTGCCGTGCACCGTGCTCGAGAAGCCGCACTGCGGCGACAGCGCGAGCTGCTCGAGCGGCGCGTACTTGGAGGCGTCCTCGATGCGGCGCTTGAGCTCGTCCTTGTCTTCCATCTCGCCGAACTTGGTGGTCACGAGGCCCAGCACCACCGTCTTGCCCTTGGGCAGGTAGCGCAGCGGCTTGAAGTCGCCCGAGCGCGCGTCGTCGTATTCCATGAAGTAGGCGTCCAGGTCCATTTCCTTCAAGAGCGCCTCGGCCACCGGCTCGTAGTTGCCGGCCGCGGCATGGGTGCTCTTGAAGTTGCCGCGGCACAGGTGCATGGCCAGCAGCATGCCCGGCGGCTTCTGCGCCACCACCTTGTTGATGAAGGCGGCGTAGCGGTGCGGCAGCTCGTTGGGGTCGTCGCCGCGCTTGCGGGCCGCTTCGCGCATGTGCTCGTCGCACAGGTAGGCGAGGTTGGTGTCGTCCATCTGCACGTAGGTGCAGCCTGCGGCAGCCAGCGAGCGCAGCTCGTCGCCGTAGGCCCTGGCTACGTCGTCGTAGAACACCGGATCGAGCTCGGGGTAGGCCTCCTTGCTGATGCCGGCGCGGCCGCCGCGGAAGTGCAGCATGGTCGGCGAGGGAATCGTGACCTTGGGCGTGCGGCCGGCCGAGACCTGGCTCTTGAGGTACTGGAAATCGGCGAGCTGGATGTCCTTGATGTGGCGCACCTTGTCGATCACGCGCATTGCGGGCGGCGCGAGTTCCTCGCTGCCGTCGGGCTTGCGGATGGTGACCGGAATGTCGGTCTTCACGCCGCCGAGCTGGTCGAGGAAGTCGATGTGGAAGTAGGTGCGGCGGAATTCGCCGTCGGTGATGCTCTTGAGGCCGATGTCTTCCTGGAACCGGACGATCTCGGTGATGGCCTTGTCTTCGACCTTGCGCAGCTGCTCGGGCGTGATCTCGCCCTTGGCGTTCTGCGCACGCGCTTCGAGCAAGTACTTGGGGCGCAGGAAACTGCCCACGTGGTCGTAGCGGGCGGGCAGGGCGGCGTGCTGGGACATGGTGATCTCCGTCGTGGCTGAAAAACGATGGACATCGTATCGCCTCAGGAATGCGCATTGATGTGTACAGCGAGATGGGTGTTTACCCTCAATATAGGGCTTCATCGGCGAAAGTCTCGTGAAATTTGTATACATTCAGTATTCATGAGGAAGACCGCCACAGCATGAAAGCCGCAGCTGCATCACCCGTCGAGCCCGCGGACGGCGGCGGCTCGCAGGCCGTGAAGGCGCAGCTGCGGCTGCGCGAGATGATCCTGGCCGGCGAACTGCCCGGCGGCGCGCGCATTGCCGAGGTGGCCATCTCCGAGCAGCTCGGCGTCTCGCGCACGCCGGTGCGCAGCGCGCTCATGCGGCTGGAGCAAGAAGGCCTGCTCGAGGCGCTGCCCAACGGCGGCTATGCGGTGCGCACTTTTTCCGAACGCGACGTGGCCGATGCCATCGAGCTGCGCGGCACGCTCGAAGGCCTGGTGGCGCGGCTTGCGGCCGAGCGCGGTGCGGCGCCGGTGGTGCTGCGCGAGGCGCGCGCCTGCCTGGCGCGCATCGACGAGCTGCTGCGCGAGCCCGCGCTCGACGACGCGGCTTTCTCGCGCTACGTCACGCACAACGAGAAGTTCCATTCGCTGCTGTGCGAAATGGCGGCCAGCCCGGTCATCGCGCAGCAGCTCGAGCGCGTGGTCAACCTGCCGTTCGCGTCGCCCTCGGGCTTCGTCATCGTGCAGGCCAATTCGCCCGCGGCGCGCGACATGCTCGTGATCGCGCAGGACCAGCACCTGCAGGTGCTCGATGCCATCGAGGCCGGCGAAGGCTCGCGCGCCGAGGCGCTGATGCGCGAGCACAGCCGCATCGCGCGGCGCAACCTGCGCGAGGCGCTGCATGGCGCACCCACCGCCGAACAGCGCCCGCTGCCCGGCGTGCAGCTGATCCGCCGCCGCGGCTGAGCGGCCCTTGATGAAAAAGCGATCGCAATGGATGCAGGCGCGCAGTCCGCTGCGCTGCGCGATCATCGCGCAGTTCATTTGTTCATCGCGCAACAAAGGCGCGCCACGCCAGTGGAGTAGGTGATTGCCTGCTCCGCCGCATGTTGCAAAGTATTGAAAAATAGTTCCCCGTTCGCATCCGTTCCCCCAAGGAAAACCTCTCATGCAAAGACGCCATCTCATCCAGACCGCAGGCCTCACGGTGCTTGCGCTTTCCATGTCGCTTGCCGCTGCGCAGGACAGCAACAAGTTCAAGATCGGCCTGATCCTGCCGATGACGGGACAGCAGGCCTCCACCGGCCGGCAGATCGAGGCGGCGGCCCGGCTGTACATGGCGCAGAACGGCGACACGGTGGCGGGCAAGAAGATCGAGCTGATCGTCAAGGACGACGTGGCCACGCCCGACGTCACCAAGCGCCTCGCGCAGGAACTCATCGTCAACGACAAGGTGAACGTGATCGCAGGCTTCGGCGTCACGCCGGCCGCGCTGGCCGCCGCGCCGCTGGCCACGCAATCGAAGACGCCGCAGGTGGTGATGGCCGCGGCCACCTCGAGCATCACCGAGGCCTCGCCCTACATCGTGCGTTCGAGCTTCACGCTGCCGCAGGTGTCGGTGGCGATGGGCGACTGGGCGCCCAAGAATGGCGTGAAGACGGTGGTCACGCTGGTGGCCGACTACGGCCCGGGCAACGATGCCGAGAAGTTCTTCACCGAGCGTTTCCAGCTCAACGGCGGCAAGGTGATCGAGAAGCTGCGCGTGCCGCTGCGCAACCCCGACTTCGCGCCGTTCCTGCAGAAGGTGCGCGACGCCAAGCCCGACGCGCTGTTCGTCTTCGTGCCCTCGGGCGCCGGCGCGGCCGTGATGAAGCAGTTCCTCGAGCGCGGCATGGACAAGGCCGGCATCCGCATGATCGCCACCGGCGACGTGACCGACGACGACCAGCTCAACGACATGGGCGACGGCGCGCTCGGCGTGGTCACCTCGCACCACTACTCGGCCGCGCATCCGTCGCCGGCCAACAAGAAGTTCGTCGAGGCCTTCCAGAAGGCCAACCCGAAGATGCGCCCCAACTTCATGGCCGTGGGCGGCTATGACGGCATGCGCGTGATCTACGAGGCACTCAAGGCCACCAAGGGGCAGGGCGGCGGCGACGCGCTGCTGGCCGCCATGAAGGGCCAGATCTTCGAGAGCCCGCGCGGCCCGGTCTACATCGACGCGCAGACGCGCGACATCGTGCAGGACGTGTACCTGCGCAAGGTCGAGAAGAAGGACGGCCAGCTCTACAACGTCGAGTTCGACGTGATCAAGGGTGTGAAGGATCCCGGCAAGGCGAAGTAAGGCTCGCCCCCAGTCTGCGCGCACTTCGTGTCGCTACGCCAACCCCTACCGGGGGCAACACCAGCGGTCCGGCGAAGCCGGTTCCGCGGTGTTTCCCGAAGAGACCGCCGTGCGCGGCAAGCGTGTGAGTAGCTTATGTTGACCATTCTTTTCGACGGCATCGCCTATGGCATGCTGCTCTTCGTGCTCGCCGTGGGGCTGGCCGTGACGCTCGGGCTGATGAACTTCATCAACCTCGCGCACGGCGCCTTCGCCATGGCGGGCGGGTATCTCACGGTGTTTGCGATGCAGAAGCTGGGCGTGCCGTTCCTGGCCTGCCTGCCGCTCGCATTCATCGTGGTGGCGCTGGCCGGGGCGCTGCTCGAACGTACGCTCTACCGGCCGATGTACGGCAAGCCGCACCTCGACCAGGTGCTGTTCTCCATCGGCCTCGCCTTCATGGCGGTGGCGGCGGTCGACTACTTCGTCGGCTCGTCGCAGCAGAACGTGCAACTGCCCGAATGGCTGCGCGGGCGCACCGAAGTCGGCGACGGCGCACTGCTGCTCGGCATGGGGCACTACCGGCTCTTCATCATCGCCGTGTGCGCCGTGCTTACGGTGGTGCTGCAGCTCATCCTGTCGAAGACGCGCTTCGGCAGCCGGCTGCGCGCGGCGGTCGACGATCCGCGCGTGGCGGCGGGGCTGGGCATCAACGTCAACATCGTGTTCCTGCTGACTTTTGCAGTCGGCTCCGGGCTCGCGGGGCTCGGTGGTGCATTGGGCGCCGAGATCCTCGGGCTCGACCCGACCTTTCCGCTCAAGTACATGATCTATTTCCTGATCGTGGTGTCGGTCGGCGGCACCTCGTCGATCACCGGGCCGCTCGCGGCCGCGCTGCTGCTCGGCATTGCCGACGTGGCGGGCAAGTATTTCATTCCGAAGATGGGCGCGTTCACCGTCTACCTGCTCATGATCCTGATATTGATGTGGCGGCCCCAGGGCCTCTTCACGCGCAAGGGAGGCCGCTGAATGAACGAGCCTTCGACGTACCAATCGGCCCTGCTGCACAAGGCGCGCTGGCGCCCGCTCGAGTTCGTGGTGTGGGCCGCGGCGTTCGCGCTGCCGTTCCTCATGCCTTCGCATTCGCTGCTGGTCAACGAGATCGCCATCGTCGCGCTGTTCGCGATGTCGCTCGACCTGATCCTCGGCTACACGGGCATCGTGTCGCTCGGCCATGCGGCCTTCTTCGGCTTCGGCGCCTACACCGCGGCGCTGTTCGCCAAGCTCGTGATGCCCGATCCGACCGTGGGGCTGGTGGTGGCCACTGCGCTGTCGGCGCTGCTCGGCCTGGTGGCCAGCGTCACGATCCTGCGCGGCAGCGACCTGACGCGGCTGATGGTCACGCTGGGCACCGCGCTGCTGCTGCTCGAACTCGCCAACAAGCTCGACTGGCTCACCGGCGGCGCCGACGGCCTGCAGGGCGTGGTGATGGGGCCGGTGCTCGGCCTGTTCGAGTTCGACCTCTACGGCCGCACGGCGGCCTGGTATTCGCTGGCCGTGATGCTGCTGCTGTTCCTGGTGATGCGCCGCATCGTGCATTCGCCGTTCGGCGCCACGCTCAAGGCCATCCGCGACAACCGGCTGCGCGCCATGGCCATCGGCATTCCGGTGGTGTCGCGGCTCGTGGTCATCTACACCGTGGCGGCCGGCATTGCCGGTGCCGCGGGCGCGCTGCTGGCGCAGACCACGGGTTTTGCCTCGCTCGACGTGCTGGCCTTCGACCGCTCGGCCGACGTGCTGCTGATGCTGGTGATCGGCGGCGTGGGCTGGCTCTATGGCGGCGTGGCGGGCGCCATCGTCTTCAAGCTGCTGCAGACCTGGCTCTCGGCCGTGACGCCGCAGTACTGGATGTTCTGGATCGGCCTCCTGCTGGTGCTGCTGGTGCTCGTGGGACGCGACCGCGTGCTCAAGCCGTGGACCTGGCTGGGCGGGAAGAAGGGAGGCGCGGCATGACCGAGACCGTGCTTTCGACGCAAGGCCTGGTGATGCGCTTCGGCGGCATCACGGCCACCAACAACGTCACGATGCAGCTCAAGCGCGGCGCGCGCCATGCGCTGATCGGCCCCAACGGCGCCGGCAAGACCACGCTCATCAACCTGCTGACGGGCGTGCTCGTGCCCACCGAGGGCCGCATCTCGCTGCTGGGCGAAGACATCACCACGCTCGCGCCGCACAAGCGCGTGGCGCGCGGCCTGGTGCGCACCTTCCAGATCAACCAGCTGTTCGACTCGATGACGCCGCTCGAAACGCTGGCGCTGGTGGTCTCGCAGCACCAGGGCATTGCCTCGCAATGGTGGCGCCCGCTGGGAGCGAGCAAGGCGGTGACGGAGCGCGCGGCGCAGCTGCTCGAGCAGTTTCACCTCGGCGACGTGGCGCAGCAGCAGACGAAGTTCATGGCCTACGGCAAGCGCCGCCTGCTGGAGATCGCGATTGCACTGGCCTGCGAGCCGCGCGTGCTGCTGCTCGACGAGCCGGTGGCGGGCGTGCCGGCCGGCGAGCGCGAGGAGCTGCTGCAGACGGTGGCCGCATTGCCGGCCGACGTGTCGGTGCTGCTGATCGAGCACGACATGGACCTGGTGTTCAGCTTTGCCGACCGCATGACGGTGCTGGTCAACGGTACCTTGCTGACCGAAGGCGACCCCGAAACCATCGCCAACGATCCGAAGGTGAAAGAGGTCTATCTGGGCCATGGAGAAGCCGTTCATGTCTGAGCTGCTGCGCATCGAGAACCTGAGCGCCGGCTACGGCGAGGCCGTGGTGCTGCACGACGTGGCGTTTGCGCTCGGCGAGGGCCAGACACTGGCGCTGCTGGGCCGCAACGGCACGGGCAAGACCACGCTGATCAACACGCTGGCGGGGGCCACGCGGCAGCACGGCGGCAGCATTTCGCTAGCCGGACTGGCTCTGCACAAGCTGGCGCCGCACCAGCGCGCCGCGGCCGGCATCGGCTGGGTGCCGCAGGAGCGCAACATCTTCAAGTCGCTCACCGTGCACGAGAACCTCACGGCGGTGGAGCGGCCCGGAAAGTGGAATCCGCAGCGCGTCTACGAGATGTTCCCGCGCCTGGCCGAGCGCAAGACCAACCTCGGCACCCAGCTCTCGGGCGGCGAGCAGCAGATGCTGGCCGTGGGCCGCGCGCTGGTGCTCAACCCGAAGCTGCTGCTGCTCGACGAACCGCTCGAAGGGCTGGCGCCGATCATCGTGGAAGAGCTGCTGCGCGCCATCCGCCGCATCACGCAGGACGAGGGCTTGGCCGCGATCATCGTGGAGCAGCATCCGCAGGCGATCCTCGCGATTTCCGATGAGGCCGTGGTGCTCGACCACGGGACCATCGTGCATACCGACAAGGCGGCCGCGCTGCGCGCGCAGCCCGAGGTGCTGGACAGGCTGCTGGGCGTGGCGCGCTAGCAGTCCGGCGAACGACAAGGAGACAAGTCAAATGGCGATCCCGACGACAGTGTTCAGCGGGGGCGCCATGCTGGCTGCCGCCGCATTGCTCTGCGCTTGCGGCACCACCGGCCCGAAGAGCCTCGGCCTCGGCGCCGATCCGGCCGCGGCCTGTGCGGCGCTTGCCACCGCTGCAATCGCACCCGCGGCCATCGGCCTGCCGAGCGGCGCGGCGACGATCGATTCGGCCACGCTCGTTCCCGCGGCGGCACTTGCGGTCGCCGAGCGCGGCGGCAGCCCCGCCGCGCGCATCACGCCGGCAACGCCCGCGCACTGCCGACTGCTGGGCCGCATCGCGCCGCTCGACGCCGCGGCCCCGCCGATCCTGTTCCGGGTCAACCTGCCGCTCGCATGGAACGGGCGCAGCGTGCAGTACGGCGGCGGCGGTTTCAACGGTGTGCTGATCACCGGCCTTGCGCTGGTGCCGGCCGCGCGCTTCGACCTGCCGACGCCGCTGGCGCAGGGCTACGTGACCTACGGCACCGACTCCGGCCACCAGAACGTGCAGGGCCAGCCGCCGCAGGCCTTTGCGCTCAACGACGAGGCGCTGGTGAATTTCGCCCATGCCTCGTACAAGAAGGTGCGCGACGTGGCCGTGGCGCTGATGCAGCGCGCCTACGGGCAGGCGCCGCAGAAGCTGTACTTCATGGGCAGCTCCGAAGGCGGGCGCGAGGGGCTCACGATGGCGCAGCGCTATCCGCAGGACTTCGACGGCATCTTCAGCCGCGTGCCGGTCATCAACTGGACGGGGCTTCAGCACGCCGGCACGCGCAACGGCATCGCCACCTTCGGCGAAGGGTGGCTGCGGCCCGCGCAGGTGCAGCTGGTGCACAACGCCGTGCTCGCATCGTGCGATGCCGCGGACGGAGCGGCGGACCGCATCGTGTCGAACCCGGTGGCCTGCCTGCAGCGCTTCGATCCGGCGAGCCTGCGCTGCGCGGCGGGCACGAGCGGCGACAACTGCCTGAGCGATGCGCAGGTGCAGGCGGTTCGCACCTTGCGCTCGCCATGGCGCTCGCCCGTGCCGCTGGCCCATGGCGTCGCCGAGTACCCGGGCTGGGGCATCGGCGGCGAGGCGACGCCGGCTTTCGCGTCGATGGGCGGATGGAATGCATGGTGGACGGGCACCAGCGCGCCGACCGTGCCGCCGCAGCCGAGCAACGGCATCGCTTGGTTCTACGGCAGCGGCGCGCTGCAGTATTTCTATGCGCGCAATCCGTCGCTCGACGTGCGCAGCTACCGCGCGGAAGACCATGCCGCGCGCATTGCCGCCGTGTCGCAGCTGATGGATTCGACGAACCCCGACCTGAGCCCTTTCCACGCGCGCGGCGGCAAGCTGCTGATGCTCGAGCACATGGCCGACTATGCGCAGAGCCCGTTCGCAGGCATCCGCTACTACGAATCGGTTGTCGCCCGCATGGGCCGCGACAACACGGACCGCTTCCTGCGCCTCTACACTGCGCCCGGCGTTGACCATGTGGGCAGCGGCGCGCCGGCCAACGTCGACATGCTCGGCGCCCTCGCCGACTGGGTCGAGCGCGGTCGCGCGCCGAGCGGGCTGCAGCTGGTCGAACAGGAAGTGCAGCCGCCGTTCAAGGTCGTGCGTGCGCGACCGCTGTGCGAGTGGCCGCTGTGGCCGCGCTACACGGGCGGCGATGTGTCGCAGGCCGCCAGTTTCCAGTGCAGCAGGTAGCAGGGCGCAGCTGAGCGGCTTCTCAGATTGCGCAGCTGTCGGGCCCGCATGACGCCGGGCCGGCGCCAGCCGCCGCCGTTGCAGGCGAGGGCACCACGAGCCTGGCGAGCTGCGCTTTCCATTCCTCGGTACGCCCGAGCCAGGGACCAACGTCGATGCGGCCCTCGCTGCCGTCGGCCTGCGCCAGCACGAAGGTCGGAAAGCCCTGGCCGCCCGCGCGCTGCAGCAGCTGGCGGCTTGCGGCGATGTGCTCGGCCGTCGCCGCCCCGGCGAGGCGCGAGAAGGCCGATGCGAAGGCGCCTCGATCGAAACCGAGCTCCGTTGCCATCGCCGCGAGCACATCCGCATCGGCAACGCGCCGGCCTTCGACATAGTGCGCGCGCTGCAGCCGATGGATCATGTCGAGGCCGCCACCCTCTCGCAGCGCCTCGGCCGCGAGCACCGCGGTGGTCGGCGGCTCGGAGTCCATCACCGCGCCGGCGTCGCGCAGCAGGCCGTCGAAGTACGCTTCACCGAAAGGCTGGCCCGTGAGCTCGGCAATGCGGCGGTCGTGCGGCATCACGTAGTCGCGCCATTGCGGCGTGATCGCGCGCCGGTTGGCGCCGGTCATCATGCCGCCGCCGTGGAACGCCACCTGCAGGCCCGGCACGCCGCGCGCCGCCTCGACCAGCGGCGCGGCCGCATAGCACCAGCCGCACATCGGATCGAAGATGTAGTGCAGCGTGGTGCCGGCCGATGTGTTGCCGTTGTTCACTGCGGCCACTTCATTTCTCCCTTGATGACCTTGGCGCTCAGTTCGAGCGACGAGGCGTGCGTCAGCTTCGGGTAGCGCTTCTGCATGGCGGCGATGAGCGCGGCCGAATCCTTGGCCTTGGCGGCTTCGGTCTCGAAGGCCTGCAGGTAGGCGCGCGTGAACTTCACCGAGGCCACCGAGTAGGGCGCGCTGCCGTCGGCATTCGGCTCGTAGTGGCCGGGCACCACGGTCTTCGGGCGCAGCGCCTCGATGCGGCCGAGCGTCTTGATCCAGTCGCGGCGCGAGGCGGGCGTCTGCGTGTCGGCCACCCACACATGGATGTTGGCCGAGACCGGAATGCCGCCGACCACCGCCTTGAGCGAGGGAATCCATGCGAAGCTGCGTTCGGGCGTGGGACCGTCGAGGCCGACGACCTGGATCTTGCGGCCCTCGAGCGTGATGCTGTCGCCGGCCAGCGGCTCGGGCACGACCAGTGCCTTGGGCGCGTTGTCCTTCAGGATCGGGCCCCAGTGCGCGAGCTTGCCGTCCTTGGAGGCCTGGATCGCGGCCACGGTCTGCGGCGTGGCGACGATCTTCGCGTCGGGGAACGCGGCCTGGATCACGTCGAGGCCGAAGTAGTAGTCGGGGTCGCTGTGGCTGATGTAGACCGTGGTCAGCTTCTTGCCGCTGGCCTTGATCTTCTGCACCAGCGCCTCGGCGTCGTTGCGCTGGAACTGCGCGTCGATCAGCACGGCCTCGGTCCGGCCCATGACCAGTTCGGAAGACACCGGGAACATCGACTTGGCGCCGGGGTTGTACACGTCGAGCTTGAGCGGCTCGGCGGCGTGGGCCGTCAGCGCGGCGAACGACAGGGCGGCGCCGAGCGCAGCGGCGGAGAGGAGGGTTCTGCGGAACATTCGGGTCTTTCAGTGGAGTGGCGCGGGCGGGATGGCAACGCGGACAGCCCGAATGTTAGGTTTCGCGAATGGAAACAAAAACCCTGTATTTGCCAATGGATAGTTTCTTATTTCGAACGAATCAGCCAGCGGCTGCGCGGTCGGTCGCGCACCGTTCGAGATGCGCCACCAGCAGCTGCGCCGAGGGCGACAGGGTTGCTTCGTCGCGAAAGCAGATCGCGAAGCGGCGGCGCGCCCAGGCGTCGGCGAGCGGCATCAGCCGAAGGCCGTAGGTGTCGGTAAAAGGCCGCGCCACTTCGGCGGGCACCACGCTGATCGCAAGCCCGGCGCGCACCACGCGCAGGGCGGCATCGAAGTTGGACACCAGCACGCGGTACACCAGCGGCTTGCCCGCCACCGCCGCCTCGCGCGCGAGCATCAGCTGCACGGCGCTCAGCGCGGGCATGCCGACGAACTCGTGGTCGAGCACGTCCTCGAAGCGCACTTGGCCGCGGCGCGCCGCCGGATGCGAAGGGTGCGCGACGATCGCCAGGTGGTCGGTGCGGTAGTCGCGCCGCTGCAGCCCATCGAGGTCGGCGGCGTCC